>ENA-OWPP01000065-OWPP01000065.1-human-gut-metagenome-genome-assembly--contig:-NODE-65-length-127874-cov-15.631847_pt1 | contig 127874 bp, 118 predicted proteins | sample MGYA00248265_ERZ651848 | MGnify/ENA primary metagenome ERZ651848 (study PRJEB26924, sample SAMEA4378233) | human gut metagenome | biome: human gut; feature: human-associated habitat; material...
GGCCAGAGCGGCCCCACGGGCAAATACGTCTCCGCCCCGGGCCAGAACACCGCCCAGTGCTGCCAATACAAGACCGAAGGCGTAAATGGAACCTTTGTGGGTATTTACGCCGCCAGTGGCTATCAGCATCGTCTCCTCCGCCTGAAGCCCCGCCTGCTGCAGGGCGGGCATGCAGTCGTCTGAGGAAAGACCCAGGGTCACGGCCTCCCGAAAGTAGGAGGCCAGGGCCTGTGCCGAGCGGTGGAACATGGGCAGATCCATGTCCCGGTGGGCGCCGGTGTTGCGCTGGTCCACCAGTCCTGGCTTGGGAGTCAGGTCCACTTCATCCACAAGGGCCTGAACGGCCGCTTCCGCCAGATAGTCCGCTGCGAAGTCAGACAGCAGGGTGTTGGTGGCAGCCAGTATAGCGTCCAAACCGTGGGCCCGGCTCCGGGCGCAGGGGGCGGCGGGACCGCCGCAGACCAGACAGGTACGGGGCGTCGAGCGGGAAAGCTTATCTCCGTCGGTGCTGATCACGTCCAGGTCGTATAACCGACCCACCGGCCGGGAGGTCTCCAGCTCCATGGCCAGGGCTTTCAGCTCCGGAGCGGGGAGGTCGCAGGCCCAGATGCACTCCAGACCTGTGGCGGCGTCCGTCACGGCTTTCTCCGCTACCCGGCCCGCCAGACGGCGGTCCAGTTCCCCCTCGGCGGCACGGAAGGCCAGGTCCACTGTGCCCCAGCGCTTCACCGGGCCGGCAATATTCATGGTCAGGCACAGCAGCGGCCGGTGGTGCTTACTGAGCAGGCGGCGCTGAGCGGCAGCCCGGGCCTCCCGGGCGTCCAGGACCTCCTGCAGGGTGATTTCTCTCATGGGAGCCTCTTTTTCCCCTGCTTTCTTTTGAAAAAGAAAGTAGGCAAAGAAAACTTTTACAGGATAGAGCATTTACTGCGTGGACCACCCGGAAAGCACTCTGCTAAAAAAGAAAGCAGGCAGAGAAAACTTTACAGGATAGAGCATTTACTGCGTAGGCCACGCCGAAGGCAGCGTATTACTTGATGGGCGTCTCGTCGATCTGGTGGATGGTATCGATGATGGTGTTATCCCGGTACATGACTACGCCGACGATGCGATCAGTGTAGCGGATGGGGTCGGGCTTGCCCACCAGGGCCAGGGCCTTGTCCCGCAGCTCCTCAATGGTGTGGACGGGAATGCCCGCCTTCCGCAGCCGCTGGGCGATCTCCGGCCGCTTGGGATTCACTGCCACGCCCTGGTCGGTAACCACCACGTCCACCACGTCGCCGGGGGTGACGATGGTATTGACCCGGTCAATGATGGTGGGGATACGGCCCCGGGTCAGGGGAGCTACCACCACGGACAGGCTGGCGCCGGCGGCGGTGTCGGGATGGCCGCCGATAGCCCCGCGGATCACGCCGTCGGAGCCGGTGAGGACGTTGACATTGAAGTTGGTGTCGATCTCCAGGGCGGAGAGGATCACGAAGTCCAGCTGATCCACCGCGGCGGCGGAGAGGAAGCTGGCGTAATAGGTGGCGCCGATCTGGTGGTGGAAGTGGTTATTTTTCAGGGACTTGGCTGCGTCGAGATCGAAGCTCTGCACGTCGAGAATACGGTCGATGAGGCCCTCCTCGTGCATGGCCGTGATCTGGCCGGTGATGCCGCCGAGGGCGAACCGGCAGTGGATACCGCGGTCGAGCATCTTCTGGCGGAGGAAACGCGCCGTGGCAAGCGAAGCACCGCCGGAGCCCATCTGCATGGAGAAGCCGTCATAGAGGTAGCCCGCCGCGTCGATGACATTGGCGGCATTGCGGGCGATGAGCAGCTCCTTCGGGTCCTTCGTGTAGCGCGTTGCGCCGGACATGATGCCCTTCGGGTCGCCGATGTCGTCCGTGACGACGACGTAGTCGACCTCGTCCTCCGGAATGGCCCAGGGAGCGTTCGGATAGGCGACGAGATGGTTCGTGATGATCACGACCTCGTCGGCATAGGCGGCGTCCGGGCGGGCGTAGCCCAGCGAGCCGCAGGCAATGCCCTCGTCGTCATCACGGCTGTAACCGTTGGCATTGCCGTAGGGGTCGCAAGACGGCGCGCCGAGGAAGGCGACGTCGATGTGCAGCTCACCCGTGCGGATGGCAGAGGCGCGCCCGCCGTGAGAGCGGAACACGACCGGGCAATCCATCAGGCCGCGGGAGACGGCCTCCGCCAGCTCGCCGCGCATACCGGACGTTTCGATGTGCGTGATAACGCCGTTCTGAATGTGGCGGATGAGCGGAGCGTGAATGGCTGAAAGCGACGAAGCTGCGAGCTTAAGATCATGGAAGCCCATTTCTGCAAGCTTATCGAGCACCATATTGACGATATGGTCGCCGTTGCGGAAATGGTGGTGGAAGCTGATGGTCATGCCGTCGCGCAGGCCCGTCAGGCGAATGGCATCCTCCAGCGAGGGGACGACCTTGTTCTGGTGGTGATAGCGGTTGGCAAACGTCTCGGTGACGCGCTTGCCCACGCCGTGATATTCTCCGTGGTGCGCGATCTCGTCCAGATGCGGAATTTGATGCAGGTCCGGCATGTCAAATCTCCTCCACTTCATCGATCTTGCTGCCCGCCTCATAGAGGTCGAGCAGGCGGCGCGCGCGGGTGACGACCGGCTTGTCGATCATCTTGCCCTTGAGGCTGGCGACGCCGCTGCCGCGGGCGTTGGCCTCCTCAATGGCGGCCATGATGAGGCGCGCTTTGTTCAGATCTTTCTCGCTGGGCATGAAGACGCGGTGCAGCGGCTCGATCTGCCGCGGGTTGATGACGGACTTGCCGTCGAAGCCGAGCTTCTTGATGAGCATTGCCTCGGCGAGGAAGCCCTCCTCATTGTTGACGTCGGAATAGACGGTGTCCAGCGCGGCGATCCCGGCGGCGCGGGCCGCATTCAGGATCATGCACCGGGCAAACAGCAGCTCGATGCCGTCGGAGCGGGTCGTCTTCAGATCGGTGACGTAGTCCTCCGCACCGAGGGCGATGCCGATGAGACGGTTGCTGGCGCGGGCGATCTCGGCCGCGTTCAGAACGCCGTTTGCGCTCTCAATAGCTGCCATCATGCCGGTCGTGCCGACGGGGATGCCGGACTCGCGCTCGATGCGGGCGATCTCGCGCTCACAGTCGATCACGTCCTGTGCGGAGTCGGTCTTCGGCAGGCGGACGACCTGCACACCGGCGCGCACGACGGCCTCGAGGTCCTCGATGCCGAGGCCGCTCGAAAGATCGTTGATACGGACGACGGTCTCACGCGAGCCGAAATTCAGGGAGCGCAGCGCATTGTAGACGAGCAGACGCGCGGCGTCCTTCTCCGTGTAGGCCACGGAGTCCTCGAGGTCGAACATGATGCTGTCCGCGCCATAGATGTGCGCGTCGCGGATCATGCCGGGGTTATTGCCGGGAACGAACATCATACTGCGGCGCAGTCTGTCTTTGATATACATCACTTGACCTCCCAACGATACGCGGCAGAGCCGGCGCTGCGGAACAGCGCGGCCGTGACCCGCGCGCGGATGGTGCAGTCCAGTGCGCCCTTGTCCACGGCGGTCACGGCGGCGTTTTCCACGCCGTATTCCGTGAGCGTTTCCGTGATGACGCTGCGGATCTGTGCGCCGAATTGCTGCAGAACATTGCTGGTCAGATCGATCTGAATGCCGCCGGCCTCCGCCGGCTCCAGCGTGACCATGATGTCATTGGACTCCATGGTGCCCGCCGTGGCTGCTTTGCGCAAATCCATTGCATAACCCTCCTGCATGAGCCGGTCAGAGACTGGCTTCGAGATTGCCGCGGACGGCGGCGAGGAACGCTGCGGACGTTACGGCATGCGCCTGCACGCCCTCGTCCACGAGGCCGACCAGATCCTTCGTCATCGTGCCCTGATTCAGGGTCGTGAAGCAGGCCTGTTCGAGCTTGTCGGCAAACTGCTCCAGCTCCGTCAGGCCGTCGAGCTGGCCGCGCTTGCGCAGGGCGCCCGTCCAGGCGAAGATGGTCGCCATCGGGTTCGTGGAGGTCTCCTCGCCGCGCAGATGGCGGTAATAGTGCTTTGTCACGGTGCCGTGAGCGGCCTCATACTCCGTCGTGCCGTCCGGCGAGACAAGCACGGACGTCATCATGGCAAGGCTGCCGAAGGCCGTGGAGACCATGTCGCTCATGACGTCGCCGTCATAGTTCTTGCAGGCCCAGATGAAGCCGCCCTCGCTGCGGATGACGCGGGCAACGGCGTCGTCGATAAGGGTGTAGAAGTAGGTAATGCCGAGCTCCTCGAACTTCGCGCGGTAGTGCTCGAACTCCTCCTCAAAGACCTTCTTGAACTCGCCGTCATAGATCTTGGCGATGGTGTCCTTCGTGGAGAACCACAGATCCTGCTTCGTATCAATGGCATACTGGAAGCAGGAGCGCGCAAACGAGCGGATGCTCTTTTCCTTGTTGTGGGCGGCCTGCCAGACGGCGGGGCCGTCGACTTTCTGCACGAGAAGCTCCTTCTTCTCGCCGCTCTCGCCGACGAACGTCAGCGTGGCGGAGCCGGGCTCGGTCGTGTAGAGGTCGACCGACTTATACACGTCGCCATAGGCATGACGGGCGATGGTGATGGGCTTTTTCCAGTTCTTTACGACGGGATGGATGGTGTCGATGCAGATGGGCGTGCGGAACACGGTGCCGTCCAGAATGGAGCGGATCGTGCCGTTCGGGCTCTTCCACATTTCGGTGAGCTGCGGATACTCCACCATGCGCTGCTTGTTCGGCGTGATGGTGGCGCATTTGACGGCCACGCCGAGGCGGCGGGTGGCGTTGGCGGCCTCGACCGTCACCTGATCCTTCGTCTCGTTGCGGTGCAGCAGGCCGAGGTCATAATACTCGGTCTTCAGCTCCACAAAGGGCAGGATGAGTTCGTCCTTGATCATCTTCCAAAGGACACGGGTCATCTCGTCGCCGTCCATCTCCACCAGAGGGGTCGTCATTTTGATCTTTTCCACGCTGTTGCTCCTCCTGTCAGTTATGAATGTTATGGATTCAGTCCGCGATGCGCGCGGCGTAATAATTCATCAGGCAGCCGTCCAGAATGATCTCGCGCTCATCCTGCGTCAGGCCGCGGATATGCAGCATCAGGTCCTCAACGGAGCCGTCCTTGCGGATGACCTTCGCGGGGATATCCTCGCGGGCCTCCTCCACGGCGCGGCGGACGTCCGGGACGAACACGCAGTCGCCGTCGGCATAGTCAAACGGGGTGCCCTCGTCGATCGTGAACGGCAGGATGCCCCAGTTGATGCAGTTCGAACGATAGCGCTTCGTCGCATAGCTGTAGCAGATGTTGGCGAAGCCGCCCAGGACCTTCTGACAGGAGGCGGCCTGCTCGCGGGCAGAGCCGTCGCCGGGCTTGTTGGCGAAGACGGCGGAGCCGAACTGCGTCGTTCCGGCCAGTGCGGCAGCGTCGCCGACGGCGGACAGAACAGCCTTCAGGTGCTCCGGCAGCTTGCCCTCGCGCCGCTCGGCCTCCTGCGCGGCGATGTCCTTCGCATGGCCGACATATTCCGGCACGCGGCGGCTGAGCGTAAACTCGGCCAGACGCAGCGGATTCGAACGGTAGGACGACGTCTCGCCGGACGGGATGAGCTCATCGGTCGTCGTGACCGGATCGTGGATGACGGCGGCCAGCTCGACGAGCAGGTTCTCGGTCAGCGGGTACATCTTCGGCCAGTCGGTGATGTTCGGGCCCATGACGAGCTCAACGGAGGGATCGGCCTTGCCGAAGCCGTAGTAAATGCGGTTGTCATAGACCGCACGGTCGAAGTGATAGGGCTGCGGCTCCGCAACATAGTCCATGTCCGTCGCGGGCGTGATGCGGCCACCGTTGGCAGCCGTTGCTGCGATGGAGCGCGCGTCCATGAGGCACACGGCGGCGAACTGGCCCTCGCCGGGCTTCGAGCCCTCGCGGTTCGGGAAGTTGCGCGTCGTATGGCGCAGAGACAGGCCGTTGTTGGCGGGGACGTCGCCTGCGCCGAAGCACGGGCCGCAGAAGCTCGGCTTGATGACCGCGCCGGCCTCGAGCAGCTGTGCCGTCGCGCCGTTGCGCGTGAGCGCAAGCGAAACGGGGACGCTCGTCGGATAGACGTTCAGGCTGAATTCGCCGTTGCCGGTCGAGCCGCCGCGCAGAATGTCGGCAGCCTCGGTGATATTGTCGAACAGGCCGCCGCTGCAGCCCGCGATCACGCCCTGATCTGCCCAGACGCCGCCGTCATGCAGCTTGTCGGTCAGCTTGACATGGGCCTTCGGGAAGCGGCGGGCAGCATCCTGCTCGACCTTCTCCAGCAGCTCCTTCGCATTGGCAAGGAATTCCCGAATGGGATAGGCGTTCGAAGGATGGAACGGAAGGGCGATCATCGGCTCGACCTTGTCCAGCTCGATGGTGATCATCTTGTCATACCAGGCTTCTCTGCCCGGATGCAGCTCGGCATAGTCCTGCGGGCGGCCGTGCGTCTCAAAGAAGCCGCGCGTGATCTCGTCCGTCTCCCAGATGGAGGACAGGCAGGTCGTCTCCGTCGTCATGACGTCGATGCCGTTGCGGAAATCGATGGGCAGATTTGCGATGCCGGGGCCGCAGAACTCCAGCACGCAGTTGTTGACAAAACCGCTGGCGAACGTTTCCTTCACAAGAGAAATGGCAACGTCGTGCGGGCCGACGCCGCGGCGCGGCGCACCGGTCATGTATACGAGAACGACCTTGGGCATGTTGACGTCCCAGGTGTTCTTGAGCAGCTGCTTGGCAAGCTCCGGACCGCCCTCGCCGACTGCCATCGTGCCGAGCGCGCCGTAGCGCGTATGGGAGTCCGAGCCGAGGATCATCGCGCCGCAGCGCGCGAGCTCTTCACGGGCATAGGAATGGATGACGCTCTGGTTGGCGGGCACATAGATGCCGCCATACTTCTTCGCGGCGGACAGGCCGAAGACATGGTCGTCCTCGTTGATGGTGCCGCCGACTGCGCAGAGGCTGTTATGGCAGTTCGTCAGCGCATACGGGATCGGGAATTCCTTCATGCCCGAGGCGCGCGCCTGCTGGATAATACCGACATAGGTGATGTCGTGCGAAACCATGGCATCAAAGCGGATCTTCAGGCGCTCCGGGTCGCCGGACGTGTTGTGCGCCTGCAGGATCTGCCATGCCATGGTCTGCTTTCTCGCTTCGTTTTGGGGAATGGACGCCTTCTCCTCCGGACGGCCGTCTACGAGATAGATGCTGTTCTCATGAAGTTGAATCATAATGCCACCCCTGGTTTTGTTTTGAAAGTATTTTCCGGCCGGCTTCCTCACCGGCAGGAATTTGAATGCCCCGAGGGCGCAAGGCCGCTCGTGGTACGTTTGTAGTGTAGCATATGCGCATGCATTCGTCAAGCGTTGGTTGGAAGAAGCTGGAATACAGGGCTTCTCTTTTTGGTACATTTGTTTTTGCTATGTGGACAGGAAACTTATACTTTTGTCTATTTTGCACAGAGATAGCTGCATATTCCACGCACGGTTGGCTCATAAAATATGCATATCGTGGTTAATTATCCATGTCTTTCTCCGTCAAAACGAAAAAAAGTGGAGCAGGCTCACCTGCTTAGCCTGTATTGTCCGAAAGTCTCGCAGAGTTCGCCGCCCGCAGGCGGCGAATCAAGTGGAATCATTTTCTCCGGCGGCGTGTACGTCGGAGAAAATACAGCTCAGTCCGTCAGTGTGCGGCTCGTTCGCAAAAGCGGACAGCCGTACGCGCAGCGGACTGCATCCTTTTGCCGGGAAAGGCCGAAGGGCTTTCCCGATTGAAAAAAAGTGGAGCAGGCAAACCTGCTCCACCAAATATAATGCGATATTGGAATAATTTAGTCCTCGTCGTTCTGCGGAACGAGCAGAGCGCGGATGGACAGAGAGATGCGCTTGCGGTCGGTGTCGACGTCGATGATCTTCGCCTCGACCTCCTGGCCCTCCTGCAGGGCGTCGGAAGCCTTCTCGACACGATGGTCAGAGATCTGGGAGATGTGGATCAGGCCGTCAACGCCGGGCATGATCTCGGCAAAGGCGCCGAAGTCGACCAGCTTGACAATCTTCACGGTGACGACATCGCCAACGGAGTACTTCGCGAGGAACTGGTTCCACGGATTCATTTCCGGAGTCTTGTAGCCGAGGGAGATCTTCTTCTTCTCCGGATCGAACTTCAGAACGAAGACTTCGATCTGATCACCGGGCTTCACGACCTCACCCGGCGTGCGGATGTGGCCCCAGGACAGCTCGGAGATATGGACCATGCCGTCCACACCGCCGATGTCGACGAACGCGCCGTAGGAAGTCAGGGACTTGACGGTACCCAGATACTTCTTGCCGACCTCGATCTCGCTCCAGAGCTTCTCAACGGCAGCCTTACGGGCCTCGGCGTTGACCATGCGGATGGAGCCGACGACTCTGCGGCGGGCGCGGTTGAACTCGGTGATCTTCATCTTGACGGTCTGGCCCTTCAGCGCGGACATGTCGCCGCCCTTGGGGATACCGGTCTGAGAAGCCGGGATGAAGACGCGAACGCCTTTCACATTGGCCACGAGGCCGCCCTTGTTCTCTTCGGTGATAACGCCCTCGACCGTGTCCTTGTTCTCGGCAGCGGCCTCAACGTCGTCCCAGACCTTCATGCCGTCCAGCTTCTTCTTGCTGAGCTGCACAGTGCCCTCCTGATCGTTGACGCGAACGACGAAAACCTCGATCTCGTCGCCGACCTTGAGGATATCCTCCGCCTTGACGGTAGGATCTGCGCTGACTTCGTCATACGGAATGTAACCGGCATGCTTCGTGCCCAGGTCTACCTGGATCTCGGTGTTTCCGATTGCGGTAACAGTGCCAAGCACCTTATCTCCTGTATTTAAAGTCTTGATGCCCTGGCCGAGAAGCTCCTCAAAGCTCTCCTCCGCAGCTGCATCAACGGTAGTATTGATTTCGCTCATAGTGTGGTTGACCTCCTTTATTATCCACGCAGGCGTCGAAGCTCCTGCTGTGATGCCAATGGTTCTGGCCTGCCGAAGCTTCGGCAGATCCAGCTCTGACGCGTTGTCCACAAGGAAGACCTGCGGGCAATGCGCGGCGCAGATATGCGCCAGACGCCCGGTGTTGGAACTTTTCCGGTCGCCGACCACGATCATGGCGTCGCACTGCGCAGCCAGCGCAGCGGCTTCCGCCTGTCGATTTTCGGTCGCTTTGCATATTGTATCAAAAAACTCAAGATTTGTACACACTTTTTTTGCGATTTTCTTGCAGGAATCCCATAAAAACTGCGTACTTGTGGTCTGTGAGACCATGGTAAATGGCAGATCGTGTCGTTTTGGGTCGTCATCGAGCCATTTCTGCAGGGCTTCGCCGTCCGGGAAGACGAGCGGATGCCTGCACCAGCCTGCGATGGCCACGACCTCCGGGTGCTCCGGCGTGCCGATGATGAGCGGCTGGCGGCCGTTTGCCTCAGCCTCCTGTACGATACGGTGGATGCGGCTGACGAACGGGCATGTTGCATCGATGATCTCCAGCCCGCGCGCCTGCAGCGCTTCATAGACGGCGCGCGAGACGCCGTGCGAGCGGATGATGACGGCGCTTCCCCCCGGGACCTCCTCGGGAGAGGCGATCTCCCGCACGCCGAGCGCGGCAAAATGCTGCACGACGTGGTGGTTATGGATGATCGGCCCGAGCGTGACGGCGCGCTTTCCTTCGCGCACGGTCTGCTCCACCAGACCGACCGCGCGGTCGACCCCGAAACAGAACCCGGCCGAAGCAGCTACGCGGACGGACATTGCATGCCTCCGAGTGCATAGCACTTATCCATCATTTCCTGCGTCAGGTGCTCGAGCTCATCGGACGACGGGCGGCGACCCTCAAACTGCGGATGATAGGCTTCGCCGAACACGAGTGTCAGGGGCGCCCAGAAGCGCTTCTTGCGCGTCAGGAACACCGGAACGATCGGCGCGTCCGTCCGGCAGGCGAACGTCACGGCGCCGACATGCGGGTGGGAAACATCGCCCTCGCGCACGCGCGTCCCCTCCGGGAAGATGAGGAGCTTGTCCCCCTCGCGCAGCACGCCGAGCGCCGTTTTCACGGCATGGATATCGTTGGCCTCGCGGTCGACCGGGAAAGCGCCGAGTTTTGTAATGAACCAGCCGAGCACACGGTGCGAAAACAGCTCTTTTTTTGCCATCGTGCGGAAAATGCGCTTCTGATGAGAGCAGACGATCACCCAGATCGCGTCGGAAAACGAGCTGTGATTGCAACAGATGACGGCGGGGCCGTCCGGAATATTTTCAAGTCCGCGTACATGGACGATCGGATGCGCGAAGCCCATGAGGATGCGGATGGGCCAGAAGACTGCGTGGTAGAATTTCTGCGGAAAACCGCTCATACTGTGACCTTCTTCCGAATGAGCTTTAAGATCGCGTCGATGCTCTCCTGCAGCGTCATGCCGGAGGTATCGAGCAGCACGGCGTCATCCGCGGGGCGGAGCGGCGCAATGGCGCGGTTGGAATCCCGTTCATCGCGGGCGATCAGATCGGCAAGGACGGCCTCATAGGTGTCAGGAGTCCCCTTCTCCTGCAGCTCGAGCCAGCGGCGGCGCGCGCGTACCTCAGGCGAGGCAGAGAGGAATATCTTCACATCGGCATCCGGCAGAACGACCGTGCCGATGTCGCGCCCGTCCATGATCACGTCATGCGTGCGGGCGACCACGCGCTGCTGCTCCAGCAGGAACTGACGCACGACCGGCAGGGCCGAAACGCGGGAGGCCGCCGTGGAGACTGCGGGCGTGCGGAGCTCGGAGGAAATATCGGCTCCGTTCAGCCAGACGTGCTGCACGCCGTCCTCCGTCCAACGGAGCTCAAGCTGCAGCGACGGGAGCAGAGCCGAAACGGCAGCCTCGTCCGACGGATCGATGCCGCGGGAAAGGGCCGCGCAGGCCACCGCGCGGTAGATCGCGCCGGTATCGACATAGACAAAGCCAAGCTCCGCCGCGGCTCTGCGCGCAATGGTGCTCTTTCCTGCGCCGCCGGGGCCGTCGATCGCGATGCTGTAATGCTGCTTTTCCATGTTGGATCCTGCTCTCCCATTCAAATACTGAGAAATATTATACTCGAAAATAAAATTCTTGTCAACTTCAAATTGTGCCGGATTCCCTGCTAAACGTCCAAAAATTGCGCTCTCCGCAGCGGAAAAACTGAAAAAAGTGAACAGAGACCGCGCAGTGCTCGCTGCACAGTCCCTGTTTTACGCACATTATTCTATTACAGTACCTGTGCCGCCGCATGCGCCGTGGCCCATGCGATCTGCAGATTGAAGCCGCCGGTATAGGCGTCGCAGTCGATGAGCTCGCCTGCAAAATACAGGCCGTGCACGAGCTTCGAGGCCATCGTCCGCGGATCGATCTCCTTTGTGCTGACACCGCCGCGCGTGATAATGGCCTCCTCCACCGGCCGCGTGCCGGAGATGGGGATCACAAAGCGCTTCGTCTCCTCGAGCAGGGCGCGCCGCTGCTGCCTGGTCAGGGAATTGGCGCGCAGCGCCGGGTCGATGCCGGCGCGCCGCAGCAGCACGGGGATCATGGAGTGCGGGAAGAGGTCTGCCAGCGCATTTTCCATGCTGCGGTTGGCATAGGCCTCGAGATCGCGCAGGAAGCGCGCATCAAGCTTTCCCTCGTCCAGCGCAGGCTTCAGATCGAGCACGAGGGAATAGGACTTCCCCGGCTTCAGATGCGCCGAGGCCGACAGGACCGTCGGGCCGGAGACGCCGAAATGCGTGAACAGCAGCTCGCCGAAGTCCTGATAGACCGTTTTCCCCTTTTCGTCGCGGAGCTGCACGCCCGTGTTGCGCAGGGACAGGCCCTGCATCTCGGCGCAGGCTTCATCCGGGCTCACGAGCGGCACGAGCGAGCCGCACGGCGGCTGGATCGTGTGCCCGGCCTGCTCCGCCAGACGGTAGCCGTCGCCGGTCGAGCCGGTCAGCGGATAGGACGCGCCGCCGGTGCACAGCAGCACCGTGCTGCATGCGACCGGGCCGTCCGAGGTCAGAACGCCGTTTATCGCGCCGTCCGCGATCGAAAGGCCCGTCACCGTGGTCTGCCGCCGCTCGACGCCGCCGCGCTGCAGCGCGCGCTCCAGCACGTTCAGAACATCGGCGGAGCGGTCCGAGACGGGAAACACGCGGTTGCCGCGCTCGACCTTGAGCGGGCAGCCGCCCTGCTCAAAAAAGGCCATTGCCGCTTCCGGCGGGAAGGCCGCCATGGCGCTGTAGAGGAAGCGCCCGTTGCGCGGAATATTTTTCAGCGCCTCTTCGGCGGTGCAGGCATTTGTGACATTGCAGCGGCCCTTGCCGGTGATGAGGAGCTTTTTGCCGCAGCGGCTGTTTTTTTCGAGCAGGAGGATCCTACGCCCGCGCGCGGAGGCCTGAACTGCGGCAAACAGCCCTGCCGCTCCCCCGCCCACGATCACGGCGTCAAATGTGGACTTTTTCATAGACATGGTACTGATCCCAGACCTGCTCCAGACGCTCGAGCGTCTGCGCAGTCTCATGCTTGCGGCGGGACGTCAGCGCGACGATCAGGGCGTTGACAACGCTCATCGGCGCGACGAGCGAATCCACGAGCGAGACCATGTCGCTCTTGGCCGTGAGCAGATAGTGCGCGCTGCGGGCGATGGGGGCCGTTTCGGAGTCCGTCAGGGCAATGACCTGCGCGCCTGCCTCGCGGCAGTACTGCAGCGCCTTGCCCGTCGCCGTGGAATAGCGCGGGAAGCTGATGCCGATGACGGCGTCCTGCGGCGAGATGCGGACGAGCTGCTCAAAGACCTCGCTCGTCGACGGCGTCGTGATGAGTCGGACGTTTTCAAACATATAGTGCAGGTAATAGCTCAGGGAGCTCGCGAGAGCCGCAGAGGAGCGGACGCCGAGCACATAGATGCAGCGCGCCTGCAGCAGGGCCTCCACCGCGCCGGAGAAGGCCTCGCGGTCGAGATGCTCGTTCGTATGGCGCAGCCGGTCCATATCCGCCTGCAGGATCGTCGAGACGACGTCCTGCTCGCCGAGGCGCTCATCCGTGACCTCAATGCGCTGCACGGAGGTCAGGCGGTTGAGCACCATTTCCTGCAGCGCGCGCTGCATGGCGGGATAGCCGTCATAGCCCAGCTCCGCCGCAAAGCGCACGACCGTCGACTCGGACACCTGCGTGATCTTGCCGAGCGCGCCCGCCGTCAGGAAGGCCGCCTTATCATAGCTCTCCAGAATATAGGTCGCGATGCGGCGCTGGCCCTTGGAGAATGTTGTCAGCTTGTTATGTATGTTCGTCAGGATGTCTGCCGTCATACAGGATCTCCCCCTTCTGTTTCCTGCCGCAGCGCGGCAAGCTCCGCTTCGGTGAGCGGACGCCATGCGCCGGGCGTGAGCGTTCCGAGCTGCAGCGGTCCCTCTGCAATGCGCCGCAGCCGGAGCACCTCCAGCCCGGCCGCCGCGCACATGCGGCGGATCTGGCGATTTCTGCCCTCGTGGATCGTGATGAGAAACCGGCCCGGCGCGGTCTGCTCGACCTCCGGCGGGCGGATGCGATAACCGTCGAGCACGAGCGGACGCCGCAGCCGCTCAGCCGCGCCGTCCAGAGGGCCGCGGGCCGTGACCTCATAGACCTTGCTGATCTCGCGGCGCGGGTGCATCAGCCGGTCGGCCAGCGCGCCGTCGTTCGTAAAGAGCAGCAGGCCCTCAGAATCATAGTCCAGCCGCCCGACCGGATAGACGCGTGTGCCGCAGTCTACGAGCGAGGCGGCCGTTCGGCGGCCGCGTTCATCCGACAGCGTTGTGATATAGCCGCGCGGCTTATAAAGCATCAGATAAACGTGCTCCGGCGGAGGCGGGATGGGAACGCCATCGACCGCAATGGTCCGGCAGTCCGGCTCCGCCGATGCGCCAAGCGCACACGGCACCCCGTCTACCGTGACCCGGCCCTGCCGGATCAGCTCCTCCGCTGCGCGCCGCGAGGCAACGCCGCGCGCAGAAAGGATCTTCTGAATTCGTTCCCTCATCGGTACACTCTCCCCAGAGCAGCGGGATGCGCGCGATGCAGCGCGTCCCCAGAAATACGCCGCCCTCTCCGGCGGGTTCGCCGGGCGTTCCGGCAGAAAAGGCCACACGCGGCCAGAGCAGCCGTACGGTAACGGTTTCCCCGTCGCGCAGCGCATAAGTGACGGACTCCCCTGCCATAAGCTCAGCGCTTCCGCCGGACAGCATCGGCACGGACGCGACGCACGCCCCAGCCTTCACCGCTTCACGCTCGGAAAAGGCGGCAAACGCCTCGTCATACAGGCAGGCATGATCCTGCCAGTCGTCCGGCGCGCACAGCGTGACGGCAATGAGCCGCCGTCCGTTCCGTTCCACGGCGCTGACGAGCGTCCGCCCGGCTGCGCGGGTATAGCCCGTCTTCACGCCGATCGCGCCGTCCAGAGACCACAAAAGGCGGTTGTGGTTCGTAAAGCTGCGCGCCTCGATCGTGATCTGCCGCGTGGCGACGACCTCGGCAAAGGCCGGGACCTGCAGCGCTGCGCGCGTCAGGCGCGCAAGGTCGAGCGCCGTGGAATAGTGCTCCGGCGCGTCCAGACCGTTCGGGTTCGTAAAATGGGTGTCCCGCAGGCCAAGCTCCTGCGCCCGTCCGTTCATGGCCTCCACAAAGGCCCCGACCGAGCCGCTGTGCGCCAGAGCCAGCGCGACGGCGGCATCGTTGCCGGAGTGCAGCAGCAGGCCGTAGAGCAGAGCGCGGACCGTGAGCTGCTCCCCCGCCTTGAGATAGAGCGAAGAGCCTTCGATCCCGACTGCCTCCTGCGGCACGGTGACAACGGCATCCGGATCGCAGTCCTCCGCGATGAGCAGACCCGTCATGATCTTTGTCGTGCTGGCGATGAGCGCGTGCTCTGAAGCATTGCGTGCAAAGCAGACCTCTCCGGTGTCCGCGTCCAGCACGGCGGCGCGGCAGGCCGACAGGGCCGACGCGCACGGAGACAAAAGGGCGGCAGCGATCAGAAGCGCCGCCGCCCGAAGCATTCGTTTCATTCTTCCTCACCGGGCCTAGTATGCCCGGCGAGGCGCGGTTCATGCGAGGTCGACGTCGACCTTTTTCTCCGCGCGGTACTGCGAGATCATCTCGTTGATGCGGTCGACCAGCTCCGGGATCTGCTCGATGAGGCGGTCAGCCGTCGAGGTCGCAGGCTCAGTGATCGGGAGCATACGCACCCGCTCGCCCTGCAGCACCAGAAAGGCAACCGGGACGATCTTCACGCCGCAGCCCGCACCGCCGCCGAACGGGAGTGCAGAGGCGGCTGCCTTCGGCTTGAGGTCGCTGCCGCCGGAAGCCATGGCAAAGCTGATCTTGGAGATCGGGATGAGCGTCGTGCCGTCGCCCGTGGAAATTGGCGTACCGACAACGGTGTTGGCATCGACCATCTCGCGCACCTTCGCCATAGAGGCGCCGAGAAGCTCCGAAACATTCTGACTCATGATTCTGTTTCCTCCTCCTGCTGCGGCAGTTCCTGTTTGCCGAACTGCATTTTTTCGATCTCCGGCAGCTCGTCCAGCGATTCCAGACCGAACGTGCGCAGGAAATCCGGTGTCGTGCGATACAGAATGGGCCGTCCGGGCACATTCAGCCTGCCGCACTCCTCAATGAGGTGCTTATTGAGCAGCGCGCCGACGGAATAGGCGCTGTCGACGCCGCGGATCTGCTCGATGTAGGCCCGCGTTGCGGGCTGATAATAGGCAATGACCGTCAGGGTCTCCAGCTGCGCGGACGAAAGCCGGGGCGGCTTGCGTGTTTCCAGTGCTCGGGTCACATAGGAGGACATCTCGCCCGAGGAGCACATCTGATAGGCGTGCTCGAGGCGCAGGATACGGATGCCGCGCCGCTCGTAGGACAGGCGGTCCATCAGCGAACGCACGGCCTGCTCGGCCTCGCCCGGGTCGCATTCAGCGGCCATGGCAATGCGTTCGAGCTCGACCGGCTCGCCCGCCGCAAACAGGATGGCCTCAGCTACCCGTTCCAGCTCCGTCTGTTCCATGTTCTACCCTTTCCTCCGGCATTTTGCAAAAGCGGATGTTCAGATCGTCGTCGCCGTCCTCCAGCCTGACGGAATGCACGCGGCAAAGCTCCAGTACGGCGAGGAACGTCGCAACGATCTCACTGCGCGAGCGGCTGCCGCGGAACAGCGCGCAGAATTTCTCCACGCCGCGCATCAGCAGCTGCTTGAGCACCTGCGCGGCCTTTTTTGTCACGGGATACGGCTCTAAGCCGACGATGCCCTGAAAATTTGAGAGCTTCGGCGGCAGACGCCGCTCGCTGCGCTCTGCCATGGCCGCCATGGCGCGCAGAAGATCCTGCGGCTCGTGGCGGTAGCGATAGGTCGCGTCCGGACGGAGCGGCTGCGGCGCATGTGGAAAAAAACCGTTGCCGATGTCGCTGCGCGGCTCAAGGAAGGCCACAGCCGTGCGGATCTGCTCATAGGCCTCCGCACGCTGCTTTTCCTCGAGGGAGCGGATAAGAAGCTCCATCTCGCTCATGGCCTCCTCACGCTCGGCGGCGGAGAGCAGCATCTTTGTTTTAATGAGCATGAGATGGGACGCCATGGCGATGAATTCGCTGGCGATCTCCATATCCAGCCGCTTCATCTCGTCGAGATAGGCCAGATACTGCTCCAGAATGGACGTGATGCTGACGTCCTGAATTTCGATCTTGTTTTTGCTCAGCAGAAGCAGGATGACGCTCAGCGGACCGTCAAAATCTGCGGGCAGCTCATCGCGCGTGTGCATGACGCCCGCAAGATGATAGGTTGGTTCTTCCATGCGCCTCCGGCTCCTTTCACTTTAGAGTATACCATTATTTTAGGAAAATGGCAACCCACAATCCTTAGCCGACCGCGTCAAATATGGCGCGCACAAGGGCCTCGCGGCCGGTCCCCTTCTCTGCGGAGAACGGCAGCAGCGGTGTCTGCTCGCCCAAACGCAGCGTTTCGCGGATGCAGGCAAGGTTCGGCTCGATCTCGCGTGCCTTCAGCTTATCGAGCTTGTTGGCAACGACGAGGAACGGCCGCCCGGTGCTGCGGAACAGGTCCGCCATGACGCAGTCGAGCTTCGTCGGTGCGTGGCGGGCATCGACGATCATCACGCCGAGGGCGATGGGCTTCGGCTCGGCAAAATACGCCTCCATGAGCTTGCCCCAGCGTTCCTTTTCCGATTCAGCGACCTGCGCATAGCCATATCCCGGCAGATCGACGAAGTGCGCCTTGCCGTCCACGCGGAAATAGTTGATGTGGACGGTCTTGCCCGGCTTCTGACCGACGCGCGCAAAATTTTTGCGCTGCAGCACGCAGTTCAGCACGGAGGATTTGCCGACGTTTGATTTTCCGGCAAAGGCGATCTGCGGCAGGCCGTCGTGCAGGAACGCACCGGCCTGCGCCGCAGATTTTACAAATTCCACTCGCTGTAAATTCATCATTGGCGGATCCCCTGATTCGGCTGGGCCGTGTCATGCTGCGCGACCGGGAGGACGCGCTCCGTGGTCTTGCGCACCGCAGGCTCCTCCTGCACGGGGCGGACGAGCGCGGCGTCCAGCACGGCGTCGGCATGGTCGACGAGCAGGAAGTTGAGCGCGCGGCGCACCGTCTGGTCGATCTCCTGCAGATCCTTTTCGTTCTCGTGCGGAATAATGACGGTCTTGACGCCGTGGCGCAGCGCTGCCATGGTCTTCTCCTTCAGGCCGCCGATGGGAAGCACGCGGCCGCGGATGGAGATCTCGCCCGTCATGGCGATATCACGGCGGACCGGCGTCCCGCTGAGCGCGGAGGCCAGCGCCGTGCATACGGCGATACCGGCGGACGGACCGTCCTTCGGCACGGCTCCCTCCGGGAAGTGGACATGGATATCGCGCGTCTTGTAGAAGTCGGACGGGATGTGCAGCTGCTCAGCACGCGTGCGCAGATAGCTCACGGCCGCCTGCACGGACTCCTTCATCACATCGCCGAGGTTTCCGGTCAGGATGAGCTTGCCGCTGCCGTCCATGACATTGCACTCGACCTCGAGAGTCTCACCGCCGACGGAAGTCCAGGCAAGGCCGGTCACAAGACCGATCGGATCGGTCTCCGGCAGCTTATCCGGCAGGATGCGGCGCGGGCCGAGGAAGCTCTCCAGATTCGTGCCCGTCACGGTCACGCGGCGCGGGGCCTCGTCTGAAAGAAGCTGCACGGCGCATTTGCGGCAGAGCTCCCCGAGCTTGCGCTCGAGATTGCGCACGCCGGATTCGCGCGTGTAGCAGCGGATGATCTCGCGCAGGGCATCGTCCGTCACGCGGACCTGCGATTTCTTCAGGCCGTTTTTCGCGAGCTGGCGCGGCAGCAGATGGTCGCGCGCGATGCTGCGCTTCTCCTCGTCCGTATAGGAGCCGAGCTCGATGACCTCCATACGGTCGAGGAGCGGACGCGGGATGGTGTCGGCCGTGTTGGCCGTCGTGATGAACATGCACTCGCTCAGGTCGAACGGAATTTCGAGGAAATTATCCCGGAACGTTGCGTTCTGCTCCGCATCGAGCACCTCGAGCAGGGCGGATGACGGATCGCCGCGATAATCGCTGCCGAGCTTGTCAATCTCATCGAGCAGCAGGAGCGGATTGTGCGTTCCTGCCTGCTGCATGGCAGTCAGGATGCGGCCGGGCATCGCGCCGATATAGGTCTTGCGATGGCCGCGGATCTCGGCCTCATCATGCACGCCGCCGAGCGAGATGCGGGCAAGCTTCCGGTTCAGGGCGCGGGCCACGCTCATGGCGATGGACGTCTTGCCGACGCCCGGAGGGCCGATGAGGCAGATGATCTGCCCCGGCTGCTCCGGGGCAAGCTGGCGCACGGCCAGAATTTCCAGAATGCGCTCCTTCACCTTCTCAAGGCCGAAATGGTCCTCATCGAGGATGCGGCGGGCGATGCGGATGTCCGTGCGCTCGCGCGTGCGGGTATTCCACGGCAGTTCGAGAGCGACGTCGAGGTAATTGCGGATGACGCTGGCCTCGGCGGAGCCATACGGCTGCTTTTCCAGCCGCTGCAGCTCCTTGTGGAGCTTCTCGTCGGCCTCCTGCGGCAGGTGGAGCTTCTCGATCTTCTCGCGGTATTCATCGATCTCCGCGTCCTCGTCGTTTTCGCCGAGCTCGCCGCGGATGACTTTGAGCTGCTCACGCAGATAATAATCGCGCTGGCCCTTGTCGATGCTCTGCTGCGTCTTCTCCTGCAGCTGGGCCTCGAGGCGCAGGACCTCCAGCTCCCGCGCAAGCAGGCGGTTCGCCGTTTCCAGACGGCGCACCGGCGCAAGCTGGGACAGAACGCGCATTTTTTCCTTATAGTCATAGGATGCCGCCTGCGCCGTCATGTCGGCCGCAGAGCCGGGATCCTTTTCGGACAGCAAATGGAGCATGATGTCCTGCATCGGGCGCTGCGACAGCTCCGCATATTCGCCGAACAGCTCGATAGCCTGCCGAAGCAGGGCCTCCGTGCGCGGCGTAATGCTCGGCGTCTCCTCCTCGGGGATCGACTCGACGCGCGCCATCATGCACGGCGCCGTCTGCAGCATCTGCGTGGCACGGGCGCGGTATTCGCCCTGCACCAGCACACGCACGGTGTCGCCGGGGATCTTCAGGACCTGCAGGACATGGGCGACCGTGCCGATCTCATAGAGATCGCCGAAGCCGGGATCATCCTGCTCGATCTTCTTCTGGGTCACCAGAAAAATGTGCTGGTCGGCGTTCATCGCCGCCTCCAGCGCGCGAACGGACTTCTCCCGCCCCACATCAAAGTGCATGGTTGCCTGCGGAAAAAGGACCAGCCCGCGCATGGCGAGCACCGGCATCCGTTCAGACAAAATCAGTTCGTTCATAGTTCTCCTTCCTCCCCGCCGGATGCGGGGACGGACCACAAAAGGGGCGCACAGACACCCAAGTGTCCGCAACGCCCCCTTCTGTGTCTTGTTATCCTGCGCTCGGACGCTTCCGACGCGCAGCGCCGGCCTTGTGCCGGATCTCCGGCTCGCTTCCGTCCTCCACGCAGGCGCGTGTGATCAGGACCTCGGAAATCGTGGGATCCGAGGGAATGTCATACATGACCTTCGTCATCACGCTCTCCAGCACGGCGCGCAGACCGCGCGCACCGATCTTGCGGTCGATGGCCTTCTGCGCAATGGCGTCGAGCGCCGCATTTTCAAATTCCAGCGTCACGTTGTCCAGCTCGAGCAGCTTGCGGTACTGGCGGCACAGCGCGTTCTTCGGTTCAGTCAGGATGCGCACGAGCTCTTCCTTCTTCAGGCTGCCGAGGGTCGTGACGACCGGCAGACGGCCGACCAGCTCCGGGATGATGCCGAATTTCAGAAGATCGTGCGGCTGCACCTGCCGGAACAGCTCGCCGACGTCCTGCTCCTTCCGGCTCTTCAGCTCTGCGCCGAAGCCGAGGCTGCTGCGGTCCACGCGGCGCTCGATGATCTTGTCGAGGCCGTCAAAGGCGCCGCCGCAGATGAAGAGGATGTTCGTCGTGTCGATCTGGATGAACTCCTGCTGCGGGTGCTTGCGGCCGCCCTGCGGCGGCACGTTCGCCGTCGTGCCCTCGAGAATTTTCAGCAGTGCCTGCTGCACGCCCTCGCCGGACACGTCGCGCGTGATGGAGGTGTTCTCGCTCTTGCGGGCGATCTTATCCATCTCGTCGATATAGATGATGCCGCGCTCCGCCAGCTCAACGTCGAAGTCTGCCGCCTGCAGCAGGCGCAGGAGAATGTTCTCGACATCCTCGCCGACATAGCCCGCCTCGGTGAGCGTGGTCGCATCGGCAATGGCGAACGGAACGTTCAGGATTTTGGCGAGCGTCTGCGCAAAGAGCGTTTTGCCGCAGCCCGTCGGGCCGATGAGCAGGATATTGCTCTTCTGCAGCTCCACATCGGAGTCGCCGCCGTAGAAAATGCGCTTGTAATGGTTATACACCGCCACGGACAGGGCGATCTTCGCCTCATCCTGACCGATGATATAACCGTCCATATATTCCTTGATCTCTTTCGGCGTGGGCAGATGATCGGGAACGGCCAGCTCGGAGCTGCCGGTCTCATACATCTCCTCGTGCAGGATCGTGCTGCACAGCTCCACGCATTCGTTGCAGATATAGGCATTCGGTCCGGACATGATGCGCTTGACCTGTGCCTGCGTCTTGCCGCAGAAGGAGCATCGGATGAGTTTTTCTGCCAAATTTACTTCCTCCTCTGGGCTTTAGCGCTGATAGATCACCTTATCCACAATGCCGTATTCCTTCGCCTGCTCGGCCGTGAGGAAATGGTCGCGCTCGCAGTCGCGGGCGACCTCTTCAACGGGTCTGCCGGTGTTCTTCGCCAGAATTTCATTCAGGCGGCGCTTCACATCCGCGATGCGCTGGGCGTGGATCTCGATATCCGTGACCTGACCCTGCGCGCCGCCGGACGGCTGATGGATCATGATCTCCGCGTTCGGCAGGGCGAGGCGCTTGCCCTTCGTGCCGGACGACAGCAGGAACGCGCCCATGGACGCGGCCATGCCGATGCAGATCGTGGAAACATCGCACTTGATATACTGCATGGTGTCATAAATCGCAAGTCCGGCCGTTACCACGCCGCCCGGGCTGTTGATGTAGAACTGAATGTCCTTGTCGGGGTCCTGCGCCTCCAGATAGAGAAGCTGGGCGACGATCAGGCTGGCGGTCGTGTCGTTGACCTCCTCCGACAGGAAGATGATGCGGTCGTTCAGAAGGCGGGAGAAAATGTCATAGGAACGCTCTCCGCGGCTCGTCTGCTCGACGACATAGGGAACCAAACTCATAATCATGCTCCTTTCTGCGTGCATTCCCGCCGGGGTCACCGGCGGGAGTGCGGATCGCCTGCCGCAGCAGGAATCAGAAACATTCTAACCGCTCTGCAGGCGGATTATTCCTCGGAGGCAGGAGCCTCTTCGGCGGCCTCAGGGGCCTTGGGTGCAACGGCGACAGCGGAGTCGGCGATGAGACGGGCAGCCTTGCGCAGCTTGAGATCGCTCTTCAGGCCGTCGGCGTTCAGGGCCTTCTTGACGTCGTCCAGCTCCATCTTGTAGCTCTCGGCGAACTTCTTGTACTCTTCCTCGCACTCTTCCTCGCTAACCTCGATGTTCTCAGCGGCAGCAACGGCGTCCAGCAGGACGTTTGTGCGGACAGCGGCCTGAGCGGACGGGCGCAGGCTGTTTCGGATGGCGTTCATGTCGCCGCCCATCATCTGGGCATAGGCCTGCAGGGAAGCGCCCTGGGAGCGGAGCTCATAGTCCATGCGCTCCATCTCCTGATCAAGCTCCTCGTCGATCATGCTGTCGGGGATCTCGACGGTCATGTTGGCGGCAGCCTTCTCGACGGCGGCGTTCTCGAACGCGCGGTCGATCCCGGCCTGCTTCTCATCGCGGATGCGCTTCTCGATGTCGGCGCGCAGCTCGGCGACGGTGTCGAACTCGGAGACGTCCTTGACAAACTCGTCGTCCTTCTCGGGAACGACGGTCTCCTTGACCTCATGGACCTTGACCTTGAAGACGACAGGCTTACCGGCAAGCTCCTCGGCGTGATAGTCAGCCGGGAACGTGACGTCGATGTCCTTCTCCTCACCGGCGCTCATGCCGGCGACCTGCTCCTCAAAGCCGGGGATGAAGGTGTGGGAACCGAGCTTCAGCTCGTAGTTCTCGCCCTTGCCGCCCGCAAAGGCCTTGCCGTTCTCAAAGCCCTCGAAGTCGATCACGGCGGTGTCCCCCTCCTGTGCCGGGCGGTCGACCGTGGTGATGCGGGCAACGTTCTGGGCCATGCGGTCCAGCTCGGCCTCGACCTCGGACTCCTTGACCTCGACCTCGGCCTTCTCGATCTCGAGATTCTTATATTCGCCAAGCTCAGCAACGGGATACAGATCCGTCACGATCGTCAGCGTGACGGCGCCGTCGTCGGCGATGTCCATCTTGGAAACGCTCGGGCGGCCGACGGGACGGATGTCCTGCGTCAGGACGGCATCCTTGTAGATATCCGGGAACATATCCTCGACAGCGTCCTCAAAGAAGACATGCTTGCCATAGGCAGCCTCGATGACCATACGCGGAGCATGACCCTTGCGGAAGCCGGGGATCATGATATCCTTGCGGTACTTCAGATAGGCGCGGTTCAGGGCAGGCTCCAGCTCCTCACGGGTCAGTTCCACCGTAACGGATGCGCGGGTCGCTTCTTTCTCTACGCTTTTGACATTCATTTCTAACATCCTCCTATGTGCTGCGCCGGTCGGCGCGCATTGATACCTTGATGAATCCGCACTATTTTATCAGACTATTCACAAAAAAACAAGTCGATTTTGTGAATTTTCGGTTTTTCCGCAGGAAAATTACAGGGAAAATATTCAGCGAAGCCGGATCGGGGCAAAATTCGTATAATCCGCAGCGCAGAGCCGGTAGGTCACGCCGTGGTGCACGCCCTCGATGGCAAGGCGGTGGCTGCTGCCGTGCAGGTGGCCGTAGCAGCATTCCTTCACGCCGTAGCGCTCGAGGAGCGCCAGAATTTCCGGGCATTCGTAGCCGCGGTAGCGCGGCGGATAGTGCAGAAAGCACAGCTTTTCGGGCGTATCTCCCGCCGCGCGGAGCGAGGCCTCCAGACGCAGCAGCTCCCGCTTGAAAATTTTATCGTTATGACTGCCGTCCGGCGCGTCCTCTTCAAAGAACCAGCCGCGCGTGCCGGTCAGGGCGATGCCGTTATAGAAATAGCAGTTGTTATTCAGCAGATACAGGTCCGGAAAGCCGTTTTCCTCGCAGAAGCGGTAGAATTTCGCGGCCGTCGTCCACCAGTAATCGTGATTTCCCTTGACGATAATCTTCCGCCCCGGAATGGCGGCGATCATGGCAAAATCCTCGCGCGCGCCGTTCAGGTCCAGCGCCCAGGACAGGTCTCCGAGCAGGATGGTCGTGTCCTCCGGCCCGATGACGGACAGGCCTTCGCGGAGCTTGTCCACATAGCCGACCCACGCGCCGCCGAAGACGTCCATCGGCTTGTCGCTGCCGAGGGAAAGATGCAGGTCTCCAATCGCGTAAAGGGCCATCCCTCACGCTCCTTTCATTGCAGCAGTTGCAGAAGGTTCCGGAAAAAGATCCGGTCGAGCAGGTCCGCGGGATAGCCCGCAGCCTGTAAATACGCATAAAACGAAGCCCACGAGGAGACGTCCGTAAAGCCGCGCGCCAGCTCGTCGCAGCCGTCGAGGTCGCCGCCGAGGGCCACATGGTCCTCGCCGCAGAGCGTGAGCATGTGCTCGAGATGGGCGCGCAGCGTGTCGAAATCCGCTCTCCCGCCGAGGAACGGCGGATAGAGGTTCAGGCCGACCGTGCCGCCGGTCTGCGCCAGCGCGCGCAGCTGATCGTCCGTCAGGTTCCGCGTATAGCCGCACAAAGCGCGGGAGTTGGAATGGCTGGCCAGAATGGGGGCCTGCGTGCAGTCCATGAGCTGCCAGAACGCAGCTTCGGACAGATGACTCACATCGATCCGCAGGCCGAGCCGCTGCGCCCCCCGGACAAAGTCGCGCCCACGCGGCGTCAGGCCAAGCGCGGAGCCGTGCCAGCCTGCAAGCGCGTTGTCGGCATTCCACGTCAGCGTGAGCATGCAGAAGCCCTGTTCCCGCAGCCATTCGAGTCTGCCCGGGTCGCAGCCGATGACCTCGCAGCCCTCCACGGACAGCAGCGCGGCGATCCTCCCCTGCTCCGTCAGGCGCAGGGCCTCCGCACCGTTTGCGGCAAAGCCGATGCGGCTGCGGTTCTTCTCCACCTCGCGGCACAGGAGGGCCAGCGGCTCCGTCAGCAGGCGCTCCGTTCCGCCGCCAGGCCGGCCGGCGTTGCTGCAGAACGCAAAGACCTGGGCATAGGCCTCCAGTCCGGCCGCTTTCTGCAGGTCGATGTGGCAGGAATTCCGCTCCAGCCCCTCCCCGCGCGTCCAGAGCTCATAGGCGGTGTCGCAGTGTCCGTCAAACAGCTTCATGAAAATGCATCCTCCAGATGCCGGATCTCCGGCCGCTTTGTCTCCGTGCCAAAAGGCGCGTAGACCTCGATCACATCGAAGCGCGGCTGCTTCGTCTGCTCCGGGTGCTCACATAAGTACAGCTCCGCCGTGCGGCGGATGCGCTCCTGCTTGTGCCGGTCGACAAATTCCAGCGCTTCGGCAAATGCGGCGCTTTTGCGCAGCTTGACCTCGACAAAGACGAGATAGTCGCGGTTTTCCGCGATCAGGTCGATCTCGCCGAGGCGGCAGCGGTAATTCGCCGCCACGATGGTATAGTGCCTGCGGCGCAGATAGGCCGCCGCAGTCTCCTCGCCCCAGCGGCCCGTCAGATCATTCCGCATGGAGATTCTTCAGGAACGTGCGGCGATGGATGGGGCACGGACCGAATTCGCGCAGCGCGGCATAGTGCGCGCGCGTACCGTAGCCCTTGTGCGTGGCAAAGCCGTACTGCGGATATTTCTCATCCATTTCCAGCATGAAGCGGTCCCGCGTCACCTTGGCCAGAATGGACGCAGCCGCGATATTGGCGCTCAGGCTGTCGCCCTTGACGATCGTCTGCACGGGAAGACCGAAGTCCGTCTCGCGGTTGCCGTCGATCAGGGCGATATCCGGCCGCACCCGGAGCTGGTCCATGGCGCGGCGCATCGCGAGGAACGTCGCCTGCAGGATGTTGATCTCGTCGATCTCCTGCTCGGAGGCAAACGCGATGCCGTAGGCGAGCGCCTGCTCCGTGATAATGTCATACAGCGCCTCGCGGCGCTTGGCCGTCAGCTTTTTCGAGTCGTTCAGGCCGGGAATGTCCAGCCCGCGCGGCAGGATGACTGCCGCAGCGCACACCGGTCCGGCCAGCGGGCCGCGCCCGGCCTCGTCTACGCCGCAGACCGTCTCATAACCCGCCTCCCAGCAGTGGTTTTCGTAATTCCAAAGTTCCGTCATGCCAATTCCTCATTTATCTTAAGCAATACCGCACAATTCAGCAAGTGCATTCGGCGAAAAATGTCCGGCGAAGGCCGAAGAGAATTATGCGGTCTTGCTCTTTCTTAATCATCCGGTGTGAAGCTCAGGCGCTGATGCAGGCCGTCCGCCACCACGTCGAATATGATGCTGCCGTCTTCGTTGTCCGTGCGGTCCATCGTGACGTCCTTACCGCGGCAGTATGTCCGCGCGACGGCCTCCGGGTCCGAGGTCTCCACCTCACTGACGAACACGTCGCGCATCTGGTTGTTGCTGCAGAGATTGAAGATCTCGCGAATCAGTTCGTAGCGCATGCCTCTGTCCTTTCCGGAGGGTCCTCCAGCGTAAAGCGGCCGATCTTACAGCTGCGGTATTCCTCCAGCAGCACACGCGCCATGCGCTCCGTGTCGATCTCGCCGCGCGCCAGCAGGAAGCCGCGGCGGCGGCCCGCCTCGGTCAGCAGATCATAGCCGGAGGCGTCCTCCGGCGGGTCGAGCTTATAGCGGGCGCGCATGGCCTCGGGGTAACGCGCCCAGAGCATGGCCGCCAGATGGCAGGCCAGCGTCTCCACATCCAGTACGTCGTCCTTGACCGCGCCGGTATAGGCCAGCCTGCGGCCGACCTCCTCATCGTCGAATTTCGGCCAGAGGATGCCCGGCGTGTCGAGCAGCAGAAGGCCGCTGTCCACCGTGACCCACTGCTTGCCACGCGTGACGCCGGGGCGGTTCTCCGCCTTTGCGCCCTTGCGCCCGGCGATCTGATTGATGAAGGTCGATTTTCCCACGTTCGGGATGCCGACGATCATCAGCTTCAACGCGCGGCCGGTCTGTCCCTTGTCCGCATAGCGCTGCAGCTTCTCCGCCAGCATGGAGCGGACGGCGGGCACGAAGCGGTCGATGCCGCGGCGGCTCTTGCAGTCCGTGCGCACAACGGTCATGCCCTGCGCCTGCCAGTAATTCTGCCAGACGTCCGTAGCGGCCGGATCGGCCAGATCGATGCGGTTGAGGATCATCATGCGGGGCTTCTGCCCGCAGATAGCGTCAATGTCCGGATTCCGGCTGGAAAAGGGGATGCGCGCATCCACGATCTCGCAGACGGCGTCCACGAGCTTGAGGTCAGCCTCCATATTCCGCCGGGTCTTGGTCATGTGGCCCGGATACCACTGGATATTCATGCGGTCATCCATTGTCCAGCGCTCCGATCCGTCCAAAGTCCCGCGAGCTGCTCTCGCCGCAGCCTGGGAACAGAATGCACAGCACCTTGCCGATGACCTGTGATTCCTCGATCTGCCCAATGGAGGCATAGCGGCTGTCGGCAGAACGGTTGCGGTTATCGCCCATCACGACGAGGCAGCCCTCGTCCACAGTCAGAGGGAAGCTCGTGCGGTCATAGTAGGGCAGCACCATCGGTTCCAAGATATAGGGCTCGTCCAGCGGCTCACCGTCGACGTAGACCGTGCCGTAGCCGTTTCCGTCATAGAGGATATCCACGGTCTGGCCCTCCGTGGCGATGACGCGCTTGACGATCGGCTCGCCGTTTTCAAAGCTCTCCTTGCGCGCGACGATGACGTCGCCCTGCTCGAGGTCGCCCATAAACAGATTGCTCAGCAGCGCCACATAGTCGCCGTCCTGCAGCGTCGGCATCATGGACGGTCCGTCCACGCCGACGAGACGGACGAAGAACACAAACACGATCGTGATCGCGGCCAGAATATAGACAAGGTCATGCAAAAGCGAGTAGCAGTCATAGAGCGGATTTTTCGGTTCCTTCTTCGGAGTCTGCTCCTGCAGGTCCTCCATCGGCTGCTCCGCGTCGAAATTCTCCATCAAAGTCATCCTTCCTGTCTGGCGGCAGGCCGCCATTCATTCAGGATAAATTATACACCAACTCGTTCCAGAAATAAAGCCCAAAAAACGGAGCTGCCGCAAATCCATGCGGCAGCCCCGAAATGGCGGTCGATAAAAATCAGAGATCCTTCAGCCGTGCTTCGCTCTCCTCGAGCTGACGCAGCAGGGCGGCGTACTTTTCGGCCTTCTCCTGCTCCGCGCGGACGACCTGTTCCGGTGCCTTTGCGGCAAAGCCCGGATTGCCAAGTTTAGCCTGCACACCGGCAAGGCCCTTCTGGACCTTCTCCTTCTCCTTGGCGATGCGGGCGAGCTCCTTGTCCACATCCACAAGCTCCTCCATCGGCAGGAACAGCTTGGCGTCGTGCGTCACGCAGGACACCATGGAGCCATGGCCCTCCGGCTCCTCACCAAGAACGACGACGCGCTCGGCATAGGCCAGACGGGTGATAAACGAGATACCGGCAGAGAACAGATCCTGCTTCTCCGTGACGATATAGAGTGTCGTGCGGCGCGCGGGCGGCACGTTCATCTCGGCACGGCGGTTGCGCACGGCGCGGATGGCCTGCATGATGCTCTCCATGCCGTCCTCCTCCGCCTGGAAGCAGAGATCCTCGCGGTACTTCGGCCATGCGGCGACGATCAGCGCCTCGCCCTCGTGCGGGATGGCCTGCCAGATCTCCTCTGTGATGAACGGCATGAACGGGTGCATCAGGCGCAGGATCTGGTCGAGCACATACAGCAGCACCTGCTGGGCAGAGCGCTTCTGGGCCTCATCCTCGCCATAGAGGCGGGCCTTTGTCAGCTCGATATACCAGTCGCAGTAGCTGTCCCAGATGAAGTCATAGATCTTCTGGACGGCGACGCCGAGCTCATACTTGTCGAGGTTCTCCGTGACGTCGGCAATGAGCGTATTGAGCTTCGAGAGGATCCACTTGTCGGACGTCTCGAGCTCGGACAGGGCGGGCAGCTCGTTTTTGTCGATGCTGAGGTTCATCATGACATAGCGGCTGGCGTTCCAGAGCTTATTGGCAAAGTTGCGCATGGCCTCGCAGCGCTCGATATAGAAGCGCATGTCGTTGCCGGGCGAATTGGACGTGAGCATGTTCATGCGCAGGGCGTCCGAGCCGTAGCGGTCGATCATCTCGAGCGGATCGATGCCGTTGCCGAGGGACTTGGACATCTTGCGGCCCTTGTCGTCGCGGACAAGGCCGTGAATCAGCACGGTGTGGAACGGCGGGCGGCCCGTTTGCTTGCAGGCCGAGAAGATCATGCGTGCGACCCAGAAGAAAATGATATCATAGCCCGTCACGAGCACGTCCGTCGGATAGAAGTACCGGAAGTCCTCCGCATTCGTGTCCGGCCAGCCGAGGGTCTCGAACGGCCACAGCGCCGAGGAGAACCAGGTGTCAAGCACGTCCTCATCGCGGGTGATATGCTTGCTGCCACACTTTTCGCAGCAGGTCGCATCCTCGCGGGAAACGGTCATATGGCCGCAGTCGGCGCAGTACCACGCCGGGATCTGATGGCCCCACCACAGCTGACGGGAGATGCACCAGTCACGGACGTTCTCCATCCAGTTCGTATAAATTTTCGTGAAGCGCTCCGGCACGAACTTCGTCTCGCCGTCGTTCACAACGCGCAGCGCCTCTTCGGCCAGCGGCTTCATCTTTACGAACCACTGAGCGGAAATGATCGGCTCGACGTCGCGGTGGCAGCGGTAGCAGGTGCCGACATTGTGGTTATACGGCTCGACCTTGACGAGGTAGCCCTGCGCCTCGAGGTCGGCGACGATCTGCTTGCGCGCCTCATAGCGGTCGAGGCCCTGATATTTGCCGCCGTTCTCGTTGACGACGCCCTTGTCGTCGAGGACGCGGATGACCTCGAGGTTGTGGCGCAGGCCGACCTCAAAGTCGTTCGGGTCGTGTGCCGGCGTCATCTTGACGCAGCCGGTGCCGAAGTCCATCTCGGCATAGTCGTCCGCCACGACGGGGATCTCCTTGCCGACGAGCGGCAGGATGACGTTCTTGCCGACGATGTCCTTGTAGCGCTCGTCATTTGGATTGACGCACACACCGGAGTCGCCGAGCATGGTCTCGGGCCGGGTCGTCGCGATGATGACCTCGCCGGAGCCGTCTGCCAGCGGATAGCGCACATGCCACAGATGGCCGGGCTTGTCGACATATTCGACCTCGGCATCGGACAGGGCCGTGACGCAGTGCGGGCACCAGTTGATGATGCGGCTGCCCTTGTAGATAAGGCCCTGCTCATACAGGTTCACGAACACCTCGCGGACGGCCTTCGAGCAGCCCTCGTCCATCGTGAAGCGGGCACGGTCCCAGTCGCAGGACGCGCCGAGGCGCTTCTGCTGCTCGACGATACGGTCGCCGTACTGATGCTTCCAGGCCCAGACGCGCTCGAGGAACTTCTCGCGGCCGAGGTCATAACGGGTCTTGCCCTCCTTGCGCAGCTCCTCCTCCACGCGGATCTGCGTGGCGATACCGGCATGGTCCACGCCGGGGATCCAGAGGGCGGAATAGCCCTGCATGCGCTTGAAGCGGATGAGCACGTCCTGCATGGCGGCATCCATGGCATGGCCCATGTGGAGCTGGCCTGTGACATTGGGGGGCGGCATGACGATGGTAAAGGGCTTCTTGTCCGGGTCGCGCTCGGCATGGAAATAGCCGTTGTCTACCCAGAATTTGTAGAGCCGGTCCTCAACGTCGCGCGGCTCGTAGGTCTTTGGCAGTTCTTTCATAGTCTTCTCCTTTTTGACGATAAAAATCGCCCTGAGCTTCATAGTATGCTCAGGGCGATGCAGATTACCGTGGTACCACCTGAATTCCCGCCATGGGCGGGCACTCTGGCTCTGTAACGGGAGCACCCGTGCGGCCTACTGCAGGTTCGGCACGCCCGCTCCGAAGCGACCTTCTCCCGACCTGCGCAGGGGCTTTCAGCAGCCGCCCCCTCTCTGCAGCGCGCGGATGGGATACTCCTCTTCTTCCATGCGTTTTCACTATGCGGTTATGATAGCCGAAAACCGGCCGGTTGTCAAGCGTTTTTGGGCAGATAGCCGCTCATTTCGGCGGCCATATCGTCCAGCAGCTTCATGGCTGCCGCGCGGTCGGCGTCGACGGCGGTCAGATAAATCTTGACCTTCGGCTCCGTGCCGGACGGACGCAGGATGACCGTACCCTTCTCGCCGAGCTGAAGCACGAGCACATTGGACTTCGGCAGCGTGACCGCTTCCTCCGTGCCGTGGACGAGATCGTGCGTGACGCGCGCCTGATAGTCCGTGACGGACGTGACGGTGATGCCGCACACAGCCTTCGGCAGCTCGCGGCGCATCTGCGCCATAAAGCCAGCGGAAATTTCCATGGCGTCCGGACCCTGCAGCTCGCAGCTCAGCACGCGCGCCTCATGCCAGCCGAAGCGGCTGTAGAGCGCGTCCATGTGCTCGGCCAGATTTGTGCCCTCGCGCTTGAGCGCGGCGGCGAGGTCGCAAGTCAGCATGGAGGCGACGACGGCGTCCTTATCGCGGGCATACGTTCCCTTGAGGTAACCGCAGCTCTCCTCAAAGCCGAAGACGAAGCGGTTCTCCTCGTGCTTCTGCTCAAGGGCGAGAATTTCGCCGCCGATGTACTTGAAGCCCGTGAGGACCCTGCGCATCTTCACGCCGTAGCTTGCGGCGATCTTGTCTGCCATCGGGGTCGAGACGATGCTGCGCACGGCGACAGGGTCTGCCGGGAGCGTACCCGCCTTCTGCATCGTGCCGAGGATGTAGTCCAGCAGCAGGCAGCCCAGCTCGTTGCCGCTGAGCTTGCGGAAGCCGCCTTCCACCGGGATGGCCACGGCCACGCGGTCGCAGTCGGGGTCCGTGCCGAGGATGAGGTCCGGGTGCGTCTCGCGCGCGATCTTGTAGCTCTCGTTCAGCGCGGCGTCCGTCTCCGGGTTCGGATATTCGCAGGTCTTGAAATCGCCGTCCGGCTTTTCCTGTGCGGGGACGACGGCGACGTTCACGCCGATGCGGCCGAGCACGGTGCGGACCGGCTTGTTGCCCGTGCCGCACAGCGGCGTGTAGAGCAGATTCAGGTTATCGGACGGGACAGTGGCAAGGCGTTCGCCGAGAACGGTCTCATAGTAGCGCTCCCACAGCTCCGGCGCGATGAATTCCACGCCGCCCTCCGCAAGGAAGTCATCAAAGCTCTTTTCCGCCGGGAGGAAATACGGAATTTTTTCGATCTCGGCAAACACGCGGGCCGCCGGCTCGTCCGTCATCTGGCAGCCGTCCGGGCCGTAGCACTTGATGCCGTTATAGATGCCCGCGTTGTGGCTGGCGGAAACGACGATGCCGCAGCCGCAGCCGAGCTGGCGCACGGCAAATGAAAGCATTGGCGTCGGGGCCAGCTCATGATAGACATAGACATGCACGCCGCGCTCCGCGAGGGCCACGGCGCACAGCTCCGCATAGCGGCGGGAGTTGTGGCGGGAGTCATAGCCGATGGCGCAGCGCTGCGGCAGCTCCGTCGAGGTCAGCCATGCGGCAAGGCCCTGCGCCGTGCGGCGAACGGTGAAGTCGTTCAGGCGATTCGTGCCGATGCCCATAATGCCGCGGATGCCCGCGGTGCCGAACTGCAGCTCCGCGCCGAAGCAGCCCTTGCGCTCCGTCTCGTCGTTCTGCATGGCGGCCAGCGCAGCGCGCCCGGCCTCATCCAGCGGCGCCTGCTCGCACCACTGCTGATAACGTTCCAGTTCCGTCATTTCAGCCTCCTAAAATATGGAATTAAAGTCATAAGCTCAGACTGTCAAATTTGTCATTGCGAGGCCCCGCGAGGGGCCGTGGCAATCTCGCAGGATCGGCTGCGGATTTTGGCAAGCCGAGGCGAATCCGAAGCCTGCTTCACGAGATTCCCACGTCGCTTCGCTCCTCGGAATAACACGACCGGGAAAGCTCACGAACGCCCCGCCCCAATGGGACGGGGCGCTGTGTCGTCCGGTTATTTCAAAAACGGTTCGATCAGGCGCTGCGTTTCCGCGTCGTCTGCACGCGTCTCCCGCAGGGACTGCAGAAGGGCCTGCGCTTCCTGCTTCGTCTCCGCCGGGGCGATGACGAGCACCGGCGTGCCGGTCTCTGCAAACCCGCCGTCCGCGCCGCGGTGCAGCAGTGCGATGAACTGCTCTCCGGCCGCGTCGCACCAGAGCATATCGTCCTGCCAGAACATCCAATCCGAGTCGATGTCCGACGGCAGGATCAGGCTGTCCATGATGCGGCTGCCGTTTACGAATACGCCGCCCGGCTCGGTAGCTTCAAAGGAATCCGCGTGATTCCGGAAAAGATAGTGATACGAAATGCCGCTGATGAGGACGGTACAAGGCTCCGCGGAGCCATCCTCCTGCAGAGCGATCGCCTGCATCGTCCGGCTTTCCGCCTTGGCGATCGGCGTATTCCAGTAAGAAATCAGTATTACGCCTGTAACGAGTATGGCTACAGATGAAATAACGGCTATTATAATTGCAATCGTATGTTTTCTGCTTGTTTTCATACAGTTATCCTATTTGAGTACAAACCATGCTTGACCAATCTTCAAATTAATCGGTTCATCCATGACTGCACTCGTGGCAGACGATATTGCAGCTTCATTAACATTGGAGTAATGTGGGGACTGGAAAGAAATATTATACGTCTGTGTCCGCGTCTTTGGAGTATCGGTTTTACTATTATAGTAGAACCAACTGATTGTCTTCAAATACGAATAATATGTTCTTGCGCCCAACACGTTACCCTGGTCCGTGACCCGATATGTAAATGTTTCGTACGTCAAGAACTGCGGCGCAGCCTGCGCTTTATCTCCAGTTCCGGCGTAGTACGAACTATTTGAGCCGCATGCATATTGAATCAGTGTAATTCCAGAACTTCCAAATGGGACAAATCTATCAATAACTACACCAGCACAATATGCAAGCACTGTTGCTGCAAAATTAGCTGCAGCACTACCATTAGAAGTAATGGAGGTCATGGCAAAGCAATTATTGACCGTGACTACCCAGTCCTTCAACTTATAACCTTTATAATTGCGAACAGGACTCCAACTAGTAGAAGTAGAGTAGGTAACAGGCGCAGAATCACCGGGAACAAGTAATTCAGTCACACCAAATTCTTGACATAATTCACGAATTCTGTCTGCCACCTCATCAGGGACATCATATTTTGAGATAACAGATTCGCAGTTTTCGGTAGTTACACGCAACTGCACTTCATATACAGCGGGATCAAAGCGTTGAGGAGTACTTTCGACTGCATCATTAGTAGCAGCAGCTTGCAACATGAGCATGAGCAAAATTCCAAATACAGTTATCAGGGAGATACAACGTCTAACAAACTTACGATTCATGACAATTCTCCTTTATATTTGAAATATTATTACACGCCTCCAGATATGCGTAGCTAATTTCACCCCCTATTTCTATATTTCTGACTGGCATGCAATTTGCAGCAGATGAATGCCCAACTAGTTTACTAATAAAGATTATAATACATTTTGAAAGAAAACACAACTCTAAGAATTCGACATAAAATAGCGTTGAATTATGTCCAGTCCAGATTGATCACTTAATGATTCGCACAGCGATTGCAGCAGCTCCTGTGCCGCCTGCTCTGACTCTGCCGGAGCGACGACGAGCGACTGCGTGCCGGGAAGCGGCAGGACGAGCGTACTGCCGTCGGCTGCGATCCAGAACGGATCGGTATCCGCCTGCATCGTGAGCCACGGGTCAAAGGCGTCGTCCGGCAGGATAACGCCGGAGCAGACGCGCGTGCCGTCGACATAGATGCCGCCGTCCGTCCCCGTCTCGAACGCGCCGACTCTGCCGCCGAGCAAATAGGAGCGGGACGTGCCCGCGATGCGCACGGTGCACGGCGTGGCCGAGCCGTCCGGTGCGAGGGTCATGCCCTGCATGGTCCACTCGTCGGCGCGCTCTGCCGCATGGTCGCGGTTGGATGCGAAGAAAATGCCGATGCCGCAGACCACAAGGAGCGCAGCCGCGACGGCGGTAATGAGAATACGGTTCCGGCTCATGGCGCCGGTTTACACGTCTTCGATGATCGCGGAGTTGTTCTTGGCCTGCGGATTGACGAGGGCGCGGAACTTCGAGCGGGAATTGCGGATCTCGCTCAGAGCCTCGGCGACGGCCTCCTCCGTGCGGCGCAGGGAATCGTCGACGTAGTCGTTCGTGACCTTCTTGAGCTCCTTGATCTTATCCTGCGCGGCGCGCACCATATCGTTGGCCTGATTCTTGGCCTCGAGATAGATGGCCTCCTGCGAGACGAGCTGGCGGGCCTGTGCCTGCGCGGACTTCATGATATTCTCTGCCTCGCGCTTTGCGTTCGTAATGAGCTCGCTGCGGGAATCCACGATGGTCTTTGCCTGCTTCAGCTCGCCGGGGAGCTGGTTGCTGATCTCGTCGAGCAGGTCGAGGACCTTTTCGCGCTCAACAGCGCACTTATCGCTGCTGAACGGCACGGAGCGTGCGTCCTGCACCATTTCATACAGGGTGCCGATCAATTCTTCAATGCCGTGTTCGTTCATGATATTGCCTCCTAATCGTTGCCGCCGCCCGCCCCGGTCTTGCGGAGCAGGGTGATGGTCGTTTTTCCGTAATGATAGTCTTTTGAGCGGGTCAAGCCCGGAAATTCCTCTGCAAGCGGTTTGCCGAGGGGTCTTTCTGTGATAATTATACCACCATCCGACAAAATGTCAATTTCCGATAGGCGCTGAATCGCCGTTTCGAGGGATTTTTCTGCATAGGGCGGGTCGAGGAAGATCAGGCGGAATTTCCGCCTGCACCGCGCAAGATATTGTGTGAAATCCGCGCACACGACCTCTCCCCTGTCTTCAAAATGCGTGCGGCGCAGATTCTCGCGCACGAGGGCAGCGGCATCCTGCCGGTGGTCGACAAAAACAGCGCGCGAGGCTCCGCGGCTGAGCGCCTCGATGCCGAGCTGGCCCGTTCCGGCGAACAGGTCGAGTACGTCGCCCGCAATGTCGAACTGGATGATGTTGAACAGGGCTTCCTTCACGCGGTCCGTCGTTGGGCGCGTGAGCATGCCCTCCGGCGTTTTCAGCTTTGTGCCGCGCGCCGTTCCGGTGATAACTCTCATGGCTGTGTTTGCTCCTGTCCGTGAAAATGGTCATAGACCGCCTGCGCCTGCGGCGCGGGCAGCACCTCCTGCAGCTCCTCCCGGCTGGCGGCGCGGATGGCCGCGAGCGAGCGGAAGCGGCGCAGGAGCTGATTGCGGCGCTTCTCCCCGATGCCGGGGATGGCGTCAAGCTGCGAGCCGCGCACATGGCGGCTGCGCAGGGTGCGCTGATAGGTAATGGCGAAGCGGTGTGTCTCCTCCTGAATACGCCCGATGAGGGCGAACACCGCCGGGTTGCTCTGGATGCTGATCTCCTGCCCGTCCGGCGTAACAAGGGCGCGCGTGCGATGGCGATTGTCCTTGACCATGCCGAAGATCGGCAGAAAAACACCCATTTCGGACAGGGCGGCGCGGACCGTCTCGGCGTGCACGGCACCGCCGTCGATGAGCAGGGCGTCCGGCCGCTCAGCAAAGCCGCTGTCGCCGTCGAGATAATGACGGAAGCGGCGGCAGAGCACCTGCCGCATGGAGGCGTAGTCGTCCTGATCCGTCAGGCCGCGCACCTGAAAGCGCTTGTAATCGCTTTTTTTCGGCTTGCCGTCCTCGAACACTGTCATGGAGGCGACGATGTCCGTCCCCGCGATGTTCGAGATATCATAGGCCTCGAGGCGGCGTGGCGGTTCGCGCAGACCGAGCATGCCCTGCAGCAGCACGAGCGTGCCGCTCAGGCGCTCTGCCTTTGAGGTAGCGCGCTCGGCCTCCTCGCGGGCGTTTTTCTCCGCCAGCTCCACGAGCCTGCGGCCGTAGCCGCGCTGCGGCGTGCGGATGAGCACATGCTTGCCGAGCTCCTGCAGCAGAAGCTCCTCGAACAGCGCGGCATCGTCCATCTCCGCCGGGAGGAATATGCGGCGCGGTGCGGCCTTTCGCGTCAGATAGTACTGCTTGACAAGCGACGACAGCGCATCGTCCGGCTCCTCCGGCACAGGCAGGACCTCATAGTCCTTATCCATCAGATTGCCCTTGATAAAGTGCAGCACTGCAAAGCAGGCCTTCGCCTCCGTCTGGTACCAGCCGATGACGTCGGTGTCCGCCATCGTGCCTGCCGTGACGAGCTGCTTCTGCCCGAGCAGCTCAATGGCGCGCAGACGGTCGCGGTATTCCGCCGCGCGCTCAAAGCGCAGCTCCTCGGCCGCGGCCTCCATCTTCTCCTGCAGCTCCTGACACAGGCTCTGGTGCTTGCCCTCGAGCAGAAGGACGGCCTGCTCCAGCCGCGCGTGATAGTCCGCCTGCTGCATGCAGGGCCTGCACCAGCCGTCGCAGCGCTCCATCTGATAGTTCAGGCAGGGCCGCTCCCTGCCGATGTCGCGCGGGAATTTTTTGGAGCAGCCCGGCAGGCGGAACGTCGTACGCAGGGCGTCGATGACCTGCTGCGTGCGCCCGCGGCTTCCGTAGGGGCCGAAATAGCGCGCGCCGTCGTCCGTGACGCGCGTGGCCAGCGTGACGACGGGATAGGCCTCACGCAGGTCGACGCGCAGGTAGGGATAGCCCTTGTCGTCCTTGAGCAGGATGTTGTATTTCGGCATATAGTGCTTGATGAGCGAGCATTCCAGCACGAGCGCCTCAAACTCCGTCGCGGCGGCGATCGTCTCGAAATGATCGACATTCGACACCATTTTGCGCGTTTTTGCATTGTGCGCCGCCGTATCCTGAAAATACTGGCTGACGCGGTTTTTCAGTTTTTTTGCCTTGCCGACGTAGATCACGGTCCCGGCGGCGTTTTTCATCAGATAAACGCCCGGCTCATAGGGCAGCGATAGCGCGGCCTGCTTCAATTCCTCACGGGTCATGCTTGCTCCATTCTGACGAGAAAGCTGCCCCAAACGCCGCCGATTCCGTGCGTTTGGGGCAGCCGTTCATGTTGAGCGGATCAGAAAATATCCTTGACGAGCATCTGCGCCAGCGTCTTGACTGCCGCTTCCTCGTCCGGGCCTTCGGCGATCAGCGTGACCTCCGTGCCCGTGGTGATGGCCATGGAGAGTACGCCCAGCAGGCTCTTGGCATTGATCTTCCGGTCGTCGACCTCGATCCAGATGCTGGAACGGAATTCATTGGCCTTCTGAATGAAAAACGTAGCCTGTCTGTTGTGCAGACCAGACTCACACTTGACCACCGATTTTTCTGTATACATCCTGTGTCACTCCTTCAAATTTGAGGCTGCGCGAGGTGATATGCTTCTCTTAGAATATAACAAAACAGGGGTATTTGTCAACTGTTTTCTCAAGTTTGCCGGGATTTCCCGTCAGGCCAGCTCGGCGATGGTCACGCCGTCCTCGCCCTCGCCGTAGACGCCGAGGCGGTAGCGCTTCACGCAGCGATTGCGCTTCAGCTCGTCCTGCACGGCCTTGCGCAGGACGCCCGTGCCCTTGCCGTGGATGATACGCACGGAGGCGAGATTGGCCATCATGGCGTTATCGAGGAAGATATCCAGCGTAGCAATGGCCTCGTCAGCCGACATGCCGCGCAGGTCCAGCTCCGTTGAGGCGCCCGCGCTGCGGAAGGCGCGCTGGCTGCGCTCGATGATCTTCTTGGCCTGCTGCTTCGTCTCCTCAATGAGATATACCTCGTCCGGCTGCGCCGTGACCTTCATGATCCCGGCCTGCAGCAGATAAGAGCCGTCCTTGTTGATGGCCAGCACGCTCGCTCGGGTGCCGAAGCGGACAAGCTCGACTGTGTCGCCGACGCAGATGGCACGCGCCGCCTGCGGGCGGGACTTCGGCGCGTCGTCATGCCCGGCAAGGCGGTCTTCTGCCTCGTTGAGCCTGCGGCGCAGCTCGGTCTGCTTCGCGTTCGAGCCCTGCACGTCCGCGTTTTCCCGCAGCTGCTTGCGCAGCTGCTTCAGCTCGTCTGCGACCTCGTTCGAGGTGCGGCGGGCATCGTCGATGATGCTCTGCGCCTCGGCGCGGGCCGCGCGCACGGCTTTTTCGCGTTCGCGCTTGATCTCGGCGTAATAGGCCTCGGACTTCTCCTTCATCTGCTCCGTTTCCTGGCGCAGGCGCTCGGCCTCGAGCTTTGCGGCTTCCATCTGCTGGCGCTGCTGCTCGAGTTGGTTCAGGACGTCCTCAAAGTTGCGGTCATTTTCGTTCACGAGGCTCTTTGCCTTGTCGATGATCGGCTCCGGCAGTCCGAGGCGGCGGGAGATGGCAAAGGCGTTCGACTTGCCGGGGATGCCGATGAGCAGGCGGTAGGTCGGCCGCAGCGTCTCCACGTCAAACTCGCACGAGGCGTTCATGACGCCCTCCGTGCGCATGGCATAGAGCTTCAGCTCGGCATAGTGCGTCGTGGCGGCCACGCGGCTGCCGCACTGGCGGCAGAACTCGATGAGCGCATTGGCGAGCGCCGCACCTTCGGCCGGGTCCGTGCCTGCGCCCAGCTCATCGAACAGCACGAGCGTGTCGCGGTCACAGTCGGCAACGATGTCGACGATATTCTTCATGTGGGCGGAGAAGGTGGACAGCGACTGCTCGATGGACTGCTCGTCGCCGATGTCCGCCAGCACCTGCCGGAAGACGGAGATGGCGCTGCCGTGGTCCGCCGGAATGTGCAGGCCGCACTCCGCCATCAGCGTCAGAAGGCCGATGGTCTTGAGCGTGACGGTCTTGCCGCCGGTGTTTGGGCCGGTGATGATGAGCGTGTCAAAATCCGAGCCGAGCCGCAGCGAAACGGGGACGACCTTCTTGCGGTCGATGAGCGGATGCCGCGCCCGCACGAGCTCCAGACTGGCGTTCGTGCGGATCTCCGGCTCCATGCCGTCCATCTTGTGCGACAGGCGCGCGCGGGCAAAGATGCAGTCGAGCTGCACGAGCATCTCATAGCTGTGGCAGATGCCCTCGCGGAACGAGGCCGCCTCGGCCGACAGTGCGGCCAGAATGCGCTCGATCTCCTTCTTCTCGCGGATCAGCAGCTCACGCAGGGCGTTGTTCGCATTGACGGCGGACATCGGCTCGATGAAGAACGTGCTGCCCGTCGAGGACACATCGTGGACCAGACCGGGAATCTCGCTCTTGTATTCGCTCTTGACCGGCACGACATAGCGGTCGCCGCGCAGCGTGATGATCGGGTCACGCAGATACTTGGAAAAGCTCGGCGAGGAGATGATCTTCTGCAGCGAATCCTTGACCTTTGCGCTCTGGATGCGCATATGGCGGCGGATATCCGCCAGCTCGCTGCTGGCTGCGTCGGCAATCTCCTCCTCGGAGAGGATGGAGTTCGTGATCTTCTCCTCAAGATAGCGATTCGGCGAAAGCTCCTGAAAATAGACGTCCAGCACGGTCGGCTCGCCGTCCTCGCTGTAATAGGCCTTGACATTGCGGATGCAGCGCAGCACACCCGCAATGCGCAGCAGCTCCACCGGCGTCAGGCAGCCGCCGCGGTCAGCGCGCTCGAGGCTGGCTGCCACGGGCTTGAGCTCATGGAAGCCCGGCGCGCCCTTGCGGACGATCATGCCGCAGGCCGCCGTCGTCTGCTGCTGGAGCAGGCGGATCTCCTCCGCATCGTCCAGCGGCAGCAGGGCGCGGCAGCGGTCCTTGCCGTCCTCGGAGTTCGCGCAGTCTGCAAGCTGAGCCAGAACGTTGTCCAGCTCGAGCTTGCGCAGGGATTTTTCGTACAGTTCTGTCATGGTACAGGTACCTCAGATATGGATTCAAAGAAATAAGGATTTATAAAAATCCAGCGTGGAAAAGCCGCGCTCCAATCGCGTGCAGAGATAGCTCTCTGTGATCTGCCCCAGCTCGGAGAGCGACGGCTCCGCAAGTCGGAACGAGAATACGCGCGAAGGCGGCGCGGAGTCCAGATAGCGCAGGGCAGCGCGTGTCCCGGCGCTTATGGGAAGGCGGATGTCGTCCTCCCCCTCCGTGCGGCAGGCAGCGCACTGCAGCACGCCCTGTGAGATATTGAAGCGGTCCGGCTCCGGCGCTCCGCACACGGCGCAGCCGCGCAGGTCCGGCTCATAGCCGCTCAGGCACATGGCGCGCAGCTCAAAGACCGCCTTGACGAGCTTCTGCGGCAGGCCGAGCCTGCCGAGCGCATAGAGGGCGTTGAGCAGCAGTGATACGAACGGCGGATTCTCCTCGCCCTCCGGGCTGAGCACGTCCGCGGCCTGCGCAAAATAGGACGCCAGCGACAAAAGCTCCAGATCGTTCCGCAGCTCCGGAAACATCTCCTTTGCCGTGGCCTCCGTGACGGCATAGCGCCCGCCGCGCTCGAGCAGCGTGAATTCGGAATAGGCCAGCAGCTGGCAGGCAGCCTTGCTGCGGCTGCGGCTGCTGCGGACGCCGCGCGCCCGCACGGTCAGCTTGCCGTATTCGCGTGTCAGCACGGTCAGCAGCTTATCGCTGTCCTGATAGGCGACCTCGCGCAAGACGATGCCGTCTGTTTTGATGTACATGCTCCGACCTCCTGCAAGGCTTTGCGGGACGGCTCACCGCCCCGCCGAGGCCTCGCCGCGCGCCGGCTCCAGCCGGTACAGCAGCCACGCCTCCGGTGCGCCCGTCTCCCAAAATATGCTCCAAAGCTGTTCTCTCGTCATGCAGCAGGCCTCCTGTCATCGGTGCTCCGTTTTTGCAAACGGGCTGTCCTTAGGATAAGCCTGCTTTGCGCAATTATTCGTAGCCGAAGTTGCGGATCATGGTCTGACTGTCGCGCCAGTTCTCCTTGACCTTGACCCACGTCTGCAAAAAGACCTTCGTGCCCATAAAGCGCTCGCAGTCCTCGCGCGCCTCCGTGCTGATCTTTTTCAGCATGGAGCCGTTCTTGCCGATGATGATGCCCTTGTGGCTGGCCTTCTCGCAGTAGATCGTCGCGTCGATGTCAATGACGCCGCTGTCGCGCTCCGAAAATTTCGTGATCTCAACGGCCGTGCCGTGCGGAATTTCACGCTCGAGATTCCACAGCAGCTTTTCGCGGATGATCTCCGCCATGACCTGCCGCTCCGGCTGGTCCGTCGTCATATCATCCGGGAACAGGAACGGGCTGTCGGCCGCGTGGCGGGCGCACTCCCGCAGCAGGTCAGGGATACCGTCGCCGAACTTCGCGGACACCGGAACGACGGCGTCGAACTCAAATTTTGCGGCATAGGCCGCGATGACGGCAAGCAGATTCTCCTTCTCGACCGTGTCGATCTTGTTGATAACGAGGATGACCGGCGCATGCGCGGCGCGGAGCTGGCCGAGCAGCTCTTCCTCCTGCGGGCCGATGTGCGCGATGGGCTCGACGAGCAGCAGCGCGGCATCCACATCGGCGACGGAGTCGTGCACGACATTGTTCATATAGTCGCCGAGGCGCGTGCGCGGCTTATGGAAGCCCGGCGTGTCGACGAACACGAGCTGCGTGTCATCGTGCGTGACGATGCCGCAGATGCGGTTGCGCGTCGTCTGCGGCTTATGGGAAACAATGGCGATCTTTTCGCCAACGAGGTGGTTGATGAGCGTCGATTTGCCGACGTTCGGCCGCCCCACGATCGTGATCATGGCAGATTTCTGGCTCATGGTTCTTCTCCTATGGTAAATTCAAAATCAGCTTGTTAAAATGTCCTTTCGGACATTTCCGCCAAGCTGCTTTCAGAATTGCAAAATCAAATTATGCAGCATGATTTTGCAATTCTGCCGCTGCGGCGGGTTATGGAACGCGAAAGGAAACCCTGACGGTTTCTTTCACACGATCCTTCCCTCCGAAACTTTCGGCTGGGCAGGTTTTTTGACAGTTTGAAATTCAAAATACATTTGGTCCTCGGCCCGGTCCGCATGGCCGCCGTGCACTGCGCCGACCACGCCGCCCATGGCGCGGTAAAATGCCTGCGCGGGCAGATTGTGGCAATTGCAGCCGCAGAAAAACTTCGGGATGCCGCGCTCGCGGCAGAATTCGGTCAGCTGCGCAAAGGCGCGCCTGCCGAGACCCATCCGCCGGTAGCCCGGCAGAAAATACAGCGAGTTGAGGCAGAGTGCAAAGTCCTTATAGCGTCCGTAGGTGTAAGGTCCGTATGTAAAATAGCCCACGCATTCCGCCCCGTCCATGGCAAGGAACACCGCGTTCGACGGGTCGGCGATGCGGGCAGCGTCGCGCGCCGTATGGGCCTCGAGGTCATATTCGTCGATCATGGCATCGGGATAGATGCCGCGGTAGGTCGTATCCCACGCGCGGCGGCGCGTTTCGGCCAGCAGGCGCGCGTCCTCCGGGCTGGCGCGGCGGAATTCGACGTTCATCGCTGCAGGCCGAGCTGCCCGGCGATGATCTCCTCGCGCGTGCGCATCTGGCGCTTCATTTCGCCCTCGTCCATGTGGTCATAGCCCAGCAGGTGCAGGATGGAGTGGATCGTCAGATAGCCCGTCTCGCGGCGGAGCGAATTGCCGAAGCGCTTGGCCTGATCCCGCGCACGCTCGAGCGAGATAGCCATATCGCCCAGCGGCAGCAGACCGGTCTGCGGATCGATGTCCTCCTGCACGTCCTCCGGAAACTGCCCCGGCGTGAACTGGAACATCGGAAAAGACAGCACATCTGTCTCGCGGTCAATGTTCCGCATGGCGCGGTTGATGGCGCGGATGCCCGCGTCATCCGTGACGAGCACGTTGATCTCGCAGGGAACGTTCACATGCTCGGCCTCCAGCGCAGCGGCGATGCACTTGCGCAGGTGCAGCGTCAGCGGCAGGCTGCGGTCTGCGCGGTTGGAATAGCGCACAATGATCTGATGCTTCATGGCTTTCTCCTGTATACTTTTTTCTGCCCCGGCAGGCCGTTCTTCGCACTGTGCTCCGCCGTCTCATAGGCCGCGATGATGCGCTGCACCAGGGCGTGGCGCACGACGTCGCTGGCCGTCAGGCGGCAGATGGCGATATCCGGTACGTTGTCCAGAATGCGCACGGCGTCCTTCAGACCACTGACCTTGTCGGAGGGCAGATCGATCTGTGTAATGTCGCCGGTGATGACGATCTTCGAGCCGAAGCCCAGTCGCGTCAGGAACATTTTCATCTGCTCGCGCGTCGTGTTCTGCGCCTCATCGAGGATGATGAAGCTGTCGTCGAGCGTGCGGCCGCGCATATAGGCCAGCGGTGCGACCTCGATGTTGCCGCGCTCGAGATATTTCTGATACGTCTCCGCGCCGAGCATATCGTAAAGCGCGTCATACAGCGGGCGCAGATACGGGTCGACCTTGTTCTGCAGGTCGCCGGGCAGGAACCCGAGCCGTTCGCCCGCCTCTACGGCGGGGCGCGTCAGGATGATGCGGTTGACCGCCTTCTCGCGGAAGGCCGCCACGGCAGCCGCCACGGCGAGGTATGTCTTGCCGGTACCAGCCGGACCGACGCCGATCGTGATGGTATTTTTCGAAATGGCCTTCATATAGCGCTGCTGGCCGAGCGTCTTGGCCTTGACAGGACGGCCCTTGGCCGTGATACAGACGACGTCCTTCGCCATTTCGCCGATCTTGTCCTCGTTCCCGCTGGAAACAAGGTCGATCAGATAGCGCACCTTCTGCTCGTCGATCGTCTCGCCCTTTGCGGCCAGCAGGAGCAGGCCCTCGATGGCACGGCCTGCGCGGTCCGCCGCCTCGTCCTCGCCCGAGATCTTCAGCTCCGTGCCGCGGTTCGTGATCTTCACGCCGTAGGTCTGCTCGATGCGCTTGATGTTTTCGTCAAACGAGCCGAACACATTGATGATCTGCTCGATGCGTTCGGCATTGATGATTCGTTCGCTCATGGGGATTCTCCTTTGTCAGTCCGCCGCCTCCAGCGGCAGCGTGCGGGAAATCAGCTCCGTGCAGTCGCTCTGCGCCTGCAGGATGCACAGGCCGCCCTGCATCAGCAGGCTCTCCTGTGTGACATCGATCCTGCCCGCGAGCATCTGCGCCTGCACGGCGCGCCGCCACGCCTCCTGCAGCAGCTTTTCCGTCTGCACCTGCGGCGCGGGGGCAGGCTCCAGCACATATTCCCGCAGGATCGCCGTCTCCAGCCGCAGCGGATACGCATAGCCGGAGGTCCGGACAGCCTTTTCCACGATCATTTTATCACAATCCTGCTGGGAAATGCTACTGTTTCCCCATAATTTTATTCTTTTTTTCCCGACGATGAGCGTGACCTGCTTCCACTCCCGGCCGGTATAGCGCTTTTCCAGCCGCTCCGCGGGCGTGACGACGGTCCCCGTATGCCACGTCCTGGCATAGATCTCGGCCGAGGCGCACACCGGGCGGATGAACAGGCCGTAGTCCTCATATCCGGAGACGAGCAGCTGCCCCTGCCGGACGGTATCGCCGACGGCGCACAGCCGCATGCCCTCCGTTACGGAGACCTCCGTGAGCACGCCGTCCCGCGCGGCCACCACATTGGCCACGGCGTAGGGAGCGCGCGTGTCCGGCGGCTGCTGCCGCTCCGTCACGAGCACCTGCACCCGCCCGCCGGAGCGGTTCACGGCGAGCCATGCCAGCTCCGGCATGCGCAGCAGCATCCGGTTGCGTGTCTCGGGCGAATCGATGGACGGGCCCCATGTTCCCGGCGCGATGCCGAGCTCCTCAAGCGCCTGCACGATCTGCCCGGCCGGGAGCCTGTCATTTCCCTCGACCTCGATCGTCCAGACGAATTCCTGCAGCACGAACGTTGCCGCGGCCGCCGCCAGCAGCCCCAGCAGCAGGACGGGCCGCCGCAGAAGACCGCCGAACTGCGCCCGCAGGCCGGAGCGCTCCGTCACCTCCGCCGTGCACAGGCAGCGCAGCGCAAGCCTTTGCAGGCGCTCTGCCTCACGCGCAGGAACACAGAGCGACAGGTGCAGCGCATCCTCGCGCTCGATGTCCCAGAATTCCAGCCGCGCAGCCGCAAAGGCGTTCAGACACTGCTCCGGCGCGGCGCCGGTCAGGCGGAAGCGAACGCTCCCGCGCAGATAGCGGATCAGCCGGCTCATCTCAGGACACCTCTACGCAGCGGATCGTCCCGCCGATCTCCACGCGCCGCTGCGTCATGCGCAGGATGCGCAGCCCGCAGCCGCTGACGGTCAGCGTACCGCGCTGCACCGCGATACAGACGCGGGTGTCCGTGTATTCCAGAATGCCTCCGTGATTTTCGATGCAGACGCTTGTATTGCCGTGCAGCTCGGCCAGCGGCCCCTGCGACACGACCTCCTGCGGCAGCGTCAGGCGCTGCGCCAGATTTTTTCCCCGTTTCATTCGATCACCCGGAGACATTCTATGCTCGCTTTCCGCATTCCTTTCCGGCTCCGGCAATATATTCCGGTGAGGTGATCTTCTGTGCTGCTTGTGCTGCTTCTGGCGGCCGCCGGGCTTCTGCTCGCGCCGCAGGCCGCCGCATCCGGCGCGCTGCAGGGCCTTCGCGCCTGCGCAGCGCGCGTCATTCCCACGCTGCTGCCGTTTTTCGTCGTCTCCCGCATGCTGACTGCCCTTCCGCTGCCCACGCCGGGGCGGCGGGCGGACCGTCTGTTCCGTGCCCTGTTCGGCGTCCGCGCCGCGTGCCTGCCGGCCCTGCTGACCGGCCTGCTCGGCGGCTATCCAGCCGGGGCGGCCGCCGTGACGGAGCTGTACCGCGCCGGTGCACTTTCAAAGGCAGAGGCCGAGCGCGCCCTGTGCTTCTGCAACAATTCCGGGCCGGGCTTTTTTGCCGGTCTCATCGGAGCTGCCGTGCTCGGAGACGTGCGCCGTGGGCTGATCCTCTACGGCCTGCATGCGCTTTCCGCCCTGCTGACGGGCCTTCTCCTGCCCGGCTCTGCTCCTCCGGCTGCCCTGCGGACGGTACGCCGGGAAAAGCCCGTTCTTTCTTCCCTGCTGCCGGAAGCCGTGCAGGGAAGCTGCGCCGCCCTGCTGCAGGTCAGCGGGCTCATCGTCTTTTTCTCGTCGATGCTCGCCGTGCTGCGCGCCGCCGGGCTGACGGCCCTGCTGCCGAACCGGCTGGCCGAGGCGCTGGCCTGCGGCGCGCTCGAGCTTTCCAGCGGCATTCTGCTGCTCTCCGGCCCCGGCGCAGAGGCCGCCTGCGCCCTTCTGATGGGCTGGGGCGGGCTTTGCGTCCATTTTCAGGCCATGAGCCTCTGGCAGACGGCGGGGCTTCGTCCGCACGGCTACTTTCCCGCAAAGCTGCTGCACGGCCTGCTCTCGGCCGTGCTGGCCCTCGCCTGCTTTGCGCCTTGTCCGGCCGCGCTGCTGTCTGCCGGAGCGTTGACCGCTTGCGCACTGCTGGCTCCCCTGCTGCGAAAAATTCGGGCTGGAAATTTGCGCCACGCTGCGGTATAATAGCAAAAAAGGAGGTGGCCCGCATGCTGTTCCGAAAAAAGATCGACCGATTCTGCTCCTACTGTGTCTACGCCGGGAAGCTCGACGACGAAACGTATCTCTGCGCCAAGCGCGGCTTTGTCGCTGCCTGCCACCATTGCCGGAAGTTCAAATACGATCCGCTCAAGCGCGTGCCGAAGCGCCGCAAGCCAAAGGATTTTTCCGAATATGACGAGCTGGATTTTTCCCTGTAAATATAATATAGGTATATCGCTTGGCGAAAAATCCTGAAGGGACTTTTAGAAGCAAGCTGAAGCAGGTCCTTCCCATATCGGGAGGACCTGCTTCGTTCTATCTGGTAAGAATTGCGCAGGAAAGGATGCTCGGACGGTTTCTTTTACGCTTTTTCTGCAAGACTTTAGGTCGGTCGGCGTTTTCGGCCTCGTGATTCATGGCAGTCTTTTTACTTGCCTGCTGCGGTACGAATAAACCGCATGATGATCGTTGCGACCTGAGCGCGGGTGGCATTGCCCTGCGGATCGAGGAGAATGCCATTCCCATTGTCGGTCCCCTTTATCAGACCCTCGGCGACCGCCCAGGAGAGAGGCTCCACGGCATAGCCGCTGACATCGCCCCGATCGGGATACTGATCCAGATTTCCACGCGCTGAGGTATCAAATCCGGACTTCGCTGCATAGCGGAACAGGATCGCCGCCATCTGCTCCCGGGTGATATTGCTGTCCGGTTCAAATTTATTGTTGCCGACGCCGTTCACGATGCCGTTTTCGGCTGCCCAAGCCACGGCCTGCGTGAACCAGCTTCCGTTTGGCACGTCTGTGAAGGGATTCTCCCATCCGGCCGGGCTTCCGGCGTAGCGCCAGAGCACCGTGACGAGCATGGCGCGCGTCATGCTGCTCTCCGGCTCAAACATGCCGTTGCCGACGCCGTTCATCAGGCCGTGCGCAATGGCATAGTCGATGCCCTCGTGGTACCAGCGTCCGGTGTCCACGTCGTGATAAGGCTTGGAGGGGCAGTTTGCGCCGCCGTCACAGCTGCCCTCGGTGTTCCCGCAGCGTGAGCAGACACCATTGACATAATCGTGCCCCAGCGCAGGAATATAGCCGTCTCGATAGCTCTCGCCGCAGGCGCAGAAGTGCTCAGTGTAGCCCGCGTTGATGCAGGTCGGATAAACGGTGTCGGTGCGGTAAGTATAGTCGTGGACGTGCCCGCTGCCGCCGTCGGTCTCATACCACTTCAGCTCGCAGCGGCGGCAGTAGTGGCGGATCATGCCGTAATACGCAGAATACTCGTATTCCTCCGTAGCGACGACCTCGTCGTGCCCCAGCGCGGGGGTCTGCGCCGGCTGGGTCAGGGTCAGACCGCAGAAGGCACAGTGCGTGCCGCCGGTGTAGCCCGGGCGGGTGCAGGTGGCCTCGATCGGGTCGTTGGTGACGGGCTTATGCGCGACGGGGGCGGTATTTCCCGACGCGGTCACAGCGCCGCAGACGGCGCAGACCGTGCGCGTGAAGCCGCCGGTGCAGCAGGTCGGCGCGACCGTTTCCGTCACGGGCTGATGGGCGGTGCAGGCGCCAGTTTCGAAGATGAATTCATTGTCCACGGCGTAGGTCTGCGCAGCCGTCCCCGCTGTGCCGCGGATGACGAAGCCGTCGATCTTCGTCAGACCGCCAAACGGATTCTCCGGGTCGACCGGGCAATATCCGAACGCCTGATAGCCGATGTAGGCGACGCTGGCAGGGATGGTAACGCCCTTGCCCTTGCCATAGGTGAAGAACGCGCCCTCGTCCAGCACGCGCAGCCCGTCGTTCAGATGGATTGCCTTGATATACGGCGCGGAGAAGGCGTTGCTGCCGACAAAGCGCACGGAATCCGGCAGGACGATGCTCTCGCAGGCGCTGTTGTTGAATGCCTCCCTGCCGATGTACTGCACGCCGCCGAGGTCGATGAACTTCATATTCTTCGCACCGGCGAAGGCGTAGTCATCTACGTATTTGCAGCTCTGCGGGAGGATCAGCCCCGCGAGATTCGGCTGGTCGAAGGTGGGGTTCAGCTCTATCTGACCCGCAAGGAACTCATAGGTGACGGAAACCGTACCGTCCCTGAGGCTCAGGACGGTGCCCTCCGCCATCGAGCCCTTGTAGGCATAGGCGGCCTTGCCGAAATAGACCACGCCGTTCGGCTGATCGTGGAACCAGCCGCAGTTCTGGAAGGCCCAAGAACCGACGTGGGTCACGTTCTTTTCCAGCTCGCCGAAATCCGTCAGCGCGGCGCAGCCGGAGAAGCAGCCGTCGCCGATCTGGCGGACATTCCTGCCGCCCTTGACGGAGCGCAGACGGGCGCAGCCGCTGAACACACCGTCGCCGAGGGTGATGAGCGAATCCGGCAGCGTCACGCTCTCGAGCGCAACGCAGTCGCTGAGCGCGCCGCCCGTCAGAATGCGGACGTTCTTCAGGTCGATCGACTTGAGGTTGGAGTTGCCGTCCTTGTTGTTGTAGGGGTCGCCGTTGGAGATCGGGCCGCGCACCTCGAGCACGTCGTCGGGCAGAACCACGTGCGCCGTCCTGCCGACGCTAAGGCCCTTCAGCGTCGTATTGCCCTTCGGGATGGTCAGATTCTTGATCCGGTAACAGCCGGAAAAGCAGCTCTCCTCCAGAACCGCCGTCGTCGGCAGCTTGAGGTCGGTCAGATGGGCAAGTTTGCGGAGATTGATGTAATGGACGCTCTCCGGAACGGTAAGCTTGGCGATGCTGCCGCCGCCTTCCGTGATGCTGAGCGATTCCAGCCCGTCGGGCAGGATCAGCTCGTTCACGCCGTCCAGATTGTCCTGCTCGATGCGCACCATTTTTGTGCCGGGACGGACGGTCAGCTTGGAGGGGTATTTTTCCCCCTTGCAGCCGAGGAACACGCTGCCGCAGTATAGCTCCGTGCCGTCGGCAAGCCCCTCATACCACTTCGAGGTATAGATGCTGGAGTCTTCCATATCGGTCAGCGACTTGGGGAAGGTGAAGCGCTCGATATTCTCGCAGTCGTAAAACGCCCGCTCCTCCAGCGTGGTCAGCCCCTCGGGCAGGACGAGGCTCGTCAGCCCATCACAGTCGTTGAAGCCGCCCTCGCCGATAACCTTCAGCCCCTTGTTCAGCTTGACGGAGGTCATGCCGGTGCAGTCGCAGAAGGCGTTGTTGTCAATGCGCTCAACGCTGCCGGGGATGTCCACGGAGGTCAGGGAGGCGCACTCATAGAACGCCGACGCGCCGATCAGCTTGACGCTCGACGGGATGGTCACGCCGGTGATGTCCGACCGCCAGAACGCCGCCGCGCCGATGACCTTCACGGTGTCAGGGATGACGGGCATCTTGCTCGTGCCCTTGTAGTCCAAGAGCTGCCCCTGCCAGATGAAGAAGTCTGAGGCGCTGTCGTCATACAGCCACTGCTGGTGCAGCTCTCTGAGCTTTCCGGCAAAGGCGCCGACGCTGTAGCCGCTCTTCTCGCCGAACGCGCCGCCATGCAGGAGGGTGTTCTCGCCGCGGATGGTGATGTCGGACAGATTCTGGCACTTTGCGAAGGCACCCGCGCCGATCTCCGTCACGCCGGCGGGAATGTCGATCTTTTGCAGGTAGTAGTTGTGGTAAAACGCATTTTTGCCGATGGTTTTCAGGCTCTGCGGCAGGACGATCTCGCGCAGCTCAAAGTGGGTCTTCGCTGACCAGTCGTCGTTGTCGTAGAATGCACCGTCTGCGATGTACGTCACCGTTTCGGGCAGGACAACCTTGCGGACAAAGATATTGGGGTTGCTGTAGCCCTCCTCGTTGTGGAAGCTTTGGATACCCACGACGGTATAGCCGTCGATGGTCGAGGGGACGGTGACCTCCGCCTCGTAGCCGTAATAGGCGGTGATCTCAATGGTCGTTGGTGAGACGAATGCGTAGGTAAAGCCGTAGCCCGCGTCGCCGGGCAGCTTTTCCTCGCCGGGGATGCCCGCCGCGCTCACCGCCGGAAGCAGGGAAAGCGTCAGGGACAGGGTGAGCAGCAGGGACAAAATAATCCGTTTCATGATACTACAGATCCTTTCTGCATGATTTTCGTTCCTGACCGGTAATCCGAAAGCAGCCGGTCGAAAAGGTCCTGCCGGGATTTGGGCTCGCTTAGGTTCTTCGATAGTTCGATGGTCTGATTCTTTTTTTACTATATCATAGACGCCACCGTTTTTGAAAAGTCTTTCATTTTTGTCATTGACATTTCGGAAACCCATGTACTATGATAACGTTGTCAAACGGTCAAAACCTGCCCAGTCAAAAGCTACGGACGGACGAAATGCGTGAAAGGAAGGTATCCTCTATGAGATTTTCCGAGAGACTCAACGAATGGATGGAGCTGGCAGACTGTACCGCAAAGGAGCTGTCTGAGGCATGCGGTCTGTCTGCCGCAACGCTGAGCCGCTTTCGCTCCGGGGAACGTACTCCCGATCAGGAGGGTCTTAAGCTCCTGCTTCAGGGCCTTTGCTCCATCGCCGCATGTAAGGGAAAGCAGCTTTCGCCGGACTCGCTCTATGCGCAGTGCACAGACTGCATGGATCTGCAGCGGTCCGACCCGGAGATACTGCGTACAAAGATCAACCGGCTTCTGACCGTTCTGCATATTTCTTCGGCGGAGCTGGCGAAGGCTATTTCCTATGACCCTTCCTTTCTTTCCCGCATTCGCAGCGGGCAGCGGGCACCTGCCGATCCCAAGCGCTTTGCCGCCGATGTTGCAAGGTTTGTTGTCCGCCGGTTTGATGGGGAAAGCGGTCGTTCGGCCGTAGCGCATATGCTCGGCGTTCCGTTCGGCTCTCTCTCCGGCGAGGCTGAATATTTTCGTGCCGTCGCAGACTGGCTTATGGGCAGCGCTGCGGCAGAAGACACGGAGAGCTCCTCTGTTTCCGCCTTTCTGAACGCAATGAACAGCTTTGATCTGAATGAGTACATCCGGGCGATTCACTTCGACGAGCTATGTGTTCCCAACGTGCCGTTTCTCCTCCAGACTGCCAGAACCTATCACGGCCTGGAGGAGATGAAAAAGGGAGAATTGGACTTTTTCAAGGCGACCGTCCTTTCCAAATCGACTGAGCCTGTATTCCTCTACAGCGATATGCCGATGGAGGATATGGCAGCTGATCTGGATTTTTCCAAGAAATATATGCTCGGACTGGCCCTCCTTCTGAAAAAGGGCCTGCATCTGAACATCATTCACAGCCTCAACCGTCCGTTTCAGGAGATGATGCTGGGATTGGAAAGCCACATCCCGCTCTATATGACCGGGCAGATCTCTCCTTACTATCTTCAGAGCGCACCGAACACTGTTTTTTGCCACTTTCTGAAGGTTTCCGGCTCCGCCGCGCTTTCGGGCGAGTGTATTGCAGGCTGTCATGAAGACGGAATGTATCGCCTTTCAAGGGGAAAGAGTGATCTGGCCTATTACCGGAAGCGTGCAGATGATCTGCTGCAGAAAGCGAAGCCCCTGATGGACATTTATCGAGAAACGTCGCAAAATGAACTGAATGCCTTTCTGGCGGCAGACAGCGAAACCGCCGGGAACCGTCGAAATCTTCTGTCTGCACCGCCTATCTATACGGCAACGCCCGAATTTCTGACGACATTTCTGACAGTTCGCCACATACCGGAGGCGGAGCAGCGGAAAATTCTTTCTTTTGCAGAACAGCAGCGCATCCTCTTCCTCCGCGTGCTGCAGGACAATCATGTCAGGGATGAACTTCCGCTGCTGACACAAGCTGAATTTGAGGAGACCTCCGTCTCTCTTCCGGTTTCCGGCCTGTTTCCGGAGCACGATTTTCTCTATAGCTACAAGGAATATCTGGAACATCTCCGTCTGACGGAAAATTTTGAAAAGTGCCAGCCGAACTATTCCCTGGAATTGGTGCATTTTCAGCCGTTCAGCAATCTCAATATCCTGATTCACGAAGGGAAATGGGCAATGGTATCAAAGAATAAAGCGCCGTGCATTCATTTCGTCATTCGCCACCCCAAGCTGCGCCGTGCAATAGAGCGCTTCATTCCTCCGATCATAGAGTGCGAATAAGCCGCGGTGCGCGGATACATCGGGCTGCATTACATCATTGCATTTCTTTCCTCCAAAATTGGGGGCCGCGCAGGATCTCCTGTAACCCGCCTTATCCTTGACAATGCTGTGGCGTATCTGCATCCGTTTCATGTCTTTTACTCCGCATCCAGCGGCTTTGTGATGCCCGTCCGCCGCTCCCTGGACAGTCCGCCTGCCAGCACGGTGTCCGCTCCGGTAAAGCGCGCCCGCCGGATGACGCCCTCGCCGTATTTTTCGCGCAGGGCATCCACGGTCCCATCCAGGATCGCCTTGCGGGCATACTGCTGCGCGCCGCCCACGGCAAACAGGTCAAGCTGGCGCGGCTGCGGCTCCTCCAGCCTTGTGGCCTGCACGCCGAGCTGGCGCAGCGGCGTCTGCCCGTCCCATGCCTCGGCAAAGACCCGGCAGGCGCAGCGGAACAGCTCCTCCGTCCCGTGCACGGCCTCCCGCAGCATCGTCTGGTGAGAAAACGTGACGAAATCCGCGCTCCGCAGGCTCACGGAAATGCACCGCGCCGCCTTGCCATCCCGCCGCAGGCGCATGGCGACCGTTTCGCAGAGCGACAGCAGCACGCGCTGCGCCCCTGCCTCCGTTGTGACATCGGCGGGCAGTGTTGTGGAATTGCCATAGCCCTTGTTTGCCTCCGGCTGCGGCAGCAGCTCCTCGCTGCACCGGCCGTTTGCCGAGTGCCACAGTGCCAGTCCCGGCTTATTCAGATAGTGCAGCACCAGCTCCGGGTCTGCCTGCGCCAGCTCGCCGATCGTGTGGATGCCGATGCGGTTGAGCCTGCGCTCCGTGGCAGGTCCGAGCATGAACAGCTCCCGTACCGGAAGCGGCCAGAGCTTCTGCGGAACCTCCTCCGGGAACAGCGTGTGGACCTTGTCCGGCTTTTCAAACTCCCCTGCCATTTTGGCCAGCAGCTTATTGGACGAGATGCCGATATTCACCGTAAAGCCCAGCTCCTCGCGGATGCGTGTGCGCAGCAGCTCCGCCGCCGCGACCGGCGAGCCATAAAGCCCCTCCGTGCCGCTCAGGTCGGCCCACGCCTCGTCGATGGAATACTGCTCCACGACCGGCGCGAATTCCCGCAGCAGGGCGATGAAGCGCCGCGAGGCCTCTACATACAGCGCATAGTCCGGCGGCACGAGCTTCAGCCCCGGACATTTTTGCTGCGCCAGAAAGATCTGCTCGCCTGTTTTCACGCCGCACTTTTTCGCCGGGATGCTCTTGGCCAGGATGATGCCGTGCCGTTCTGCACGCTCTCCGGCCACGGCGGAGGGAATGTCGCGCAGGTCCTCCTGTTCGCCCAGAACCCGCACGCGGTAGGCCGCCGACCACGACAGGAACGCGCTGTTCACATCCACATGAAAGATCACCCGGGACATCCGTACACCACCCGGAAAAGCGTCCAGCGATGCGTCCGCACGGTATAGCGCAGCTCCAGCAGCGCCTCCTGCTGCCCCAGCTGCGTCTTGCAGAGGTACTGGATTGCCTCCACCCCGGCATAGGAGATCGGCCGGGAGCAGACGACCTGCCGGATCGGGACGGTGCGCAGCATATGCTCGCCGTCCTCCATGCGGAAGCGGATCGGCGTCAGTGCACCGTCCGCTGCGCAGACGGAGATCATCTCAATCTGCCGGTTCACAATATTCTCCATGCGCTCACCTCCGCTTGTTTCTGCTCTCATTATATCAAACATTTGTTCGTAAATCAAGGCAGAAATCCATGGGGAAGGATTTGCATTTTGTGGGAAACTCTGCTAAAATAACGATGGAAAAGAATACGCGGATGTCCCGGTCACGTTTTCGCCAAAGGCTGCCTGCTATCCAACCTCGCCCTGTGAGATCGCTGCGTCGCTTCGCTCCTCGCAATGACACGTCAGGATAATGCAACGGGTGCCCTTCTGCCATTGAATGTTCCCCTACCGGGCGCTCACCGCCGCACACCGGCTCTCGGTCTTTCCCATTTATATCGAAATCCTTTCTGGAGGAACCTATGCTGAACTATCGCTGTCTCGTGCTCGATCACGACGATACCGTCGTGCGCAGCGAGGAGACCGTTAATTATCCCAGCTTTCTCGAGGCCCTGAAGGTGCTTCGCCCCGGCAGGACCATCACGCGGGAGGAATTCACCCGCTGGTGCTTCTCCCCCGGCTTTTCCGCCCTTTGCAGCGACTATATCGGCCTGACGCCAGAGGAGATCGACGTGCAGTACGACATGTGGCGAAGCTATGTCGCCACACATATCCCGCCCCCCTATGACGGCCTGCGCCCCATCCTGACGCGCTGGAAGCAGGAGGGCGGCCTGCTGTGCGTCTCGTCGCACTCCGCGCGCGAAAACATCCTGCGCGATTACCGGCTGCACTTCGGTCTGGAGCCGGATCAGATTTTCGACTGGGACCTCGGCGAGGACCGCCGCAAGCCATCGCCCTACGCCCTGCAGGAGATCATGCGGCTGTATGACCTGCGTCCGGATGAGCTATTGATGGTGGATGATCTCAAGCCCGGCTATGACATGGCCCACGCCTGCGGCGTGCCGTTCGCCTGCGCGGGCTGGTCGCACGACGACCCCGAGATCCGCGCTTTTCTGCGCCGCTTCAGCGATTTTTATCTCGAGACCGTGCAGGAGCTCGAGCCGCTGCTGTTTGGTGCTTGACAAATATGATATAATAGAAAATAATAGGAAAGCGGGGTGAACAGATGGAGAAGACCGGCGTCAAGATCGTTGCCAAAAATTCAAAGGCGTTTCATGAATATTTCGTCGAGGAGCGCTTCGAGGCGGGCATTGAGCTGTTCGGCACGGAGGTCAAGTCCATCCGGCTTGGCACCCTGAACCTCAAGGACGCCTGGTGCAGCGTGAAGGACGGAGAGCTCTGGGTGCGGCAGATGCATATCAGCCCCTATGAAAAGGGCAACATCTTCAATAAGGATCCTATCCGCCCGCGCCGCCTGCTCATGCACAAGCGTGAGATCCAGCGGCTGGCCTCCAAGGTCCAGCTCGACGGCTACGCCATCGTTCCGCTCTCCGTTTATCTGAAAAACTCCCGCGTCAAGGTCGAGGTCGCGCTGTGCAAGGGCAAAAAGCTCTATGACAAGCGGCAGGACGCCGCCAATAAGGACGCGCGCCGTCAGATTGACCGCGCGATGAAAGAAAGGAATCACTGACCATGGAAAATCCTGTTGTGACCATTGAAATGGAAAACGGCGGCATCATCACCGCCGAGCTCTACCCGGATGTCGCGCCGCAGTCGGTCTATAACTTCATCTCGCTGGCAAACAGCGGCTTTTATGACGGCCTCATCTTCCACCGCGTCATTCCCGGCTTCATGATCCAGGGCGGCTGCCCCGAGGGCACCGGCATGGGCGGTCCCGGCTACTGCATCAAGGGTGAGTTCCTGTTCAACGGCGTGGACAATAAGCTGAAGCATAAGCGCGGCGTGCTGTCCATGGCGCGCGCGCAGTCTCCGAACTCCGCCGGTTCGCAGTTCTTCATCATGCATCAGGACGCGCCGCATCTCGATAAGCAGTATGCTGCGTTCGGCAAGGTGCTCTCCGGCATGGAGGTCGTCGACGCCATCTGCCAGGTCAAGACGGACCGCAATGACCGCCCGGAGACCGAGCAGAAGATGAAGTCCGTCCGCGTCGATACGAAGGGCGAGACCTATCCGGAGCCGAAGAAGCTCAAAGATCCCTACGGCAGATTTTAATTTGTAAGCTTTCGCAGGAGGCAGGCTCTCCCCTGCCTCCCGCGCAGCCCATATTTTCTCGATCCGGGGGCGTACCGGTTTCGACGGGGGTAGTGAGGCTGGAATAGCGGGCCGTGGCGCCTGGCCACGATAAAACGGGCAACTTTTTAAAATTAACTGACAACAATCAGTACGCACTGGCTGCCTAATTAGGCGCCCATCCGCCCCGGAAGGTCCACGAGCCGGGCTCGGGTGTGATTTGAGTGGAGACCGTGCGTGCGGTAAGCTTTGCCCGCACCATGCATCATGAAGCTACCAAGTCCGGCAGGGTGTCCGTTCCCGTCCGGATGAGGGAATGTAAATAACGGACTGCGCCCGGAGAAGTTCCAGTCAAGTTGCTTTCGGACGGGAGTTCGACTCTCCCCGCCTCCACCAAACAAGGTTCGGACGAACACCTATTTCTTCAGCGGCGGCTTCGCCGTAAAGTGTTCGCTCTGATCCACAACAGAAAAGCGCCGTCTTGGGAGGAAACCCGAGACGGCGCTTTTTCTCGCTATTCATACAAAGCGAAGCCCGTCTCTCTACCGAGACGGGCTTCGGTGCGCCACGCGGATTACGTTGGGATGTTTTCAGCGCACGACTCGACCGGAGCCGTTGCCGCTGATCAGCTGATACACCTCATCCGGCGTAGAAAGGTTGAAGTCAAATTCGATCGAGTGCTTCAGGCAGGAGGCACCGAAGCCGTCACCGAGACCGCCGCATCCGTCACCGATGCACAAACTGCCTTCACCTTTACCGACAGCGGCATCACCGTAGAAGGCAGCAGCGACGGCTACGAGTGCAACGGTACGGTGCTGACGATCGATGCCGCTGGTACTTACCTGCTCTCCGGCTCGTGTACGGACGGCTCAGTTAAAATTAAGAAGGGCACAACCGGTGTGAGGCTGATCCTGAGCGGTCTGAGCCTGACAAGCGCCGACACTGCGCCGATCACCTGCAACAAATCGAGCGAAGTCGTCATCGTCGCCGCAGACGGAACGGAAAATGTCCTGACCGACGCTGCCGCGAACAATGATGAATCGAATTCCGGCAACGAAAACGCCGAAAATGCCGTCATCAAATGCAAGGACGGCTCGGCCGTCACCCTCTGCGGCGCCGGGACGCTGACACTCAACGCCTACGGCAAAAACGGCATCAAGTCCGGCGCGACCACCGCAGAGGAAGGCGAAGCCTCCCTCACCATCCGTGAGCTGACGCTGAACATCAATGCCTCCGTCAATGACGCAATCAATGCCGAGCAGTATCTCGCCGTCGAAAGCGGCACGCTGAACCTCGCTACCGCAGACGTTGCGCTGCACTGCGATCTGATCATGGACATCGGCGCAGAAGGAACGGATGGTCCGACGATTGCCATTGCAGAGGCCTGCGAGGGCATCGAGGCCGCGGCGCTGAGCATCCGCTCAGGCGATATCAGCATTGTCTGCACGGACGATTGCCTGAACGCAGCAAATTCCGATCTTGCAAACTATGACTTCGCCATCAATATCTCCGGCGGCACAATTGTCGCCTACACCACAGCGGGCGACGGCTTTGATTCCAACGGCAGCCTGACCATCTCCGGCGGCAGCGCCGGGATGGGCATGAATCTCAGCACCACGCAGGCCTACGTCACCTTCGGCTCTGCCGGGATAAGTGGCACGGGCAATATGGGCGGCCAGCCCGGTAGCTTTGGCGGCATGCAGCCCCCGCAGAACGGCGGCCAGCCCAAGAGCGATTCCAAAGTGAGCGGCAATTTCCAGCCGAGTGATGATTTCCGGCCCGGTGACATGACCTCCAACAATATTTCCGCCGCAACGGCCACCGCGCAGGCCGGCAGCGACAACAGCTCCGGTAACGCAATATAATCAAAGCGTGCCCGTCAAAAACTGGTGTCAGAAAAAAACGATTGGTGTCAGGCAATGTGCCTGACACCAATCGTTTGCTTACAGCCACCCCTGTGAGGAGGCTCAGAGGGTGTACTGCGGATAGGTTTTTTTAAACAGGGCGTCGATAGGCTCCTTCTCCGTTGCGGCATAGTCGGAGGTGCGTGTGACGCAAATGGCCGAGGCACACTGTGCATAGCAGACCGACTTTTCAAGGCTCCAATCCTGCGCCAGCGAGGCCAGCAGCGCACCGGCAAAGGTGTCGCCCGCGCCGCCGGTATCAACCGTCTTCATGGGAATGCCGGGGAAATAACGTTTTTCCTTGTGGGTGACCAAAACCGTGCCCTTTTCGCCGAGGGTGATGATGACTGCCTCGCGCACGCCCTTGTCCAGCAGCACCTGCGCCGCAGCATAGGCCGTTTCGGTGTCTGTCACGGGAAGACCGGTCAGCGACTGTGCCTCGCACTCATTCGGCTTGATGATGGAGATATAGGGATACAGCGTCTCGTCGATCGGCGCGGCCGGCGCGGGGTCGAGCATCGTCCGCACGCCAAGCGAGGCCGCAACGCGGATGGCATGGTCGACTGTTTCAAGCGGTACCTCCAGCTGCGCGCCGAGAATTTTTGCGCCGCGGATGGTTTCGTAGAGACAGTCGACGTCGCTGCAGGTGACCTGCCCGTTTGCACCGGGCACAACGACAATTTTGTTTTGCCCTGCTTCGTCAAGGAAAATACCCGCACTGCCGGTCGGCGTTGTCTCATCGAGGTAGACAAAGTCCGTGTGGATGCCGAGGTCGGCATACATCTGCTTTTGCGCGCGGCCGTGCGCATCGTTACCCAGCCGCTCCAGCAGGAACACGTCACCGCCGAGCTTCTGCGCAACAACGGCCTGTCCCGAGCCCTTGCCGCCGACGACGATGTGATAATCGTCGCCGATCAGCGTCTCACCGCGGGCAGGCAGCTCCGGCGAGGTGAAGACGTGGCAAACGCTGCAGCTCCCAAGCACCACAACTCGGTTGTTCATCTGTCTTCCCTCCCGTCAGATGAGCTTCATTTCCTGAAGCCCTGCTTTGATGAATGCCTTCTGTTCGTCCGTTACGTACGTCATGTTGTGCGGCATTCTCGTCCCATGGAAGGGCATGTCCAGAAGCTCGCAGGCATAGAAATAGCCGTTCATGTCCGACGCAGTCTTCAGGAGCTTACGCACCTTCATAGAAAATTTCTGCGCCTGCATTGCGCCAATGGGGTCGTCGTTGTACCACGCGTCGGTGATGGCAAGGATGACCTTCGGGAAGGGCACGGACGTGGCCGAGATCACACCCACGCCGCCGACGGCCAGCATCGGCAGCGTCAGCGCATCGCTGCCCGCGATACACTGGAAGTCCGGATAGTTCACCTGCAGCAGAAGATCCTGCAATGCGGAGATGTTCTGCGTGCTATCCTTGTAGCCCAGGACGTTCGGGTGGGCGTTGGCAATCCGTGCAACCGTCCGCGGCGACATGGTATTGCCGGTTTGGGGGACATTATAAATATACGTCGGATAGTCCTCCGGGATGACCTCGTCAAAGAATTCCACCAGCGCCTGCTCGGTGTACGGGAAGACCGACGGCTGCGAGATGCAAACCGCGTCCACGCCGATGTCCATATAATCCTGCACAAGCTGCTTGGCGTTTTTGATGGAGTCCTCCATAACGTTCATCATGACCGGAACGCGGCCGGCCGCAGCATTGCACAGCTCCTCGCCGACACGTCGCTTTTCCTCCATGGTCAGCAGGTACGTCTGCGTCGAAAGTCCTCCCATAAACAGGCCGTCGATGCCGTTTTTGATCTGAAACTCTACCATTTTCCGCACAGGGCCGAAATCCAGCTCCTGGTTGGGCTGATAAGCGACCATGATCTCGCTGATGCTTCCGTCAAATTTTTTCTTTCTCATACGAATCTCCTTTCATTTCGTCGGGCGGTCAACACAGCCATAGTAGAACACGGCTCTGTTCGCCCGGTCAAGGCGCAGCGTCACATTCGGGGTAAGCTCGATGGCCTCGCCCGCCTTATTCTTTGCGCGCCATGTGATCTCCGAGAAGATCACGATCGCGTCCGCCTCCTCAGTGACCTTGATGCTATGAATGCAGTGCTCCCCGCAAAAGTCGCGGCACTGGGCGGCATACCACCGCTCAAACCCGGCCATATCCAGCGGGTTGTTCGGAAAATCGACCACAAGCCCCTCGCCCACGGTCAGTCTGGCCAGCTCGGAAAACGGCGCCTTGCCGTCGATCTTGCGATACCAGTCACGCAGAAACGCTTCGCCGAAGGCCGTTGTCTCTGTCATATTGTTCATTACTCTGCACCTCTTTTTTAGCTGTCCTCTGGAGAGAACGGAATGGTCATGGCCTCCGGGCCGGTCGCGCCCTTCTTACGGTTGGCGATGGATACGATGACCAAAACGATCACCGTGGCCAAATAGGGCAGCATTTTCAGCAGCACCGGAGAGACTGCGATGCTGATGGCCTGCAGCTGGTAGGCCAGCGCCTCCATACCGCCGAAAACATAGGCCGTGATCATCGCCGCTGAGGGCTTCCACATGGCGCAGGTCACGATGGCCAGAGAGATCCAGCCGCGGCCGCCGGTCATGTTCTCCGTCCACGTCGGGATCGTGCTGAGGATCAGGAAGGAGCCGCCGATACCGGCCAGAAAGCCGCCGATCATGACATAAATATACCGCGTCCGGTTCACGTTCACACCGGTCGAGTACGCCGCCGAGGGATTTTCACCGCAGGCGCGCATCTTCAGGCCGATCTGTGTGCGGAACATAACAAAGCTCAGGACAATGACCAGAGCATACGAAAGATAGACCAGCAGATTCTGGTTGAAGAAGATCTCGCCGAGATATGGAATGTCCGCCAGCAGCGGGATGCGGATGTTTTCCAGCACCTTGGGCGCGGCAATGCCGTTGTAGTCCTTGCCGACAAAGGCGCTGAAGCCCGCAGCAAAGATGTTCAGCGCAAGGCCGCAGATGACCTGATGCACTCTGCAGGTAACGGACAGAAACGCATGGATGAGCGCCAGCAGCGCGGCGCAGACGCCGCCCACGAGCACCGCCACAAAAAGGCTGCCCGAGGCGATGAGGGAAATAAACGCCGTGACTGCGCCGAAGAGCATCATGCCGTCAAGGCCGAGGTTCAGCACACCGGCGCGCTGGTTCATGATCTCGCCCAGCGCCGTCAGGAGCAGCGGCGTGCCCTGCGCGACCGCAGCGGTCAGCGTGGCACGAAGGATGATATCAATCATTGCCGAGCCTCCTTTCCTTACGGACGATGCGATATTTGGTGAACATGCCGCCAGCTGCGACAAAAATCAAAATGGAGCCTTGGATCATCTGCACCGTCGAGACCGGCAGCCCGAGCTTTTGGATGGTATTGCCGCCCACCAGCAGACCGCCGAACAGGAACGACACCACGACGGCGGCCAGCGGATGGCACTGCGCCAGATACGCGATGGTCATACCAGACGAGCCGAGCTGCGAGGCAAAATTTGCCTGCAGGCGGTGTGTGATGCCGCAAATCTCAACCATGCCCGCAACACCGGCGATACCGGCACTGAGGAACATCACCAGCAGGATGTTCCGGTTGACGGACATGCCTGCATAACGTGCGACCTTTTCCTTTGCGCCGATGAGCTTGATTTCAAAGCCCCAACGCGTTTTATAGATGACAAACCACAAAGCCAGCGCAATCACAAGGCCGATGATCAGGCCGGTGTGGATGCGCGTGCCGAAAAAGGTTGTCAGCTCGCCCGCAGACGGGATCTTTCTCGTGCGCGGGAAGGCAAAGCCTGTCGGGTCCTTCCACGGCCCCTGAATGAGCCATGACACAAAGAATGTCGCCACATAGTTCAGCATCAGGCAGGTGATGAGCTCATTGACCTTCCATTTTACCTTCAAAATGGCCGGAATGAGGCCGTAAATGCCCGCGCAGATAAACGCCGCAAGGAACGCCAACAGCACGGTTACAAACCGGCTGCACCCGTTAAGATGCAGGACGACATAGGTCGCCGCAGCCGCACCGATGTGCAGCTGGCCCTCGCCGCCCGCGTTCCAGATCTGCATTTTAAACGCAAAGGCGACACCGACGGAGATGATCATCAGCGGGATCATCTTGACGACTGTCTCGCTCAGGCCGTAGGCCGAGCCAAACGCGCCCTCGAACATGACCGAGTAGACCTCGATGGAAGATTCTCCGGAAATCAGCAGGAAGATATCTGCCTTGCGCTATCAGATTATTTTTAAGGTCGATCAACGCCTGCAAAACTTGTCCGTACTCCTCGTCATCAAGATAGATTCGTGACCGCAAGTTCCTATCCACCAAACTATTTTGTTTGATCCGTATGTAATCTTGTCCGGTGTCAGCGGCAAATTCCTCTCCGACCATTCCAGAACAAGTTCAGGGTGTACCTCTGATAAAAGATTACTCATATCGAATCCCCTCCTTCCTCTGCGATTATCTTCATTATATTGAGAAAGCGAGGATTGGTATAGTTTGCGATGACGGAGAGTAAAACTATGAGAAAATACAGAAGCCCCTGAGAAGCTATAACTTCTCAGGGGCAGTGTGAAACTAAAAATTATGCGATTTTTTTGTTGCTGCACCGATTTTAGCACCGATTGGTGTAAAATTGGTGTATTTGTGTAAAATCCGAGGTTTTCGGAAAATGAAGTACATCTCGTTTTAGTAGAGCTTTGCGCCTGCCGGAATGTGGTCATCTACCATCAAAAGATGGAGTTTTTCTTCGCCTTCCTCGTGGTGTACTGCACTAATCAGCATACCGCAGGAGTCAATGCCCATCATCGGTCTCGGCGGAAGATTTGTAATAGCGATACAGGTCTTGCCGACCAGTTCTTCCGGCTCGTAATATGCGTGAATACCGCTTAAAATCGTCCTGTTTTCGCCTGAGCCATCGTCTAAGGTAAACTTCAGAAGCTTCTTAGACTTCGGTACTGCTTCACAAGCAAGCACTTTGACTGCTCTGAAATCAGACTTGGAGAAAGTCTCAAAATCCACGAAATCCTTGAACAACGGCTCGATCTCCACTTTGGAGAAATCTATCTTTTCCGGCTCTATTTTCGGTGCTTCTGACTCGGCTTTATTTACACCAATTTCTTCTTTTACACCATTCAAGGGTTTCATTGTCGGGATAAGATTCCTCACATGGAATAGCTGTGTAGAAGCCCTGTTAATACTGTGCTTTGCTTACAGGTCACATTTTCCCGTGTGTGATAACTCTGTACATTTCCCTGCTGAAAGCATACACCATAGTGGTGCTCCAAGTGGTGTATGTGGTGCAACTCCAACCTTTCGCACCTCCGAAAGATTGCAGTTAATATTATAACAGTAGAATCTCAGAATTTCAATGGGTTTCAGGTCGTCCCGTAAGGAATTCAGAAAAAACTTCAATACTCTGCTTACATTCACTCTTTATATTGTGCCCGTCTAAAGCGTGGTTATAAACGGATATGCAAAGTTCAATCCCGTACTACGCCACGCCGTTAATCCTCTATCACAAGACAATTTGCCTTTCCACTGAACGCTGTACAGGCATCTATGGCAATAATTCCGGGACCATAATAAGGAGAGAAGTCCGCATCTTCTCCAAACTCGGTCCCCTTGTGTTCGTATTTGCTATGGCCATACGAAGTATGCCAGTGTCCGCAAACAATGGTCTTATTCTCATCTGCGGTCTGTGCTGCATCCATGCCATTGAACCATCTTGCTTGATTCCATTGCTCACGGTCTGATTCTCTCCAAGAAGAAATATAGCTGTAGCTTTTATCCCTGTTTGGAATACACGGAATCCAGCCGTGCGTGAAAACATAGTGTTCTGTCTCGAAGTAATCAACCATTGCCGGAATGATGTTTTTATAAAACGGCGTGTTCTTTGCAGCATCAGCAAAGTCGTAGTGCCGTATGGAGGCCATCACCGGATCAAAACCCGTCAACTGGATTGCCGTATCATAAGTCCCATTCGATTTGTGGTGGCCATACGGCATCCCTGCATCCGTGGTCACAAGCTCCACAAATAAATCCTCATGGTTTCCACGAATGAGAATTATCTTGTCTTGCTCCATCTGCTCCAATATGAACTGCTGAAGCTGTTTCGCCTCATGCCCTCGATCAAATAAATCTCCGAGCATGAGCAATTTGTGAGGAGTTGTATCGGAAAAGAAGCCTGCCTTTTCCAAAGCAGACTTCATCTGCGTATAGTATCCGTGAACATCGGAGATAACATAGTAGCGCATAATCCCTTATTCTTCGCCTCTGTTTTCCTTGGATAGTTTTTCGGCCAGAATCAGCTCTTTCATCTTAAAGCAGAGCCATTCATCAATGGTCAGGTCAAGCTCGGCAAGAGCGATGACCAGTCGTTTCATCTCGTCCTTATCAATTCCAAAGTCAATGCTAATTGTATCGTAGTTCTTCGGAAGCTGCAAGATATATCTTGCCTCGTTGCGTTCGTATCGTCTGAGCAATTCAGGCTGATCCTTGAAAAACTCTCTGACGGAATCATTCATGACTGTACCAGCCCTTTCTGTGTGCGCAAGCTGACACCCTCTATCAACGAGAACACTGCCGTATTCTTTCCCTCCAGATATTCACCGGATAAAACATATGTCTTTGAAGTGTCCATCTGGTTTGTCCGCATGATTCCATGAACAAACTGCTTGCTGTTGATCCTCATGACGCATCTGTGATCGGTGAACAGTTTCAGCGGAACTCGGAAAGCCATCACATCATCCTCGTCACAAGGGAAAATGCTCAAAGAATCACGGCTGTCCGAAATCTTAATCGAGACATGGCTCGGCTTTCCCAAGGCTTTTATAACACCCTTGCCGATACTGATACAGCAGCGAGCGCCTTGCAGCGTCATTTCGATTGGATACATTCTGTCCTCATTCGTTGTTTCGGACATCATCGTCACCTCCATTTCCAATAATCGTGCCAAACAAAGTCTCCCGTTTCTTCTCCTGCTCCTGCATACTGATGGAAGCAGCCAGCTCTTCAGAAACCGTAGCGGGAACAGCGCCTCCGCTGGTGTCCATGTATCCGGATAGTGATTCGAAGCTGCTTCGTTGCTGAAGGGCTTCATAATCCGAATAACTCCTGCCCAACTTCATGCGGATCTCATCAGGATAGTATTTAACAATGCGTTTCTTCATTTTGCCGGTGTGCTTGTCAAAGTACTCCTCCGGCAGCGGATCAAACATAACAGCGGATGCAAGATCAAATACCAGAACCAGCCCTCGTTCAGAATTGGCAAGCCGTCCGTAGACCTTATACCGGCAATCCTTATTCCAGTTCATCATCTTATAAATGCTCTGGACATATTCCGGGCAGGATATAGAACGGTTGACCCACTTATCTTTCTTTAGTCTTGCCCATTCAATCGAAGAGATTTCTTCTTCCGCACAGATGGCCACAACCATTCGCTTTTTATTCTCACTGAGCATAGGAAGGACATGCTGTACACCCTCAAACAGCCGGATCGCTGACATACTAAATTCCATTCTGTTTGCACGAATACTCACAGCCGGTTTCTTGATCATGGAGAAGAACATTTTAGGCGGAACGACATAGTCATCGAGAGATTCAAACTCGATGGCATTTTTCTTGCCCAGTCGCTCTTGAACCAATTGATGAATCAGCTCCTGCTCCTTGGGCGTGTACCCTTCGGTTTTATCTCCCGTTATCGAGCTTTCTGCATCAGCGAGAAAGGAAAAATTATCGTTATCCATATTGTCCTCCGGTTACATTGCCTCATAGATTTGTTCTAATTCATCTTCAAGCTCTCCGTGTGTAGGGATTACTCCTATAAAAGGGTTCACTACTTTTGTACCATGGTTGCGAATATCTGCTGAAGACACCGCATCAAGGACACGCCCTCGTTGCTGTTTGATCTCATAACTGACACCAACTTGTTCCTGCCAGTTCTCAGGGTAAGCGATTCCGGCTGTCAAACCAGCCGCTTCGCCACACTCGCTTTCCTTATAGGGAATGTACTTTACGGTTGAATCTGAGGTGTCCATAGCATCAAGGTTCTTTTTTTCCTTTCCAACCAAGATCTGCGGTTCATCAAGAAAAAAGAAAATGATCTTTTCGCCCCCTCTGACACGGGTCACGCCTCTGAATCGGAATTTATACTTTCTCATCCAGTCGAGCTTATCATAGACGGCGTTTGAGAATGCGGAAGTACATAGTTGAAGACCCGACTTTTTCGTTTCGTCCCATAGCACCGCATTGGGGTTTGTGGCATTGCAGCTTCGTACTGCGATTACTTCCAGTACCGGGTGGTACAAGAACTCTACATATTTCTGCTGCCCAAGTTTTTCCCAACAGACTGCATTCAATTTCATACTTCTTTGCGAAAATGTAAGCTGCGGATCACTACGGGTCATGAACATGACACCGGGTGCAACCCGGTAATCATTCAGCGTCATGGAAACGACATTGCTGTGTGTTCTGCCGTTCATGATATTTGCCCGACGCTGAAGCTCGCAAAACTCATCCTCGTTGTAAACTTGGCGTGAAATATCCTGAAAAGCCCGATTGTCGATGCCGCTCCATGTCGGGGAGATACTGACGAAGCCTTTCAGTGCTCCACTATCGATCACATAAACATCAGGGACACTTCCGAACTTGTATCGGCTGGCTCGCATCATATGTGCTGCTCTTGCAATTTCAGGAGATACAATTCCCTCATGGTAATGGGGGATGTAGGCTCCTTCTCTCAGACCATCGTTTTTCGCCGTCACTTTTTCCTTATAGTCAATGACGACCCTTTTCCGAACCTCAAGATCACCCCAACGCCGTTCATTCTCCATAATTGCTTTCACCATTGAGGGCGTCCATTCAGTACGGCCTCGAAGAGTTGGCCGTTGCTTCTCCGTCAACACCTCTGCGATTTCTTCCGCTGTGTACCCACACAGAGTAGCAAGGAAAATATACTTAACCGTCTTCGCCTCTTCTTCCTCGATGATAAAGCCACCCTCTATTGTGTGCCGTAATCCGAGCAGATCGGATAGTGGAAACTGTCCTGTGCAGATCCTCTGGTCATAAGACAATATCATGCGGCGGCTCTTATTGCCGGATTCCCATTCTGCAAAGAGACCTTGCATCTGAAGCCTTTCGTTGATGTTCGGGTCCAGCGTATAAAGGTCCTCCGTTTCAAAATATACGCCTACAGGATTTGATGGGTTCGTCGTTCTGAGCTTCCGTACTTCCTCAATCAGGTCAGAGATGTTACGAGCAAAACGAGAGACGCTGGCGCAAACGATCAAGTCCATTTTCTTCTTCGATGCATCTTCCAGCATTCGTTTGAACTCTGGACGCCATTTTTTCGATGTGCCGGATTTGCCCTCATCACTGTATATTTCCGCAAGATCCCAGTTGGGCGTTTTGGCGATCTTCTCTGTATAGTACTTTGTTTGGTTTTCGATGGAAGAAACCTGCTCTTTACTTTTCGTGCTCACACGGGCATAAACCGCAACACGCTTATGCTCTGCATCCCGAATAGTAGGAGTGGGTTTTGCTGGACGGAAAATAGTCTGCGGTGGAACTGAATAATGCTGGATTCGTTTCTTTGTTTCATACCGAAAATATTCACGGTCAGCATCCTGCGGACGCCACACCGGAAGCCGCTGGTCTACGATTTCTTGCTCATCGCCTCGGATTTCCGATTCCTTGTTTTCATCCTTTGCCATATCCTTATCCGTCCTCCCGTAAGTTTGTGATGGCAGAAACCACTCCATTCAACCACTTCTGGTGGTCAGGCGGATTCAGATAAATGTAGTCTTCAGCCATTTTTATCAGTGCCTCACGCTGCTTGTCTGCGTTGAGAATCGTGTTGATGTTGAACTGGTCATCGTCGGTTATGATGTCTACCCGTTCTTTCAGATTAAAGATGAAATGGAGCCAGTAGCAGAACTCTCGTGTGTTTGCACTCAAATATCCTTTGGTTTCTGCAAAAATCAGATTCACTTTTCCATCTGCACAATCCCGCATAAGCCGCAGCATCTCAGGACGCTTGGCCGTTTCTTTATAACCGGTGATGTCGATATAAACATCCACGAGTGTGCCATCCTCAAAATCACCAAACCGTCTTTCAATCGCATTTCGATGAAAGGCTCTTATCTCACGCTCATTGCGCAGATTCAGTTTTGCCCGCTTTACATAGCCACCGATTCGGAGAATCCGCTTTGTATCCGTGCTCACACTCATCGTCTTTGCTTCTTTCCTTCGTTCCAAACATAATCCACGAAGATATCCCAGTTGTTCATGACCTGCATATAGACATCGACTTTGATTTCCTTCGTGCCCCGATCTCCGCACCAAGGTCCGATGACAACTTCCCATTCACATTTACTGCAGTAATAGTAGAAAAGAGAACGGCGCAGCTCCTCAGCGAATGCTTCTTTCTCTGTGCATTTCAGCAAGAGCTTCCGTACTTTTTCTCTGAATCTCCCATGTTCAAATATGTTAAATGGCCGAATCTCATGCCCACTCATACTGTGATAGTAGGCTTTCCAAACCAAGTTCTCCATCATCTCATCTCCCGGTAAACATCATTGGTTATTTGGGTTTTGGCAAACTCCAGTACCAACTTCCGCCAGAACGGTAAGTTGTGACTTGGAGTTCTTTTTTTGCTTTCTCAACAGTACGGCTTCCAACGCCTATATCAGCAAGGCCGGCATATACTTCTTTTGCCGGACGATCCTCATGCTCCAAAAGCTGAACCAGTTTTGCACAAGCTCGTTCCCGCTTGGTTGTTTTTACTGTGATGCTGTCCACGAGTTCTGCGGTATTCAGATCATATTTGCCGTGCCATACGATTCCGCCATGCTCTTTGAAAGAGAAGGCAATTGCAGGTCCTTCCGGAGCAAGGCTCGACTTGATCGGATACATATATCGGATGTCAGGGCGGCTTTCATCTCTTGAGATCATGAGCACACTTCGTGCAATGGCAGCAATGTCGATGGAGCCAAGCCCTCGATACAATGTTTTGGCACCGTTGCCTTTATTCATGTGCCCGATGAGAATCACAGCGCATTTGTTGCGGTCTGCAATATTTGCCAGCTTCCGCAGAACAGAGCGCATCTTGGTGGCACTCTGCATATCTGCATCAGGCGGGATAAATGCCTGAATGGGGTCGATAATAAATACACTGGCGTGTGTGTCCTTGATCGCTGTTTCGATTCGACCGTCCTCCAGTGTCAATGCAATGTCGTTGTCTATGATATAAGCTACTCGTTCACAATCCGCTCCAGCCTGCTGGAGACGGGGCTTTATTGTATCTGCAATACCGTCTTCAGCACACTGATAGATCGCAACACGCTTTCCTTTAGCAGGAACACCATCCGGCATAGGCTGTCCTGTCGTAATTCTTGCTACGACATTCAACGCAAATGTAGATTTACCCTCACCGGGATCGCCTTGGAGCACCGTCAGCTTCCCGAGCGGTATATAGGGATACCATAGCCATTCAACCGGCTCAGTTCGGACATTTGCGTAGTATTGGTAAACGGAACCTTCCATTCTAACCTCGCACATTTCTCAAAGCAGATAGGGATCATAAGTCACTACTATTATTATAAGGTGGTGACACATCTGCTTCCATCGCCGTTTCGGCAATAACCGCTTTTCAGTGAGCCATTTTGGCAAAAACGGTGTCCAAGCTCGCACTTTTCCTGCTTTTAACCTCGCAAAAGGGATGCTCACAAAAGTGCGTGCTGCCTTGCGACCTTAAAAGAAAGAGCACCGCTTGCACGGTGCCCTTTCAAGATACAGAGGGCAAAGCTCCTGTCACTTTGCACCTCTCTGTTTAGATTTTCTTATTCACTGTATGCAGCTCTAACAAGGCAATTGCATCCTGTCTGGCTCGTTCGTCCGCCTGACGCATAGCGCTTATCATTGCAGCTTCTTTTTCGGTTATGCTCGTGTCAACGACCTCATCATTTCCAATCAGACAATCAACTGAAACGCCGTACAGCTTGGACAGCTTCAGAAGAATATCGATGGATGGCTCTCGTTTGCCATTCTCATAACGGCTGTAAACAGATGGCAAGCAGCACAGATAGTCTGATACCTCTTGTACTTTGAGTTTGCGACTGACTCGCATTTCTTTTAGGTTCATGTATTCCTCCGCATTCCGAGATGGTGCGAAGTGACACGAAGCATTTACCCCTACGGAATAGGATACTACCAAAACGGTATCTGGTCAACGAGCTATTTACCGATACGGTAATACATTGCATTCCGTTCCGGTAGTATAATTTAATATAGAATATTGGAAGGAGGTCGTGCCTGTGAACATCAAGGATATTCGCGCTCGCAAGGGTCTTACACAGGTAGAAGTGGCCTCTGCATTGGGCGTATCCTCCGTGGTTTACTCCCGTTATGAAACTGGGTCCAGACAGCCTTCCATTGATATTCTGATCCAACTGGCGGATATTTTTGGCGTAACGGTTGACTACCTGCTTGGAAGGCAGGACATCGAGGACTCTACACTGTCTGAATATGAACTCAGCTTGTTGATCGCATCACGAAAAGCTGATGAGCGAGCAAAGCAAGACGCACTCAATATGTTGCTTGCCCATGCAGTAAAAACGAATCAAAAGAACTAAGAGGAACTGCAAGTCGCAGTTCCTCTTTTTAGTTTCCATTGTTCTTTTGAGCAAAGTATCGCTTCCGAAGATGGGCAACATCCCTTTGACTATCCGAATTTATAAATAGGTTTGCCTTAGCGAAGGCTTGCTTGATTTCTGTGGCATGCGCAATCGGGTCTTTCTGCCGTATCACAAATAACTGTATCCTTTTCGCTTTGCACAGGAAGTGAAGAACCTCCGCAACTTTGGCTTCTCTATCAGTGCCTTTTTGAGAAAAGGCAAACGCAAGCCGCAGTTCCGGGATAACCGCATCGATCCGTGCCCCAATCAGTTTTTCGTCGTCTGTGCGTGTCGCAAGCCCATATTGCTTTGCATACATCGTTACAAGCAGATATGGCAGCTCCTTAAGAAATGCTTTCTCGCAGTAGATGCAGCCAGCCCCTTCAACTGCACGGTGAAACACTTTATCCTTCCATTCATGCCCGCAAATGCCTTTCCACCAAACCGGGTACTGTGACAGTCTTGATATCTCTGTGGGCGTTCTTGTGTTTTTGGCCGCATTCCATTCCTGTGCCAGCTCCGGGTCTGTAGTTGCTAAATCGCTATAACCAGGCAACACAGCGTTCCTCGTGCATACTGGGCATTTTAACCCATGAACTTTGGATTTGATTACCGCCCTATACTCATGTCCGCAGGTACTGCACTTCCACCAGACATTTTTGGTGGAGCGCTCGTTGACATCCTCCGGCAATAATGTGCCGTTTTTTTGTGACCATTCCAATGCGAGCTGCGGATGGAGCGAAGCTAAATCATTGAATCCTTTCAGCAATTTTATTCCGCTGCAATAAGGGCATTTGCTTCCATAAGCCCGTGTAGATATGAGCGTAAACCACTCATGACCCTGTTCGCATTTCCACCAAACTTTCCGATTCGCATAAGGCGTTACCTGTGTTGGCTTGAGTGGTGCGTTTCGAGGTGACCACTCCTTTGCAACCTGCGGCAGTACAGTTGCAAGGTCGTTGAATCCTTGAAGGACGGCGTTATGTGAGCAGTAGGGACAACCGGCGCCCCTAACTCGATTTCGGATTTCTGCGCTCCACTCATGTCCGCAAGCTCCTATCCAAAGCACTTTCTTATGAGAGCCAATACCGATCTCTGTTGGTTGGATGGTATTCTTCGGCGACCATTCTTTCAGTAGTTCCGGTTTCAAACTCGCAAGGTCATTGATACCCGCAACGATTCTGGCATTACTGCAAATCGGGCAATTCTCGCCGCTTGATCTTGCCTTTGCGCTGGCCTGCCACTCATGGCCACAACTGCCATGCCACCAATATAGTTTTTTAGAACCATAGGGTACATCATCCGGTGAGATGCTGCCGTTTCTTTCTGACCATTCAGCTACAAGCCAAGGTTTCTTATTTGCCAAACTGTTTTCCATACTGTTGCCGCCCTTCCTGTGTACTGCTAACAGTATAAGAAAAACCTCAAAATGAGAGAAACGTGCAAAAAGAGAAATCCCCCTGCAATCGCAGATTTTGCGACCGCAAGGGGGGGAGAGAACCATATTATACATTTGCCATTTGCTTGGCTCCGGTTTTCAAATATGTTTCAAAGGCTGTGATTTCTCGTTTCTTCAGGTCGTTCGTGACCGTCACATAAATATCGAGCGTGGTCGTTACATCGGCGTGACCAAGCACAGACTGCACGACCTTTACATTCAGACCGCTCTCGCACATTCTTGTAGCGAATGTATGCCGTAGCACATGGCACGAGAACTTAGGTAGAAGAACCGGATCGGAGTCTACGCCCTTTTTCTCAAGGACCTCGCTGTTACAATCGCGCATGATCCGTTGCAGAGCCTTATTCAATGTGCCTTGATGCTGCACCTCGCCGTTCCGATTAACAAACACGAAGTCTGAATACCCCTCAATGTGGCTGACACTTTTCATTCCGCACTCCTCTTGGAACTCCTTTTCCATGAGAAATGCCTGCTTCACACCTTCGGTCATGGGGATTTCCCGAATACCGGCTTTTGTCTTAGGCGTATTGATGGAGAAGTAGCAGCCCTTTTCATCTCTGTGATTGTAGTACACCAGCGTATGGTTCACGCTGATGATGCCGTTTTCCATATCCACATCGCACCAGCGCAGGCCGGTGATTTCCCCCACACGCATTCCGGTATTCGCCATAATATAAAAGACAGGATACCAGTGCTGGTATTTGGGAGTTCTGGCCAGATAACCAAGAAACAATTCTTCCTGCTCAAGGGTCAAAGCCTTTCTTTTCTCGATTTCCGAACCGTGCGCCATTTTGATTTCCCGAAGCATATTGGCCGCAGGGTTGCTGCGAATCATATCGTCATCGACGGCTATCTGAAATACTTGGTGGACAATATTATGGATGACATCTACCGTAGACGGCTTCAGGACCTTATCGTCGATGAGCTGGTTATAGAATCGGCGCACATCCGATTTTTTCACCTGTACCAGCTTCTTCTTTCCGAAAGTTGGCTTCACAAACAGCTCATACATATAAATGTAGTTTTTCATGGTGCTGTCCTTGATGCCTCTTTTCAGTTGGCACCAAAGCTCATATACATCATTCACCGTGACATTTTTGATATTGGCTTTGATGCCGTCATGCTGATCAACAAGAATCTGTTCCTCCTGCTCCCGGAGATCTTCCAATGTTGCAGCGTATATGGTATTACGTTTTCCGAGCTTGTCTGTCCAGCGGTACATATAGCTGCCGGTTTTTCTCTGTACCTCTCCGGTGCGTAGCCTGACATGGTGGCTATCAAAGCGAACGGTTGTCTGCCGCTTTTCCTTCTTTTGAAACTGCATAGTCTTCACTCCTTTGCTTTCGCTTTTCTCTTGGCACCATTAAGGATACATAGAGACATCTCGTTTTCCAATGTTGCGAATCAGCCCATATCAAGCAAATCGCATACTTGACTCATACAGAATAGGCCGACTCAAGGTATTCATCGAACTTTTTCCGCTTGATCATTCTTCGGTTTCCGACCCAGATAACATAGTTGCATTCGGGCTTATCGGTCATATCCCGCAGCTTCCTCACGCCGATACCGCTATATGCGGCAGCTTCTTCAAGGCTAATGGTAATGCGCTCCCAAACAGGAACGAGATTTTCTTTTTCTGTTCGCGTCATTTATTCCGCCTCCTCGTGTTTCCGGAGATAGGTCACATATTCACTTCTGTTTCGGAACTTGTACCATCTCCAGTTGTATTCCTCCGATTTGAAAAACGCCTTACGGATCGCATCATAGAAATGCTGGATAGCTTTCATGTTGATACCGGGGGTCAACACCAAGTCGCCGACTTTGATTGCAGCAAGGTCTTTGTGTTCTTTTCTCCACGGAGTATAGAGGAAGGGCTGTGACATCATACCGTTATAGATAGCCTCATCGATAGCTGTGTTGGGATTCAGCCACTTGTATAGGCAGATAATCACTTCCTCGACTCGGACAGCGTTCAGACCCTGCATATTCATCAGATCGAAAACACGCATATCAAGGATCTGCTTTAGGGAACGGAAGCCCAAGTCACAAAAGTAATCAGCGACGACCCGATCATCTTTTTCGAGCCACTTTGTCGAGCTGGGGTTGATGTTTATTTTGTTGTTCATGTAAATCACTCCTACCGGGTTTTATGAGATTGCCCTCTCACTTTCTCTTTGCCGAATTTTTTTGCGAGATTCCCACAGTTTTTTGCTCGTTTCCAAATTATTTTTCGGAACAGGGAGAATTAGGAGGGAGAAGTCATATTCTTTGGAATGAATTCTCATGCGCTATTGACAAAACTATCATCAGGATGATATAATGTGGTTGTATCATTACAATGATAATGGAGGCTTCATATTATGAGCGTCATTCAACTGCTTCATGGAACCGACCACATCATCGAGGTTCCGGATATTCATATCGGTAATCCGCACAACGACTATGGCATGGGCTTCTACTGTACCCGCGTCGATGAAATGGCTCGTGAGTGGGCCTGCAAAAAGAACACAGACGGTTTTGTCAACAGCTACGACTTTGACACGGAAGGACTGAAGGTGCTGAATCTGTTGGACGGAACGCATACGGTCCTGAACTGGATGGCTCTTCTGCTTCAGTTCCGCACCTTCAAGCTGGACTCCGAAGTTGCCGTTGATGCAAGGGACTATCTTATTGGTCACTATTCAATTGATTTAACCGGCTTCGATGTTGTGATCGGCTATCGGGCAGACGATTCCTATTTCCAGTATGCAGAGTCCTTTGTGTCCAACACCTTACCGCTCAGAAGTCTGAACAAGGCTCTAAAACTGGGCAAGCTCGGCGAGCAGACGGTTGTCATTTCTCAAAAAGGCTTTGATCGGCTGCACTTCGTGAATGCTTATCCGGTCAGCAAGAGCGTCTATTACCCCAAGTTCTTGGATAGAGATACCAAAGCGAGGGATACTTACCGTAAAGAGATCAAGAAAAGCAAGTCTTACCGGGACGACATCTTCGTGCTGGATATCTTGAGGGAGGAGATGAGCAACGATGACCCACGCATACAGCGAATCTTATTTGAATAATGCCAAGGATCGTCTTTCCTCTTTCTTCGACTATGCGATCAACGACTGCAAGCTAAAACCGGATTGGATCACAGCACTCTTCATCAATACCGGCTACGCCGAACAGTTTGAACGAGGCAACCCCGCCTATGTTGCAGGGATGTCCGGTGTTGAGCTGGCCCGTGCGGTCATCACAAAGGCATACGGTCCAAAGGAGCTGCCAGCACCAACCAACGCAGAGGACTGCTCCCCTGAATATTGGGCCGGTTGGGCAGTTGCAGAGTACCAATGGTTTACTGGCCGTCGTTTCAAGGATATCTTTGAGCGCATTCCACTTTCCAAGATCATTGGGATGTATTCCGTTTACCACGAGATGGACATTACAAGTTTCATCGATACCATGGAGGAACTCTATAAAGCAGCGGAAGGCGATTCCAACCTGAAGCGCATCCGTGAAAACCGGGGCTTATCTCAGGCAGAGCTTGCAGAGCAATCCGGCGTGAATCTGCGCAACATTCAGATGTACGAACAGCGGGTCAATGGCATTGACAAGGCGCAGGCAAACATCCTCTACAAGTTGTCCCGTGTTCTCGGCTGCAATGTGGAAGACCTGCTGGAAAATCCCATGATGTAATTTCATTCCTGCACCTGCTTCGGCAGGTGCATTTTCTATGTCAAACCACTCGTGTCATCCCAATTTGACCTACGCATTTCCTAAAATTTTCTTCAGCTTCTTCAGTGCATCATCCCTTTTTCTATAGATGCTCGTCTTGGGCATTGCGTATTTTTCCACAAGCTCCTTAACCGGTATTGGGGCTTCTGTGAAGAAAAAATCCTGAATGATGGCCCGCTCTTCCGGGGCCAACATTTTCAGTGCAGTTCCGACTCGCTCAATATCCATACGCTGCATGACCGACTCCTCTACATTGCACTCTGTATCTTCGAGAACATCTTCTCCATAGATTTCAGACTCTTGAAAGGTCATGGTGCTGTAAGACATGACTTGGAACGGTGTTTCGGCGTCTCGGCTTCGGATGTACTGCTTGCGATGGCAATCCTTTTTCAACTCTTTGCTGACTTTTTCATTGCACTCCATGAAAATGATAGAGTCGTCTTCACTACAAGCCTCAAACTTTCCAAAGACGATTTCCCGATTCTTGCCTTCATCCGTTTCTCTCCATGCCGCATACTGGCGATAATCCATGATCAGCCAATTGTCCTGTGCTTCAATCGTGGGGTCCTTCTTTACCAAAAATGTTCTTTTCATTACTGTGATCTCCTTTGAATTTTTGAATTTGGGTGAAAGTCAAAAATTCGGAGATCACGGGTATTCAGCGATATAGCAGAGCCACTGGTCGCACATAAAAAGTCCTTTCCGCCTGCTGCGGTCCAAAGGACACAACTACGCTGGCGAAAAGGACTCCCGATGCTGCCTGCCTGAAAAAGGGCGCAGAAATCTAAGGGTACCCATACTGCTTTTTCAAAAGAGTTTGAAATCAGCGTATTTGTATCCTTGGCCCTTGTACTTCAGGCTGCGAATATGTATTTGTGATGTCGGTAAAAAACAAAAAAAGGCCACCGACAAGGCAGACCTATAGATAGAACTATAGTGTCTTACCTTGCCGGTGGCCTCTCACGTATGTCTGGAATAACTACCGGTTCATGTTCGGGCTGCTGCCCACGATCAAGTGACCTGGAAGCGGATTTAGCGCGGCCCTGTTTCAGCCCGACCGTTCCGTCGTGATGTCGTAGATTCAGTTGTTATAGGAACTCGCTTCGATGTTCTTCAAACAAATCAGGGGGGAGAAATCTATCACCCCGCCAGATAAGGGCTCATACCGTGCTCATGCAGCCATGCCTTTGCCTTGCTTACAATGGCTTCCGGCGCATCCTTGACACCGCAAATGGCCTTGTACACGGATGCCCAGAAAACAACATCGGGTGTCTGCGCAATTTCCGTTTCTCCATATTTGATCATGTAGGCCTCGATCTTCTTTCGGTCAAGGCTGAACAGCGCCTCGTTGCGCTCTTTTACAAAAGCCTCTAACATCGTCATATCAATACTCCCTCAATTCCAGTTCGCTATGTTCCATTCCTGACGGTGCGAACATATCAATTACATCATGCCGCCTGCTTACAACCGTACGAACCATTTCAACGCCGCACTTTGTGCAAATAACTCTGATTTGATTTTTCTTGTTTTTTAGCCCCGCTACCTGCGTCTTACAGTTTGGGCAATACCAAGAGTAAATCGTCCAATCCTCCAGCATCGCCATTCTCCTTCTATCTTTTCTTGTTCAACGGAATGAGGAGATTGCAATCTGCCATCTGATATACCGGAACACGCCTGCTTTTAGCGTACTTCAATATTTGAACAGCGTTATGGCAGCTCTCGCATTCCATCCATCCGTCGGTCTCATCTAAATCGAGACTCCTGTTGACTGTGCCGCAAATAGGGCATTTCACATCTTTTGCATTCAAAACAACACATCTCCCATCGAATCAAGATTATTGTTTAGAGTGATTTTATTACGTGCCGAGCAACGCCTTGTACCTGAAAGCTTCGCAGCTTTATGTTCTTGCCCGGGTACTGCTCCTCGTTTTCGTATTCGAGGATGTAATACCCGCTGTCCTCGTCGTAGCCGGCGTATCGCTTCAGCGTATTCTGGTTGTCCTCGTCCAGCGCAACGACTATATCCCCCTCGAGAGCAGGGCAATTACGCTCGATGACAAGCAGGTCGTCCTCGTCGATTCCGGCATCCACCATGGAATCGCCTTTGGCGCGGAGAATGTAGAAATCCCCCTTGCCAAACATAGAGACCGGGAGGCTGACATATTCCTCAATCGACTCTTCCTCATCCTCCGGATTGCCGCAGCGAATAGAGCCGACTAACGGGGCGGATACATAGGCTGTTTTCATTTTGGCACTCTGGGGAGCAGACAATATACCTCTGTCGTAGTCAATCAGGTTACGGTCACTCAGCTCCTGAAGGTAGCGATGCGTAGTGGATCTGGCAACGCCGACGCCTTCAGCAACATCATTGATCGTAGGAGAACTGTGATACTCCTGATAATACTTGTTTACGAACTTCAATATCCTGTCCAAAGTTTCTTGATTCTTTGTTCTCATATCAGCACCTCTGTTTCTATATGGGATTTCAAGTCCCATAATGCTATTATACTCGTATTTTCTACAACTTCAATAGCCCATACAAAAGAAAAAACGAGGTGATGAATATGGGCATCACCTCGCTCAACTTCCGTGGCAGTCTGGAAATATATCAATTCAGCTGTATCATACTCCTGGGCCATTATTTACAAAGCTAAGCCGTACGGTTTGTTTGTGTATGTTTGTCTCTTCAAGGCAAACAAAAAATAAACAAAACCCATTTACAAGACTTCCGTTATAGTGTATAATTATTTTTGGTATATCATTCCTGTGATCAACGCGATACAGAAAGGATGTGTAAAATGGATTGCGCCTCTTATGTATTCCCTGCAGTTAGGGGGACACAAGCACAGCGTGAGTATTATGTCTCGATGGTTCCCCTGGATGTTATGTCAAAGATTTTTCAGTTTGCCGACGAAGAGCTACCGCCTGAAATCAGGGCTCAACGCATCCTTAACAAATCACGCATTCCCGAAATTCGAGATTACATATTGTCCAACCCTGATAGCTATGTTTTTTCTGCATTAACCGTTTCCGTAGACGGAAATATGGAATTCACGCCTGCAGATGAGACGAGGCCACAAGTTGGGGCAATCAGTATATCAATGACCTCTCGGTTTCTTATCAATGATGGCCAGCATAGACAGGCCGCCATAGCCGAGGCCATCAAAATGAACCCATCCCTAAAGAACGAGCATATTTCTGTTGTTTTTTACCGAGATGAAGGATTGCTTCGTTCGCAGCAGATGTTTTCCGATTTGAATCGTTACGCTATTAAACCGACCAAATCGATCAATATTCTCTTCAATTCTCGCGAAGAATCCTCGATTATTGCAAAACGAGTTATCGACGAAGTTGATGTATTCAAGGGCTTGGTTGAAAAGGAGCGAACCGCAATTTCCAACCGCTCTAAGGCACTATTTACACTCAGCGCGATATGCACAGCGACCAGCGAGCTCCTTAACGGTTCGAATTTATCAACACAAAATAAAATTGATTTGGCCAAAGAATATTGGAGTGCTGTTGGAAGGAACATTAGTGAATGGAATATGGTCAAGTCCGGAGAGATGAAATCATCCGCTGTGCGAAAAGACTATATTTGTTCCCTCAGTATCACGCTTGTTGCACTGGGGCACGCCGGAAATGCGTTGATTCAAAACTTCCCTGAAACCTGGAAAAATCATCTCGAGAAGCTATCTATTATCGACTGGAGAAAAACAAATCCTGCGTGGGATAACCTCGTGTTTGTAAATGGTCGAGTTGCTGCAAATAGATCAACGCAAAAAGCTATGTCAAGCTATATGAAAAAAGTCTTAATAGAAACGGACGGTAATGAAGATGGCTAACCTTACCAAAGAAGATATTCGGTCGGTTATCGAAACAATTAAAGAATTGTATTTAGAGGACATGATTCCTTGGATTTGCGGGTACAGCGGTGGAAAGGACTCTACAGCTGTTGTTCAGCTTGTGTGGTATGCGCTCCAGGAGTTGCCCAAGGAAAAGCTCAAAAAGACCGTGCATGTTATCAGCACTGATACTTTAGTTGAGTCTCCTGTTGTAGCAATATGGGCAACAGAGTCCCTAAAGAAAATGGAACAGACAGCAAAAGAACAGGGTTTGCCCATTGTTCCCCACAGACTGACACCGGCAATTACGAACACCTTTTGGGTCAACTTAATTGGCCGGGGATACCCTTATCCCCGCCGCGACTTTCGCTGGTGTACAGATAGAATGAAAATCGATACCTCTAATCGCTTCATCAAGAGTATACTCGATGCCGAGAGTGAAGCCATCATGGTCCTTGGCTCCCGCAAAGCAGAGAGTGCCGTCCGTAAGGCGGTTCTTGAAGGATATGAAAAGAAGCGTTATAGAGCGCATCTTAGTCCAAATGGCTCCTTCCCGAACTCATATGTGTTTACGCCCATTGAGAACTGGCTAAATGACAATGTCTGGCAGTATCTCGTTCAGGTTCCGAACCCTTGGGGACACTCCAACAAAGATCTTTTGGCGATGTATAGCGGTGCATCGGCTGACGGTGAATGTCCCCTTGTCATTGATTCCTCCACCCCCAGCTGCGGCAACAGCCGTTTTGGTTGTTGGGTTTGTACGATGGTTACAGAGGATAAGTCTATGGCGGCCATGATTCAAAACGATGAGGAAAAAGCATGGATGCTTCCCATGCTTGAATTCCGCAACGAAATCGCCGGATATGGGGACTGGCAGACCGACCGTGACCGTCGGGACTTCCGAAAGCGAGATGGTCGCCTTCAGTGGCACAACAACCGTCTTGTTCACGGTCCCTACACCAAAATGACCCGTGAATACTTCCTTCGTAGATTGCTTGAGGTTGAACTCCTTGTTCATGAAATTGGCCCGGATGAAATCAAAGATGTTCCTCTGATTACTATGGAAGAACTCAAATTCATTCGTCAGTTGTGGCTTGACGAGTTCCATGAGTTTGATGATTCTTTGCCCAGGATCTACGAGGAAGTTACCGGCAAGAAGTATTCTGATGGAACCATCAGCAAGAACAAATACTTTGGAGCTACAGAAGCGGATCTTCTAAAAGAAGTCTGTGCTGAGCTGTACCCCAACGAGCAACTGCTTGCAGAAATGCAGAGGGCGCTATTGGACACAGAAGCGAAAGCTGCTGCTATTTCAAACAAACGCAATGTTATTCTGAATTTCGAGAAAGAAATCAAAAAGGCTTTCTACAGAGACGAGGAAGATGCAGAGAGCATTGCTTCTACTCGCGCTCTTAGAATCTCCGGCATTACGGACGAAGCAAGCCCGGATGATCTCGTGGATTGAGGTGAGTGAACATGTATTTTACTAAAGTTGAACTTCATAATTTCGGTATATACAAGGGCACTCACGAGATGTGTCTTACCGATCAGATTGGTAATCGTAACATTACACTTGTTGGCGGTCTGAACGGCAGAGGTAAAACGACCTTTCATGACTCTATTTTGATTGCTCTTTATGGCAAACAGGCATTGAAATACATACAGGAAAAGGCTCGTTCATACGACAAGCTTCTGCTTGACCATATCAATAAGCATGCCACTGACGAAGAGACATATGTCGCAGTTTCTCTGTGCCTTGACGATGGTACTGTGCTGCGCGTCAAACGCTCCTGGACAGCAAGAGGCAAAAAAGTAGAGCAACAGACTATCGTTGAAAAAGATGGCGTAGTCGATAAATACCTTGGTGAGAGTTGGAGCTATTACATCGAAGAGATTTTACCCTTCGGCATTGCTCGCTTTTTCTTCTTTAACAACGAGAAGATCACTCAGCTTGCTGATGATACCTCATTTGAACAGATTAAGAGTTCGATCAAATCTGCGATTGGTGTCTCTACCATCGAGAAAGCTATCGAGCACACTGACGAGGTTATTCGACGCAAAAAAAACGCACTTGCCGCATTTGAACACAGCGAAGAGAATGTGGGCTATCAAGAGATTGAAAAGCAGATTGCTGACATTGACATTCGACTTGCAGATGCCACCACGCAAGCTAATGAATTGGAACGCAAGTGCGAGGCCTTGACTGCCAAGTTGGAAGCCAAAGAAAAAGAGTTTTGGTCATCCGGTGGTGATCTTAGCCGCAACCGGGATGCCATTAAACTGGAAATGCAAAAAATCTCCTCTGAAGTTGAAAGAGTGAATGAGGAAATTCTTCAGATGGCCGTAGATGCTTCTACACCGCTTTTCATGTGCCGCAACTTGGTTACGCAATCCTATGATAACGAACTTTCTTCACAGCAGTCTGAAGCCAAGCTTTACTCTGACAAGATTATTGTGAATCTCCACCAGCAGATTCTTGAAAGGCTTGTAAATTGTGGTCTAAGCCAGGCAGATCTCAGAGCTGTTCAGAACATTATCAACGATGTCTTGGTTGGACACATTCCCGAAAGTGCCGCCAAGGAAACTATAAAGAACATGTCTGCAACAAGCATGATGCTTTATCAGCGCCTGATCGCAGAAGTGTTCCAGAGCATCACCCAGCGCATCGATTCTCTCGTCAACCATGTTGACGCTCAAGAGAGTGAACTGATGAGTCTTGATGCACATTTGGGAGCTGCGGATGAGAAAACCTTAGCTATGCAGCTGTTTGATGCGCTCAAATCCGTTGAGGGCGAAAAGGCTCTTGCAGATGCAGAATATCAGCGGCAGTTGGATAGTATTGAGAGCTTGAAGCGTCAGCGTGAAATGCTTGTTGCAAAGCGCATTCAGTTAATTAAAGCCATTGCAGAGAAAGAACAGGCGAACGATGACAATGCCCGTATCGTGAAGTACGCAGCTATGTCTATTGAAGTTCTTCGAGAGTTCAAGGTTCGTCTACAACGCGAAAAGGTGGCGAAACTATCCAGCACAGCAACCAAATGCTTCCGCGAGCTTGTTGAAAAGGATTCGTTGGTGAGTGAGATCAAGATTGATCCAACCACCTTGGATGTAACCATTCTGGATTTGGATGGTAACGAGCTTTTGAAGAGTCAGCTCTCTGCCGGTGAACAACAGATGTTTGCGGTAGCCATCGTTTGGGCACTTGCGTTGACCTCTGGTTACAAAGCTCCTGTCATCATCGACACGCCCATGGCGCGTTTGGACTCTTCCCACAGAGCGAACTTTGTAACGAAGTACCTGCCTGCAGCAAGTTCACAGGTCTTGGTTTTGTCCACAGACGAAGAAGTTTATGGCAGATATCTCGATCTTGTCCGTGATAATGTGGTCGATTACTATACTCTCCTCTACCGCGAAGAGGAGCAATGTACCTCTATTGTTCATGGCTACTTCGGGGAGGTGTAATCCATGATTGTAAAACACTTCAAACTATCACAACCTGAAAAAGACAGGCTTATTCGCATTAAGGCAAAAACAGGTATTCAGAACTGGAATGTCCTGTGCCGCTGGGCGCTGTGTTGGTCACTGGCTGAGTCTTCTATTCCAGGGGGCATCGATCCGCTGTCTGACAGCAATGTTGAAATGGATTGGTCTACTTTTGCCGGTGAGTATTCTGAAATTTATGAAGCAATCATCAGGCAGCGTTGCGTCAACGATGGCCTTGGTGATGACGAAAAAACTCTCGCAAAATATTTCAGACTGCATTTAAGCAGAGGTATCAATCACTACAGCACAAGAGATGTTCTGAAAAATTGTTCCGATCTTCTCAAATCCGCTCTCCCGAAGGAGGAAGTATAATGGCCATATATCTTGACTACAACGCTTCTGCTCCGATTGACGAAAGAGTCTTGGAGCGAATGGTCGATGTGTATCGCTCGCACTACGGAAACGCCGATAGCAGGACTCACATCTTCGGCACAGACGCAAAAGAGATTGTTGCCTCGGCAAGAAAAACCATTGCGGAGATCTTAGCTGTTGATAGCACCGATGTGTTCTTCACCAGCGGCTCTACCGAAAGCAACAACATGGCCATTTTAGGCCTGCTTGATTATGCCCTTGAGAGCGGACGTAATCATTTCATCACGACCTCTATTGAGCACAAGTCTGTTCTTGAATCTATGAAGCATCTGCAGGAAAAAGGCTGCGTTGTAGACTTTGTTTCTCCGGATACTTCTGGAAGAATTAAGCCTAAACAAATCCTCGATCTTGTGACCGACAAAACGCTGCTTGTCTCAATGATGCATGTCAATAGCGAGACTGGCGTTATCCAGCCGATTGAAGAGGTCGGTGCGGCTCTGGCGGGAACTAAAACATATTTCCATGTGGACGCTACGCAAGGCTTTGGTAAGCTGAACGGCAGCCTACGAAACGCCAAATACAACATGCTAAGTATTACGGCCCATAAGCTTGGCGGGCCGCAAGGCATTGGCGCATTAATTATACGACGTGACCGCACATATAGACGGCCTCCGGTCAAGCAACTTATGTATGGTGGCCAACAGGAACGCGGCTATCGTCCTGGCACTACTCCGGTCGCTTTGGTTGCAGGCTTCGCCCTTGCAGCGGAGCTGTGTAACAAGGAAGCATCTGACCATATGGGAAAGTGCAAAGCTATTAAGCAGAACTTTATGGAGGCAATACAGGGTTTGAACTACACTCTGAACGGAGATCAAGAGTATTGTTTGCCATCCACGGTTAACATTAGTTTTCGTGGCGTAGATGCAGAGGGAATTTTCCTCGCAGTAAAGGAAGACTATGCTTTCTCAAATGGCTCAGCCTGCAACTCCGGCAGCCATACTCCAAGCTATGTTTTGACCGCAATGGGCCTGGATGAAGCACGCATTAGCGAAGCAGTCCGTATTTCGTGGAATCATAATACAGTAGTTGATTTTTCTGCATTAGTTGATTATATAAAATCAATCACATGAAAATGCTGAGGGCCCTGTACCGTTACGGAACAGGGCCCTTGCTTTATATCAGGTTAGATAACGCTTCGTAAATTCCTTAAGAATCAAATCGAATACTTCTGGGGAAGAGTTTGACATATCATATACTTTTCTCATCGTGGAACTTGCAGCAGACATACCATAATCTGTTCAGCGGATTTTTCATCGCTTCTTCGATATACATCAATCAAGGCAACTAATTCTTCAACATCCCAATTCACCTTAATCATTGTATACACCTCTTAGAATCTGATTTTTAACTTACTCGTTAAATTTTTTCCTTTGAGCCATGTTAAAATATCAGGTGTTAAATCGGCAACAGTTGCCTGCAGAGATGAAACTTTCTTCAGGAAAACTTCAATTTCTGGATTTAAAGAGAATTCATCAGCTATCTTTTTCGCTTCAGATACGTCAGCAACCAATTTCTTCACAGCCTTGATGGACGGTTCGCCGGCAACAGTTTTTGTGATGTTATCGGCAAGTTCCGTGGCTCGTTTGGGGTTGCTGGACAGGCCACCGATCATGGATAAGTAGCCTTTGGAGCCATCTGAATACTTTGCGGAGGCATCCCGCCAAACAATCTTAATCTGAGTGGCAAACGCATCACCCTTGGACTTCAAAAGTCTGACTGCGTCCATGGATAGTCTCATCTCGGAGATTCCATTGCCACAATCATTAATACAAGCAAGCAAATCGGAACGGGTTGCTTCGTCTATGACGGGCGCTTCTACTATTCCGCTTTCCTTTATAGCGTTGGCACAATCAAGAGTGTCTTTGATGCTTCCGGTTGATTGAGAAAGTTGGGCCAATGCTCTTGCATAGGTTTCTGCATGCTGTTTACTTTCGATTGTTGCACGGCGCTTCTTAATGGCGGAGGTGCTGTTTTTTATTGTCTCAGTTAGCAACATTTTCGTACACCTCCATATTCTCAAGCTGAGTACACAGCGCATCCATAGAAGCTAACGCAGCTTCGGACAATGCATCCGTACCGGCAAAGCCGCCCGCATTTACAATATCCTTTTGTGCCTTTGCCTCTTCCTGCTCGGCCTTTTGTGCAATTGCTTGGATATCTCGCAGGATAACATATAGAGCATTAAGCGGATTTGCAGCGTATACAGTCAGTTGCTTTACAGCAGAGGCACCGGCAGCATCGTTAATCAGCTTTACATATGCTAAGATATCCTTTGCTGTGTCAATGGGTGGCTTGTCATACTTCACTCGCAACTCAGCACTACCAATGATTCCGTTTGCTGCAAATACTGCGAACAGGCTTTGGATGGCCGAGAATGCAGCAATCAGGTTTTCCTGTGTGAGTTTACCAATGTATCCTTCAAGTTTGCCGACAACGGTTGCAGCTTCCTGTGCGTCCGCAGCCATTGCTTTTTTGACGCTGGGATAGAGTGCTTTAAGCAGCGTAGCGGGGTTATAAAGAAGGTGCTTTTGCGGAATACTGTTGGGCAACTCTGCTTCAATATCCCAATCTACTGCCATCAGCTTTTCAACTGCTGCAACAAGCTCGTCAGCTCTAAAGCAGGACTTGGTGTTCGGATCAACGGCAAAATGGACCGCACCCATAGTGGTTGCGGAAGCCTGCTTCAAGAATATTAGAGCGCTTTCGAAATCTGCTTTGCGGTTGAGAACGAACTGAATCATATCATTCCACTCACGGGTATCGCGCTTTATGTTGTCATCCTTCTTAAAATCCTTGAACAATGATTTAATCACCGCATGAGGAGAGCTCGTGTCCACTTTTTGTCCCAAGATACATGCTTTGAGATACTGGATTGCAAGACACCATTCCAAGACGGGGAGCGATTCTGCGCCCTGCTTAGTCGCAGTAACCTTTTCGATAATTTGAGATCTTCTACGTTCCAGCCATGTAATCAATCGCTGCTGATAATAGGCGGCGTCCTCAAAGTCCCATCCCTTCGCATAATTCAGCTCGTTTAAGGCCATCAGAGCGTCGCGGCTTTCAGAGCTCCTGTCCATGTAAACAATAGCCTTATCGACATTTGCAGGGGCACTCTGGTCGTCGATGTAGTAGCAGCCCAAATCAGACAGACGCTCTTCTGCAATATAGGCCGGGACACCAACATCCTGCCAGTTAATCGCGCCACATTGCTTGGAGTCACCACGAACAAGAGTACGAAGCCAACCGCGATAATCCGCATCGAATTTCAACGGTTCATTCTTCGTAAACCACGCTGTGATATCGCTCTTAAACTTCAAATAACTTTTTGTTGCAGCATCAACAGGAGGTCTTGGTTTCGGCGGCTCCGGTACAATGGGTTTTTGATCAGGTTTCTCCCCACCATCCGTAACAGGCTTGGGCTGGATATCTGAGGATACAGCTGTTCCTGTAGTCTTGTCTACGATTTCACCGATGCCAGAAAACGCTTCCAATCCAATATCTGCAAGAAAAGCCTGACGCAAGCCGCCGAACCACAAGGTGCCATCAGTCTCTTTAACACCGGCTGCAGAACCATCACCCCAAATTGCAAAAACTGCTTTCAAACGATTTTTGTCGTCGGTACTGATATTCTCTAAACGGTCGATAGCGGAACTGTGTGGGTCATTCGCCATTTGAGCGTTGCTGGGGTTCATTGGGAAATACCATCCGTCACCATACAACTTGCCGTCAAAATACTCTTTCAACTGAGCACGGATAACATTCTTCAAGAACATTCGTGGGCTCTTGGTTGCCAGTGCTTCATACAGAGCTAACAGCGAGTGACGGTTAAAAGGATACAGCGTAACTTGCTTTCCTTTGATAGTCGTGGTTTCCCAATCACACGGAGGAGCAAAATCACTAATCGGCAAGTCATCCAGGTCAGCTCCGGACTCGTACCAACTGCGAAGATCTGCCGGATCGCTATAAATGGCATTCAAGTATCTGCCAGCCATCTGAACGATGAATTCATCTGTTCCATACGACCGATCTGTAACTTCGATTTGATGGGTTACACGGTCTTTGAAATTACCTCTGAACGCATAGTAGTAGTCGTTTGTAATACCAATGACAGAAGTAACGCGGCACAAATCCTGGTAGTCGCCGCCATGCTCATAGGAGAGTGCTGTAATAAGCTCCTGGTCGATACCGGTAAAACCAGTAAAGTCCTCTATGAAGATCGTAAGATTCTTGCCTTGTTTCTTCAAATCTCTTCTCAGCTGTGCAAAAATTGTCTCAGCATTTTCACTGGAAATATCAGCGCATCGCTGAATGACTTCTCTCGTGAAGCCATTCAAATAGTTGATAAGCTTGGTGATTTCAAAGTCATCACCCTTCAAAGAAGAAGCAAAGAGAGATGCCTGCGGGTCACCCTGCTTCATAACGGCACGAATGATTTTAGATACATTAAAATCTTCATCGGTAAAGATTGTAGTATCTTGAAGGATCTGATTGCTCGGTGCAGTAATGACATTATAGCACTTTGAGATTGCGCCACCCTCACGCAAAAGATACTCACTTACGCGGCTATCGGCAAGGTAACTGGCGATGTCGCGGCATTTTACAGGCTTATAATTCTCACCAGATACATCGTTTCGAACAGCAGCGATATAGGCGTAGAGAATCTCCGTCTTGAAAGAGTCCTCGTCCTTTGAATCAGAAGATGCAACAAACTTACGAAGCTTCTCTGCTATATCGGGATCTTTGATTGCTTCTTGTTCCAACAACTGCGAGAAAGCTCCACGGACAGAGTTATTAAGACGCCGCAGAAAAACCAACTGCTCCGTAGCAGGATTATATACTGTAGAGGGGCTCCTCTCGAACCTACCCTTCAGATAACGGATAAGATGTGATTTACCTGTACCATGATTGCCCCGGACAATGATCATACGGTGTTCGTTGTCCGGGTTATAAATTAGCTGTTCAAAAACCTCATCCTCACTCATCAGCTTGGTGGGAGCAGGCATTTTCCCTTCTTCGTAATAACCACCGCGGAAGAGTTCGAGAGACGAAAACGGCATATGGGTAGACATGAAATAGGCGTCTTCGGTTGCCATATCGTCGGTCTTTATCGCATAACGCTCCATTACAGAACGATATCGTTCCCACTTCATGAGTTAATCGCCTCCTTCACAGAAATATGTGTGAAGCCATTGATGGGATCACCGTCAACATAGTAGAGCATGATTGGTGTGGAGTCAGACCACATTTCAAGCTTGATAAGCCCAAGTTCATGAAGGGTACGCAATCCTGCAGAGAGGGCCAGAGGGAGTTTGCTTTCAATCTCAACCTCGGGCAATTTTGTACTTAACCATAGCATAAAATCTTGTGCAAGAATTGTCTCGTCATACCTGAACTTCTCGGTGTAGGTAGTTGCCAATATATCTTCCAGCCGCAGTTTCATGTTAGGGATAATCATGGTTCCGCTCAAATAGCCAAGACCCAAAAAAGCGGCCCAAAAGCGCCATCCAAGAACGGCATTTTCGTTTAGCGCAGACAATTCCTTTACTTCGGAACCGCAAGTTTTCGCCATCCCTTCCCACGACTTCAGAGAAAAGATTCTCTCATTTTGAGAAATCAGCCATTTGGTAAACATGTGAAAGGTTGTATCCTTGGCAGCAAAAACACGGGAGCTTACATACCGACGAAAGGTTGCAGGCGAAGCAATTACATCCGGATCAACAGCCAATACCAAGTTATCGGCCTGCGCTTTGATGATGGACAGTTCTTCAAGCGCAACATTGACCGATTTGTTGATCTGATCGAGCTCCTTTTCATCATTGCTACCCAAAGTCATTGCCCTACGGACTTCGTCACGGGTCATGCTTTTATGGGCAATTAAGCGGCATACTGAAATCACACGCTCCGGTGTAGGCTCCATTCGCATGCCATCGGGATTTACTTTGAACATACGAATACCTCCTTAAAATTTTTGAATTGAAATATGATAAGCGTCGCTATACTCTCGTATAGTTTTCCCCCCATTGGCAACGATAATGTTTTCGTTACAATAGAGTACCTTTCGATAGCCATAAGCGTCCAGTTTTCTGAGGTTCTTATATAGTGAGAAATTAGTTCCTGTATCGCCGTCAAAGATGCAAACAACACCTTTGGCGAAGAAATACGGACAATGTGCAACCGCATAATAGAACTCGTCGTAATTCAAAAGAATACCATCATACACAATCTGACTTGCCAAACGATTAGGAACAACCAGTGCACCAATTCCGTTTTGGGAAGCCTTTTCCGCAATAACAGCCACCTCTCCCACGTTACAAGGTCCGTTGGATGGCCTGCTGATTATCATTTCATTGAAAGACCCCATATTCCTGTCCAGACGACGAGAAGGCCGTGCGGGAGGGAGTTTAATATTAGGGTTCATTCGCAGTTTGTAGGTATCATCGCTTGTGATGCGACCTTCCGGATCTGCAGGACAACCATTGCAAACCTCTCTAGAAAGTGGGAAAAGGTGTCTGAAAACACGCCCCCAACACAAGGATTTTGGAGAAGATACAAGCTCGCTCATAATTCTGTATCCAGCCATCTGAGCCTCATACTCTCGGGCACGGGGCTCTGTCAGCGCTGCTGCTAAGCTGTCATCATCACTGAGAACATCTGGCTGCAGCAGTTTGATTGTGACTGTGTAATACTTTTTGGGTGGATTGGATTTTTTGTCGAAGACATAGCTTGCGTCCAGTAGATCGATGAAGCCTGTCCGGTGCAGGAACAGCAGCAAGTTTACATTCCATGCCACATTTCGGTTGCCTGCGTACTCCGCTTCCTCGTCAGTCATTGTTGCAGGGGTAGCAGAAGTGTTCAGAACGCACTCATCGGCATTAATCATCGCGTCAGGACTGGCCAGCATGCCTTTCCAACGAATAGCAGCACGTTCAACAGTGAGTACGCGTTTGTTGACGAGGCCAAGTGCACGACGCACATCGCCCTCGCTATCATATCTGCTCTGATACGGGATGAACAGACTGAGCGAAGGGAACTGATCTCGACCGCCACGCCCTACCTCTTGATAGAAACGACTTAAATTTTCGGGGCAGCAAGCATGGATGATTGTTCTTACATCGGGTTTGTCAACGCCAATACCAAATGCGGAGGTGGCAATCACAATATCAAAATCGTGGTTTTTCCATCCAGTCAAAACTATGTTTCGATCAGATTCTTTCGTTTCACCCGTGAAAGTTGGAATGTTTTTATAGCCTGCTTGACGCAGCTTTTTCTGTAAATCTTTCGCTTCTCTCGGTTCCAGGACATATACAACCATAGGTTTGGGCAGGAGCTTGATGGCCTCAATGGTTTTGTCATCCTGCTCCTTTTTAGACTTGGCCGAGTAGAAGTAGAATCGAGGTTCCTGCCTCAGCGCATCGCAACGAACCTGTGCGTTCTTTCCTTCAGAGCCAAACAGGGCAAACAATGTGTCCACCACATCATCAGAAAGTGTAGCCGAAAGTAGGAATGTGCGGATGAACTCATCAGACTCTCGCTTCCACTTTTTGAGCACGATAGAGAATATCTGAAAGTCGGGTCTGAAAAACACGCCCCAGTCCGGAACAACATGTGCTTCGTCCACTACAACATTGGCTAAGTAGTGGTTTTCCGCTGCTGCGTCCAAGATACGGCGCAGTTCCGGATTTTTCAAAATAGCTTCGGGAGAAGTAAAAAGGATACGAGCCTTTTTGTCTTTCAAAGCCTTGATGATTGTAGACCGCTCTATCTCGGACAGTTCACCACGATAACAATAGATCTCTGCTCCGTCGGTCAAGTTGTGCCGTGCGGCATGATACTGATCCAGGGCCAAGGCGATGGTTGGTACGATAACAACAGTTAAGCCCTCGGAAACACTTGCCAGCAGCTGAGTTACCAGACTTTTACCACCGCCTGTGGGCAGCGAGATAAGGAGCGTGTGACCGTTAGGTAAATTCAACGCAGTATGAACTGCAATTTTCTGCTCAAAACTTTTGTATGCATTAAAGACAGTGTGCTTTGCTAATGTTGCATCACCGGAAGAAGCGCTCTCCAGTTCAATACCATCATTATGGCGAAGGGCGTAAACATCCTCAACATACTGCTGAGGCTCAAGCCATTCAGGAATGTGATGCAAGCAAGACACTTGTAGATCGTTTTCACAGACGAGATCAAACTCTGAACCATACTCACGTACGACATTGAATAACTTCTCAGTCAATCTTATACGACCAAGCACCAAAACAATGTCGCGGATATTTAAGCAGAGATCTTTCACGGATGCCTCATCGCACTTGAACTGGATGATGCGCCGAATGAAGCCAATCACATACCGTGACCTTGCGGCCTCTTGCATTTTCAATAGCGTAGAAGTGTCAACGAGATTCTTTTCAAGTTCTGCAATAGCACTCTTGGATTTCATCGCGCCGACTATGTACTGCTGTAATACCTCTTTACTGTCCATTAGTTCTCACCCTCAAGAAACATACTGCATCCAATACAGGTTTCGCATTTTTAAGTGCGCGGAGCGTCATATCGAACAAACGCTCCCGTTCTTCAACGCCGGACATGTCGCGCTCAAAGTAGATGCACTCAGCTCTGTATCCGTTTAAGACGCGCTGCATTTCCTTTTCGGCAGCTTCGAGATCAGACCGTTTTTCAAGTCTTGCACGGGCACGGGCATAGGCAGCTGCAGAATACTTATCTACCAACGGCTCCCATGTGCTTGGAGGAGTTCGGCTGATAAAACGCTCCAACGGAGAAATAGACAATCTACCGGCACTTCTGCGACCGACATGCCCAGCATTGTTGGGGCGCAACGTAAGTAGCGTTTTTACAACCTCTTTTTCAGGAATCTCTTTGCTCTTTATGTTAAGGGGTATTGCTACGAAAATCTGCCTCAGCGGGAGATACATCTTGTATTGAGCCAAGGTTTGCATGGGCATCTCATTTTCGAGCAGTTCGTCCAATTCGGGAGCGATGTTGTAGATGTAAACAAGGCCGTCATAATTGTACGTACCGGTCGTTTCAATGCCGGTGCATCTACCGCGATTACAGCCAACAGCGTTAGAAATAATTGAGTCATATACGGCATCGCCGGGTGCAAAGAATAGTATGTCCTCCCGTGTAGCCGCAGTTCCTCGATCAAAGGAACCAAGAATCTTTCCTTCTCTTCGCATGATTGACGTATTGCTGTATCGTTTCCAGTCTGGAGGAATGAAAAGAGACTGCCTTGCTGCGTTTACGCTAAAGCTGCTTTCTCTGAACTCAATCAAACCGGTCTTGGTTGGCTTCTCCGGATTTAGTCCAGCTTGTTTTCCCCACCCCATCATAGCGGTAGCGAATAGATTGTCATCTTCGGATGCATATATACTTAGAACATTATCAATGCCTTGAGACAGTGGACGATACAAAGTTGCCCCAAGGTCAAAATCCTGTTCGTCTTCAACGCTCTCTCGCATTTCTTCTGCTTGGTCCAGAATGTCATCAAACGCATTGTTAAGTCCAGTGTAATAGTCATCCAACAGAGCTTCGATAATTAGCTCATTCAGTTCGCCGGTGATGATTTCCAGCCCACTCAAAGACTGTTCAAACAGCTTCATACCGTCTTTCCAAATATGGAAGAGTTGCTCCTCAACAGAGGTGTCTGCATAAATAACGACCGACTTTACATCCATATCCGGATTACGTCCAAGGCGGTCCAAACGGCCAATACGCTGCTCAAGGGCATTGGCATTCCAAGGAATATCAAGATGAATGACTTGAGCTGCATTTTGGAAGTTTCGCCCCTCGCCACCAGTTTCGTCGCAGATAATCACACGGCATTCCGGGTCATTCTGGAAAGCATACACGCTGTCTTCCAGCTCTTCGCGCTCCATGTGATTGCCGAAAGCTACGGCATGAACGCCCATATCCGCATACCTTGCATTGAACAGCTTCAAGAACTCCATGAGGGTAGCGTTATGAGCCGTGAACACGACCAATTTACAGCTTTCATCGTCAAGGATATCTGTCTCCTGATCAATATAGTCCATGGCGGTCATCAAGCGGCCCTTAATCAAATCAGGATCTTCGTCAAGAGCTATATTGACTAAGCTGTGTTCGTTTTCCGCTTGGCGTCGCCAAGCGGCCGCACTCTCCAATAATATGCCATCGTCGATTTTGAGCCTGCGAAGAGCATCCTCAAAGGCCCAAGGGCTGCTGAACAGAGCAGAAAGGAGCGGGATGGCAGTTTCGGTCACATAATTCTCATCATCCTCACCATTGTCTGAAAGATACGCGAGAGTATTCTGAATTGCACCGATTTCGTTATAGTTTTCATTAAGGGACAATGGAGTGTACGGAATAGCATGTAAAGTTCGTTTCGCCATCTTTTCCGAAATCAGTTGACGGCGATTGCGGATTACCTTTCTTTCAATTCGGTAATTCTCGCAAATATAGGCCAATGCCTGCTTGACTTTAGATAGGCCTTTATCTTCTGCGTTCAGGTCAATTTCTTGAACCATTTTTTCAAACGCAGCATCTTCCAAGGTCTCCGCGATGTTGTTCAGATCATCAATAATGATTTCAGTGTACTCATCATAACGCTCCAGATAACCCAAAAGTAAGTTGGCGGATTTTTGAATCCGCTTTTGTCTCTTGACCATCCACGCAAAGCGTTCTGCAGACATATTCTCATATTGCTCCGGATTAAGAAGCGCAAGGAGGCGGCGATACTCTTCGTTTCTATCCTGGATGGGAGTGGCAGACAAAAGCAGAATATGTTTGACTCTTCTACTGAGACTTTGTACTTGGTTGTACCAAGCATCATTCGCAAGCAGTCTATGTGTTTCGTCTACGATTGCGAGATCCCACGGAGTAGAGAGGGTCAGCAAAGACTTGCCGATATCCTCCATGGAAAGCAAACATATCCTTGAACGAGGAGAGTTGATATCTGCATTTAAACCATACTTGTAATGCAGCTCGTTTTTCCATTGACTTGCCAAGGCGCCCGGCACAACAATCAACACTCGGAGGTCCTTATTCTCGCTTGCTAGTATGCTGAGAACAGAACACGCTTCTACAGTCTTGCCCAAGCCGACCTCATCTGCCAACATATAGCGGACAGGAGTAGTTTCAAAGCATCGGGCAACTGTGCTGATCTGATGTGGGAGCAAAAAGGCTCGGCAACCGGCCAGAACTCGGAAACCATAAGTGGCATTATTCACAAGATGAAGGTTCTTGCTTACCTTGAGGTGGTTGATAAACCATGTGGGATGCTGAAACTCATAGGCCCGAAGCTGCTTGTCCGGCGCGTAATTCATTTGTGAATAGTCAAACTTCAGCTCGGTCTCGCATTCCTTGGCATACTTACCGTTGGGAAACTTAATCCAATACCAATAGGGCTTATCCTCTGCGTAGGGTTCGGAGGCACGAGACACGACTATGCCTCGTCCCCATCGACTATCAACGACACCACCAGGACTAGCCTCACAACGAGCAACTGCTTGAGCAAAGAACACATTATGCTGAAAGATTTCCTCATAGTATTGTCTACTACCCAAAAGGTCGTGCATTTTGACCTTAATTGCATCGGCAATTTCGTTGTACTCGTCCAGCTGAGCAAGGACATAGAAACGGGGATGGTCTTTGTCACCTTCTTCAATGACTATGGGGCATCGATAATAACACCCTACTAACATACGCAGCTCTCCTTTCTCAGCTTGACAAGAAACCAAGGCTGCATCGGTGGTTTCCTTCAATATTATAGATTCTCAAGTTTGCATCGAATGGTTTCTTGCTCTTTCAAAAATCGCGCTGTAAAAGGAATGCCCTTTTTGACCTTCATGCTGGCAAAGCTATTCTCTGTCTGAGCCATGAAATCAGCTATGGTTTTAATACCGTTATTCTGCAGAAGCGAAATTTGGCTTGCCTCTAAATGAAGCAATTTTGTGCTGATCTTTTGTGCAAGGTATTCTTCTTTGGCTTTCGCTTGCCTTTTGGTTTCTGCGGCCTCTGCATCAAGTCGTTCTTCCTCGCTGCTTTCCAGAGCTGGGGTTTCCGCTGCCGTTGCCTCAGCGATCTGCGCTTCCAGTTCAGGAATAGGCGCAGGCGTTCCTGGGACGGTGGGGCTCTCATCATCGAAAGAAGTTTCGGGAGGCGCAAGAAAGTCTTTGGATGTCCACACATCAAGTCCCTCGCCAGATGCCTTGTTAGAAAGGCTTCTGTCATCGGTGATGAAAAGCACCGGAATGTCCGTATAGATCTTATAGCGGAGTGCGACAGCCAAAATCTTGTTATCGTTTTGCTCTTTTTCGTCAGCTTTTGCACGATAGGCTTCGGGAACTAAACTAGGCAGGCCATCTGCATAAGTAAGCGGGAAGCGTCTCTTGTAATTAAAGATTGCCGTAATAGCTTTTTGCGCTTTGAATTTTCGATCATCCGCGCCAAATCTTGTTTTGTGGTGCTCAAGCTCATTGTTTACATCCTTGGGGACCACAACCAGCTCCCCATCGTTTACTCCATCGAGAAGATTGGGACAGTTCATAATGGAGCATGTGTCAAACACAATGATCGTAGAATACTTCCGCAGCTCGGCAAGTTCGCTCTCTGTAAACTCAAGTTCCCTTTGCTTCTTCACTTGTGCTTCACTCGTTGCAAGGCGACTCTCAGTTTCCGCAAGCTTGTCCAGAAGCTCTTGGCTTCTGTGCTCTTCGTCTTCCAATCGAGCTTGAATACGCGTAGTATCCTCGCGGCGAGACTGTCTTGCAGCAAGTTCACCCTTTAGACTCTGAATTTCCTGTCGGTTTCCCTCCACCATTTCTTGAATCTGCCGAAACATCTGCTCGAAGATACTCAATTCCGGAGACTTGGGAGTATCCACATGAGTCGGTACTTCTGCAGCAGGGGATTTCACAAAGGCAACTTCAGAAGCCGGAGCATCTACAGCGGGAACATCCACAACGGGAGTTTCCACGATAGGAGTTTCTACCGCAGGCGCAGTATCGATAATACTTGCGGTTGCAGGGATAATAGGTTCAGCGGGAACTGCCTCCACATCAATAATTTCCTGCTCACACACAGGAGGCAAAGTGTTTTTGACAGGAGCATTTGCTCTGACAGAGCGATTGATGCAGGGTTCATTTCTAGAGCTGGACATGCCGACCTCGCTGCGTAGGAAAGATTCCATACAATTCTCTCTATGAACGCAATAGATACACCAATCGGAAGGAATTGCCGTCTTGTCTTTTCGGCAAGCTTGATTTAGATATAGTTTTGTCTCATTGCGAAGGATATCTGCTTTTTCCTGATTTCCGGGTAGTGGTAATCGGTGGAGAGAATAGATTTTATTCCATCCATCTCTTCGTACAAGTGCCTCAAATTCTTGATATGGATTCTTTCTTTCCACTTCAGAAACATCGACCGCAAACAATGCAGCACCAAAGTGCTTGCGCATCTTCATGTGCTCGGAGTCATACGGTTTGACAAACAAACCACTACCATTTGTAATAACTTCATGAACAAGGTAGTTTCTTGCTCTTGCTTTGAGGTCGAAGATCTCGGTCGCTTTCCAGAACTTAAAGAACGGTTCGAGTTTTTGTGCTTCCTGCTCCAGAATCTTGGGCAGGTATTTCATGGCATCAGAACGATTTTGTTTGCCGATCCGTTTCCACACTGCTTCGATCAGCAGATTCTCAAAATACTTTTGATACAGGAAGTTGCCCTGTACAACCGGACCGTTTTCCATTACATAATCCAAGAAGAAACGATACGGGCATAGGAACATATCCATCATTTGGAATCGATCATACTTGATTCCCTTGGTAAGTTCTTGGCCAACAGAAATAGAGAACGGGGCAGGCTTGTTGACGCTCTCTAAAAGCTCAGCTTTAGGCTTCAATCCCAAGATGATCAGCAATGCATAAGGCTCGGTTGTTTCATCTCCGTACTGCTTAACATAGCTGAGACGAGCATCACAGCGGTTGTAGCACAGGCCGTAGAAAAGAGCGTATCTGAGGAAGTTACTGCGTTCGCCCAGCGCTGTGTAGTAAACCTGAAACTGCAGGTCAACAGGAGAATACGCAGCCCGAATAAACTCATCAGTCAGCGGCCACGGTAGCTGATCGTTGACGGTCATATTCATGTCACGGTCAGATACACAGGCAAAGTGGTAGACCTTGTGCTGCTCTCTTTCAAACTGGCGCTTGCTTTGCAGAATATCGCCATCAATCTGTTCGTAGTTCTTTACAATCCAGTCAACGCCTTGATCTTCGTCATTCTTCTGTTTCAGATAGTAGTAGAGGCCCTCTTTTAAGTCTCGGAATGTTCCGGAGAAAGTGGACTGTTCTGGTTTGATCTTATCCAGACGCAGCTGAAGTGCTGTAATCAAAGCTCGCTCCTGCTCATTTGCAAGTGCCAATTCACGCTGCTTGAGGAACTCTTCAAGATTGTGGAAGTGCTTACCAAAGTTGATGAAGTCCTCGCGAGAATTGTCCAATGCGAAAAGGTACGTGGCTATCTCGTTAATCTCTTCGATAGCACGAATAAGGACAAGCAAGTCCTTCTTGGTGACTTTGTGCTTATTGTAGATAGACAGGTTTTTGAGCTCAGAAAGAGCATCATTGCCAGGGGTACCAGCCAGTTTGTCATAGTTCTTTGCATACCCCTCAACAATCTCGCGCTGAAACTCGTCATATGTAGTTACATTCTCAAAGAGAATCTCAACATTGTAGAAAGTTCGGAGCAGCACTTCGCCGGGGGCAACGCTTAGAATGTTAGAGGACAAGCACTCTTTGATAGCATTAACATCAAAGATAATCTTGCCATTCTCATAATCCCAAAGACGATAAATCGCAGAGAAGAACTGGCCAATAGGATAGGAGAGGAAATGGCGGTCCTTGGCATATTCGGGGTAATAGATTTTTAACAGCGTATGTACATCGCGATTTGCAGTATATACCTGTTCATCCAAATGCCGCAGAACAGCCGCATTACTCCACACATCATTGCCTCTTTCCATGACGCTACGCGATTCGGAATAGCGCTGAATGGCAGCATCAAAGTGGTTAGAAACAAAGTGCGCGTACTCGGTAATATTCGCGAACTCCATAAGCTGAACACTCTTGTACAGCTTATACCACTTTCTGAGCATGCCACTACCTACGGCATTTCTGTCCTCGCATATCTCACCAAGGGCACAAGCCAGAGCGTTGCTCGGATTCTGCATAGTGGGAGGTGTGTACTCGCGAACAACAGTATCGTGATGGATGGGCACTTCAAAGCACCCATAGATATCGTTCCAAGAGGAGTAAATCTTGGAATACTTCTTCTGATAATTGAACAGGAAAATGATGGTTATACCCATCTTTTCCATAGCAAGCAGGAGGCGGAGCTGCACCGGCGTAAACTGATGTACACCATGAACAACGATGCTGTCAAACGGCAGCTCCTTGGTTGCGCCAACCGCTCTTTCACAACGCTTTACTTCCTGTGGTGTTCCAGTACATTCTTCGACTTCCTTCTTGGCGAGCGAAACAACAATCTCCTTTAGTTTCTCGCGAGAAGGTGTTTGGGGAAAACGGAAGAGAGAGCTTTCCTGTGCCTTTTTGAGCATGTGAACAAAGAGCTTTTGCTCGGTATTGCCCTTACTTCCGTCAATAGCAGATGCGGAGATGTCAAGCTCAATAAACAGGCGTATAGCTTCAAGGAAATGATTCTGGTTCTGCTCTAAAGCCATGTGGAAAGGCTTGCTTATTCTGCGCTTCTCTAACAGCTGCTTGAAAGCAGAGGAAAAAGCGCTGTACTGCTGCACCCGAAGGCTAATATTGTCGGTCCACTGCATGTAGACCTCTTCATGCTGGACAAGTTCATCCAGCGGGCAGATTAAGCCCTTGATACTATCGCCCAATACATCCTTGAGGCCATTGACAAGGGTTCGTGCACTGCAGAAGTGGGGCAAGGCAGAAATCTCACTCCAGAAATCCGCTTTATCTAACTTGTAAGGGTCTTCGTATGTGTAGATTTTAAACGGCATTTCTTAGACCTCCGTTTCTATGAGATTCTGCCAAGACAGATTATGCTTTCCTTGGATCTCAATCCAAGAGAAGGATCGAATCGATCTTGTCATAGCAACATAGAGGACACGAGCTTCCTCGCGGGCCTTTTCAGACTTCTCAATGATTTCATCATAGAAGTCGTTCTGGACGGTTTCGCCGGAATCGCCTACGCTCATGCTATATCCAATACGATATCTACCTTGATACTTGGTGGTGCTGATCTGCAACTGCGTCCTTTTGATGAAGTCCATAGATGCCGAGCAGAATGGCATGATTACATGACCATATTCAAGGCCTTTCGATTTGTGAACCGTAATACACTGAATAGCAGTTTCTTCCTCATTTTGGGCTGGGGTTCTGCTATCGACAGATACTTGCGAAACGATACTGTTATGAAGATGTTCCTGTAGCGTATTGATGGTGAGTCTGTCTACATTGCAGGCGTTGATAATCTGCTCAAATAGAAGGTCGACATTCAACTGATAATAGTGTTGTTTCCATGGGTCATTGCTGAAATGCTTCCACGGCTCGAGAGTGTTATAGACCTTGCGGATTGCTTGCAGAATAGGCTGCGTTCTGAGGCTGGCAACGATATATTCCCACTTGTTATTCTTATCAACGGTGTTCGAAAGCATCAGGTTCATGAAGTTGATAAGGTAATTGACTTGCTCTTTTTCGTCCGTCTTTGCTCTCCAGCCGCCGGTGCGAATCTTCATGCGAATTTCGTACAGATTGGATTTAGGAATGTCGAGATTAAAAAAGTTCGATGTTACGAGGTTGTACAAGTAGTCGGCCTCATCGAAATGTACCAGCGCGTTAACCAAAGTGAGCATATCAATGGCAGGCTGGGACATATACAAGTCACCGCCTGTGTTGGTGTGTACGCTAATTCCGAGTCGGGCACAATCTGTACGAATCATGTCAGCCTGCCAGTTTTCGCGAACAAGGATTGCAATGCTCTTTTCTTTTGCAGAGAGCTTCATGCCATGGCTCTCTTCATACTGGATACGCTTCTGAATGCGCTTGATTTCTTCAACAAGAATCGGGATGCGCATCTCTTCGCTTGTGGTGGGAAGCCTACGATAGAAACGATTTACACTGGTTAAATACTTGCCGTTATAATCCTGTGTTCCAATAAGCCTGTCCTTATCTTCATCATAAGTAAGAAGTTCTTCGTCCAGTTTCCCCCATTTGGTAAAGGACCGATCAAAGATATCAAGTAAATGCTTGTCGGTGCGGTAGTTCCGCTGCAGAGAGAACTCCAACCATTTATCGGGATTTTCTGCGATACCTAATTGGTCAAAGGCTTTTTCCTTTGCGCCACGGAAACGGTAAATACACTGCTTAATATCGCCTACAAGGAACAGCTTATAATCAAGAACCTGTGAAATACGCAGCAGAGACTCGATTTGAGAGTCATCGGTGTCCTGGAACTCATCGACGAACATAAACTGCTGGGCGTGTTTATCTTTTTTTAGTTCCCTGATTCTGCTTTCGCTTTCTGGATTGTTGATAAAACGATTGAGAACAGACATCATGGAATTAAGGTGAATTTTGTTGTCCTCAATGAGTTCCTCAAAGTATTCACGCTCCACGGCAGGAATTACACTCGCAAGAAGCTCATGCAGTTCGCCGTGAGATTCATTGTTCAGAAGGGTCCCGAAGTCTTGGGGTTCAATAGCTCCAATGTCTACACTCTTGTTGTGAAGTTTTCCGATAAAATCAAGGATACTGTCACGGATAGCATAAACAGGCATACCCAGCTTGTCGGTATAGTTTTTGCCCTGCTCCATTTCTTTTTGATAAATATAGGCATCAAGCAAATCAGAGATCTTTTTACGGCGATAAAACTCGCTGGATGTAATACTTAAGTCAATTCCATATCCAAACGAAGTACCCATCTGAGCGATAAGGTTCTTGGCGTAGGAGTGAATGGTGCTTATCTGCATATGGTCAATCTGCGAGATCATCTGCAGATAATCGGGTTCTGAGGTTACCAGGTAGCAATTTTTGAAATATGCTTTGAGCTTTTCCTCCATTTGGTCGGCAGCTTCATTGGTGAATGTAATCATCACAATGCGGTCGGCCATCTTCTGCAGCGGGACATTTTGCGTATAGCAGATAAAGCCAATGCGAGAAATCATGGTATAGGTTTTTCCAGTACCGGCACCAGCACGAATGACAATATTCTTTTCGGGGGTTGCATGTTCAACTTGGTACTGCTCAAAGTTAAACTGGCTCTGCTCACTAAGCTTTTCGAGTATGCGTTTCTGGGCAGAACTGTAACTGCCATTTGGGATTGCGAAGGAAGTCGTATTCTTATCAAAGGGCGCACTCAATACACTCATGGAACAATGGAATCCCATGAACATATCCCCAACAGACTCAGCCAGAGGAGTATGGCTTTTTTGCTCGTCAAATGCAATTTCGATGTTGTCGCGATTACGGACTAACCCCCTTTGCGTAAGGGCAGTATCAAGGGCTTTGATGACAGCAAGCATCTGTGCTTTCTTGGAGAAGACGCAGTACAGTTTGCAGCCGTGCAAATATTGAGCTACCATATCGTTGATGGTATTGCCGGACATCTGATCGAATTCGTTGAAATAGTAAAAGCGCGAATAGTCATGCCGATGATAGGGCGAGGCAAGTTCTTTTTCAATTTCGGATTCGCCATCTTCGTCAACATTGATATCTGTCTCAAACAGGTTACGGACCTCCAACATGGTTCTCCGGTCAAATGGGTCTCTGTTCCAATGACAAACCTCACGGAGTGCTTGATCCAGCTTATTGAAAAAGGATGTGTTGTCTTTCAAATCCTCCTTGAGAATCGTAAACTTTTCTTCCATGACCACATCCAGCCGGTGAGATTTGAAGAACGCCTTGGATACCTGTGGCAAACAGACCATTTGATATACAAGCGGGAACTTGCCGATATTCTGACGAATATGGCGCTCAATGGAAAAACGATATCCTCGAGCTTGCTTCTGCGGTGATGCAGATACCTCACCATCGTTGGTCTGAATAATCACTGAATCATTATTTTCAATGCGTAGTATATTCTCCTCGCGCCATCCTTTAAGTTCAACTACAAGGATTCCTTTTTCGGGCATAAGAATACAGACATCGAATTCTTTCCCGAAAAGCTGACGGTTCCAGTATATGATGTTGGTATCATCCAGGTATTCTGATGCCTTGTTAATAAAAATCTGTTCTCCATAGTTGTTCGAATTGGAAGATCCCATCAGGCGTCCCATATCGCAAACCTCTCGTTCTACTCTAATTCCGCAACTGCATCACGAATCATAGCTGCATATTGTCTTTTAGTTTCTTCAGGTCCTTTGATTCTGACCTTCCCGCCGAAGCCGAAAATCCAGCTGAAGAAGATATGGCTGATGGCCACCCGGACGATCACGCGGAAGGTGCTCATATCGCAGGCGTAGATGGTCACATCTGTCCCGAAGCGGTCGATGATTGCATCGATCACGGAGTTGTCACAGATCAGTTCTACCTCCTGACACTCGCTGCCGTACATCCGGAAGGTGGTCGCAAGAAAATCATCGACACCGAAGTCCGCCGGGACAGGTACGGCTTCCTCCGAAAGAATGTCAGGACGGGCGCTGATACGGTCCACACGGAAGCTGCCAATAGCTTGATGCTTGTCCGAATAGCCCAGTACGTAGTAATAATCGCCGTTCCAGATTAGGCGGTAGGGGCTGAAGACGTATCGCTCGCCGTCGTGGCGCAGCTTCTTCTGCTTGCGGACATTGTAAGAAAAGTACTGGAAGGCAATTTTCTTCTCCGCATTGATGGCCTCATTGATTGCATCTACGATCAACAGATCCTGCCGGTTTTCCGATTTTGTGCGTCCCTCCACGGAAGCGTTGCGCTTCAGTTCCTCAGCCTTATGCTGTCCGGCCAGCGCGACGATCTTGGAGACCATCTGCTCGCTGCGCTCTTTGGGGATGAACTTGGAGGACTGCACAGCATCGATCAGCAGCTTCAGCTCAGCGATTTCAAATTGACGGCTAATGAGGTTATAACGGTTCTGAGTGGACTTTACTTCTTGGATGTCCATTCCGAACTGCTGCAGAAGCTCAATGTCCGTCTTGATGGTCTGCCGGTGCGCCGGGATACCGTATTCCTCTTCAAGAATCTGCGCCAGCTGCATCGTGGTCAGATAGTGGTCTTCATCGGTGCGCTCATATAGAATCTTCGCCAGATATAGCGGGCGGAGCTTTGCATTGTTGTCCATTGGTTATACCTCACGCATACATGGTAGAATTACTGCTTAGTTTGTTTCATCCTCTACTACTTCCATCAAGTCTCCAATGTCACAATGGAACACCTTACACAATCGGAGCATGACAGACATGGAGACGAGGCGGTTATTGTTCAACTGGGTCATGGTATGGGACGACAGGTGCGCAGCCTTGGCCAGCTCGCCTTTTTTCATTTTGTTCTTAATTAGCAAAATCCAAAGTTTGTCATAACGGACCGTCATGGGGTTCCTCCTGTTGAAAATAAAATCTTCCAAAGTGCTTATAACTTTACAGAGTATATTCTACCATAACGCCTCCGAAATTACAACAGAATACGAGCAAATTCCGCAAAAACAGCAGCTATGGTGTCGATTTTGACCATCACCTGAAAAGGCCTCCCGAACCGTTTACCTATGGAAAGGCAATTCGGGAGGCTTATTTGCGTACAAGGCACTCTTACAAGCTATCTGGGCCTGCGATATTGATGATCCGCAGGCCGCTACGGCGGGCATAGTTCACGGTATAGGCCGTGCCGCCGGTGGGTTTCGTCAGATAGCAAATGCAGACGCTGCTGTTATCCGCAAGATGCCGATTGCGTTTCTGCATACAGCCCCGAAAATAGTGCTCCGAGGTGTAAGTCACCTTATCTGCGCAGCGCTTGATTTCTTCGTAGGCGTCGATATCCGCTTGTGGCCAGCCCCGAGTTTGGTTAAGGCACGGCAGTACAAGGATCAGCCGGATCTGCGGATAACGCTCCCTCAAGCGGAGGACAACCTGCGCTGCCAGAGTATCAAATCCCAAGGCACCACCTGCGCCGAAATAGCGATAGCCTTGCTCAATCAGCTTGACCAAAGTGTCCTCCAAGCGCTTGGAAATTTCGGGCAGATCATCTGTCGGCAATTCCCGATGTCCGGTGAAACAAGCCGTTCTGGATTTCATGTCTATCATCTGATAACCACCACCTATCAATATAATAACATCCACAAACCATCACCGCAACATAATTGCAGCCTGTGAGCAAATATTATTTCTGCATTTATAGGCTACAATATAATAAAGGGCGGTGAGTGGTTAATGACTGAGAAAGATTTCTCCTTGCGTTTGGCAAAGCTCCGGGAGGAAAAGGGCGTTTCTGCCCGTGATATGAGCCTATCCATGGGACAAAATCCCGGTTATATCAACAACATTGAAAGCGGAAAATCAATGCCGTCACTTTCCGGGATATTTTACATTTGCGAATATCTTGGGATAACGCCCAAAGACTTCTTTGATATAGATGCAGCCAGTCCGTCAAAAGCAAACGAGCTTTACTCTATCGCAAAAGGGTTGAGCAATGAGCAACTGGATAATTTGATTGCACTGGCGAAGGGCCTGCGAAAATGAAAAAAACACGGTGCCACCCGACGAAGGGTGACACCGTGTTCTGCTTAGTAGGCGACTACGCCATATCCGAGAATTTCATAATGGCCAACCGGGTACTGATTGACGCGACAGCTATCGCCGGAGTTGCCCTCGATGGTGTAGACAACGCCGTTTTCGACCTTCTGGACGATACCGACATGATCGGACTGACCGTCCTGCGGGCCAGAGCTGCCCTTATTATCCCAATCGAAAAAGATAATCATGGCGGGCGAGGGCTCCATGGCGTTATCCGCCCACCGCCCACGCTCCCGGAACCATTGGACACCGTTGACACAGCCTGCGAACTTAGGAATGACACCGGTGTCGATATAGCCGCATTCATTTGCGCACCAGCTGACGAAGCAGGCGCACCACTCCACGCGGCTGCCGAAGCCGTACCATGACCAATAGGGCTCTCCGCCCACATTGCCCACCTGAGAAAGCGCTACGGCAACGATTTGGTCATCCACTCCGTAGATTCCGTAAAGCACCGCCGCCCACATGCTGCTGTCCTGCGCAAGCAGTTCTGCAAGCTGCTGCTTTTGATCCTCATTGAAGCCGTACTGCGCAGCCATCTCATCCGCCGTCTTGTGGCTGACAGTAATATAGAGCGTCGTAATCGTCTCCTGCACTTCTTCCTCAAGAATATTGCCGTTGCCGTCATCCGTCTCCACAATAACCGTTTCTGTCTTTGTTTCCGTCCGGTGGATGATCTCGTTCATCTCCCAGAACAGATCCTTCAGAAGCTGTTCCTTTTCCGGAGTGATGGTTGCCACCTCCTGGGGATTATCCAGATCAGAAGTTGTTTTGACGGCATAGATCGACAGCACCTCTGGCCACACGGCCCGAGAACCGGACATTTCAAGCGCATCGTATTCAACTGAATCCTTAATGGCATCCAGCTCGTTCTGGTAATCCATGTTGATTTCCTGAATGACCTGCCGCATCGTCTTTTCTGAGCCGGTATCCTCGCTTGAAAAGAAAATACCAAAGCAGGAGCAGGCGATCAAGGCAACAAGACAGATAACCACGACGACCACGACCGCGACCCAGCCTCCGGCAGCGATGGCCGCAACCAGCGCTTTCATCGCCGCTGCGATGGCCTTGATTGCCGCCGCAACAGCTTTCGCCGCCGCAACAGCCGCTTTGTAGGCGGCTATGGCAGTCTGGCGGGCAATCTCCGCCGCTTTCTGAGCGGCCTTTGCAGCCGCAGCCGCTGCCTTTTGCGTTGCCTTCGCTGTTGCCTCTGCAGTTTTGATAGCAGCCTTGGAGGTTTTCTCCGCAGTCTTTACGGCCCTCTCCGTTGACTTTACCGTTCCCTTTGCACCGGCTTTTACGGTCTGTTTCCCGGCAGAACGAACAGACTGCTTGATGGTGCGTTCGGTACGCTCCGCAGATTTGATGGTCTGGTTTCGTATGCTCCGGATGCTTGTCCGTGTGGCCTCCGTATTTTGCCGCGCTGCCTGCCGTGCAGCATCCTCTCGCGGCGTTCTGCTTGGCGTGCCCCTACGCAGCTCCTCCTCATAGCGGCGAACCCGTTCTTCATTTTTTTGGATGCGCTTTCCGTTGCGGTGTTCCCGGTGTGCCTCCTTGCCTCTTTCAATGGCTTTTTTCGTTTGGCCGGAGACCTCGTGCCAAACCTGATCGGTCACATCCTCAGCGGCATAGCGGATTTTGTCCTCCGCGTATTCGGAAGGGGAAATTTGCCCGTCGTCCATCAGGTTTTCCGCCTGATCCTTAGAACGGACAAGGGCCGTCTTCATGCGCTCGGAGGCAACCGCTGCCTTGTCAAGAACCTTGATGTCCTTTGTGCTTTCCCTTGTTTTTATCCTGCCCAAAGCCATCACCTCCTCTCAGAGCAGACAAGTCACACCTTCTTCGCTACGACAACGAAGCGACCGTTGGGATAGGTATATTCGCAGGTGGAAAGGGTCAAAAGCTGGTCCCCGTATTCAGCAGTAATGCCCGTGTCATAGAGCTGTCTTGCGCGGACATTCTCCATGAACTCGGCAAACTGTACTTCATCCATCAGCGTGTATTCGTTGTACTTGAAGGTCTCGCGGTTCGTATTGAATTTGAAAGCGGCAACGACCTCATATTTGCCGAGGTTGGAGAGCGTGTCAAAGGCAATCTCCGGATGCTCCTTGCAGAAGTCAGCATCAGCGTATTTGCAGAGGCCGGCAAACATAGAGCCGTCCTTCATGTGGTGCCCGTAAATCACAAGATTGTTGCTGATCCCGGTCATACAGGCCTCGTCGATGTACGGAACACCGTAGTCGCTATATGATTTATCAAAGCTGCGCTTCAGATAGAAGTCCGGCTTGTTCGGAGTCTGCATGACGGGGTAATTGACATCCGTACCATCAATCTTGATCCAGCCGATAAAGTCGTTGTTCTGCTCAAACAGAGCGTCATACTTTTCGCGGGCCAGCGCCGCCTCTGCTGCCGCCAGTCCTTCTGCACTCAGATCGGATTCCTCCGCTTCAGTATCCTTCTGCGGCTCGTCGATTTCCGTAATCAGATTTGTCAGATCGTCAAAGGCCGCCTTGCTGTTCTTGGCATCCAAATACTGCTGCGTAAACATGGCGCTGCAAAAGATCGCTGCCGCGCCGAGTACGGAAACGATGATGATTCCAAGGGTTTTCTTTTTCATTTTGTATTCCTCCCAAAAGAATGGAGGACGGGGTTAATCCCGTCCTCTTGCAAATTTGCCCTCGCCGGGGCGCGTGGTCATAAGCTGATAGAGCTTGGTATCCTGCGGAAACCGATTGATAAAGGGCACCAGCGCAGAGCCGTATTTAATCAGTCCGCAGCCGGCGTCGGCATTGGTGATATAGCTCATCTGCTCATTGGAGATGTTCAGGAGCTTGGCAAGCTGCCCTCTGTCGGAGGCAGCCTGGTTCAGCATGACCACAAATTCCGAGTTGGAAAGCATGGTGCTGGCCTGAACGGAATCCAGCAGATACTCCACATTCTGCGTAATTGCCGTGGGGTATGCGTTGCGCTTACGGAACTGTCGCCATGCGGAGTTGAAGAACTGCGCCGAGAACTCGTTCTCGAACACCACATGGAACTCGTCAATAAAGACATGGGTGCGCTTGCCCTTCTTCCAGTTCAGCGTCACGCGGTTGAGCATGGTATCGGTGATCACCAGCAGGCCAGTGGGCTTGAGCTGGGAACCGAGGCCGTGAATGTCGAACACCACGACACGCTTGTCGAGGTCCACATTGGACTGCTTGCCGAAGATGTCCAGAGAACCGGTGGTATAGAGCTCAAGGGACAGCGCGATCTGCTTCGCTTCAGGCTCAGGCTGCTCCAGCAGCATATCGCGTAGGGTGCAGAGAGTGGGAATCGTCCCGGTGTCCGCCGCATTGCGGTACACATTGGTGATGCAGCGGTCGATAATAGACTTGTGCTGCGGGCCGACGCCCTTCTTGTCGATCTGCTCGATCAGAGACATGATGAACTCCGACTTTACGACAATGGGGTTGTTTTCACCGTACCCGTCCACCATATACATGGCGTTCAATCTGTCTCTGCCGCCGGCAGACACACGGACCACTGAGCCGAGATCGCCCATAGCTTCGATAAGCGGCGCGTATTCTCCCTCGGGGTCGCAGATCATAATATCATCGTTGGTGTTCAGAATGAGGAAGGTGATCAGTTCCTTTGCCGAGAACGACTTGCCGGAACCGGGAACACCGAGCAGAAAAGCGGACTGGTTCAGAAGATTTGCCTTGTTGCACATGATGAGATTGTGGGAAATGGCGTTTTCACCGAAGTAAATGCCGCCCTTATCCATGATCTCCTGCACCTTGAAAGGCATCAGCACCGCAAGGCTCTCCGTGGTGAGAGTTCGGAAGGCATTGATTTTTCGCGTACCGATGGGGAGCACCGTATTCAGTCCATCCGTCTGCTGATACTTCAGCGTCGCCATCTGGCACATGTGCTTTCTCGCCGTAGACAGTACCGTTTCCGTATCCAGGTCCAGCTGCTCCTTGGTGTCTGCGGCAATCACCATTGTGACCACCGCAAACATCATGCGCTGGTCACGGGTGGTCAGGTCGTCCAAAAATTCCTTGGATTCCTTGCGCTGAAGCTCCATATCATAGGGGACCACAGCGGAGAAGTTGTTGTTCTGATTCTGCCTTCTCTGCCAGCCGGTGATGTTCGTTTCCACGCCCAGCAAGAGGCGCTCCACCTCACGAACGGCTTCATCGGTAGGGATGGGGATCACATCAATGGAGAGCATGAGATTGCGGTTTAGCTCGGTCAGCTCCGAGAACATGCTGTCCTTGATATAGCTGGCGTAGTCCTTGAGGAAAAGCACTCTGGCATATTTCTCGCCCAGCTTGATATGATCCGCAGCACGCTCTATGCTGTCTGGGCAGATGTAGTCACGGAAATCATGCCCCAGACGCGCCTTCCGGTTCATATCAAACGAGAATGCCGCCTCATCACCGGGGCGATAAAAGTCGTGGAGAATGCGCAGCCGCTCAATGGCGTTCAGGGGCACACACTTAGAGCCCAGATTTGCGAAATGGGCGGTCAAATCCGCTCCGATTCTCGCAAAATATGCCCGTGCTTCCTCAATGTCCTTTTTGGCCACGGTGATGGTAATATACTTTTCCTGCGTAATGCCGTTTGCTCCCGTCGCCTTGTCCAGGAGCATGTCATTATACTCCTTGCGGTACTCATCCAGCCCGTCCTGCTTCATGGGCATCAGAATGGATTCCTCAAAATCAGACCTGTTCAGTCTGTGATTGTTGATGGTGATCTTCGTGGTAGCTCCGCTGTCCAGACTGTTCAGAAGCTCCGAGTATGTCAGAAACATGCTCTCTTTATCCTCACGGCTTGCCACCAGATAGTTGATGTCCGAGAATTGGAAGGACTTGGAGAACTTATTCCCAACCTTGAAAATGCCATCCGGCCAGATGTTCTTGATGGGAATAAGGTCCTGCACTTTTCTCGGAACCTTAAACTTTTCCTTGTCCTGTGCAAGGATTGCTTTGATGCTCTTAATCATTGTGCTTGGAAACCTCCTTTTCGCGTTCATCGATAGCGCCTTTCAACGCCTCGTAGTAGATATTTACCGGCTCGAACTTGATCTGCTTGGGCTCCAGCATTTCACTCCGGAGCCATGCCCACACAAATTGCTCTGCGGTCATGCCGTTGTAGTTCACAAAGCCCATCGCCGCAAAGGGCGCAGCACCGAGGATGCACATCCACGAAACCGTTTCTGTTCCCACATGGGGCTTCAAGACGAAATACAAAAGCACCGCGACACCAACAGCCAGCAAAGAAAAAACGAACTGTCTGAGGGACAGTCCGAAAAACATAGACTCGGTATAGTTCCGAATCTCTCTATTGATTTTGACCTCCATTTTCATTCCTTTCCCGGCGCAGAGCCTCTTGAAGCTCCCCCTTGCAGACACATTCCTCTGTAAGGCAATTTACTTCGCCTTTCTTTCTGCCGCCGTAATAGAGACAATATTTGCAATCGCAATCAGCCACGGTATATCCGCGCCATTGATTCAGTACACGCTTTGCCATATCAGATCCCCATCATCTCCTTCACAAGCCGGTCTGCCATCTTTACAGCGCCGACCAGAATGAGCATGTTGAAAATCAGCTCGCCGATGTAGCTCCACACCATAGAAGCCGGAGCTGCATTCGGATCAACAACCGGCGGGCTGGACGCAAACACGGAGAAGATGATGCAGGCCAGAACAATGATCGCTCCCTCCAGGCACACCGACGCATAGCTTTTCAAGAAGCTCTTGCCGATGTTCTGCGTAGGCTCTCCGGCAAAGGCGGAAAGAGGAACCGGCGCAAGCGCGGTGTACATGTACATTTTGAAAAAGCGGCCATAGACGCTCAGAATCATCACGAAGGACAGCACCCAAATGAACAGGCCGCCGATCAGCGTCACCGCCCACAAGGGGATAGACTCAAAGAATCCACAATCCTCCACCGCTGTGATGATCTCCTGCGGCAGCACCGTTGCCTGCGGGCTTCCAAATCCGGCAGAGTTCATAATCGTACTGACCACGCCCTGGATAATCTCCAAAATCGCCATCATCAGCTCCATGCCGTAGGTAATCAATCCCTTGGCAATCGCAAAGCGAACGAACAGCTTCACTGCGTGCTCCGGCTTTTTCAGCTCGGCAAAGGAGCCGCAGGTCTTTACGACTCCCACTACGAAAAACAGCACCAACAGCGCATAGCCGATGGCCTGCAGCGCTCCGTGGATGCTGCAAATAATCGACCAAATCGAGCCACCTTTGAATGTCTGCGGTGACTGCGTGATCAGCTGCCAGATTTCCGACAGCTTATCGTTCCAAACCTCCAGTGCATTTTCAAGGTTCTGCACAACCCAGTTATCCGACATTCGTTACACCTCCCTTCGGGGCGGTCTTTACGACCGCCCCTTTTTCGGAAACCGGATCAACCGACGATGAGGTTGAGGATTTCCTTTGCAAAGGTGATGACGACGCCGCCGGCCAGGGTCAGAAAACCGTTGGAACGCTGGCTCGGATCGTGGGACTGGAAGCTGAGACCGACCTGCACAATGCCCCAGCCAAGCAGAATCAGGCCGACCGCACGGATGAGGCCGAAGATAAAGTCGCTGAGGTTGTTGACGACGGTAATGGGGTCGCCTGCGGCAAAGGCAGTCACGCCCATGCTCGTGGTAAGCGTAAGGGCAAGGACGGCCATCACATAAATGCGGTAGCCCTTCTTGACCTTGCCGGGAATCTCCGGCTTGTTGGTTTTCTTCTTTGCATTAAGCTTCTTCATTGTCTTTTTTCTCCTTTTCGTCAAGTAGTTCTTCCAGCTCCTCTTCCGAGTAGAGCAAGAATTCGTGTTTTTCTGCCTCCAGCTTTTCGGCGTTTTTGACAGCCTTCTTGTCGAAGCTGAACGCCATGGAAGCGATACTTCGGGTATCCTCGCCGTGAGTATAGGCCGGTGCGGAACCGTCTGTCGTAAGCGCCACATTAGGATGATGAAGGATATCATACTTGAGATCCCGGATGGGGCGCTCCCCGCGTATAAAAAGAAGTGCGTACCGGTTGTCCAGCATACGCACTTCGTCAGGTGTCATCAGCTCTCGTCCGGCAAGCTGATAGTTGGTGGAATAGCTTCCGTTTCTGCCGCGAGACCGTCCGTAGGTATTTGTATCGATGGTCTCCTTGCCCAGCAGCTTGGAAACATACTCATGGGTACTCTGCTCGTTGCCGCCCAGATACAGAAACTCGTCACAGTTACCCACGATGCTCTCCCATTGCTTCTCAAACAGAGCCTTCAACTGCGCAAGGTTCTGAATGATGATGGAAACGGAAATCTCACGGCTTCGCATGGTGGACAGGAGCTTATCAAACTCATCCGGCAGGGCGACATTGGCAAACTCGTCCATGACGAAATGCACATGCACGGGCAATCTGCCGCCGTGAACGGAGTCGGCCTGATAGTAGAGCTGCTGAAACAGCTGGGTATAAAGCATACCCACGATGAAATTGAAGGAGCTGTCGTTATCGGGAATCACGGCGAATACCGCCGTTTTCTTTTCGCCGATTTGCCCCAAATCCATTTCATCGCATTGGGTAATACCGGCCAGCGAATCCAGATTGAACTTTTCCAAACGGGAGACAAGGGAAATCTGGATGGATTTCAGCGTCTTGGCGCTGCCGGAGTGATACGCCCGGTAATACTTGAGGGCGATATGCTCCGGATTCCGTTCCTCCAATCTCTCAAAAAGCTCATCGAGAACAGACTGATATTCTTCGTTGTCCTCCTTTACATCACCGGCTCGGATCATCTCCATAACCATGGAGAAGTTCTGTTCATCGGGCGGAGCCTCATAATGAAGATAGCAGACAAGGGCCTTGAGCAGCATCGCTGCCGTCTGATCCCAGAACGGGTCCTGTGTCTGAGATCCTTTGGGCGTTGTGTTCTTAAAGAGGTTTGTGGTAAGCCGCTGAATATCATCATCGCTGCTGATATACACAAACGGGTTATAGCAATGGCTTTTTCCCATATCAATAAGATCAAGGACTTTGATCTCATAGCCCTTCTCCTCCAGCAGATGGCCGGTATCCCGGAGCAGTTTTTGCGATAGGTAATCCTTTGAAGTTATCTCCAGATTTTCCCCCGCTTAGCACCGTGCGCGAACCTTTCGATTCACACGGCGCCCCATCAATGTTTACCTATATTCGAGTTTACAGTTGCCAGCCAATAACCGGAACTTATTGAGTTTCACCATGTTCAGCTTACGGTTCTTCAGCTTTTCAAGATATTTGCGGATGATTACCGGGTCAGTTGCGTGAACGAGTTTATGCACATCTCCCGTTACCAGCGCCAGATTGGAGTAGTTGTCTTTTCCACCGCTGGTTTTTGGCGTAATGTGGTGGACTTCCATTTCACCTAATAGCAGAGGCTCTTTACAGATTGCACACTTGCCACGCTGAGCGACATAAAGGGAGATGCGGTTATCGTTCAGCTCGGTGCTTTGCCCCTGTATCGGGTGCTCCATGAGCTTTTGCAGGGTTATAGGATTAACCGCCTTTTGCAGCTCATGGATTTTAGCCCGTCCTTTTTCAGAGTAATTGCAAATATCCGTGGAAAAACACATCGGAGGTGTGGTCTTTACTCCGTTGATTGGAAAGAGTGCCAACCCCGCCACATTAAATATTTTCCCTGTAAAATCACCATAGAATTGCTGAAATGCCTGGCTTCGCAGGCCGGTTTTGCTGCGATGACTTTTTGTTCTGCATAAAAGTGTCTTTCTGACATCAAAGGCGATTCGGTCAAAGTCGAGATATACGTTGGTTGCGATTTTGTAGTATTCATGCAGGCCCAACACCATAGCGTTAAACTGCATAACGCTCCATTGGTTCGGCTCTCTGCCGATTCGACCAATGGCCTCTCGTATGTTTTCTCTACACTTTTTCTGTGCCTTGTCTGCCATGTGTGATTTCAACACCCATTTTCCGCTCTTTGGGCGGAGCTTCAATTTGAAACCGAGGAAGTCTGAATACCCCTTTTTCAGATTGACGATTTTGGATTTCTCCGGGCTGACCTCCAATTTTAAGCGTTCAACTAACCAGTGTTTGGTCGCTTCAAACAGCTTCTCGGCATCAGAACGTGTTTTGCAAAAGAGTTTAAAGTCATCCGCATAGCGAACGATAAAAACCTTTTTCATTTTGCTCGTTCTTTGCAGATTGCTATATCGGGATGTTTCCATAGAATACTTTGTTTTTGTTGGAAATGTCTCCCATTGACTGGAAATCCACCAATCCAATTCATTCAATACCACGTTTGCCAGCAATGGGCTTAAGATGCCGCCCTGTGGCACACCCCTTGTCGGGATGCCCTCTCTCTGAATGGGTGCTTTCAGCATTTTGGACAAAACACATAGTAGCCGTTTGTCCTGTATGCCCAGCGTCCAGAGCTGCTTCAGCAGTTTCCCGTGGTCTACATTGTCGAAGAATCCTTTAATGTCAACATCGACTACATAGCGGTATTTTGAGATATTCACAAGAAACATCGCCCTTGCTACCGCATGATGGGCGCTCCGATTGGGACGGAAGCCATAGCTGTGTTTGTGGAACCTTGCTTCACAGATGGGCTCCAACACTTGCTTAATACATTGCTGGATCATGCGGTCTTCCATGGTGGGGATACCCAGCGGGCGCATACGTCCATCCGGTTTTGGAATTTCAACACGGCGTACTGCGTGAGGATGAAAATTTTGCAGCCGCGTCCGCACGTAGGCAACCAGTTCCTCCGGTCGTTTTTCGCCCATTTCAACAATCGTGGTCGAGTTTACACCTTTGGTCTTACTGCCCTTGTTCTTCTTGATGGCACGATAGGCCAGCAGGATATTTTGCTCGCTGATAATCAACTCCATCAAGTGTGTAAAGACTTCGCTGTGCTGACTTTTCTCGTATAAATCGTCAAATAATTCTTGGGTGTTATAATACTCGTTATTTCTGAGTGATTGCTTTTTCTTTGGTTGATTGACTGCCATAAGTCGGCTTGCTCCATTTCCTTGAAGTTCGCCTCTCTTAGTCATACTCGAACCTTATGCAGAATGATTTTGTTCATTTGAACTGTAAATTCGATTTATTGTAAAACACTGACTGGCGGCTATCCCTCCACGGCTTTATTGACTCCGCTTCATTGGTACTATGCCGCCACATTCACCAGCGCAAGGCAGGTTGTATCCGAAGATTTTTCCCTGCCGCCGCTTCACAGAGGTCAAGCTCTCCGCGTCGCTGGCTTACCACGTTCCGATTACCCTATCCTTATTCGGCATCCGTAGGTCTTCTCTATAAGCCTGTCTGCTTGCCGCCGCCTGTAACGGCGCAGGGACTTTCATAAAGGCAGAGTTTTACTCATCCCCACAGACCTCACACGATGGTGAGATTGGCCGGTTAGACCAATACCCGATTTAGACCTGTACAATCGAGAATACGTCTCCGCCATGTTGTTGCATAGCGGATTCTAACCATAGATGCTTACTTGGACTCCCGGCCTATCACGCACTCGACCACCTCTGGTTCGCTGTTCCTGTACCGCTTTCGCGTCTTTAGGGTACGCTCTCAGCCGACTTCACCGAGCTTATGACGCTTTGGCACTTGGCTGCCGCCACGCCATTCGGAGTATTAGAGCAGGCGTTTCCGGGCGTTACCCCGTCATTCCACCTGTCGGATAATCAGTTCTATGAAACCATATTTTTTTCAGAAGCTCCTTTCGTTCTTCATTTCTTTTGGCTCCACGCCTAACCTTTTCAGTTAGGAACGTGTCGCACCACCCTTTGGGTCAAGCACAACGAAAGAAGTATTCGCATTCATAATGTTGGGCTTGGCGTAGAAGCGTGTTTTACCTGCACCGGAACCGCCGCATACCAGCACATTCAGATTTCTGCGGTGCTTTCTTCCGTCCAGGCCGATGGCGACATTTTGCGTCAGCAGCTTGTTTTCCGTCTTATCCTTGTTGGCATATTTCTTGTTGACCGAACCAGCCGTGCCCCACTTGGCTGATCCGTGCTCTTCTCGCCGTCTGTAATTGTGCTCCGTGGAGAGATAGACGCCGATGGCGATCCCGTACACCAAAAGCAAAGTGAGGACAGTTTTTACACTGTCCTCACAAAGCTGTATTTTGAATGGGTTTTGCATCACCGATCCGAACTGCTGAACCAGTCCGGGCAATCCATCCTTTAAGCAAGGAGCAATCAACAGGCCGAGCCACACAACCGGAATTATGCCGCAAAGATAAAGGATCACATTCTGCTTGGAGAGCTTATCTTGCCTCACGGTCGGCTCTCCGTTTCTCTTTCTTTGTTGGGGCATCAATGACCTTCAGGATCAAATCGTTAATGTCTTCTGTGGGCTTTTCGTCCCGGAGAAGATCGTTCCGAAAATCCATCAGGCCGCTGACCATCAGACGCTGCTCAAAATCGTCCAGCGTGACGACTTTCTTTTCCTCAGCCATATTAGGGTACCTCCTTATCTCGCTTCATCCCTGCGTTCCTTGGGCTTCATGCTCTTGTCCAGCACCTTTGCCATGTCGGACGAGATCTCATTGGCCACATCTCTGATCTTGGACAGCTCGTTTCTCACACTGCGGGCATCCATCGTAGAGAAGCCTTCGGGAAGTCTGTCAAAGCGGAACATATCCTTTGGCACATTGTACCGGCTGCAGAGCACATATGACACGCAGTAGGCGGTAAAGGCATGATCACTGCGCTTATATGTGCCGTCGTCCAGATGTGCATGGGCAAGCTCCTGGGAAATGCCGCGGAAAATGTCTCCGGCCTCCAGTCCAGGCCTAACATAGATTTTCTTGTCGTCGGCACGATATACCGCGTTGATGTTCTCCGGCAGCTTTTGGCTGATCTCGATGGGGCAAGGTGTATTGTGGATGATGGCTTTCAGAAGCAGCCGTTCGTCCCGCTTCATCGCGGGCCGGTCCTTGACCTTTGCGGTCGTCTGGGAAATGTCGAACACCTTTTTGGAGTTGTAGCTGACACCCACGGTGCCGTCCTCCTTGGTGTACTCCTCGCCGGGCTCCAGCAATACGATTCCGCTTTCGCCCTTTTTGATGAACACGCCGTTATTCTTCCAGCCCTTAAAATCCGAAAGCTGGGTGGCGTCGGCTTTCTGGGCGGTGATCAGAACCGCATTGCCCACAGAGTAGCGGTCAAAACGCGCCTGCACATCCAGATAGGATTGGAAAAGGCCACCGTCATTTGCCATGCGCTGTGCAGTCTCATCAATCATGGCAAAAGCGCTCTCACGCTCCTGCTTCTTCTGCGCAGCCCACTCCTCTTTGTTGAAGGAAACGAAGCTCTTATCCTCCGTACCCTTCTGCGCGGAGGCATTGAAAATATCATCATAGTTTGCCATGGTCATCTCTCCTTGTCTTTTTTCTTTTTCGGCACAGGCCTGTGCTCAGAGGTTCTGTTGGGTTCGTCCTTGCTTTTCTGCGCGGAGCTCGTCCTCTGTCTCTGCTCCTCCCGGATCTCCTTCATTTCCTGCCGGACAGACGGGCGGGAGCGTTCCATAGGATCAGAGATACCCCTGACGGTTTTCTCGCGCTGATTTGATGTAGGCTCGGACGGACGGGATTTCGCAGCCGGGCCTTGTGTGGGGTTTTGCGTTTGCGCCTCCTCCTTATTGGGCGCAGGGGCAAGAAGCGCATCCAGGAAGGCTTCCTCCTTGTCCTTTTCCGTGGTGCTGCGGTCGGGAACAGGAATGTCCGCGTTCTTCTGTTCCTCCTTTGCCTTGACGATTTCGGTGCGCGCCGAGCCGATGTCTGCGGTGGCAATGCCGAAGCGGTCAAAAATGCGGTTGATCTTGCTGGCGTCCTCTGCGCGGACAAACACATCGGTGTGGCCGTCGTTCGCCGTTTTGTCCTTCAAAATGCAATACAGGATGCCGTACTTCTTTGCCTCACGGCAGAACTTTTCAAGATCTCTGTCGCCAATGGCAAAGACCTTGAGTTCCTTTCCGCTGCGGAGCATACTGTTGAGCCGTGTTTTCCCGCGCGTCTTTTTTTGGTCCTTCAGCACCGCATAAAGCAGCACTGCCAAACGCTCAGCGGCTTTCCCACTGATTTTTGCAGCCACCTCAACGCCGTTGAGTGTCATCCTCACGACCTGCTCGGCTGCTTCTCCTGACGAGTAACTCATTTTCCGTTCTCTCCTTTCGTTCGATTTTCTGCTGCTCGATTTGCTCAAGATTCTTACGAACCTGTTCCGACCGATCAGCAATGTCGGAGCACAGCACAATATCCTTTCGGCAGGTTTTCAGCTCTGTGGTCAGTTCCGCGATCCGGGCTCTTGTTGCTTCAGCACTTTGAAAATCTTCTTTTCTTATGTGCCGCTTCAGTTCATTTTTCAGTCCCGTGCGCTGCTGCGTCAAAGCTTCCACCTGCTTTTCCTTTTCAGCTTTATAGCCGGCAAGAGCCTCCACAGTTTCAATTCCTGTTTTGGCAAGGAAATCCGCCTGAGCAATGTATCTGTCGAGCTTTGTCACATCCTCACGCAAAAAAGCCGACACCTTTTTTACAGATGCCGGCTGATGCACGATGATGTGAAGCTCATAACAGTAATATAGGTACAGGGCGTAAAGGCCGGTTGCCTTCTTCGCTTTCTCCTTGTATTGGTAATAGGGCGCTTTCGTGTCCTCTGCCACCTCGGGGAAAGGCGTCTTGCGGCGGTAGTTGTTCTGAATCCGCTGCTTGATGGAATCCAGTTCGTAGTATTCACCCAGCTTGTCCAAGCGGAAGTTCTTCCCGCCGTCCACGATTCTTACAATGGGGTGGACCCTCGGCGAGCCCTTCGGCGTTTTCGTAATCACCTCATAGCCCATTTCCTTCATGACACGCTGGAACTCACGTTCCGTAGTCGAGGCGAGGATCGCCCTGTCAATATCCTCGCGTATTCTGCTGCGCATGGTGGGCTTGCCGTTCTTCTCGGCCAGCCATTCTCCGTAATTGGTTCTGCGGTCGGCAGGGTACTCTATCACGGAAATCTTGGCTTCCCGGCACAGCCGGTCGGAGACCTCCCGCATCCGTCTATAATCAGTCGGTGAGTTATAGAACTTCTTACCGTCCACGTCGGAAACGGAGTTTATGACGAAGTGATTATGATAATGCCCGGTGTTGCAGTGGGTAGCGATCACGACCTGAAAGCGGTCGCCCCATAACTCTCTGGCAAGGGCGACACCAATGCTGTGTGCCGTATCTGCGTCCACTTCATCTGCCTTAAAGGACTGATAACCGTGATAGCAGGACCTGCCGCCCTCATTATGCATCAGCCGCTTTGTCTCCATGAACTCCTGCGCCGCCGTTTCCTCGCTGTGGAGATTGAGGCAGGTAACATAGGCTCTTTTCTCGGTTTTCATTTCGTCGGCGGCATATTCCACCACGCCTTCGATTTCATGAAGCTCCGAGAGCTTTTCCTTGTCATGCGTTTTCTCCGGATTGCGGGCGTAATTGATGACCTTGTCCACCCGTCCTTTTATGGGCCAGATCGATGTAACCGCCATTACTGATCTTCGGAGGTGTACGCATCAGATACCATTTTCGTCGCGGCTCTGATTTCCTCCAATCCCTTCCGAAACTGCGGCATATCCGGAACATTTGTGGAATTGAATCTCTTCAAGGTCTGATCCAGATTGTACCCCGCCTGCCGCATGGCCCGAAGCAGCATGGGGATATCCGCAGGCGGCGCTTCCTTAATTTCCTTATCTGCTACGCTGCGGCGAACAAAGCCGCCGATGGACAGCCCTGCTTTCTTGGCTTTCTTGGAAAGCACGGACAGTTCATCCTTTGTGAAGCAAACCTCCACTCTACAATTTCTTTTTCTCAAAAACACTCATCCTTTCCGTTGGGGTTTCAGGGGCATTGCCCCAGACAAGCGGAATCTGTACGGACAGATTCGTTGCTTGCTAAGACAATGCCACGAACCCCAGATCATTCTTGCTCTGCGTAGTTCAAATAGGTTTTCCCCGTTGAAACGGCAGTCTTAAATCTCACGCTTACCCTTGTTCCCACCGGCATATCTGCCAGTCCAAAGAAGTTATCCTTGTTCCAGGTGGCTGTGATAATCTTTCTCCCATCGTCGAGATCAAGATAAACCAAGAGATTTCTGCTCTTGTTCCAGCGTTTACAGGCGATCGTTGCTGCAAAAGTCCCCTCAAAATCAGGGAACTGATATTCACGACCGTCAAAGCCGGACTCCACGAACTCCCGCCAGGACAATGCGCGCTTTTCGTTTTCCATATCGTTTTCACCTCCATTCCAAAGTGGCTCCATTTTGGAGCCACCGATTGTTTGGACAAGAAAAAATGGCTCCACATTGGCGCCATTAAAAGGTTTCAAGAAAATCCAGTATCTCGTTTTCAGACTCTTCTGTGTCGGAACTACAGGCAGCTGGTTCAGAGGGAATAAACATGGCTTTCTTCAATTCTTCAGAAACGACTTTTCTGATCATCTTTTCCAAGACGGAAAGCTCGCTTGAAGTATTGATTGCGCTGATAACCTCTTTGCCGACAAGTCCATTTCCTTTTTCGTGGATGGTCTCCCATGCTTTTCGCTCGGCATCCACATCCATGTTGAAACGCACACTGATTCTCTTGTAACTCATCGTGAAATGCCTTTGCGGGCATTCAGCTCTGCGAGATATTCATACCCCTTCGCCGTGGCGCAGATGTCATCGTTGATGGTCACACGGGAAGCATCGTACACACCGAAGTTGCGGATCAGGCAGCTGCCGCCGCCGAGAACATACAGCCTCATCAGCTCCGGGTTGTACTCGTGCTCACGAAGTCTCTGAAAAATGCCCTCCACATAATCGGTGGCCGTTTCAGTAATGGTTTTCAGATAATCCTCCTTGATGTCTGCCGTACCGAACCGAAACACCCGGTTGATAATCGCCTCATCCACGGTGGTGTGATGCGCACGCATGACATTCTCCCGCACAGCCAGCAGGCACTGGTGTGTACCGTATTTCTCCGTAAACATATTCCCGGAAACCGGCTTTTTGTCATTGATGAACATGATATTCATGGTGCCGTTCCCAATATCGCAGATCATGTTGACCCCCCGAAAATCAGAAAGCCGGTCTGCCACCGCCGCAAAGCCCTGTGGGAACACATCCACGCCTACGATCTCCACATGGTAGGAGACATTTCGGAACGAGAAGTCTACGGCTTTGTTCTGCAAGAGATAGTCCCTGAACTCGTCCCGCTGACCACTGACCCAAGTAAGAGGAAGACCTGCCGCAATTCTGATTTTGCCGCAGGTCATTTTTCGGATATTCAGTTCCCGCGCGATGGCCGCAAGCGCCAGCACATAGTAGTCCAAATCCCGCGTCTTATCCGCAAGGAACTCCTTGTGCCCTTCACCGATCAGGTAGAACTTGCTTTCAAAGACAAGCAGATTCTCCTTGAACACTGGCTCCTTGGCATAGGTGGAAACGCTTGCCGGGAAGCAGCAGTTTGCGGTTTTGATATTGCCGTAGCCGCTGTCGATTCCGATTATGATTACATCGTCGATCATCTTCATGCCATCACCTCCATCAGCGCTCGTGGTCCTTTTCGGGCTTATAGGGGACGGCCTTGATTTCCCCGCCGACCCGAAAGAAGCGCTCCGGATTCTGGAACTGCTTCTTATACCGTTCCAACTGTTCCTTGTTGAGGGAGCCGAAGTACGGCGTGCTGCAATCGCAGATGAAAAAGGGGCCGAAGATAATGTCCATCATCTCCCTGTCTTCTCCGTAGATGGCTCGACAGGGCCGCATGCCGTTGTACTTGCCCTCATCGTTGCAGACGATGCAGACCTGCTCCTCAAAGGGATAATAGGGCTCAATCAGCCCACCGACCACCCTCTGCAAATCAGAAAGCTCCGTCCCGATCTCAGCCACTCTGGCAACCTTACCCGGTTCACAGAGCACCACTTTGATTTTCTTCTCTTTCAGGGGCTCGGTCATATCCGGGTCAAAATCCACTTCCCGAAAGCCGATACTGTCGCAGAAATGGAAGGTGGATTTTTCCTCACCTACGACCTCAACCACATCCGAAACGGAAAGAGACCTGCCTCGGTATCCGTCCGGATGGTCAAGGTTGAACATCTGGTACACTTCTTCCAGGGTGCCACATTCCACCTCGCCCTCAAACACCTTGTCGTAGATCTCGCTGCGAAGCGCGGCAGAGCCCTGAAAGCGCTCCAGATTTTCGTAGTTCAAGAAGGCCACATTGTTCTCGTCCCGGTCCGGGTCGATCTGATAAATTGCAATGTTCATGTGCGTTCCCGCTCCTTTCTTTCTCTCATAAGTCCTACACGGATTTTCAGCTCGTCATTTACATCTTTTCCATGGGAGGGCGGCTCGTCATAGACCTGATACCTTCCTTGCAGTCCGCCAACAATTCCTTTCACAGCGCCTCGACCGACGGCATCGTTATCCAAATGCAGATGGATTTTGCGGACGGATGGGTGCTCGTCAAGAAATCTGCTCAAGGCCACCGGCACAACATTCTCTCGTTTAGTCTGAAACACACCGGCTAAAGACAAATAGGTTTCACTTTTCCAGTCGCGCCCGGCAAGCAGCGCCAAGGTTGCGAAGCTCAGCAGGTCAATGGCGGATTCAAATACATGAATGTGCTCCGCATTCGGCTTTCCCTCCAAGAAAAAAGAGAAGTGCTTATCGCTGCCGGTCAGTTCCCCTTTGTAGCTGCTGACAGTGCTGCGCAGAGCGCCATATCTCGCTTTGCCGTCCTTGTCGTACCCTACGAACATCGCATTGTGGTAATCTGCAGACTCAAAGAGCAACTTGTTATCCAGGCAATAACGGATAATAACCGGGTGAATTCCTCGGCTTTGCAGGTATTTCTCCACGCGGTCCGTTGTTTCGGACAGCTCCGGCATCAGGAAATTCGTATGCTTTCGTTCCTTCTGGCGATAGAAAACGGGAGGCTTTTCCGCCTCCCGTCCGAGAATGATTTCTGCTGCCTGTGTAAAAGGAATGCCCTTTACCTTGATGAGATAGTCCAGCGCCGATCTGCCGCCGATCCCCTGGGAGAACCAGCACCACTTTCCGTTGCTGATTCGCAGGGAGTCGTGCTCTCTGGTACAATAGGTGTTTCCGGATACATGGACGAGCTCTTGAGGTTCATAATTGCGGAGGTAAGTCAAGAGGTCCATTTCCTTTGCCCTGGCAATATCCTCCGCAGCAATATAGCGCATAGGGCATCACCTCGCTTCACGCTGGTCTCTCAGAAAATCGGCCCGGATGACCGCATTGGCACGGCACTCGATGGTATCGCGGATGTTGTCCATGTGGTCGGTCTCCCGCTTTTCGAAGTCCTTGAACACATCCGCAAGCGGACAGGGCGACTTCAGGAGCGCCTTGCACTGCTTATCGGATAGGTCGTATTCCTCCAGTGCCAGCACGATGTCCTCCCGTACCGTGTACTCGTAGCAATGGTTCAGGATTTCGTCGGGCGGCTGGGAAAGCAGCCACTCCCGATACTTCTCCTGTTCTGCGAACACCTTCTTATATAAAGCGGTGTTCAGTTCTTCGTTTGTCATTTTGCTTCCTCCTTATGTTTTTTGAACAACACGCTTGAATTTCAGTGGACTATGTTCGATATATTCCGTAATCAGGCGTGATTGTTCTTTTGTTTCCGGGTATGCAGTTATGGAGATAGTTTTCTTGCTCCAATCCAGGGTATAGGTGTCGGCAGCCACATTCGTAATGTGATGCGCAGCCAGAAAGTCCCGGAAATTCTGCATAGCTTCGAGATTATCCGACATGATCACATTTACATAGGTTCTGTCCTTTGACAACTTCTCACTGAACAGGCAGGCCAGTGCACAGCCCACGCCGCCAGCAAGAGAGACGATGAGAATCGCCCAATTGCTGTCACTTGAAACAATTCTCTTTGTCAGCCAGAAATAGATAAAGTCGGACAGTACCACCGCAATTCCGGCAAGTAACCACCGACTTCTTTGAATCAGTATTGTTTTTGTTGTGCTGAGTGCATTGTCAAGCACCTTTGCAAGGAATAGTGCACCATAGTAGATTAGGCTTCCCATATCATAAAATCACCCCTTCAATAGAAAAAGCCGCCTGATTTCCTTTGGAAACCAAGCGGCTGCGTAAAGATTATTTGGTTTTGGGTCGAAATCAGATCATCCACGCGGAGACAATGTATGTATCAAATACCCGCTCAAAGAGCGTCGGGATTTTCTTCATGGTACCTTGCATCTCCTTCTATAATCTCATCCAGTGTTCTCGGCGTGTAATCCATATACGGCATCATGCAACCGACATTGATGAAGTTACCGTTCGGCGTGCCGTAACCGGTGGAATTTGCCTTTACCTCACGGCGCAGCTTTGCGATATACTCATATTCAATCGTCTGATGGACATGACCGTAGAGCATGAACGCTGTCGAAGCGAAGCTGGCACGGAAGAAGGGAATCGGATAATGACACATCACAACATGCTTGCCGCTGTCCTTGATTTCCTTCAAGTCCGTAATTTCTTGGAACATACGCTTTGTGGCAGCGCTGAATTGCTTGGGATCGTGATTGCCCCGTATCAGCACCTTGTTGCCGCCAAGCGAACCAACAATAGACGGCCACTCGCTTTCCTTTGCCCAGATGAAATCGCCAAGAATGTATACCGTGTCATCGCTGCGTACTCTGGCGTTCCAGTTTTCTATGAGCTTGTTATTCATCTCATTGACATCCGCGAAGGGCCTGTTATCAAACCGCAGAATATTTTCATGCCCGATATGCAGATCGGAAATATAAAAGTTTGCCAAACGCGCTCCTCCTCATTTCATCACCTTGATAATCAACTCGTTCACATCCTCTGTTGGCTTTCCGGCAGAAAGTAGCTTGTTGCGAAAAGCAAGAAGCGCTTCCCGCAACAGCCGCGCCTCGTCAGGGAACAACTCAACAATTCGTTTCTCAGCTTTACGGCGAAGCATTTGCAGCACCTCCATTCCTTTCTGCCCCCATTGTATCCGCAAATGCGCATCATGGCAAATGTGCGAATGAAAATCTTCTGAAAAGCGAATACGGCAGCCTGTTGAAAGGCTGCCGTGGATCGACAAACTGGAAGTTGTTTATTAAACCTTTTTAACCTTAACCAACAACATCATAGGTCTACGCATTTCATTACACATTCCCGGCATACCCATCATATCTGCCGGAGGCATTGCTTCCTCAATAGCCTCAATTTGAAAACCACATTTTATAAGTGGATTCAATATCTGTGTTAATGTGTGGTGCTGTTTAACTACTCGTTGACCAAGAAAATTGGTTTCTCTTTCGCCTGTGTAATAGTAATTGTCGATTGGCCAATATTTAGGTTTCCCATTTTCATCATAAATCCAATCCTCATTAACACCTGCGGTGAAAGTCGGATGTTCAATATTGAATAGGAAATACCCACCTACTTTTAATGTGCAATACACCTTTTGATAAACATTAGCTAAATTTTCGATATAGTGCAGTACCAGGTTAGAAACAACTAGGTCATAAGTATTTTCAGGATAAATGTATTCTTCAACACCGCAAACTTTATACTTGATTTTGTCATCAGAGTTATCAGCTACTGCTTTTGCAATCATTTTTTGACTACTATCAATACCAAGAATTTCAGTAGCTCCCATTTGTGCGGCATATTTGCAATGCCAACCGTAACCACATCCTAAATCCAAAACTTTTTTTCCCTGTAATTTAGGGAATAACGGTTGCAACTGATGCCACTCTCCAGCAGCTTTCAGACCATCTTTGCTTCTTCCCATTTTCGCATATGCGGCAAAAAATTCACTATTATCGTAAATATTTCTCATTGATAATTACCTCCACAACTTCCTATTTCTCAGTTTCAAAAACTTGAAGTTGTTAATTGCAGTCTCAGAACCGCGATCAGTTCTTCGCCGTCCATTTCACCGGTTTCTTCGAAACCGAAAGAGCGATACATCTGACGGGCAACTGCATTATCGGGTTCATATGATAGCCAACAGTATTCCGCTTCTCCACAAGGCATAGATTTTATGAACTCTAATGCAAGGCTGACCGCTTCTTTTCCGTACCCTCTGTTTTGATATGCCTTATCGATCATAAGACGCCACAGATTATAGTTTCCCTTTGCAATTTCAGGTGCATCCGTCCAATAATCATCAACATCAAAACCAATCATCAGGAAGCCTACAGGCTTATCCTCATCATATATACCAAACGGGAATGCATGACCGTTTCCCGTAATTGCAGTATACGCTTCAATGATGCTGATCTCATTGGTGGCAACGAAGTTCTTCTGCGATTTCGATACCGTCAGTTTCAGGATATCCCAGACATTATTACCATTTACTTTTTCTAAATGAAGCATATATCTTTACCTCGCTAAATAACGATTTTCTCAATTCTCCAAACTGGAATTTTATCGTTCTTTCATACAATACACATAAGTCTGTACAATATTACGCATATAAATAAA
>ENA-OWPP01000077-OWPP01000077.1-human-gut-metagenome-genome-assembly--contig:-NODE-77-length-121776-cov-14.188776_pt1 | contig 121776 bp, 111 predicted proteins | sample MGYA00248265_ERZ651848 | MGnify/ENA primary metagenome ERZ651848 (study PRJEB26924, sample SAMEA4378233) | human gut metagenome | biome: human gut; feature: human-associated habitat; material...
AATATACGATGTTACGGTTTGAATGATATACTCTGTTCATATTTGTATTATACTATACTTTAGTAGTTAATACAATGATTAAGGAGGAAAAAGTTGTCCGCCTTCAATTGCTTACGCAAATTCGGCGAACGCGCCTTATATCCCCAGCCCTAAAGGACGGGGTTTTACGGCGCATTTTGATAACACATTCTATAATTCTACTACAGAATGCTCAATTTGTCATTGGAAAAACTCACAAGAAAAGCCTTCCTGGATAACAGGAAGACTTTTTCTTATCATCTAACGGCGCCGATACGGGGAGCGATGCCGATAGGCCTTAGGTTTGCCGAGGATCTCGGCCATGACGATGGACTGCTGCACCTGCTCTTTCGTGAAGCGTGGCAGGATATTTACATTCGATGCGCTCTTTTTGAGGCCGGCCTGCTTTTCATAGATGGCCTCTTCTTCGGCGCGGATGGCGGCTTCTTCTTCCTGGCGCTTCGCTTCGTACGCTGCGGTGCGCGCCTTGTCGGCCATCTCTTCGCGGTATACCTCGAGCATATCCTGCATCTTGGTACCGAGCTCGCGGTAGACGTCGCCCTCATCTGTCATCCCCTTCGGCAGCGGCGCTCCCTTGATATCGGGGATCTCGAAAGAGATATGCCCCTCCTTCTTCTCCGTGCCCCAGGGCGAGGGCATCGGCGGCGGCAGCTTGCTGCCTTCATCCCGCGACGGGAAGGGCCGCGGCATTTTCTGGGGCGGCTTCTTCTTGCCGAGCTTATCGCTGAGAATGGCCATGATGGCAAACAAGATGATGGCCAATACGGATGAATCCATCCCGGCTCCCCCTTTCTCGTTCCATTTCTTCTCGTTTTATTTGGCTGCGCCTCTTCGCGCAGTCTTCTGCACGCATCGCACTCATTTCACCGGCTGCGTCGGGCGCATCTTATCGTCTGCGCCGGCCGTGCTGATGGCGTTACGCATGTCGGTATCTGCCTGCACGTTGTTGAGGTTGTAGTAGTCCATGACGCCGAGGCGGCCTTCGCGCAGTGCCTCCGCCATCGCATGCGGGACTTCGGCCTGTGCTTCGACGACCTTCGCCTCCATCTCCTGCGTGTAGGCCTTCATCTCCTGTTCCTTGGCCACCGCCATCGCGCGGCGCTCCTCTGCCTTGGCCTGTGCGATGCGCTTGTCGGCCTCGGCCTGGTCAGTCTGGAGCTCAGCGCCGATGTTGCGCCCGACGTCGACGTCGGCGATATCGATGGAGAGGATCTCGAAGGCTGTGCCGGCATCGAGTCCCTTGCCGAGCACCGTCTTACTGATGTCGTCTGGGTTGGCGAGCACGTCGTTGTGGCTCTCGGACGAGCCGACCGTCGTGACGATGCCTTCGCCGACGCGCGCGATGATGGTCGGCTCACCAGCACCGCCGACGAGGCGGTCGATGTTGGCGCGCACGGTGACGCGCGCCTTGATCTTGAGCTCGATGCCGTTGCGCGCGACGGCCGAGACGACCGGTGTCTCGATGACCTTCGGATTGACGCTCATCTGCACGGCTTCCAGCACATCGCGGCCCGCGAGGTCGATGGCGGCCGAGCGCTCGAACGGCAGAGGGATCTGGGCGCGGTGTGCCGCGATCAGCGCATCGACGACCTTGTCGACATTGCCGCCCGCGAGGTAGTGCGCCTCGAGCTGGTTGACCTGCACGTTGAGCCCCGCCTTATTTGCCTTGATGAGCGGCAGGATAATCTTAGCTGGCGGCACGCGGCGCATGCGCATGCCGACGAGCGTGATGATGCTGACGTGCACATCGGCAGCCAGTGCCGAGATCCAGAGACCGAGCGGCACGAAGTGCAGGAACACCATGATGGCTGCGACGATGAGCACGAGAATGAATGCGGATGTGATCAGTGATGCCATAAAAAAACCTCCTGTAGTAGATCAACCTGGATCAGGGCTGCTGTTTCGTCGGCGCCTTGGGGCCCTGCTCCACGCGGCGCACGACGACGCGGCTGCCCTGTACGGCGACGACCTGGACGAGCTCGCCCTTCGGGATGAACGCGCCCTCCGAGACGACGTCGACGGGATGGCCAGCAATCAGCGCCGAACCAGACGGGCGCAGTTCCGTCAACACTTTGCCGCGCTCACCGACGAGATGCGGCTCCTCCACCGCGCTGACATAGCCGCGCTTGCTCGTCGACTGGTCCTTGAGCACGAACCGCTTCCAGAGGCGGCTCGCGGGCAGCTGATTGACGACCAGCGCAAAGACGCCGATGGCCGCCACGAGTGCGAGGATCAGGACGGTCACAGCGGCGAAGTTGCCGCCGAGCGCCATGACGAGGCTGTAGAGCATGGCCGCCACGCCGACGCCGGCCAAAAGGCCCACCGTCGGCAGCAACATCTCGACGATGATGCAGAGGATGCCGCCGAGGAACAGCCCGATCTGGAAGAGGTCCGCCGCGCCCTTGACGTACTGGCTGCCCCAGAACACACCGGCCGCGACGAGTCCGAATATGATGCCGGCGCCTGTGCCGCCCGTCTTGACCTCGACGAGTATCGCCAGGAACATGATGGCGAGCAACAGGACCTGCAGGGCAGACATGGTGATATCCATAAGAAATCCTCCCTTCTGCAAGGAATCTGCAAGAAAGACGAAAGATACAGTAACATACGGTAGTCGGTAGTTGTTCTTTCTTCATGTTAAGATTCGACAAGGCATTCCCAAAAACCTTTTCTATGCGACAAGAAGCCGGTCAGCGCGCAAAAAAGGCTGCCACTTGCGTGACAGCCTTTGCATACGACTTGCCGTGAGCCACTCAGCCCTGCAGCATGCTGCGGACGATCGTGTTGACGAGCTTGCCGTCGGCACGTCCCTTGACCTTCGGCATCAGCATGCCCATGACCTTGCCCATGTCCTTCGGCGTCGAAGCGCCCGTCTTCTCGACGGCTTCCTTGACGAGCGCGCGGATCTCATCTTCCGAGAGCTGTGCCGGCAGATACGGCATGAGCACATCAATCTCGGCCTGCGTCTTGGCGACGAGGTCCTCGCGGCCGCCCTTCTTGAACTCCTCGATGGAGTCCTTGCGCATCTTGACTTCCTTGCTGATGACGCCAATGACGTCCTCATCGCTGAGCTCCTTGTGGCCGCCATCGATCTCGGCCTGGCGGATGGCACCGCGCACGAAGCGGATGACTGACAGGCGGTCCTTATCGTGGCTCTTCATGGCTTCTTTCATATCAGCTGTGAGCTGTTCTTTGATCGACATGATTATCTTCCTCTCTTCTCAATATAAAAAGGCACCCGCGAATCTCTCAACTCGCAGGCGCCTTGCGCAAATGACGGATTAACCTCTGTACTTGCGTTTACGAGCTGCCTCAGACTTCTTCTTGCGGCGAACGCTCGGTTTCTCGTAATGTTCACGTTTTCTCACTTCAGCAAGCGTGCCAGCCTTCTGGGACATACGCTTGAAGCGGCGGAGAGCACTATCGATCGATTCGTTTTTACCAACTTTGATTTCGTTTGCCATCTATTTTCCCCCCCTCCACTTAACATGGGAGTTTGTGTCGTTAGAATTACACCACACCATTATACAGCAGGGCGCAAGTCACTGTCAACACTCTCCAAAAGTTTTAGAACCTGCGCAAAGGCTCAGCCTGGGGGCCATTGCATAGAGCGGCCGCCAAGGAGGTGGAAATGCAGATGCTTCACGGTCTGACCGCCTTCCTCGCCCGTGTTCGCCACGACGCGGAAGCCTTTCTCGGCAATGCCGAGCTTCTGGGCAAGCTCCGGAATAACATCGACGAGGATGTGCGAGACGAGCGCCTTGTCCTCTTCTTGGAGGGCCAGCAGGCTCTCGACATGCTTCTTCGGGATCACGAGGACATGCTGCGGTGCCTGCGGCTCCAGATCGCGGAAGGCCACGACCATGTCATCTTCATAGACCAGCGTAGAAGGGATCTCCTTCTGTGCAATCTTGCAAAAGATACAATCTGCCATCTTCATTCACCTCCTTTGACAAAATAGCACGAATGGCACAAAACGGGCGTTCAACGCCCACTTATAAGAACAATATTCGCCGCGATTTGCGGAAAACCTTCTTCTTTCGAAAAAAATCTATCCGCTTTTTCTCGCGTCAAATGATCAGTGCACGCAGTGCGCCCAGACGCCGTCACGCCAGAGCTTGTCAATCTGCACCTTGTAGATTGCGCCACAGTCGACCGCATCGTCGGTGTAGACGCGGATGTAGTTGTCCGTCAGGCCGTCCGTGACGCCCTCTTTCGTAGTCTCGAACAGCACGCACATCTCGCGGCCGATGAAACTCCGGTGGAATTCCTCGGCCTTGCGGTCGGCCAAGGCCTGCATGCGGTGCACGCGCTCCTTCTTGACGGCTTCATCCACCTGATCCTTGCGCGCAGCGGCCGGCGTGCCCGTGCGGCGCGAGTACGGGAAGACGTGCATACGGGCAAAGTTCATCTTCTCGACGAACGCGAGGCCCTGCTCGAAGTCATCTTCCGTCTCGCCGGGGAAACCGACGATGATGTCCGTCGAGATGGCGACGCCCGGCACTTCCTCCTCGATGTGCTCGATGAGACGCGCGAATTCTTGCGTATCGTAGTGGCGGTTCATGTCCTTGAGGACCTTGTCGGAGCCTGCCTGCAACGGCAGGTGGAGATGAGCGCAGAAGCGCTCGTCCCCGCGAATCAGCGCGAAGAGCTCCGGCGAGAGCTCGATCGACTCGAGCGAGCCGAGGCGCAGGCGCTTGAGTCCCGGCACAGAGAGCACCTCGCGGCAGGCATCTGCCAGCGTGATGTCGCCTGGCAGGTCGCGGCCGTAGGCGCCGAGGTGGATACCCGTCAGCACGATTTCCTTGAAGCCCATGGCGACGAGCTTCTCCGCCTCGCGGCGCACGTGCTCCGGCAAGCGCGACTTGACGGGGCCGCGCGCGTACGGGATGATGCAGTACGAGCAGAAATTCTGGCAGCCGTCCTCGATCTTGAGGAAGGCGCGCGTGCGCTCAGGGCTGTCGTAGAGCGGGATGTCCTCGAAGGTCTTCGCCTGCATGATGTCCGTGATCGTGCCCTGGATGCCATCCTCATGCATGGCCTTCTCGACGTAATCGACAATGTGAGCGCGCTCCTTCGTGCCGAGCACGACGCGCACGCCCTCGATGGCCCGGATCTCCTCCGGTGCGACCTGTGCGTAGCAGCCGCAGACGGCCACGATGGCCTGCGGGTTCTCGCGGTGCGCGCGGCGGATGATCTGGCGGCTCTTGCGGTCGCCGAGGCTCGTGACGGAGCACGTATTGATGACGTAGACATCGGCGCGCGCCTCGAACGGCACGACCTCATAGCCGCGCTGCTTGAAGAGCCCTTCCATGGTCTCCGTCTCGAACTGGTTGACCTTGCAGCCAAGTGTGGTCAGAGCAACTTTCAACTTCCCAAATCTCCTTTTTCATACTGAACAATGCTGAGGCCCGCAACCGCCGCCGTCTCAGCTCGCAGGATGCGCGGCCCGAGCGTGACGCTCTGCCCGCCGGCCTTGATGACATCTTCGGCTTCTTCGAGCGTGAAACCGCCTTCCGGGCCGATGAGCAGCAGATAGCGCTCCGAGATCGTCTGCTGCAGGCAGTCGCGCACCGATACCTTCGCCTCATTCTCATAGCAGAACAGGAACTCCGAGTCCATGTCATCCTCATAGCAGGCACGGCTGAGGAAGTCCTGCAATCTCTCGATGGGCCCAACCTTGACGAGCGCCGTGCGCCCGCACTGCTTAGCCGCCTCATCGGCAATCTTCTGCCAACGCTGTTGGCGCTGTTTCGCTTTCTTCTCGTCGTAACGCACGACGCAGTTGTGGCTCGCGACCGGCACAATGCAGTTGACGCCGAGCTCGACGGCCTTCTGCACGACAAAGTCCATCTTGTCGGCCTTCAGGAGGCAGACGGCCAGGACGAGCCGGATGGGCGACTCCGTATCCGCATCGAGTCGCTCCACGAGCTTCATCGTCACCGTGTCGGGCGAAAAAGCGGTCATCTCCATGCGCGCGACCTGGTTCTCATCGTCGACGACGATGACTTCCTGCCCCGGTTTTGCCCGCATGACGTGCATGAGGTGATGCGCATCCGCACCGCGGATCTCGATGGTATCCGCGAGGATACCCTTGTAGAAGAGTCGTCTCACTTTGCATCCTCCCGACTGATGACCATCGCGGCCCAGCCGCTCTCCTCGACGACCTTGTCGATGGCAAAGCCGTGCGCGAGCGCCGCTTCCGTCACATCAGCCACGCGCTCATCGATGATGCCCGAGGCCAGCAAATGGCCGCCCTCGTCCAAATGCGCGTCGAGCTCGTCGAACAGGCGGATGACGATATCTGCGATGATGTTGGCGATGATGAGGTCCGCCTTGCCCGTGAACGCCTTCAGGAGGTCCGAGACGCCCGTCGTCACGCGGTTCTCGACATGGTTGCGCTCGACATTCTCCTGCGCGACCGTTGCCGCCGTGCGGTCGTAGTCCATCGCGACGACCTCGCCGGCGCCGAGCTTTGCCGCCGCCACAGCCAGCACGCCGGAGCCCGTGCCGACGTCAAAGACGCGCATGCCGCCCTTGACGGCCGATTCGAGCTCGCGGATGCACATGGCCGTCGTCGGATGCGTGCCCGTGCCGAAAGCAGCGCCGGGATCGAGGTCGATGACGATGTCATCGGGGCTCGCCTCGTAGTCCTCCCAAGCCGGCTTGATGACGATGAGGCCACCGACCTTCTCCGTGTGGAAATACGCCTTCCAATTGTCTGCCCAGTCCTCGTCCTGCACCGTGTGCCATTCAATCCGGCACGACTGTGCGTCGAAGCCATCGATCTTGGCGAGGTCCCGGACGCGCTGCTCAAACGTGCGCAGGCGCTCGTCGAGGTCTTCGTCGACAGGCAGGTACGCCTTGATCGTCACGACATTCGTCTGCTCGGCCTTCGGCAGGTCGGAGTAATCAAAAAGCCCGCTCTCGATATAACTGTTGAGTTCCTCTGGATCTTCGATGACGACACCAGAAGCACCGACATCGTGAAAAATCTCCGCAATGAGGTCGGTCTCCTCGTGTGATGTCCGGATACTGACTTCAGCCCATTTCAAAGCGCATCGTCCTTTCTTTCTTCAAGTCTTTCTATTATAGGGGATAAGTCTATAAAAAACAAGGTTATCCATCACTGCGCCTGTACAGCACTGCCGATGCGCTCACAGAGCTTCTCGATGTAGCGGCTCGCATAGCGGCTTAGCTTGATGTGTGCATGTGTCAGGTAGCCGATCTCCATGAAGTCGTCGACGAGCAGCGGCCGCGCGATGATTTCCTCCCCGTTGAGCTCCTCATTGATGATGCCGCTCGAGATGGTGTAGCCGTCAAGGCCGATGAGCAGGTTGAAGAGCGTCGCCCGGTCCGTGACGATGATGTCCTTGCGCACGGGCAAGGTGCTCTGGATCTCTTCGGCGTAGTAGAAAGCATTGTGGGAGCCCTGCTCGTACGAGAGGCGCGGGTAGTCCGCGAGGTCTTCGAGGCGGATGGCCTCCTTCTTCGCCAGCGGGTTCTTCTTGCTGATGAAGACATGCGGCTCCGCGCGGTAGAGCGGTGTGAAGCGCAGGCCGTGGTCGAGGATGGCGCGCCTCACGATCGTCTCGTTGGCCGGATTGAGGTAGAGCACGCCGACCTCGCTGCGCAGGCCGCCGACATCCTCGAGGATCTTGTAGGTCTCTGTCTCGCGCATGTGGAATTCGTACTCCTTCCCCCTGTACTCGCGCAGCAGGTCGACGAAGGCCTCGACGGCAAACGAGTAATGCTGCGAAGAGACGCAAAAGAGCTGCTTCTTCGCCCGCTTCTTGCCGTAGCGCTCCCGAATCATCGCCTCCTGCTCGAGCATCTGGCGCGCATAGGCGAGGAATTCCTCGCCCTTGACCGTCAGCGTGATGCCCTTGTTCGTGCGCCGGAAGATCGTGATGCCGAGCTCTTCCTCCAGGGCGTGGATGGCGGCCGTCAGGCTCGGCTGCGTGATGAAGAGCCGCTGCGCCGCCTCTGTGATGGAGCCTGATGAAGCGGCTTCCACGACATAGCGGAGCTGATTGAGTGTCATCTTGTTCTCGTCCCCCTTTGTTATCTTATCCATCTACTCCATCATACCACGAAGCATCTCATTTTGCCATAGAGTGAATCTATGGCAAAGTGCCCGTTTTAAATATTTTTCAACGGACGCCTTTTGCGGTAAAGTAGAGCCATCAACCGATTCGGTCCACAAGAACAAGGATTCATCTCGTATACATTCAGGAGGTCATCATCATGAGCAAACATCTTTCCACACCGTTCCGCTTCGATTACGTCGGCAGTTTCCTGCGCCCCGCAAGGCTCAAGGAAGCGCGCCAGAAGTTTTCTGAGCAGGCCATCTCCGCTGATGAGCTCAAGGCCGTCGAGGACGACTGCATCCGCGAGCTCGTCGCCAAGCAGAAGGCGGCCGGCTATCACGTCATCACCGACGGCGAGTTCCACCGCGCGACCTGGCACCTCGACTTCATGTGGGGCTTTGCAGGCGTCGCACACCAGAAGACCGACAAGGGCGTCTGCTTCCACGGCGAGCCGGCCCTGATCGACGACACCTGGATCACAGGCCCGCTCTCTGCCGAGAACCATCCGTTTGTCGAGCATTTCAAGTTCGTGCACGCACTCGAGGACAAGAACACCGTCGCCAAGCAGACGATCCCGGCACCGGCCCAGTTCTTCCAGCAGATGATCCTGCCCGACAACATCGAGCGCACGCGCAAGGTCTACGCGACGGACGAGGCGCTCATCGAGGCCATCGCCGCGGGCTACCGCACGGTCATCCGCGACCTCTACGCGGCGGGATGCCGCAACCTGCAGTTCGACGACTGCACCTGGGGTGTGCTTGCCGCCGGCGGCAAGAAGGGCGGCAAGTTCGCCTACGTCGAAGGCTCCGACCTCAAGAAGCTTGCTGAGCAGTTCGTGACGGTCAACAACTTGGCCATCGAGGGAAGCCCCGACGACCTCGTCATCAACACGCACGTCTGCCGTGGCAACTACCACTCCGTCTACTTTGCCAGCGGCGCCTACGACCCGATTGCCGACCCGCTCTTCACGCGCGAGAACGTCAACGCCTACTACCTCGAGTTCGACGATGAGCGCTCCGGCGGCTTTTCCTGCCTCAAGGATGTCACGCCGGGCAAGAAGGTCGTGCTCGGCCTCATCACGACGAAACGCCCGGAGCTCGAGGACAAGGCAGCCATCATCGCCCGCATCCACGAGGCGGCCAAGTACGTACCGCTCGAAGACCTCTATCTGAGCCCGCAGTGCGGCTTCGCCTCCTGCGAGATCGGCAACAAGCTCACCGAAGAGCAGCAGTGGGCCAAGCTCGCCCTCGTCAAAGAGATTGCCGAGGAAGTCTGGGGCTGAGCGACAGGCAAAAAAATACGGCTTTGCGATATATCTCGCAAAGCCGTATTTTTATTTCTTGAAGAAGCGCTTGAGGTCGTCGAGGAAGCTCTTCTGCTCCGGATTGACCTTGTCGCCGCTAATCTCGCCGAACTCGCGCAGGAGTTCCTTCTGGCGCGCAGAGAGGTTCTGCGGCGTCAGCACCTTGATGTGGACGAGCTCATCACCGCGTCCCGAACCGCGCAGGAACGGGATGCCGTGGTTACGGATGCGCAGGACCTTGCCCGACTGGATGCCAGCCGGGATCTTGAGGTCGACGGGGCCGTCAAGTGTCGGCACCTGCACCGAGCCACCGAGTGCGGCCTGTACGAAGGTGATCGGCACTTCGACGATGACATCATTGCCCTGCCGCGTGTAGAGCTTGTGCGGCTTGACGAAGATGTAGACGTAGAGGTCGCCGTAGCCGCCGCCATTGCGGCCCGCCTCGCCGGCACCCGACAGGCGGACGCGCGAACCCTGGTCGACGCCCTTCGGGATCTTGACCGTGACCTTCGAGGTCTCGCGCTTGCGGCCCGTGCCGTGGCAGTCCTTGCACGGTGTCTTGACGATCTTGCCCGTGCCGTGGCAATGCTGGCAAGTCTGCGTGCTCATCATGCGGCCGAAGGCCGTGTTGCGCACGACCTGCTGCTGGCCCGTGCCGTGGCAGTGCGGGCAGGTCTCTGGGCTCGTCCCCGGAGCAACGCCCGAGCCATGGCAGGTCGTGCACTCGACCGTGCGCGGCACCTCGAGTTCCACCGTCTTGCCGAAGGCGGCCTCTTCAAAGGTGATGGAGAGGTCGTAGCGCAGGTCATTGCCGCGCTCTGGGCCCGGCTGACGCGCATGACGGGCACCGGCACCGCCGAAAAACATGTCGAAGATATCGCCAAAGCCCTCGCCGTCGGCGCTGCCGCCGAAGCCGCCAAAATCACCAAAACCACCGAAGCCACCAGCACCGGCGCCACTAAAGCCGCCCGTGCCGTCAAAGGCTCCTGCACCGAACTGGTCGTACTGCGCGCGTTTCTTCGGATCCTTCAGGACATCGTAGGCTTCATTGATCTCTTTGAACTTCTCCTCTGCCTCTTTCGGGTTGTCCGGATTGAGGTCTGGATGATACTTGCGGGCCAGCTTCTTATAGGCACGCTTGATCTCCTTTTCATCCGCGCTCTTGTCAACGCCCAGCACTTCATAATAATCGCGTTTTTCGCTCACGTTGCACCATCCTTACAGAAAAATTGGGAGTCTTGAGGGAGCCGCCAAGCGGTCCCCCATAGCTCCCAACCTTCAATCCATCATCTGCTTATTTCTTGTCGTCTTTGACTTCCGTGTAATCCGCATCGATGACATCATCATCATCTTTCTTCTGCTGCTGAGCACCCTGGGCGTTCTCGCTGCCAGCCTGAGCACCCTGTGCGCCCTGTGCACCAGAAGCCTGTGCCTGCTGATAAGCAGCGGCGCTGAGCTCGTAGAGCGGCTTCTGCAGCGCTTCGGTTGCCTTCTTGATGGCTTCCGTATCGTTGCTCTTGATGGCCTCTTTGACCTTCTCGCAAGCAGCCTTGACTTCCGATACCTTGCCGGCATCTGCCTTGTCGCCGAGCTCTTTGATCGTCTTCTCAGCCTGGTAGACCAGGTTGTCGGCGTTGTTCTTCGCGTCGATGGCTTCCTTCTGCTTCTTGTCTTCTGCCTCATGAGCCTTGGCTTCATTGACCATGCGGTCGATGTCTTCCTTGCTCATGCCGCTGTCCGACTGGATCGTGATCTTCTGCTCTTTGCCCGTGCCGAGGTCCTTAGCGGAGACATGCACGATGCCGTTGGCATCAATATCGAAGGAAACTTCGATCTTAGGTACTCCACGCGGAGCTGGCGGGATATCCGTGAGCTCGAAGCGGCCGAGCGTCTTGTTGCCGGCAGCCATCTCGCGCTCGCCCTGCAGGACGTGGATATCGACGGACGGCTGGTTATCGGCAGCCGTCGAGAAGATCTGGCTCTTGTGCGTCGGGATCGTCGTATTGCGCTCGATGATCTTCGTGCAGACACCGCCGAGCGTTTCGATACCGAGGGAAAGCGGCGTGACATCGAGGAGCAGGACGTCCTTGACTTCACCGACGAGAACACCGCCCTGGATGGCAGCACCAACGGATACGCACTCATCCGGGTTGACACCCTTCGACGGCTCCTTGTGCAGGATATTGCGGATGGCGTCCTGAACAGCCGGGATACGGGACGAACCGCCGACGAGGATAATCTTGTCGATGTCGTCAGCCGTGAGGTCTGCATCGGCCATGGCCTTGCGCGTCGGGCCCACCGTGCGCTCGACGAGGTCGCTCGTGAGCTCATTGAACTTTGCGCGCGTCAGCGTGAGGTCGAGGTGTTTCGGGCCCGAGGCGTCTGCCGTGATGAACGGCAGGTTGATGTTCGTCTGCGTCATGCTCGAGAGCTCGATCTTGGCCTTCTCAGCAGCTTCCTTGAGGCGCTGGGCAGCCATCTTGTCCTGCGAGAGGTCGATGCCGTTCTCCTGCTTGAATTCGCCGACCATCCAGTCGATGATCTTCTGGTCGAAGTCATCGCCGCCGAGGTGCGTATCGCCGTTCGTGGCCTGGACTTCGAACGTGCCTTCCGAGAGCTCGAGGATTGAGACATCGAACGTGCCGCCGCCGAGGTCGAAGACGAGGATCGTCTCATCCTTGTCCTTGTCGAGGCCGTAGGCAAGCGCTGCTGCCGTCGGCTCGTTGACGATGCGCAGGACATCGAGGCCTGCAATCTTGCCGGCGTCTTTCGTTGCCTGGCGCTGGCTGTCGTTGAAGTAAGCCGGGACCGTGATAACGGCCTGCGTGACCGTCTCACCGAGGTACGCTTCTGCATCGCCCTTGAGCTTCTGCAGGATCATGGCCGAGATTTCCTGCGGCGTGTAGTCCTTGCCATCAATCGTGACCTTGTAGTTCGGATCGCCCATGTGGCGCTTGATGGACGAGATCGTGCGGTCCGGGTTCGACACAGCCTGGCGCTTTGCCAGCTGGCCGACGAGGCGCTGACCATCCTTCGTGAAGCCGACGACAGACGGCGTGATGCGGCTGCCTTCCGAGTTCGTGATGACGGTCGGTTCGCCACCTTCCATGACGGATACGACGGAGTTCGTCGTACCTAAATCGATACCAATTACTTTAGACATGGTAACATCCTCCTAAACTGTATGTAAAAACTTGAATCATCTATGTTATTGATCAGGCCGCTCAGTTGGAGACGACCTGGACCATGCTCGGACGGATGACGCGGCCCTTGACCATGTAGCCCTTCTGGAGCTCCTGGGCGACCGTGTCGTCTTCTTTTTCGGGGTCTTCGACCCGCATGACGGCCTGATGGAAGTTCGGATCGAACTTCTGGCCGACGGCTTCAATCTGCTCGAGGCCGTTCTTCTTGAGGACTTCCTGGAACTGCGTGAAGATCATCTCGACGCCCTTCTGGAAGGCCTCCACATCCTTTGTCTCGGCCGCCATGGCGCGTTCGAAGTTGTCGAGCAGCGGCAGCATGTCCTTGCAGAAATTCTGCGTGACGACGGCAGAGATCTCTTCGCGTTCCTTCGCCGAGCGGCGGCGGAAGTTGTCGAAATCTGCCTGGAGACGCAGCAGGCGGTCCTTCTTTTCCTGAAGGTCACCCGTGAGCTTCTCGACCTGGCCCTTGAGGGCCTCGATCTCTTCCTGCATGGCAGCTGCCTCGCTGGCGGCTTCCTCCGGAGCTTCCTCCTCGGAGCCTTCAGCAGCATCTTCCTGCGCGGCTTCCGCCTCGTCGATTTCCTGCTGCATCTCCTCCAGCTTCTGCTCATCCTTCTTCTTCATTTCATCTTTGATAAATGATGGCAAAATGATCACCTCTTCACTCAATTCCGGGAACCCTGCGGCTCTACCAGTGGAACCGCTTGATGACTTCGGTCAGATTGGAATTCATGTATTCGAGCAGGCTCATGGCCTTCGCGTATTCCATGCGCGTCGGTCCGAGCACTGCGATCGTGCCCAAGAGCTCTCCATCGAGATGGTACGTCGCGGTGATGATGCTGCTGTCCTTGAAGTGGCTGTCCTCGTTCTCCTGGCCAATCGTGACCTCGAGGCCGTCACCCATATGGGCGTGCAACACATCCTTCATGAGCTCTTCCTTCTCGAGCACCAAGAGCGTCTCCTTGACCTTCTCCACATCGTGGAACTCCGGCTGCTCGAGCATCTGCGTCGTGCCGCCGAGGTAGAGGCGCTCCCGCTTGCCCGAATCGAGCGCGCGGTTGATGACCTCGAGAGCCGACTCGTAGAACGGCTCATCCTGGATCTCATCGCGTATCTTCGCGAGCGCCGGATGGTCGATGGTCGAGAGCGTGTGGCCGGCGAGATTCTTGTTGATGACGCTGGCCATGCGCTGGAAGTCCTCGAAGCGGGCGCCGTCCGGCATCTCGAGGATCTTGTTCTCGATGAAGCCTGCGTCCGTCATGAGCACCGTGATGACGCGCCGGTCGTCGAGCGGCAGGAACTGCAGGCAGCGGAACGCAGCCTGCGTCATCTGCGGCGCGAGGACCAATGAGACGTTCTTCGTCACCTGTGAGATGATGCGCGCCGTCTCCTGGAACACCTCGTCGATGCGCTTGACGCGCGCCCTGTACCAGTGGTTGATGAGCTCTTTCTCCTCATCGCTCACGGGCTTCGGGGGGATCAGTCCGTCTACATAGAAGCGATATCCCTTCGACGATGGGATGCGTCCAGAGGAGGTATGCAGCTGCTCGAGATAGCCGAGCATCTCGAGGTCCGCCATCTCATTGCGGATGGTCGCCGGACTCACGCCGAGGTCATACTTCCTGGCCAGCGTCCGCGAGCCGACTGGCTCAGCTGACTCGATGTAATCATCGACGATAGCCTGCAGCACGCGTTTCTTGCGCGCATCGAGTTCGTCCTTCATCTGCATGCCCCCTTCCTTCTGTTTTCATCCCTGTTAGCACTCTGTCGTATCGAGTGCTAACTTTGAATCTATAAAGAATATACACCGAAAAAAACAAAAAGTCAACACCTAAAAGTCAAAAAGTCAAAATTATTTTCGACTTTTCTCCTGCAAATGAAAAAAGACTGCCAATCGGCAGTCTCCGCATCGCGTGCAGTCACTTCGCCTCTTCAAAGGCGCTCGCGACAGCAGCCTTGATCGTGTCGTAGGTATCACCCGGCTGCGCCTCGTATACCTTGCGGCCCTCGATGAAGAGGCTCGGCACATAGTAGTAGTCCTTGGCATACGCCTTGGCGAGCTCCGGCTGCTCGTTCTCGTCGATGGTCTCGACCTCGACAGTTGCATATGCCGGCTGCTCAGCGCGCAGCTCTTCGATGGCCTCTGCGGCCTTCGCACAGTACGGGCAGCCCTGCATCTTGATCATGGTGATCTTCTTCATAGAAATCTTCCTTTCTATCTTACGTCTATACTTAACTAAGCTTCTCTGTCTTTTCAGCCGATCTTCTGGCGCAGCCAGGCGGCGAGGACGAGTGCGTGGTTCTCCTGCTGGTTCTTCGCGGCATAGAGCAGTGTCACGTTCTGCGTCTTGAGCCATTCCCGGCAGCGCTCGGCAAAGGCCGCTGCGCCCTCGCTCGCTTCCAGTTCTTCGGCGTAGCCCTCGCGGAAGCCGGCAAAGGGCATCTCGCCGCGGTGGTAGAGCATCCGCAGTTCGCTCGACGGCGTGACCTCCTTGGCCCAGACATCGTAGGGCAGGTCGGCCTTGCGGATGCCGCGCGGCCAGAGGCGGTCGACGAGCACGCGCACGCCATCGCCGGGCTCTGCTGCTTCATAGACGCGCTTAAGATGGATTTCATGCATGGATATGCGCTTCCTTTCTTTGCCTCTACCTTATCATCTGCCCGCGAAAGATTCTGTGACCCGCATCACAAAAGTCAGAGCAGGAATTCCTCGAATGCCATATTGCCGTACTTCATGCCGAGCGGAGTCAGGCGAACGCCTGCTTCGTCCTCTTCGAGGAGGCCCTGGCGCTTGAGCTTGGCGATGGCATCGGCGTAGACGGTTTCGAGCGGCACGCCGAACCGCCGCGCAAAGCGCGCCCTGTCGATGCCGCGCGCCGTGCGCAGGGCGAGAAAGGCGAACTCCTCCATGGCGATCTCGCGCGTCATCGTCTCTTCCTGCCGCCGCACGCCCTTCCCCGTGCGGATGCCCTCGATGTAGGCGGGAATCTCCCGCACGTTCTCATACCGCTGTCCCTCGAGGTACGAATGCGCCGCCGCACCGACACCGAGGTAGGGCACATCCTGCCAGTACGAGAGATTGTGGCAGCTCTCAAAGCCCGGCTTGGCGAAGTTCGAGATCTCGTAACGCGCGTAGCCGTGCGCCGGCAGGAACGCGGTCATCGTGTCGTACATGCGCTCGACGGTATCTTCGTCGGGCAGTGCGAGCCTGCCCATCTCCTGCATCTTCGCGAAAGCCGTGCCCTCTTCGAGCTGCAGGCCGTAGATGGAGATATGTTCCGGCTCTAAGGCGACCATCGCCTCAAGGTCCCGCTCGAGCTCTGCAAGGCTCTCGCCCGGCAGGCCGTAGATGAGGTCCATGCTGACATTCTGGAAGCCTGCCGCGCGCGCAAGGGCCATCGCCTCTCGCGCCTGCGCTCCCGTGTGGATGCGTCCAATCTTCTTGAGCAGGGTATCGTCAAAGGTCTGCACGCCGAACGAGAGGCGGTTGACGCCACCCGCGCGCAGAGCCCTGAGCTTTGCCGCGTCGACCGTCCCCGGATTGCACTCCACGGTGAACTCCCATTCTGCCGCATCGCCGAACACTTCGGCGATGACCTGCAGGATCTTCGCGAGCAGTCCTGTCGGCAGCAGGCTCGGCGTGCCGCCGCCCATGTAGATGGTCCGGGGGCTGCCCCACTTCTCCCGATAAAGGACGCCCTGCACCGCGAGCTCGCGGCACAGGGCGTCCGTATAGTCTGCCTCATAGCGCTCCCGTCCCGCGAAGGACGGGAAGTCGCAGTAGAAACACTTCTGGCGGCAGAACGGGATGTGGATGTAGAGGCCCCATTGCTGTTTCCTCATGATGCATCCCCCATCAGTCGATCTTCAAGATGGCCATGAAGGCTTCCTGCGGCACCTCGACGCTGCCGACGGCCTTCATGCGCTTCTTGCCTTCCTTCTGCTTCTCGAGCAGCTTGCGCTTGCGCGAGATATCGCCGCCGTAGCACTTGGCGAGCACGTCCTTGCGGCGGGCACGCACGTTCTCGCGCGCGATGACCTTCGACCCGATGGCGGCCTGGATCGGAATCTCGAACATCTGCTGCGGGATGATTTCCTTGAGCTTGGCTGCGAGCTGGCGGCCGCGCGATGCCGCACGGTCCTTGTGCACGATTGTCGATAGCGCATCGACGGGGTCGCCATTCAAGAGGATGTCGACCTTGACGAGCTTCGACTCCTTGTAGTCCGCGAGCTCGTAGTCGAGCGAAGCGTAGCCGCGCGTTGCCGACTTCAGGCGGTCGAAGTAGTCGAAGATGATCTCATTGAGCGGGATGTGGTACGTGATCATGACGCGGTTCGTGTCGAGGTAGTCCATGCCCTTGAACTCACCGCGCTTGTCCTGCGAGATCTCCATGACGGCACCGACGAAATCGTTCGGCACGATGACCGTCGCCTTGACGTATGGCTCCTCGATGTGTTCGATTTCCGTCTGTGGCGGCAGCTCGGCCGGATTGCTGACCTTGATCATCGTGCCATCCGTCTTGTAGACGTGGTAGATGACGGACGGCGCCGTCGTGATGAGCTTTAGGTTGTACTCGCGCTCGAGGCGCTCTTGGATGACATCCATGTGCAACAAGCCGAGGAAGCCGCAGCGGAAGCCGAAGCCCAAGGCGACGGACGTCTCCGGCTCGAAGACGAGTGCCGCATCGTTGATCTGCATCTTCTCGAGTGCATCCTTGAGGTTGTCGTAGTCGGAGCTCTCGACCGGATAGAGGCCGCAGTAGACCATCGGGTTGACGCCGCGGTAGCCCGGCAGCGGCTCGCTGGCCGGATTGTCGGCATAGGTGATCGTATCGCCGACGCGCACGTCGCGCACGTCCTTGAGGGAGCCCGCAACAAAGCCGACTTCGCCGACGTCGAGGTAGCCGAGGTCGACGGGCTGCGGCTTGAAGCAGCCGACGTCGGTGACCTCGAAGACCTTGCCGGAGTTCATGAGCTTGAGTTTCATGCCCTTCTTGATATGGCCCTGCATGACGCGGATGTGCGCGATGACGCCCTTGTACGAATCAAAGAACGAGTCGAAGATCAGGGCCTGCAGCGGCGCGTTCTCATCACCCTCCGGCGCGGGGATGTAGTCGACGATCGAGTCGAGAATCTCCTCGATGCCGATGCCTGCCTTGGCCGAGGCCAGCACGGCGTTCGACGTGTCGAGGCCGATGACATCCTCGATCTCCTTCTTGACGCGCTCCGGGTCAGCGCTCGGCAGATCGATCTTGTTGATGACCGGGATAATCTCGAGGTCGTGCTCGAGCGCCATGTAGACGTTCGCGAGCGTCTGCGCCTCGACGCCCTGCGCCGCATCGACGACGAGCAGAGCGCCCTCGCAGGCCGCGAGGCTGCGCGAGACCTCATAAGTGAAGTCGACATGGCCCGGCGTATCGATGAGGTTGAGCTCATACTCCTCGCCGTCCTTGCCCTTGTAGTTCAGCCGCACCGTCTGCGACTTGATGGTGATGCCGCGCTCGCGCTCGATGTCCATGTTGTCGAGGACCTGCGCCTCCATCTCACGCTTCGACAGCGTGCCCGTATACTCGATCAGGCGGTCCGCAATCGTCGACTTGCCATGGTCGATGTGCGCGATAATCGAGAAATTGCGGATATTCTTATTCTGCATAATCTACTCCTCAATATCCTATAGAATCAGCTTGCTGCCGCTTTGGCAGCTGCTGTACATGCCCCAAAAATTTCTTTCATTATATCATTGCCCTCGCTCTGCTTGCAAGAAATGGAAAGAAATAGTTGCTTTTTCATTTGACCCATGATATTATACTTAGGTAACGACATTAATTAAGGGGGTGAACTACTTGCCGAATATCAAAGCATCTATCCTGAGTGTGAAATCCGACGCTAAGCGCCATGCAAAGAACGCTGCCGAGAAGTCCCGTGTACGCACTGCTTCCCGCCGTGTCCTCGATGCTGTTGAGGCTGGAAACGCTGATGAAGCGAAATCCCTCCTTACGGTTGCATGCAAGACGATCGACCAGGCCGCTGCAAACAAGGTTTATCACAAGAACGCTGCTGCCCGCAAAAAGTCCCGTCTGGCTCGCAAGGTCAACGCACTGGCTAAATAATCTTTGCAGATAAGATAGAAAAGGCCCGCTCTTCGGAGCGGGTCTTTTTCGTGTCTCAATATAAGGGCTCAGATCATCGCGATGGCCGAGCGCACGACTTCCGGCAGCGGCAGCACGAAGTGGAATACCGTGTAGAAGTGGATGGCACTGCCGCCCATGACGAAGAGGTGCCAGATGACGTGGCTGTAGGGCAGGCGGCGCGCCAGGTAGAAGATTGCACCGACCGAGTAGCAGAGACCGCCGGCGACGAGCCACCAGATGGCCTCGATTGGCAGCGTCTCCAAGAGCGGCTTGACCATGAAGACAGCAAACCAGCCCATGCCGAGATAGCAGAGCGTGCGCACGATGCGGAAGCGCTTCGCCGCAAAGCACTGGAAGACGATGCCGACGAGCGCCATGCCCCAGACGAGGCCGAAGATGGTCCAGCCGAAGCTGCCGTGCAGCGGAATCAGCGCAAACGGCGTGTAGTTGCCCGCGATCAGCACGAAGATGGCCGCATGGTCGATGACCTTGAAGACCGACTTGACCTTGAGATTCGTGAAGCTGTGGTAAAGCGTCGATGCGAGATACAGCAGGATCAGCGAGATACCGTAGACGAGGCAGCTCGTCGTGTGCCAGACGCCGCCATCCGCATAATAGACCAGCATGCCGATGAGCGCCGCCACCGCGAGCGCCGCGCCCACGCCATGCGTGACCGCATTGAGTATCTCTTCTAGTGTGACAGGTGCCTTTAAGGCAGCCGTGTGTTTCATCATGTAAAAGCCTCCCCTCTCATGTGAGGATCATATCATTCGACTCTCCCATTATCCTTGATTTCCTGTCCGTTGTAAACCAGCAGGAGAGGCTTTGCGGATGCGCATAGAGGCGCATCAGGCCGCTACCGGCCAGTGGATTGCGCGCGCGCCCTCTGGCACGACGACCGCTGCGTTGTAGGCGATGCTGAGGCGCGTCGCCTCCTCTACTTCCTCAGCCGAAGAGGCCGGATTGCGGCGGATCTCATAGACGGCATGTGATGCCTGCTTGACCGCTAACGACTGCGGCGTATGGAACTGCAACTCGACGCGCACGCCTGAAGGACTCATGAGGTGAACGTTGACACCCTGATAGAACTTGCCTCCCCAGGCATTGCGGAACTTCTCGACGCGGTAGCCCTTCTCGGTCAGTGCGGCCATCGCCTGCGGCACCATCGTGCTGTAGTCTGCATCGGAGCAGGTCAGCGTGTAGCGCAGGACATCGCTGATGCCTGCGGCAGCCGTAGCGAGGCTCACCTGGTCCTCATCGGCATCGCTCGTGATCTTGCGGGCCAGGCTGTCCGTGCTCTTGAGACGGTAGTCGAGGCCCTGGAGCTTGGCCGACGAGCGCTCGAGCGTCCGCATGTCCGCCGTGACCTCCGGCTCGGCTATCGCGGCCTTGCGGCGCAGTGCCATCGCCAGAAGGCGGCTCTGCTCCTTGCGCGTGAGCTTCTTGTCGCCGCGCAGCTGGCGCAGGTCCGCCGCACTCGCCACGGTCACGATTGGGCTGACATTCTCCTCCGGGTCCACCGGGGCCGCGTAGGTCGGCAGCACATGGATTGGTGCGAGTACAGCCATGAGCATCATGACGGCGGCTGTCAGGCTGCGCATCCACGAGCCCGCGCCCGTGACGCGGTGGGAGAACTGCTCCGGCTTGAATTTGCGGAACGAATGCGCGAGATGGCGTGCACTCTTCTTCGACTGTTTCAACGGCTCTATGTAGGTTTCTGGCATTTCTTGTGCTGCTTTCATATCGATTCCCTCCAGACGATGGATCGTCTCTTGTTCTCTGCTTACAGTCTTATCATAACAGGCGAAACTTGAAAACAACTGATTGCTCCTGAAAACTATATGAAAATAGAAAAAATCGGCCGAACCCAGGCCGATTTTTTTATCATTCATATGCTTTATGCGCCCTGTTCGCGCAGGCGATAGCGCTTCTGCACGGTGCGCAGGCGCAGGGAGAGGAAGATGGCGCCGAAGGCGATGCCGATGATCAGGCCGCACCAATAGCCGTAAGGCCCGACCGATGTGTAGTTGGCGATGAGCCAGCCCGCTGGCAGGCCGATGACCCAGTACGAGATGACGGCGAGCAGGAAGGTCACATGCACGTCCTTGTAGCCGCGCAGGGCCCCCTGCAAGGGGGAATCGATGCTGTCGGCAAGCTGCAGGAACACGGCGAAGACGAGGAAGACGACCAAGAGCTCCTGAACATCGGAGCTCGACGTGTAGAGCGCGGCAATCGTCTCGCGGAACTGCACGAGCAGGATGGCCAGGCTGCCCTCGAATACGAAAGTCAGGAGCCTGCCAAGGCGGATGTAGGCCGCCGCCTCCTCGCTGCGGCCTGCGCCGATCTCGAAGCCGACGAGGATGGTCAGCGTCATGCTGGCCGAGAGCGGGATCATGTAGACGAGCGTCGTGAAGTTCATCGCCGCCTGATGCGCCGCGACGACTGTCGTGCCGTAGACCGTCATGAAGAGTCCGACGGCACTGAAGATGCTCTGCTCGCAGAACATCGTGCTGCCAATCGGGATGCCGAGCGAGAGCGACCGCTTCCATTCCGACAAGTCTGGCCGCGGCAGGCTACGGAAGATGTGATAGCTGCGGAATGGCTCAACGGTGACGACCACGATCGCGTTGAGCAGGAAGTTCAGCGAGAAGGCGATGGCCGAGCCGATGCCGGCGCCGATGCCGCCGAAGGCGGGGATCCCCAGCGTGCCGTACATGAAGATGTAGTTGGCCAGGACATTGATCGGCACGGTCACGAGCGTGATGACCATCGTCAATCGCGTGTAGCCGTGCGCATCGATGAGATTGCGCAGCACGCCGGCGAGGAAGATTGGCACGATGCCGAAGGCAATGGCGGCCAGATAGCCTGCAGCCACCCGCTCGACCTTGGGCTCGAGCGCGAGGAAGTCGAGGATGGTCGGCACAAAGAAGATGCCGAGAAGCAAGAAGGCACCCGCAAGACCCAGCGACCAGTAGAACCCCTGGCGGACCACGAAGCCGATGCGCTCCTGCCTGCCCGCGCCGTGCAGCTGGGCGATGGTCGGCGTCAGGACCGAGATGATGCCGAGGAAGGAGCCGAAGAACGGCATGAAGAGATTCGAGCCGACCGCGACACCGGCGAGGTCCTGCTCGCTGACATGGCCCGACATGACGGTATCGAAGAAGCCCGTCGCCGTCAGCGCGACCTGCGTGACGAAGATTGGCAGCAGGACGGAGAAGAAGCGCCTGGCCTTCTGCTTATACTGTATGTGCTTTGCCGGTCTGCTCATTGCTCATCCTTGCGCAGGCAGCAGTTCTTGTACTTCTTGCCGCTGCCGCATGGACACGGGTCATTGCGGCCGACCTTAGCCTTGTGCACCTGGTCGAACGGGATGACGCGCCCCTCTCCCGTCATGGCCATGAGGTCCTCCGGCGTATGACCCTTGAGCGGCCAGAGGCGCGTCGCATTGTTGAGTGCGGCCAGCAGCGGGATGACTGCATCTGCCTTGTCTTCATCCTTCATGAGCCCGATCTCATCGAGATAATCCACGGCCTCCTGCAGCGAGCCGCCGTTCTGGAGCAGGATGATGATTTCCCCGGCCACATCGGCTGCCTTGAGCACATCATAGCCGTGCGCCTGCATGAAGAACTCAATGAGCGCGCGGCAAGGTGGCGTGTCCGGCGTGTAAGAATCCGCACCGGCGGCCCATGCTTCCTCATACGTTAGGTCGGCAAAGTCGAGGTCCGAGCGGCGCAGCTGCTCGTTCTCCAGTTCCTCCTCGTCGATCAGCGTGTAGTACTTGACGCCCTGCGGCAGAGCGACGACCGTGTTCTTCCAGCAGGACGCGTTGAGCAGGATGCCGACGAAATCCGCAAAATTCACGCTGGAGCGCTCCTCCTCGTTAAGATGCGCGCAGACCTTCTCGAACAGCCGCTCGTAGTTCAGATAGCCGTAGGCGTAGAGCAGGCCGGCGGTGAGGCGCGCCACCTTGGTGTTGCGCAGCACTCTCTCGTGGAACGCTTCCGTATCCATCTGTCTGAATGCAGCAAGCACCTCTTCCGGCATGAACCAGATGAGCTTTTCCCCGTCCATGCCGCAGGAGAGGAAGCCGAGGCCGCGCAGGTAATCGAGCCGATCGTCCTCATCGCTGAGCGCCTCAGACCGGCCGCCATTTGCCGCAAAATTCCGGAAGAGCTGGTACTCCTCTTCTAAGAGCGACATCATCCAGCGCTCCGAAAAGGCCGTGATGGCCGGGCAGAGGCGCTCGACGAGCTCCGCCTTCTTGAGGGAGCTCGCGCCCGTCACATTGAGGTTGAAGCGGATGTCGTCGAGCTCTGCCTTCGTCATCGCCGTGAGCATTGACGCAAGCGTCGCCTTCTCGGGCAGCTTGTGGCGGCGCAGCTGCCGCTTGCGCTCCTCCACGCCTTCCTGCACCATCTGCTCGAGGCTCTCCTCTGGCGCCATGTCCATCTGTTTCATTTCCTGTTCCAAGAATCTTACCTTCCCTTTCTTTTCGCTTCCTGTCTGAATCTCCCCGGACTGCCGGGAAAGACGAGGCAGGGCATGTTTCCATGCCCTGCCATGCTTGTCCTCTCTCTAAGCGGACTCAGCCAAAGTAATCGGCAATGCCGTCAGCAATGCCCTGTGCGGCCTTCTCGATGCCTTCCTCGCTGTTGAGCAGCTGCTCTTCCTGCGGGTTCGAGATGAAGGCCACCTCGACAAGCGTCGCCGGCATATCCGTGTGCTTGACGACGTAGAAGTTGCAGCTCTGTGTGCCGCGGCTCTGCGTGCCGATCTGGTCGATGACGCCCTGGCGCACCTTGTCAGCAAGGTCGCGCGAGCGCTGCGAGCCGAGCGAGTAGTAGTAGCCCGTCGTTCCCTTCGCCGCACCGCTCGAGAACGAATCCATGTGGATTGAGATGAAGATGTCGGACTTCGTGTTGTTCGCGACATCACAGCGCGCCTGAAGCTCCTCGATATCCGAGGCGTTGGCGCCCTTCGGCGAGACTTCCGTGTCCGTCGTGCGCGTCATGTAGACCGTCGCACCATCGGCCACGAGCAGCCGGCGCAATTCGTTGGCGATGCGCAGCGTCACGCTCTTCTCCATGACACCCGTCGGCCCGATTGCGCCGGAGTCATTGCCGCCGTGGCCGGCATCGATCGTGATCTTGCGGCCCTTGAGCCCCGTCAGCGCGGCGATGTCGGCATCCGTGTCATCCGTGATGGCAGGCGTATCGCCGGCATTGCTGCCTGTGTTCTTGCTCGAATCCTTGCCCGTGTCCGTCGCCGTGCCGGCGGCCTCCTTGGCCGGGCCGTCGATATCCTCCGTACTCGAAGGACTCGAGGGCTTCGTCACCGGTGTCGTCGCAGGCTTTGTCGTCTGTGTACTCGAGGTGTTCGAGGAATCAGACGGCTTCACCGCAGGCTTTGATTCCTGCGTCTGGCTCGTGGCAGGTGTCGTGGGCTTTGTCGTGCTCACCGAACTGCTGCCGGTGGTGCTGGGTTTCTGCTGCACATCTGGCACAGCGATCACGGCCTTCGAGCTGTCGCTCAGATTGCCGAAGTCGAGCACGACGCGCCCCGGCACCGTGCCGCCCTTCAGCGGGAAGATCTTGTAGTTGCTGCTGCCGACCTTGTTCTCGACGACGAGGCGCACCGTATTCTTGTTGAACTGACCGATGCGGATATCGTTGACAAAACGGCTGCTCACTGCGATCTCACGCTTGACCTTGGCAGAAAGCCAGGCCCCCTGGATGTCGACGATGACGCGGTCTGGATTCTTTAGTGTCATCGTCGTGTAGCGGACCGGCTTGCTCGCATCGACGACGATGCGGATCTTGTCCGAGCCACTGTTGACGCGGACCGCCGTGATCTCTGCCATGCCGCTCACGCGCTCGCTGAAATCAGACGAGGCCGCCGAGACGCCTGCCATCGGCAATAGCATGACGGCGATGACAGATAACAAGAACAGTATGCGCTTCATAAGACCCCTCCAATTTCCATGTGCCCCACGCTTTCCGCGGTCAATCCAGATCACGCGTCGGCCGCCGCGCAGGCATTCTACGTTTTATTATCCACCGTAATCCTGAAAAAATCAAGAAAAGTTCTGTCGCAAGGAACAAAAAAGGAGCGATCACTCGCTCCTTTTTGTTCAACATCAAGTGTCAAAGCATGTTCTGCAGGAAGGCCTTCGTGCGCTCCTCCTTCGGGTGCGCGAAGAACGCCTCCGGCTCGCCCTGCTCGACGATCGTGCCATCTGCCATGAAGATGACCTGGCTGGCCGCCTCGCGCGCGAACGCCATCTCATGCGTGACGACGACCATCGTCATGCGCTCTTTCGCGAGCTCCCGCATCGTCTTGAGAACCTCGCCCGTGAGTTCCGGGTCGAGCGCCGAGGTCGGCTCGTCGAAGAGCATGATGTCCGGCTTCATGCAGAGGGCGCGCGCGATGGCCACGCGCTGCTGCTGGCCGCCCGAGAGCTGCGACGGATAGTAGTCCGCGCGGTCCGCGAGGCCGACCTTCTCTAAGAGCTCCTTGGCGTACGGCAGGATCTCCGCCTTCTTCATGCCCTTGACCTGGATGGGTGCCTCGATGAGGTTCTCGAGCACTGTCATATGCGGGAAGAGGTTGAACTGCTGGAAGACCATGCCCGTATGCGAGAGGATTTCCCGCATCTTCTTGACGTCAGCGTACTCTGCCACGCCATTCTCATCTGTATCGGCCAGGAACTCGCCCTCAATCTCGATGGAGCCTGAGTCAATCGTCTCGAGCTTGTTGATGCAGCGCAAGAGCGTGCTCTTGCCGGAGCCGGACGGTCCGATGATTGCGAGGACTTCGCCGCGGCGGACCTCCACGTCGATGCCCTTGAGGACAGCGAGGTCGCCGAATGACTTGTGGATATCGTGCATGCGCAGCATGACCTGCGCATCGTTATTTGTCGTATTTGCCATAGTAGGCCTCCAATTTCTTGAACATCCAGGTCAGCACGAACGTCATCGCGAGGTAGAATACACCGGCGATGAGGAACGGCGTCATGTCGAATTCGCGCTGTACGATCGTGCGGGCGACGCGCAGCAGGTCGTTCATCGCGAGGATGTAGATGAGCGACGTATCCTTGACGAGGTTGATTGTCTCATTCGAGACCGGCGGCAGGACAATGCGGATGACCTGCGGCAGGATGATGCGGCGCATCGTCTGCGTGTAGTTCATGCCGAGCGTCCTGGCGGCCTCGTACTGTCCCTTCGGCACCGACTGGATGCCCGCGCGGAAGATCTCCGCGAAGTACGCCGCATAATTGAGCGTGAAGGCCAGGAGCGCCGCCGCGATGTCCGGCAGGCGGATGCCGATCATCGGCAGCGCGAAGTAGACGAAGAGCAGCTGCAACATCAGCGGCGTGCCGCGCATGAGCCAGATGTAGAACTCCATGAAGGCACTGAGCGGCCGCCATTTCGAGAGCCTGCCAAGCGCCGCCATCATGCCGAGCGGCAGGGCGATGACCAGCGTGACGAAGAAGATTTCGAGCGTGATCTCAGAGCCCTCCAGCATCTGTAATATCGTATTGAGCAGATTATCCATCGTTTAATTCTCCCTTGCGGATGTTCCTTTAGTCTGGCAAAGTGTTAACATACCTTCCATTGTACAAAAAAAGGCTTGACGAATCAAGCCTTTTCGGAGAGAGCATTCTATTATTTCGTGATGTCCTTGCCAAACCATTTCTCAGAGATCTTGGCGGTCGTGCCATCGGCCTTCATCTCGTCGAGGACCTTCTGGACATCGTCGCGCAGGGCCTTGTTGTCCTTGGCGAAGGCAATGCCGAACTGGCTGACCGGACCGACTGCGACATCGACAGCATCGATGGCCTCCGGATGCTTGCTCATGTAGTAGCGTCCGACAATCTCATCGCCGACGATGGCATCCACACGGCCGTTCTCCAGATCCATGAATGCCGTGACGAAGTCGGAGTACTTCTTGACTTCCTTGACATCCTTCTTGAAGAAGTCCGTCTTGTCCATGTATTCCTCAGCGGTCGAAGCGCTCTGCGTGCCGACGATCTTGCCAGCGAGGCTCTTCTCGTCCGTGATGTCCGTGCGGCCCTTCTTGACGAAGATGATCTGGCGGTTATCCATGTACGGATCCGAGAACAGCATGTTCTCCTTGCGCTTCTCCGTGATGTCGAGGCCGTTCCAGAGGACGTTGACGCGGCCGCTCTTGAGCTCCGCTTCCTTGCTCGACCAGTCGATTGCCTTGAACTCAACTTCGCGGCCCAGGCGCTTCGACGCTTCCTTGGCGAGATCGACATCGAAGCCCGTGATCTCGTTGTTCTCATCCTTGAAGCCCATCGGCGGGAAGTTGTCGTCGAGTCCGACGATGATCTTGCCCTTGTCGCCAGAGCCCGAACCGTTATCGGCGGCCTTCTGTCCGCCGCAGCCCGTCACAAAAGCCGCCGTCATGACAGCCGCCATCCCCAGTGCGAGAATCTTTTTCCACTTCATATCCATCTCTCCTCGTTCAGTTCTTTATCTTGCTAAAGCGTTAACATGATGTTATTATACGGAATCCACTCCCTCTTGTCAAGCATTTACTGATTTTGGATACAAGATACTTTATATTTATGTTAAAATGCATGAAAACTATTGATTATTTTCTGCGTCTGACGTATGATAATGGCAAGCAAAGGAGCTGACCGGACTCATTCCGGTTTTGATTTTCTTCACCTTTGTGAAAAAAATAACGTTAACTGCCAAAAGGAGCCAATGTTGACAGAGAGATATTGCACTGCTCCACCTGCTAACAGGAAAACAGCGGCAGTTCTGTCATTTCATTCACGTGGCCTGTTTTTTCTAAGGGGGATCCATATGAAGACCATTCACAAGATCTTGGTGCCAAACCGCGGCGAGATTGCCATCCGCATTTTCCGCGCCTGCCATGAGATGGGCATCCGCACGGTCGCCGTCTATTCCAAAGAAGATGTCCTGTCCCTGCACCGCAGTCGCGCCGACGAGGCGTATCTCGTGGGCAAGGGCAAGAAGCCAGTCGATGCCTACCTCGATATCGAAGACATCATCCGCATCTGCAAGGAGCACGATGTCGATGCCATCCATCCGGGCTACGGCTTCCTCTCCGAGAATGCACAGCTGGCAAGGCGCTGCGAGGAAGAGGGCATCATCTTCATCGGCCCGAAGGTCGAGCACCTGCAGATGTTCGGCGACAAGGTCAACGCGCGCATCCAGGCCGAGAAGGCGGAGATCCCGATGATCCCGGGCACGAACGGTGCCGTCAAGGACTTCGCTGAGGTCAAGGCCTTCGCCGAACGCGTCGGCCTGCCGGTCATGATCAAGGCCATCAACGGCGGCGGCGGCCGCGGCATGCGCCGTGTCGACCGCATGGAAGACCTCCAGGGCGCTTATGATGAAGCGCGCTCTGAAGCAAAGCGCGCCTTTGGCGACGAGGATGTCTACATCGAGAAATGCATCCTGAACCCGAAGCACATCGAAGTGCAGATTATGGGCGATGAGCACGGCAATCTCATCCACCTCAATGAGCGTGACTGCTCCATCCAGCGCCGCCACCAGAAGGTCATCGAGATGGCACCGGCCTGGTCGCTGCCGAAGAAGCTTCGCCAGAACATCTGCGCGGCGGCCCTGAAAATCATGAAGAACGTCCGCTACGTCAACGCCGGCACCGTCGAGTTCCTCGCGGACCAGGACGAGGAGCACTTCTACTTCATCGAAGTCAATCCGCGCGTCCAGGTCGAGCACACGGTCACCGAGGCCATCACGGACGTCGATATCGTCAAGACGCAGATCCTCGTCGCCGAGGGCTATGCCCTCTCCGATCCAGAGATCGGCATCAAGAGCCAGGCGGACATCCCCTGCAACGGCGTGGCCATCCAGTGCCGCATCACGACAGAAGACCCGCAGAACAACTTCATGCCGGACACCGGCAAGATCAACGACTACCGCAGCGGCGGCGGCCCGGGCATCCGCCTCGACGCCGGCACGGCCTACACGGGCGCGGTCATCACGCCGTATTACGATTCCTTGCTCGTCAAGGTCACCGCACATGCCAACAATGCCAAGGAGACCATCTCGCGCATGCTGCGCTGCCTCGATGAATTCCGCATCGGCGGCGTCAAGACGAACATCTACTTCCTCAAGAACATGCTGCTCGATAAGAACTTCCAGGAAGGCACCTGCAACGTCAACTACATCGACCACCATCCGGAGCTGCTCGATGACCCGCAGGTCATCGATGAGCCTGCTGCCGGTCTGCTCGCCTACATCGGCGAGGTCACGGTCAACGGCTTCCACGGCAATGGCGCAAACCCCAAGCCGCGCTTCGAGACACCGGTGAAGCTCGATGCCTCTGACGAAATGTGCCCGTCTGGCACGCGCCAGCTCCTGCAGGAACTCGGCCCCGAGAAGTTCTCCAAGTGGATCCAGGACCAGAAGCAGGTCCTGCTGATGGACACGACGTACCGCGACGCCCACCAGTCCCTGCTCGCGACACGCATCCGCACGCAGGACATCATGAAGGCCATTCACTACACGGCCTGCAAAGTCCCGCAGATCTACGCCTTCGAGGACTGGGGCGGCGCGACCTTCGATGTCGCCTACCGCTTCCTCGACGAGGACCCGTGGGAACGCCTGCGCAAGATGCGCGAGGCAGCGCCGAACATCCTGTTCCAGATGCTGACGCGCGGTGCCAACACCGTCGGCTACACGAATTACCCGCCCGAGGTCGTGCGCCAGTTCCTGCGCCTCGCCGCCAAGAACGGCGTCGATGTCTTCCGCATCTTCGACTGCCTGAACCAGCTCGACCACATGACGCTCTCGATCGACGAAGTCCGCAAGCAGGGCAAGATCGCTGAGACGGCCTTCTGCTACACGGGCGATATCCTCAATGACGGCCGCCAGAAGTACACGCTGAAGTACTACACGAACCTCGCCAAGGAGATGGAGAAGGCCGGTGCCAACATCATCGCCATCAAGGATATGGCGGGCCTCCTGAAGCCAGAAGCCGCCTACACCCTGATCTCGGCCCTCAAGGATGCCGTCGACCTGCCGATCCACCTGCACAGCCACGAGGGCGGCGGCTGCACGCTCTACACCTACGCCAAGGCCGCCGAGGCCGGCGTCGACATCGTCGATGTCGCCACGAGCGCCCTCTCGAACGGCACGAGCCAGCCGTCCATGACGGCCTTCATCCAGGCGCTCTCCAACAACCCGCGCCAGCCTGAGATGGACATCGAAGAGCTCGAGACGATCGATCGCTACTGGCAGGTCGTCCGCGCGTACTACGCGGGCGTCGACGGCAAGATGACGAGCCCGAACACGACGGTCTTCCAGCACGAGATGCCGGGCGGACAGTACACGAACCTGCGCCAGCAGGCCAAGGGCGTCGGGCTCGGCGACAAGTGGCCGGAAGTCTGCCACATGTACGCGAAGGTCAACGCGATGTTCGGCGATGTCATCAAGGTCACGCCGTCCTCGAAGGTCGTCGGCGATATGACGCTCTTCATGGTGCAGAACAAGCTGACCGAAGAAGACATCTACGAGCGCGGTGAGACCATGGACTTCCCGAAGTCCGTCGTCGACTTCTTCGACGGCAAGCTCGGCGTCCCCTACGGCGGCTTCCCCGAGAAGCTCCAGAAGATCATCCTCAGGGGTGAGAAGCCACATCTCGAGACGCCGCCCGCACCGATCGACCAGGAGAAGGTCACGCAGGACATGAAGGTCCTGCGCATGCCGGAGACGGAAGAAGCCCGCTCGAGCTACTGCATCTACCCGAAGGTCTACAAGGATTACATCCAGCGCTACCATCAGTACGGCGACCTCTCGATCCTCGACACGCCGACGTACTTCTTCGGCATGAAGCCGGGCGAAGAGAGCTGGCTGCGCATCAACGGCAAGATGGTCCTCATTCGCATGAACTACATCACGCCGCCTTCGGATGACGGCTTCCGCGAGATCCAGTTCGAGGTCAACGGCATGCCGCGCGAGATCCGCGTGCGCGATAAAGCCGCCTCGGAGGGCGCGACGATCATCCGCCAGGCCGATCCGACCGTCCCGGGCGAGGTCCCGGCCACCCTTTCGGGCTCTGTCCTGCGCCTGATTGCCGAAAAGGGCGATGTCGTCAAGAAGGGCGACCCGCTGATGGTCACGGAGGCCATGAAGATGGAGACGACGATCACAGCACCGATCGATGGCATCGTCAAAGAGATCTGCGTCGCAGCAGGCAGCCACATCACCTCCGGCGATCTCTTGGCTGTCATCGAGTGACGCCTTCTCCGCATCTCATTCAAAGTACCCACAAGAGCCCCATATTTCCGATACAAAAAGCCTCGCACAGTTGTGCGAGGCTTTTTGCATCACGCTATCGTCGTATCATCACTCATAGCGCAATGCCTCTATGGGGTCGAGCCGCGCGGCCTTGCGCGCGGGGTAGATGCCGAAGAAGAGGCCGATGCCCACGGCAAATGAGAACGACAGCAGGATTGGCGCGAGCGTGATTGTCGTTTGGACCGCCCCCGTGCTCGCGATGGCGTACGAAGCAGCGCAGCCCACGACAATGCCGATGAGTCCGCCGACGATGCCGAGCACCATCGACTCGATCATGAACTGCATCATGATGTTCTGGAACGTCGCGCCGAGCGCCTTGCGGATGCCGATCTCGCGCGTGCGCTCCGTCACCGACACCATCATGATGTTCATGATGCCGATGCCGCCGACGAGCAGCGAGATGCTCGCGATGGCGCCGAGGAGGACCGTCATCATGCCTGTCGACTGGTTGACCGACTCGATGATGCTGGCCGTGCTCTGCACGTGGAAGTCATCTTCCTTGTCGCCCGTGATGCGGTGGTGCTGGCGCAGGAGCGTTGTGATCTCATCCTGCACCTGCTCGATCTTCTGTGTGTCCGTCGCCTGCAGGCTGATGGACTGCACGTAGGTGATGCCCCTCATGCGCTCCTGCGCCGTGGTCAGCGGGATGTAGATCACATCGTCCTGGTCCTGGCCGAAGCCGGAGCTGCCCTTGGACGCCAGGATGCCGATGACCTTGAACGGCTGGTTCTTGATGCGGATGTTCTTGCCGACCGGGTTCTCCGTGCCGAACAGATTCTCCGCGACCGTCGCGCCGATGACGGCCACGCGCGTGCGCTTCGTCATGTCATCCTTGCTGATGAACGAGCCATTGTCGACGGTCAGCGAGCGGATCTGCATGAGTTCCGGCGTCACGCCCGTGACGGACGTATTCCAGTTCTGGTTGCCGTTGACGACCTGGTACGAGGAGCTGACGGTCGGCGACACGTAGCGGACATCCGTGATCTTCGACGCGATGGCCTTCGCGTCATCGTACTTGAGTGTCTGCATCGAGCCGGCCGCACCGCGCGGGCCGCCGCGGTTCGAGGAGCCCGGCATGATGGTGATGGTATTGGCACCGAGGCTCTCGAAGTTCGAGGTGATACCCGTGCGCACGCCCATGCCAACCGAGACGAGCGCGATGACGGCAGCGACGCCGATGATGACGCCGAGCATCGTCAGGAGTGAGCGCATCTTGTTGGCCAGGAGCGCTTTGATTGCCATGATGAAACATTCCTTAAACAACATCCATGACCACTCCCTTCCCCTCATCGCGCGTGATCTGGCCGTCGCGCACGAGCAGCTGGCGGCTCGCACAGGCGGCGATCTCTGGCTCATGCGTGACGAGGATGATCGTGCGCCCCCTCTCGTGCATGTCCTCGAAGATCTCCATGATCTCCTTTGTGGACTTCGTGTCGAGGTTGCCGGTCGGCTCATCGGCCATGATGATGTGCGGGTCATTGACGAGTGCGCGCGCGATGGCGACACGCTGCCGCTGGCCGCCCGAGAGCTCATTCGGCAGATGGTCGGCGCGGTCCTTGAGGCCGACGGCCGCTAGGAAGTGCATGGCGCGCTCCATGCGTTCCCTGTGCCCGACACCCGCATAGATGAGCGGCAAGGCGACGTTCTCGAGCGCCGAGATGCGCGAGAGCAGGTTGAAGTTCTGGAAGACAAACCCGATCTTCTTGTTGCGCGTCCTCGCGAGAGCGTCGTCGTCGAGACCCGCGACCTCCTCTCCGTCGAGCTTGTACGAGCCCTCCGTCGGGCGGTCGAGGCAGCCGAGGATATTCATGAGCGTCGACTTGCCGGAGCCGGACGGCCCCATGAGCGCGGCGAACTCCCCCTTGTAGATGTTCGTCGTGATGCCGTTGAGCGCCGCGAGCTCCTCGCCGCCGATGTGGTAGATCTTCTTGATGCCGTTGAGCTGTATCGTCGCATACCGCTCTTCTGTCTTTTTCTCTCCTGTCATTGGACCACCTCAGAACATGGGGCCGCCGCGCCTGCTGCTCGAGGAAGAGCTCGAGCTCTTCTTCTTCGCAGTGTACGTGCTGACGACGTCCTCGCCCTCCTCGAGGCCGGAGAGGATCTCCACGTACTCATCGCTGTAGATGCCCGTCGTCACATAGCGGTTCTCCTGCGAGCCATCGGCGTTGCGCACGATGACGTAGGAGCCGTTGGCATCCGTCTTGAGCGTCGAGATCGGCACGGCCAGCGCATCCGGCTTGTCGGCCGTATTGATCTCAACGCGTGCCGTCATGGCCGGCAGCAGCTGGCTGTCCGGGTCGTCGACATCGAGCGTGACGTAGTAGTAGATGACGCTGGCCGACGATGACGAGCTACTCGAAGAGCTGGAGCTCGAACTCGTATCCCAGGAATTGCTCGTATCCGTCTGCGAGATCTTCGTGACGCGGGCCGTGAACGTCTTATCGGTGTAGGTGTCGACGGTGAACGTCGCCTGCTGGCCGACCTTGATGTTGCCGATATCCGTCTCATCGACCTTGGCCTTGATCTGCTTGCTCGAGAGGTCGGCGATGCGCATGATGACCGTCGGGTTGTCCGAGGTCGCGACGGCCATCGTGCCGACCGTCTTGGGCTCGCCGACGACCGTGCCGTCCATCGGCGCGAGGATGCTCGTCTCCGATGCGTCCGACTCCGCCTGCGCGAGCTCCGAGACCGCCGTGTCGTAGTTCATCTGCGCGTCCTCGAGCTGCTTCTGCGTGTCAGCACCGATGCTGTAGAGGTAGCTGATGCGCTCGTACTCAGCCTGCGTATTCGTGACCTTGTACTGCGCCTGGTCGCGCTTGGCCTCGTAATCCTTGGCGTCGAGCGTTGCGACCGTCTGACCGGCCGTGACCTTGTCGTTCTCCTTGACGAGCACGCTCTTGAGGCGGGCCGTGATCTTGGAGCTGACCTCGACCGAGTCGACCGGCTGGATTGTGCCTGTCGCCGAGACGGTCGACTTCATATCCATGCGGACGACCTTCGTCGTCTCGACAGCGGCGGCCTGCTGGGCGGCCTGCTGCCCCTCATAGTAGCGGTAGCCGCCAAAGGCGCAGCCTGCGAGGACGAGCGCTGCGATGGCGAGCTTGACTTTCCCGTTTATCTTCACTTCGTAACCTCTCCTTCTGCCAGGTCGTGGATGACCTGCGCGGCGGCATCGCTTGCAGCAGCCTTGGGTTCACTTGCTGCGGCATCTGCCGCTTTCTTAGCGAGTCCCTTCGTCTCCTTGTCCGGCTTGGCATTCTCCGGCACGATGGGTTCCTGCAGGACGGCGCGCTCTGCCTTCTCGGCGGCTGTCGCCGTCATCTTGGCTGCGGCCTCCTTCTCCTGGTCCGTGAGCTCGATGCCCATGGCGTTCTCGACCGTCGCCTTGTAGCGCGCGTAGTCGTATTCCGCGCTGATGTAGTTGAGGCGCGCCGTCGAGAGGGCTTCCTGCGCATCGATGATGTCGAGCATCAGGCCCTCGCCGGCACGGTATTTCTCGCGCGCGATGAAGTAATCTTCCTCGGCCTGCTTGACGGCATCGCCCGTGGAGTTCAGGCGCTTCTCCGCCTCGCGCATGTTGTAGTAGGCCTGGCGCAGAGAGAGGTCGATGTCCTCCTGGTCCTTCGTCAGGGTGAGCTTTGCGACGTCGCGGCTCGTCTCGGCCTCCTGGACCTTGGCGCGCGTCAGTCCGTTGTCCCAGAAGTTCCACGAGAGCGTCGCGCCAGCCGTGATATCGGAGTCGGAGCTCGTCGCGGGCTTGAAGGAATGCGACCAGCTCGGGCCGGCGCTCAGCGTCACACTCGGTCCGAAGTCCGCCTTTGCCGCCTTGACCTCATTCTCTGCCTGCTGGTACTTATAGAGGTCGATCATGAGGTCCTTGCGGTTCCGGTAGGCGTAATCGATGCAGGAGTCCATGTCGATGTTGAACTGGTCGTAAGAGAAATCCGATGTCAGGTTCAGCGGCTCACTGCGGTCGATGTTGAGGTAGTTGCGCAGCGTGGCGAGGTCCACCTCGTAGCTGTTCTGCGCCTTGATGAGGTCCTGCGCCGCATTGCTGAGCTCGACGGAAGAGCGGATGACATCGATGCGCGCCTTCGAGCCGGCTGCGTAGAGCTGGCTGACATTCGTGTAGTGGTCCTGGTACTTGTCGACCGTCTCCTGGCGCACGTCGACCGTGCGGCGCGCCTCGAGCGCATCGTAGTACGCCTTGATGACGTCGAGCTTGAGGTTCTCGCGGCTGCGCTCCGTCGAGAGCTCTGCCGCCTTGAGGCCGAGCACACCGCTGTCGATATTGGCCTCCGCCTTGCCGCTCGTGTAGAGCGGATACGATGCCGTGACGCCGATCTCATTCTTCGAGTCCGTGCTGGAAGAGCGCTTCAAGGTCGTATCGAGCGATTCTGTGCCCTTGATCTGCAGGCCGTTATCGATCTTCGCCTTCTGGAGCTCTGCTCTTGCCGTATCCTCGCCCTTCTGCGTGATGCGCAGGCTCGTGTTCTGCGCAAGGGCCAGATTGATGGCATCCTGCAGGGAAAGGTCTGCGCAGGATGCAGACGGCAGCCCGAGGAACATGGCAGCCACGAGCAGCGCTGCTCCCCTGCCGCACGATCTTCTCTTCATTTCTATCCTCTCCTATGTTCTGTACGATATGCGATTATACGATATTATGCAACAGATCCCTATTTTATATTATTGTCATCAAACAAATATATGTTAGAATAAAATTGCTATCGTTATCCTATACGAAAGTTAAATATCTATTAAGAAAGGAACTTGTCTTATGAACCCGTATCTTGACCAGGCGCGCGAACTCCTGGGCCGTTTCTACGGCTACCGCGATTTCCGGCCCGCGCAGACGCCCGTGATCGAGAGCCTGCTCGCAGGGCACGACACACTTGCCATCATGCCGACAGGCGCGGGCAAATCCATCTGCTTCCAAATCCCGGCGCTGATCTTTCCGGGCCTCACGCTCGTCATCTCGCCGCTGATCTCCCTGATGAAGGACCAGGTCGACGCCCTCGTCGAGCAGGGCATCCCCGCCACTTACATCAACAGCTCGCTCTCCCTCGCCGAGTCCGACGCGCGCCTTTCGGCCATCGCGCAGGGCAGGTACAAGCTCGTCTACGTCGCGCCGGAGCGGCTCGATACCAGCTACTTCCAGTACATCCTCGACAAGCAGACCATCTCGATGGTCGCCGTCGACGAAGCGCACTGCCTCTCGCAGTGGGGCCATGACTTCCGGCCGAGCTACCAGCAGATTGCACCGTTCATCGCCGCGCTGCCGCGCCGCCCGCTCGTCTCTGCCTTCACAGCGACGGCGACGCCGGAGGTCCGCGCAGACATCGTGCGCCTGCTCGGCTTGCAGGAGCCGCACATCCACGTCACGGGCTTCGACCGGCCCAACCTCTACTTCGAGGTGCGCCGCGGTGAGAACAAGAAGGCCTTCATCGAGCGCTACCTCAAGAGCCACCCGAGCGACGCCGGCATCATCTACGCCGCGACGCGCAAGGACGTCGACGCGCTCTACAGCCTGCTCTCGCGCAAGCACTTCGCCGTAGGGCGCTACCATGCGGGCCTCAGTGATGAAGAGCGCGCGCGGGCGCAGGACGACTTCCTCTACGACAACGTGCAGGTCATCGTCGCAACGAATGCCTTCGGCATGGGCATCGACAAGAGCAACGTGCGCTTCGTCATCCACTACAGCATGCCCAAGAACATCGAGGCGTACTATCAGGAAGCGGGCCGCGCGGGACGCGACGGCGAGCCCGGCGAGTGCATCCTGCTGTTCTCGCCGCAGGACACGCAGACCCAGAAGTACCTCATCGATGTCTCAACGGAAGACGAGGCACGCAAGCGCCACAACCTCGGACGCCTGCAGAAGATGGTCGACTACTGCCACACGCCGGAGTGCCTGCGCCATTTCATCATCCAGTACTTCGGCGAGAAAGATGCGCCTGCGACGTGCGGCAACTGCGGCAACTGCAAGGCCGGCCTCGAGGAGCAGGACGTGACGATCGACGCCCAGAAGGTCTTCTCCTGCGTCTACCGCATGCGCGAGCGCTTCGGCCTGACGCTCGTCGCCCAGGTACTCAAGGGCTCGTCGGACAAGCGCGTGCTCACCCTGCACCTCGACACGCTCTCCACCTACGGCCTCATGAAGGAACGCAGCCTCGCGGACATCAAGCTGCTCATCCAGCGCTTCGTCGCGACGGACTACCTCACCTTGACCGAGAGCAAGTACCCCGTCCTGACCCTGCAACCCTCCGCCTATGCTGTCCTGCGCGGTCAAGCGAAGATCCTGCAGGCCGTGCCGAAGGAGGTCACGAAGCAGGCCGAGGCGCCGGAGCTCTTCGAGTACTTGCGCGCACTGCGCAAGGAAATCGCGCTGCGCGACCACATCCCGCCCTACGTCGTCTTCTCCGACGCGACGCTCAAGGACATGTGCGCCGTCCTGCCGAGATCGCGCGAGGAGATGCTGCTCGTCAAGGGCATCGGCGAGCACAAGCTGCAGAAATACGGCGAGGCGTTTCTCGCCTGCATCGCGGAACACCGCCCCAAAGACTGACAAGAGCAAAAAAGCGCAATGCCACGAGGCATTGCGCTTTTTTCTATATCCGCCGTTACTGGAGCTTCTCTTTCAGGACTTCCTTGGCCTTCTCGAGCTGCACGTCCGTCGTCGCGCCCTCAGGCAGTTCTACCTCGACGTCCGGCTCGATGCCCGTGCCGTCGATGCAGCGGCCGTTCGGCGTGTAGTACTTCGCGATGGTCAGCTTGAGGCCGTCGTCATGGAGCATCGGCACGACGACCTGGACGGAGCCCTTGCCGTACGACTTCGTGCCGACGAGCGTCGCGGCACCCGTATCCTGCAGGGCACCCGCGAGGATCTCCGAGGCGCTCGCGCTGTTGCCGTCGATCAGCACGACGATTGGGTACTTGCTCTCCTCGAGCTTCGACTCATGGACCTCCTTCGAGCCGTCGCGCTCGACGACCGAGACGATGGGCCCCTTTGGCACGACCATGTTCGCGATCTCGACGCAGCTCGTGACGAGGCCGCCGGGGTTCTCGCGCAGGTCGATGATGAGTCCCTTCATGCCCTGTTCCTCGAGCGAGTCGTAGGCGGCCTTGAACTCCTTGCCCGTGTTCTCCGAGAACGAGGCGATGCGGATGTAGCCCATGCCGTCCTCGAACATCGTGCCCTTGGCCGTATCGATCTTGATGGTCGCGCGCTCAATCGTGTAGTCCTGCGTCTCACCATCGCGCTCGATCGTCAGGACGACCTTCGTGCCGACTTCGCCGCGGATGTGCATGGCGACCTCCTCCGGCTGCATCTCCGAGACCGGCGTGCCGTCGACGGCCATGATCTCATCGCCGGCCTCGAGGCCGGCATGCTGCCCCGGCGTATCGTCGAGGACAGAGATGATCGTGACCTTGCTGTCCTTGAAGCCCATCGTCACGCCGATGCCGCCGAACTCGCCCTCCGTGTGCTCCTTGAGCTGCTCGAACATGTCGGCATTCATGTAGAGGGAATGCGGGTCCCCGAGGGACTGCACCATGCCGGATATCGCGCCGTCCATGAGCTTCGTCTCATTGACATCCGAAACGTAGCGCGCCTCGATGAAGCGCTTGACACCGAGGAAGCGGACGATGTCCGCGACCTCATTGCCGTGGATGCCAAAGGCAAAGCAGAGGCCGGCAATCGTCAGGAAGGACGAGAGCACGGCCGTCAACAGGACGCCGATGATGATTTTTTTCTTGCTCATGTTTTACATCCTCTTCAGAGAGATAGAGATAATCAAAGATAGGAATACGGGCTGACGGGCTCTCCATTCTGCCGCACTTCGAAATGGCAGTGCGGCCCCGTGGAATTGCCCGTCGAGCCGCAGTACGAGATGACCTGGCCCTGGCTCACGCTCTGCCCGGCGCTGACCGCCAGCGACTGGTTGTGGCCGTAGAGCGTCGTGATGCCGCCGCCGTGGTTGATGATGACGGTGTTGCCATAGCCGGAAACCCAGCCCGCGTACTCGACCGTGCCGCTCTGCGCCGCATGGATGGGCACGCCGTAGTCGGCGCCGATATCGACGCCGCTGTGGAACTTCTGCGTGCCCGTGATCGGATGGACGCGCCAGCCGAATTCACTCGTCACGCTGCCGGAGACCGGCCAGATCATCGCGCCGCTGCCCGAAGGCGCCGCGCTGCCCATGCCGCGCTCCCGTATCATCTCACCGATCTGGCGCGAGGCGCGCATGAGTTCCTCATACTGCTGGTCAATGAGGGCTTTGTCCGTGCGCAGGCGCTCAATGAGCGCCTCGCGCCGCTTGACCTTTTCCTCCATGTCTGCGCGCGCCAGATGCGCCTTCTCCTCCTGCTCGGCCTGCGTCAGGCGGTCCTGTGCAAGGCTTGCCTGGCGCAGCTCGATGCTGTCCTTCTCCTCCTGCACGCCGCGCACGAGCGCATAGTCCTGGCGGATGATGCGCTTCAGGAGGTCCATGCGCGTGAGGAAGTCCTGGAAATCGTGCGCGCCGAACAGGACGTCGAGGTACGAGACCTGCCCGTTGATGTAGATATCGCGCACGCGCCTACCGAGCCGCTCCTGCTTGGCTTCATAGTCCTTCTGCAGGGCGGCGAGCTCCTCTTCATTCTGCTTGAGGCGCGCGTCCGTCGCATCGAGCTCCGCCTTGCGCGCTTCGTGTTCCTTGATGGCCGCGTCGGCCGCCTCGTCGAGCGCGCGCTTCTCCTCCGAGACGTTGTCGATCTTGCTCTGCAGTTCGTTGCTCTGCTGCAGCTTCGCTGCCGCCTGGCTCTCATAGCCGCCCTTGTCGTCTGAGAGCGCCGCCGCCAGGCTGACTGGCTCCAGCAGCAGCGAGAATACGAGCATCAGGGACGCGGCCCTGCCGCATCTATCCTTCATGTCAAACGCCCTCCTTCCTCACACGCGCAGGAAGCGCTTGAGCGAGATGACCGAGCCGATCGCGCCGATGACAATGCCCGCCAGGAGGATTGCCGCTGTCACGTAATTCATGAACGGGTACTGCGGCATCAGCGGGAAGAAGGCCAGCGTGCTATAGATCTTGGCCGCCATCGCCGCGTAGAAGCTGCGCAGCGCGACGGCCGCGATGAGACCGCCGATGCAGCCGAGCACGATACCCTCTAAGAGGAAAGGCCAGCGGATGAACCAGTCTGTCGCGCCGACGTACTTCATGATGGCGATCTCCTTGCGCCGCGCAAAGACCGTCAGGCGTATCGTGTTGGAGATGATGAAGAGCGTCGCGCCGCCCAAAAGGCCCATGAGAACGAAGCCGAAGATGCGCATGAGCCGCGTGATGTCAAAGAGATGCTCGACCACATCCTGGCCGTATTTCGCCTCCTCCACGCCCTGCATCGAGTCGATGGCGCCGGCCGCCGACTCGACGACAGATGGCGTCGTGACCGTCACCTCGAATGCGTCGGGCAGCGGATTGTCGTCAGAGAGCGCGTCGAGCAGGTACTTCTGGTCGCCGAGCCTGTCCTTGAGGCGCTCCTTGGCCGTCTCGCGGTCGACGTAGGTGACCGAGTCAATGCCCTGCAGCGACTCGATGTCGTAGCCGATCTGGCGTTTCTCGCGGTCCGTCAGATGGTCCTCGAGGTAGACGCTGATCTGCACCTGTGACTCGAGCATACCGGCCAGTCGGTTCATGTTGAGCACAAGGATCAGGAAGACGCCGAGCACGAAGAGCGAGACGGCGACCGTGCCGATGGAGGCAAAGGTCATCCAGTTGTTGCGGCGCAGCGAGTGGAACACCTCCTGGATGAAGTACTCGCCCGTCTTAAGCTTCATAGCCGTAGCCTCCCTTCGCCTCGTCGCGCACGATGTGGCCGTCCTCGATGGCGATGACGCGGCGCTGCATCGTGTCGACGATGGTCTTGTCATGCGTGGCCATCACGATGGTCGTGCCGGCAAGATTGATGCGGTTGAAGATGTCCATGATGTCCCAGCTCGTCTCCGGGTCGAGGTTGCCCGTCGGCTCGTCGGCGATGACGATGGCCGGGTCGTTGACGATAGCGCGGGCAATCGCCACGCGCTGCTGCTCGCCGCCCGAGAGCTGCGAGGGGAAGCAGCGGAACTTGTCGCGCAGTCCGACGACGTCGAGCACGGCGTTGACATTGCGCTGCATGAGGCGCCGCGGCGCCTCGATGACCTGCATCGCAAAGGCGACATTCTCGAAGACCGTCTTGTCCGGCAGCAGCCGGTAATCCTGGAAGATGACACCGAGACCGCGCCGCAAATACGGCACCTCGCTGCGCTTCATGTGGACGACATCGCGCCCATTGACGAAGAGACTGCCGCTCGTCGGCAGTTCCTCGCGGAAGAGCATCTTGATGAAGGTGGACTTGCCCGCGCCGCTGGCGCCGACGATGAATACGAAGTCTCCCGCTTCGATATCGACATTCACATGGTCGAGGGCCACAGCTCCATTCTCATAGATCTTCGAGACATCGCGCATGTGGATCATGGTTCTCTCCTTTACACCTCAGTACTTATATCTTGATTCAAAAAAGAGGACTCAGCGACGAGTCCCCTTCTCCTGATTGCCTATGAGCTGCAGCGCGAGCTCCGCATTGCGCGCCGCGAGGTCGCGCAGTTTCGCGAGGAGCTCCGCATTGCGCTTGCGGAACACCGCCTTATCGTTCCACTTGCGGCGGACCTCCGCCATGAGCTCGTCTGCCGTGACATCGTCAAGGCTGCCGACCGGCTTCTCCCCGATTGAGGCGAGGAAGCGGTCGATCTTCGGGTCGTACGAGACGCCGATCATCGGCACGCCCATGACGCCGGCGAAGATCAGCGCGTGCAGGCGGATGGCGAGCATCAAGTCCATGTTGCCGACGAGCGAGAGAAACTCGCTCGTCGTGTACTCGTCCTTGAGCACCGTGCAGGGCTCATGCGTGCGCTCCGCGATTGACTCTGCCGCATGGACATCCTCAGGGAACTGCATGGGCAGGAAGACGACGCGGGCCCCGAGCTCCCGCACGATGCGGTCCGAGACCTCGGCCATGACATCCTTGAAGTGCGTCTCGTGCTGCCAGTTGCGCACGGAGATGCCGACGACCGGCTCCGCGCCATCGGTATGATAGCGCTTGAAGATGGCGCGCCCGGCCGCCTTGTCGACCGGATGGATGGCGAGCACCGGGTCAGCCGTGCACTCAATCTTCGGCTTCGTGATGCCGAGCCTGGCAAGCTCTGCAAGGGAGCCCTTGTCGCGCACGGTGATGAGGTCGACGCGGTTGCCGATCACGCGCATCGCGAACTCCGCCAGGCCGCCGATGATGGGGCCGATGCCCTGTGCGTAGAGCATGACCTTCTTGCGCATGACGACGGCCAGGAAGATGATGGCGAGGTAGTAGTAGAGGCTCCGGCGGCTCGTCACATTCTGGAGCAGGCTGCCACCGCCGCTGATGAGCAGGTCGGCGTGCCAGAGCGCTTTGATGATAGAAGGAAAGCCAAGCCAGGAAATGGACTCCACGCCGTGGCGCTCGCTCGTATCAGCAGGGCTCGCCGAGATCACCGTGATATGAAGTTTTGGGTCGAGATCCCCGAGGACCTCCAGCATCGCGGCCAGCATCGCTTCATCGCCAGCATTCTTGGAGCCGTAATATCCCGATACGACAATCCTTCTCTCCATCAGTCTGCTTTACTCTCCTTTTTTTCAGCTGCATTAGCTTTGTGGGCTCTGGCCATGACAGCCTGCCAGAGCTCTACCAGAATCATCGCGACAGCGCCGATGCCAGCGCCGAGGACGATGCCCCCGATGCCGCGTATGAACGACATGTACACCGGCGTGCGCATGTGCGCGAACGTCTCGACCATCGATCCCTGTCCGATGGTCGCCACGAGGACGAGCGCAAAGAACACCATCGTCGGCCACTTGCGCAGCGCCGCCATCGCGGCGAGCATGAAGGCCGGATGGCCGATCATGAGCTCCTTCGTGCGCGGGCGGGCGTAGAAGGCCTGCTCGAGGAAGGCGCGGAAGTGCAGCTCTGTCTGCGAGACCGGCATGCCCGACGTATGGCCGCTGCGCGCGACAAAGACGACGCCCGCGACGAGCACGACGAGCATGACGAGCAAGGTCTTGACCTTGACCGGCATGTCGAGGATGCGCTTCAATTGTTCGACGACGCCTTCCGTATCGTCCATGCGCCCGTCAAAGATGTCGAAGCGCTGCAGGAAGGCGATGCCGACGAGGATGAGCGGCAGGACAAACGTCAGCTTGATGCCGCGGAAGATGTTGAACTCGAGGAAGTACTGCGTGTCAGCCAGCGAGGCCGAGAGGTACGCCGCACCGATGTACGAGAGTGCACCCGTGACGAAGAGCGCGATGGCCGCCGTCACGATGAGGCGCGGCAGCGCGATGCGGGCCTTCTCCTTGTAGGCGCGCACGCGGTCGAGCTGGAAGATGACCGCGATGGCCGGGAAAACGTTCGCGCTGGCGAGCGCCGCGACGACGCGAATCTTCGAGCCATTGCCCATGAGGACCGGCACCGCCGCCAGGAGACCGAAGATGACAAGCAGGATGTACTGATAGCGCGGGCGCGCATTGAGGCGCGGGATCACGAGCGAGAGGTAGAGGATGCCCGCTGCCGCGACGCCGAGCATGACGAGCGCGCGCAGGACCTTCGAGGCATTGTAGGTCTCAAAGGTGCCGGCCTTGCCGATCGTGTAGCCATGCGCCACAAGCTTGTCGTGCGTCTCCTGGAAGTACTTCATGTTCGTTTCCATGAGGCTCATGTTCGGCGAGGGCTTGTCGTAGATGCGCAGCAGGTCGATGCGGATGTTGCGCTCCTCGTCCGTGTTGGACCAGCGCTCGACGGCCGTATCGATCTTGAGCTTCGGCTGCTCATCCTTCGGGATAGAATAGAGGCGTGCGACGTGGTCGTAGCCGAGTCCCTTCGCGATCTCCTCCATGCCGTCCTGCTTGTAGAACTGCAGCTGCGTGACCGCCTCGATGAGGCCGAGATTGATCTGGCGCTCCTTCATCTCGTCAATCGTCGTCTGTAGGGCCTTCGGCGCACCGAGCGACTGCTGGCCGGAGAAGACGATCTCCGACACGTCGAAGCCGTCAAGGCGCGCGAAGACAGCCTTGACATCATCCGGCGTGCAGTTCTCGTAGTTGCTCGGGCGCGCGAGGACGTGGAAGCCCGCATCGTTGACGGCCTTCATCTCGTCCGTCGGCATGCCGAGGTTCATCTTGAGGAAGGAGTCATAATGAGCCTTAACCGCAAGGACTTCTTCATTCCCGACCTGCAGGACCGTCACGCGGTCGCTACCGAGGCGGCGCAGCAGGTCTTCCTTCACTTCTTTATAGGTCTGTGGATCGTGGCCGACGACGTAGACTTCCTTGCCGTTGATCTTGCCGGAGGCAACGAGCTGGCGCCAGGCAGGGTCCTCGAGCGTTCCTGCATGGTAGCTCTCCAGGATCTTGCTGCCGTCAATTGCCGCAGCCTTGCCGTTGTCGTTGAGCTTCTTGAAGGTCGTCTCATAGACAGCCAGGGAGGAGATGCCCGCTTCCTTTGCTTTCTCGAGCACGACGCTCTCCGGCAGGCCCTCGCGCTGCGCGAGTTCCTGCAGCCCCTCGTAATCGATGGCGAGGTCGACCTGACGGTTGGCGCGCTCTACCGCATTGCGCTGGAAGCTGATGGCCAGAGCCGCCAGCAGGCCAATGACGATGACCAGCACGAGCCAGCGATTGTACTTGAATACCTTCATCTAATCCACCTTATCTCAAAAACCATTATTCTTCACCCGCACGGACGAGGACACTGCCCTCCTGCTGATCCACCGAGACGATGCGCATCTTGAGCGGCAGCTGCTCCGGCTTCACGAGTGCGATGCGCCCGAGCGTATCGCCAAGGCGCGCCGTGCCGAAGGGCGAATTCTGGATGTCAAACTGATCCGTGTCGAAGTACAGCGTCCCGTCATCCGCCACGATGTGGCCGACGAGCGAAAGCTGTGCCTTGTGCCCGAGGAGATTCGTATCGGCCGTCACGAGGACATTGTCATCCGTGATATGCACCTCGACATTGTCCGCCTTGCTGATCTTGCGGGCCAGCGCCTCGCGCAGGCCGTTCTCGTCGAACATGGCCGTCAGGGAGAGCGCCTCGGCCTGCGAGAGTGCCAGGCGTCCCTCCGAGAAAGCCCCGAAGTCAAAGACCGTATTGCGGCCGGAAAGCGCCATCTCGTGGACGCGCAGCTGGCCGACCTGTCCATCCTGGACCGTGACCTTGAGGCTGTCCGTCCGCCCGAGCAGCAGCTTGAGCCGCGGCGAAGCAGAGAGCTCCACCTCCACATGCGGCGTCGAGAATTTCTGGGAGAGGCGGCTCTCCAGCGCGCTCTCGACGACGGGAGGCAGCAAGAGCTCTCCGAGCACGATTAATATTATGAAGAACAAGCCCGTAATAGTCAAGGCTTTTCGCAATTTCATCACCTGCCAATGGAACAAGGAGTCAGAAGCACTGCTCCTGACTCCTCTGAAAACAAGACTCAGATTTCATGATTTGCTTTCGCCGCGAGGAAGGCGCGGATAAACATATCGATGTCGCCATCCATGACAGCCTGGACATTGCCCGTCTCGACATTCGTGCGGTGGTCCTTGACCATCGTGTACGGCTGGAAGACGTAGGAGCGGATCTGGCTGCCCCATTCGATCTTCTGCTGGTCGCCCTCGAGCTTCGCGAGCTCTGCTTCCTTCTTCTCCATCTCGAGCTCAAAGAGCTTGGCGCGCAGCATCTTGAGGCACTGCTCGCGGTTCTGGAGCTGGGAACGCTCGTTCTGGCACTGCACGACGATGCCCGTCGGCATGTGCGTCATGCGCACGGCGGACGACGTCTTGTTGATGTGCTGGCCGCCGGCGCCCGAAGCACGGTACGTGTCGACGCGGACGTCCGACATGTTGATGTTGACCTCGACGTTGTCGTCGATCTCCGGCATGATGTCGCAGGCCGCGAACGACGTGTGGCGGCGCGCCTGCGCGTCAAACGGCGAGATGCGCACGAGGCGGTGGATGCCCTTCTCGGAGCGCAGGAAGCCGTAGGCGTTGTGGCCCTTGATGAAGAGCGTCGCGCTCTTGACACCGGCCTCATCGCCCGGCAGCAGGTCAGCCGTCTCGACCGTGAAGCCGTGGCGCTCTGCCCAGCGGCCGTACATGCGCAGCAGCATCTGCGTCCAGTCCTGCGCCTCCGTTCCGCCCGCACCGGCATGCAGCGTCAGAATAGCATTGTTGGCATCGTACGGGCCCGACAGGAGAACTTCGAGCTGCAGGGACTCAAGGCCCTCCGCGACAGCAGCGAGTTCCGACTTGACGTCCTCCTCCATGCTCTCGTCCTGCTCTTCCATGCCCATCTCCCAAAGGGTCTGCGCATCCTCGAACTTCGCGACGAGATTCTTGTACTTGTCGACGCTGATCTTGACGTCGTTGAGTTCCTGATTGATTTTCTGGGCCTTCTCTGCGTCGTCCCAGAACGTCGGCTCACCCATCTTGTATTCGAGCTCGGCGATCTTCTCTTCCTTTGCCGGGACCTCGAGCGATTCGCCCATCTGGTCCAGCTTCGTCTTGAGTTCGCCAAGCTGCGGTTTGATATCTTCGAGCATAATATCCTTTCCTCTTTGTGATTGATGATTTATTCGTTCTTGCCGCAGCAGTTCTTGTACTTCTTGCCGCTGCCGCACGGGCACGGATCGTTGCGCCCGACCTTCTTGCCGTCCTTCGTCACGGGCTTTTTCTTGACCTCGGCCGCGCTGACCTCGTCACCATGCGAAGCCTGGGCGTTCTGCAGGTGATCCTGCAGCTGCGACTTCTGCTTCTTGATGATCTCTTCCATCTTGGCCTTGTCCTGCTCCGAAACGGCTTCCGGTGCAGCCGACTGCTGGGCAGCCGCCTGCTTTGCCGCGGCTTCCTGCTGCTGTTCCGGCGTGATGATGCTCACGTGGTACATCAGCGAGGCAATCTGGTCCTGGATGTCGGCCTCCATCTCTTCGAACATGTCGAGCGCTTCGATCTTGTACTCGACGAGCGGATTGCACTGGCCATAGGCGCGCAGGTTGATGCCGTCACGCAGCATGTCCATGTGGTCGAGATGCTCCATCCACTTCTTGTCGACGACGCGCAGCATGACGACCTTCTCGAGCTCGCGCATGTTGTCCTCGCCGAAGAGCAGCTCGCGGTTGTGATAGCCTTCCTCCGCGAGTTTCTCGAGGCATTCCTGCAGCTCGTCGCGGCTCATCGCAGCGAGCTCTTCCTTCTTGAGGCGGCCCTGCGGTGCGTAAATCTTCTCGGCATCCTCGATGAGGCCGTCGAGCTGCCACTCCTCCGGGTAGAGCTGCGCGTTGGCGTACTGGTCCATCTCCGCGCGGATGATGTGCTTGACCATGCCCATGATGTTCTCGCGCAGGTTCTCGCCGAAGAGGATCTTGCGGCGCTCGCCGTACATGACTTCACGCTGCTGGTTCATGACATCGTCGTACTCGAGGACGTGCTTGCGGATGTCGAAGTTGCGTGCCTCGACCTTCTTCTGCGCGTGCTCGATGGAATTCGTGATGAGCTTGTGTTCGATTGGCTCGTCCTCGTCCATGCCGAGCTTGTCCATGATGCCCGAGATGCGGTCCGAGGCGAAGAGGCGCAGCAGGTCGTCTTCGAGTGACAGATAGAAGCGCGATGCACCCGGGTCACCCTGACGGCCGGCACGGCCGCGCAGCTGGTTGTCGATGCGGCGTGACTCATGGCGCTCCGTGCCGATGATGAAGAGGCCGCCGAGTTCCGGCACGCCCTCACCGAGCTTGATATCCGTACCGCGGCCTGCCATGTTCGTCGCGATCGTCACGGCACCCTTCTGGCCGGCGCCCGCGATGATCTCCGCTTCTTTCTCGTGGAACTTGGCGTTGAGCACGTTGTGCGGGATGCCATTCTTCCGGAGGATGGCGCTGAGCTCCTCCGACTGCGTGATGGAGGTCGTGCCGATGAGGACCGGCTGCCCCTTCGCGTGCAGCGAGGTGACGGCACGGCCTACGGCCTTGTACTTCGCGCGCTTCGTCTTGAAGATGAGGTCTGGGTAATCCTTGCGGATGACCGGCTTGTTCGTCGGCACGACAATGACCGGCAGGTTGTAGATCTTGAGGAACTCGTCCTCCTCCGTCTTGGCCGTACCCGTCATGCCGGCGAGCTTGTCGTACATGCGGAAATAGTTCTGGAAGGTGATGGTCGCGAGCGTCTGGCTCTCGCGCTGGATCTTCACGCCTTCCTTCGCCTCGATAGCCTGATGCAGGCCGTCCGAGTAGCGGCGGCCTTCCATGAGGCGGCCCGTGAACTCATCGACGATGATGATTTCGCCGTTGCGCACGACGTAGTCGCGGTCGCGCTTCATCAGCGCCTTAGCACGCAGAGCGGCCGTGAAGCAATGCGAGAGCTCGATGTTCTCCGGTGCGTAGAGGTTGTTGATGCCGAGGATCTTCTCGACCTTCGGGATGGTGCTGTCAGCTGGTGCGACCGTCTTCTGCTTCTCGTCGACCGTGTAGTCGATGCCTTCCTTGAGGCCAGAGACGGCCTTGGCCATGACGGCATACATGTCCGTCGACTTGGCGCCAGGGCCCGAGATGATGAGCGGCGTGCGCGCCTCATCGATGAGGATGGAGTCGACCTCATCGACGATGGCATAGTGGAGCTTGCGCTGGACCATCTGCTCCGGATAGATGACCATGTTATCGCGCAGGTAGTCGAAGCCGAACTCGTTGTTCGTGCCGAAAGTGACGTCGCGGCTGTACGCGAACTTGCGCTCGGGGAAGTCCATGTCGTGCACGACGAGGCCGACCGTCAGTCCGAGATAGCGGTAGAGACGGCCCATATCCTCGCTGTCGCGGCGGGCCAGGTAGTCATTGACCGTGACCATGTGGACACCTTCGCCCGTCAGGGCATTGAGGTAGACCGGCAGCGTCGCGACGAGCGTCTTGCCTTCGCCCGTGCGCATCTCTGCAATCTTGCCCTCATGCAGGCACATGCCGCCGATGAGCTGCACATCAAAATGGCGCATGCCGAGCACACGGCGCGAGCCCTCACGGACAACAGCAAAAGCTTCGGGCAGGATATCGTCAAGCGTCTCACCATTCGCGAGGCGCTCACGGAATTTGTTCGTGTATCCCGTCAGCTTGTCGTCTGTCAGCGCCTGCATCTGCGGCTCCAGCGCATTGATCTTCTCGACCACCTTGCGGTAGCGGGCAATCTCTTTATCGTTATTGTCACCTAAGAATCTCTTGATGAATCCCAGCAACCAAATCACTCCTTACTGCGTATGGGGCTGCACGTGCTTCCCCTATAGTTAACCTACCTTACAATATTATCAGACTGACCTTTATAAGTCAATTTTCCCTTTGCTCTGCAGTGCAGGAGAGATGGCGGAAGTTCACCGGCTCGACCTCTGCCTTTCGCAGCGCCTCCCCGACGCGCGGCGAGAGGATGGCCGCGAGCTCCGCCTCAAAGTCATGCTGCCAGCCGCTGTCTTCCTGCAGCACATCGTTTTTCGTGCCGGGATGCATCATGACCTCCGTCGTCCCCTGTGGCAGATGCGCAATGAGGTGCAGGAGCTCGCCTTCGCTGACAGCCTCGCCCGCAACGATGCCGGCAAAATTATCCGGCGTCAAGAGGCCTCGGCGGTGCGCCTTGCAGGCGGCGAGGCGTGCAAGCGTGCTGAGGCCCAGGCGCCCGACGAGCTGCCCGAGCCCGCCAAACGCACCGGCAAAGAGCGGCGTGCGCGGCGTGCGCACGGCCCGGATGCCCGCACGGGATGCGAGGTCCAGGACGATGTCGATGATGCCCGGCAGTGTGTGCATGTGCTGATGGCTGTCCACATGCGAGATGGGAATCCCCGTCGCTTCGACCTTCTGGAGCTGCGCGGCGAGCTCACGCCGGACCTCCTCAAGATTGACGCCGCCCCTCAGATAGCGCTTGAGGAGCGCCGTGTGGTCCGGCAGGAAGTCCCCCTCCGCGCCGACGAGCGAGGGAATCTCCTCCGGCGGCAGGATGGGATGGCCGTCGACGAGCGTGAAGTGGACGCCGAGCCCGAGCGCCTCGTGGCGGCGTGCGATATCGATGGCCCCCGCAAAGGCAGCACCGCCCGGCATGACCGTCGCCGAGCGCAGGCAGCCATGCTCGATCCCTTCCTCCACCGCCCGATTGATCTCCGCATGACGTCCAAAGTCATCGGCATTGATGATGATGTAGCGCAAGACAGGCACCTCTTCTTTCTTGATACATGAAATAAATGACATGGAAAAAGGAGCCCGCAAGCAGGCTCCTCTCATTGCAATGTGTCAAAGTGGTTGTACGATCAGGTATCCGACTCGATGAGGCCATAGTTGCCATCATCGCGGCGGTAGACAACATTGACTGCCTCCGTCTCCGCATCGCGGAAGACGAAGAAGTTATGGTTCAAGAGATTCATCTCCATGATGGCTTCCTGGACATCCATCGGCTTGACGATGAAGTGTTTCGTCTTGACGACCTTGTAGGTGTCGCTCTCATCATGAACGTCCGGCATCGGGCTCGACTTGAGCTCTTCCGTCTTGAACTGGCCAGAACGCAGGCGGCGCGCGAGTTTCGTCTTCTGTTTATGGATCTGGCGCTCCAGTTTCTCTACGACAAGGTCGATGGAGGTGTACATATCCATCGTCGATTCCTCGCCACGCAGCAGGATGCCACCGGGGATTGGGACAGTGACCTCGACGATGTGGCGGCCCTTCGAAACCGTCAGCAGCACCTTGATATCGCCGACGGAATCAAAGTATTTCGTGACTTTGCCAACGCGTTTCTCCACGTACTCACGCAGGGAAGGAGTGATCTCGATATTCTTGCCTCTTACAGTGAATGTTGCCATAAGACACATCCCCTTTCTTATTTCTATGCCGCCAAGCGGCACAATTTATTGAAGAAAGCAATGCGCCGGACACTGTTGGATGTTACAGTTTCCTATCCTATCCGAGAGATCCGAACGCTTTCTGTTTATATTGGTAGTATTCGCCAAAGCCGCAGGAATCCCTTCTTCCAAATCCGGAAAATCCAATTATTTTCTCGCAAATCTGGAACCCGGACAAAAAGAAAAGCCAAGTCCCGTCTCCGGGACCCGGCTCTTTTCATTCGTTCTTATGCCGTCTTGATGACGTTGGCAGCCTGCGGGCCACGCGCACCCTCGACAATCTCGAACTCGACATCCTGACCCTCATTGAGCGTCTTGAAGCCTTCGTCCTGGATTGCGGAGAAATGGACGAATACATCATCGCCACCTTCGCGAGCGATGAAGCCGTAGCCTTTCTCAGGACTGAACCATTTTACTTTGCCAACCATAATGATTCCTCCTACACAAATCAAAAACCGTCAGGATAATGGGCATCCTGATTCACTTTCGATTATACTGAGTCGTTGCGGGGTTGTCAATGGGATTGTTCCCTGTCAACACGACTGCATGTGAGGAATACCATTGTCTCATCTCCAAGTAGGACGGGCTGGCAATCTGTCACTCCGATATGGTTCTCAGCGATCTCAGAGGACTTTCGAGAGGAAGAGGCGCGTGCGCTCTTCTTTCGGGTGCTCGAAGACTTCCTTCGGGTCGCCCTGCTCGATGATGCGTCCGTCGTCGACGAAGAGCAGGCGGTCGCCCACCTCGCGCGCAAAGCCCATCTCGTGCGTGACGATGACCATCGTCATGCCCTCTTCGGCTAGCTTGCGCATGACGTCGAGGACTTCGCCGACCATCTCCGGGTCGAGTGCGGAAGTCGGCTCGTCGAACAGCATGACCTTCGGCTTCATCGCCAGCGCGCGCGCAATGGCGACGCGCTGCTGCTGGCCGCCGGAGAGCTGGCTCGGATAGGCGTCAGCCTTGTCGGCCAGGCCGACGCGTGCGAGCAGCTTGCGCGCCGTCTCCTCGGCCTCCTGCTTCGCGACGTGGCGGACCTTGATTGGGGCCAGCATGATGTTCTGGAGCACCGTCATGTGCGGGAACAGGTTGAAGCGCTGGAAGACCATGCCGACTTCCTCGCGCACCTTGTTGATGTTGGCCTCGCCGTCGAGCACGATGCCGTCGACGCTGACCTCGCCGGAAGTCGGCTCTTCGAGGTAATTCATGCAGCGCAGCAGTGTGCTCTTGCCCGAGCCGGATGGCCCGATGATGACGACGACTTCCTTCTCCTTGATCGTGAGGTTAATGCCCTTGAGCACCTCGACGTCACCAAATGATTTTCTCAGATTCTCAATGTCGATCATCCGTCTTGTATCTCCTCTCCAGATATGCTACGAAGCGGGAAATCGTCAAGGTCATGGCCAGGTAGATGACCGCGACGCTGAGCCAGATTTCCAGCGAACCATACGTCTTCGCGATGATCAGCTGGCCGCGGCGCGTGAGTTCCTCGAAACCGATGACCGAGACGAGGGACGAGTCCTTCAAGAGGGCGATGAACTCATTGCCGAGCGGCGGGATGACGCGCTTGAAGGCCTGCGGCACGATGATGTAACGCATCGTCTGCACCCAGGTCATGCCGAGCGAGCGGCCGGCTTCCATCTGCCCCTTGTCGATGGACTGGATGCCGGCGCGGAAGATCTCCGCGACGTATGCGCCCGAGTTGATGCCACAGGAGCCGATGGCCGCGACGAACGGGTCGACGCGCTGGCCCGTGATGACCGGCAGCGCGAAGTAGACCAGGAAGATCTGCACGAGAAGCGGCGTGCCGCGGAAGAAGTCGACGTAGATTGCCGCGAGGACGCGCAGGAGCTTGATGCGCGAGATGCGCGCGATGCCGACGAAGAGGCCGATGACCACACCGAGGGCAACTGAGAGAGCCGTAATCTTGATCGTGACGCCAGCGCCCACGAGTAGGAGTGGGAAGGAGTTCACGACCAAATCGAAGTTAAAATGCATTTGCTTTCACCTTACCATTGGGATTCATAATTATTCATCTTCATCACAGAGAAAAACCTGTCTATTATTATATTTCCTGCCCTCTCTCCTGTCAATGAAAAAGGAAAAAGCAAAACACCACGCCGGAAGCGTGGTGTTTCTTTATGCAGGATAGGTGATTATTTCTGTCCACCGAACCATTTTGCATAGATCTTGTCGTACTCGCCGTTCTCTTTGAGCTTCTTGAGTGCTTCGTTGATCTTGGACTGCAGTTCCGTGTTGTCCTTTGCCATCGCGATACCGTAATCCTCAGCCGTCAGTTTCTCCTCGAGAGCCTTGACGCCCGTCTCACCGCTCTTCGTGATGTAGTAGTCGTTGACCGGACGGTCGTTGACGACTGCGTCGACGCCATGACCCTTGAGCTCCATGAAGCAGTCAGCCGGTGTGTTGAGCTCCTTGACCTCTACACCGCCGAGCTTCTTGACCGCCTCAGCACTCGTCGTGCCGATCTGGACAGCGACCTTGTGGCCCTTGAGATCCTGGAAGCTCTTGATGGCCTGCTCATCCGAGCGGACGACCATCGTCAGGCCGGACTGATAGTACGGATCCGAGAACGAGACATTCTCTTTGCGCTCGTCGTTGATCGTCATGCCCGAGATGATGACGTCGATGTTCTTGGCCTGCAGCGCCGGGATCAGGCCATCGAAGCCGATGTTCTGGATCTCGACATCGTAGCCCATCTCCTTGCCGATGGCGCGGATCAGGTCCATATCGAAGCCCTGGTAATCCTTCTGGCCTTCATCCTGGAACTCGAACGGTGCAAAGTCGATCGACGAACCGACCTTGAGTACCTTGGCGCTCGAGCCGCTGCCTGAGGATGCCGAGTTGCTGCCGCCGCAGCCAGCCAGCGCAAACGTCGCGAAGACGCAGGCTGCCAGAAGGACGAATAACTTCTTCAAATTCATAAAAATCCCTCTCTCTCTCAGATTTCCATAGCTTGCCGCTATTGATGGATCCTTTCAGAGAATGAGGCCCGGAAACGTATCCGGGCCTCATTGCTCTCTTACGCGACCTATTATAACATAATCGCGGATATCATGCCAGTCTCATGAAAAAATTTCAACCGACTGTCTCTCAGTGCTGTGCTCTTCTCTTGGTGAAGCAGTCACGGCAGTACACCGGGCGGTCGTTCTTCGGTTCAAACGGAACTTCCGTTTCTTTACCGCAATCTGCACAGACGACCTTGTACATCTGGCGCTGCTCGCCACCTTCGCGGCTGCGGTGGCGCTTGTCACGACAATCACGGCAGCGAGCCGGTTCGTTCTCGAAGCCCTTCTCAGCGTAGAATTCCTGTTCACCAGCGGTGAAGATGAATTCCTTGCCACATTCTTTGCACGTGAGTGTCTTGTCCTGGAAAGCCATAAGATAATCCCCTTACTGAAAAATTAGAATAACGTATTAGATGTCCGGTTCTCTCAATGCAGATATGCGAAGAAAATAGAACGTCTATAAACCAGTATATAGGTAAAGTCCGTAAAGTGCAAGTAATTTTTATTTCAAGATTTTTCTGTTATATTATGACAAAGAAAAAAAGCTGGGCAACCCCAGCTTTTTCTTTGCAGTATAAGCGCATCAGACTGCTCTGCGGCGGCGGATCAAAGTCCTGCCCTGCGGGCGCAGGATGCGGCAGCTGTTGAGCACGACGGCCAGTGTCGCCGTGTTGTGGATGACGGCTGCCCAGAGCGGGTTGATCTTGCCGAGTGCGCCGAGCAGCATGGCGCCGCTGTTGACGAGGATCGTCGCCATGAAGTTCTGCTGGACGAGGTCCATCGTGCGGCGGCCGAGCCGCAGGGCCTCCATGAGGCGGGACGGGTCTTCCGAATGGATCGTGACGGCCGAAGATTCCGCCGCGATATCCGTCTGGCGCCCGCCGAGGGATACGCCGACATCGGCAAACGCGAGTGCTGGCGCATCGTTGATGCCATCGCCGACCATCATGACCGTGCCGCGCTGCTTGAGCTTGTTGACGTAGCTCGACTTGTCCTCGGGCAGGATCTCCGCATGGTACGAATCGATGTCCATGCTGCGCGCGACTTCCTGCGCCACGGCCTTGCTGTCGCCGGTCAGCATGACGATCTCGTCGATGCCGTAGCGGCGCATCTGGTTCAGCGTCTTCTTCATCTTCGGACGGATCGGGTCCTCGATGCCGATGACACCGATGAGCTCGTCATTCCTTGCCACGTAAAGCAAGTTCTTGCCGACCAGGCCGGCATCGAGCTGCTCGGTATCCTTGACGCCGCTCTCGCGCAGGAACTTCTTGCTGCCGACGCGGACGACACCGCCCTTGAAGCCATCGAAGTCGGGAACTTCTGCCTGCATGCCGCGCGCCACGATGGTCTTCGAGCTCTTGTGGTGCGGCGTCTGCCATTCATGCTCTTTGACGTACTTCTGGATAGCGACGGCCAGCGGATGGACGGAGTGCATCTCAGCAGAGGCTGCGAGCAAGACGGCTTCTTTCTCCGTCACGCCGCTCGCCGTCTTGACGAACGCGATCTGCGGCACGCCGATCGTCAACGTGCCCGTCTTGTCGAGCACGACCGTATCTGTCTCAGCCAGCGCCTCGATGTAGTTGCCGCCCTTGACCAGGATGCCGCGCTTGGCTGCGGCGCCGATGGCCGCCGAGATGGCCGTGGCCGTCGAGAGCTTCAGGCCGCAGGAGAAGTCGATGAACAGCAGGTTGAGGACGCGCTGCCAGTCCCGTGTTGCACCGTAGACGATGGCCGCACCGAGGAAGGAGATCGGCACGAGGAAATTCGCCATCTGGTCGGCGAAGTTCTGCACCGGTGCCTTGCGCGTCTGCGCCTCTTCGACGAGGTGGACGATGTGCGCAAGGCTCGTGTCCTTACCGACCTTCTCGACGGAGATGACGAGTTCGCCTGCCTCCACGACAGAGCCCGCGTAGACCGGCGACCCCTTGTGCTTCATGGCTGGGTTCGACTCGCCCGTGATGGACGCCTGATTGATGGCGGCATCACCGCGGATGACGCGGCCATCGATGACGATCTTCTCGCCGGTGTGCGCGGCGATGACGTCGCCAGCCTTGACCTGCTCGACCGGCACCTTGCGCTCGACCTCGCCGTCGACCAGCCAGACGTAGCGCTGGTCGAGGGACAGCAGGCCGGAGATCTGCGTGCGGGCGCGCTCTGCTGCGTAACTCGTGAGCATCTCGGCACCGTTGGAGATGGCCAGCAGCGTCAGGCTCGATTCCGGCTTGCCGGCGAGCACCGAGGCAATGACAGCCGTGGCCGTCAGCGTATCGGCATTCGGGCGGTGATCCTTGACCATGCCCTGGACGCCGTTCTGGATGAACTTGCGCGCGATTGCGAGCACGAGCAGGCTGCGCGCAACTTTCATGCTGAGGAAGAGCTGCGGCGAGGTGCGCTTCAGGATCTCCATGCCAGCAAAGCTGGCCAGCGAGAAGAGCGCGTCGCGCCGGTATTCTGCCAGGCGCTCGGCCGGCGTCACAGCCGCTTCCTGCACGCGCCGCACGGTTGCGATAGCCAGTCTCTGGATCTCGCGGAACGGCAGTGCGCCCCGATACCAGATCTGGACGCGCTTGTCTGTGACCGTCACCGCCTTGACCGTGCGGTAGCGGCGGATCTGCGCGGCCAGCAGCGCGCGTTCCTCACGCGGCAGGGCGGCCTGCAGATGAAGGTAACAACTTCCATACATCATACGGTACGCCATCCTCTCATCAATGACAGCGCCCACCAGAGCATCTGTGCTCCCGATGGAGAAGAATACGTCATGAGCACCTTGCGGATCCCCCGCAGGGCAAAGAGCAGCGACACGAGCGAGCTCATATCGAACCAGCCAGCCGTATGGCGGTTGATCCAGGCCGAGAACTCCCGGCCTGAGTTGCGCACGCTGCGCGTGATCCTGCCGGCATGCGACTCGTCGAGTCCGGCGCACTCCGCCTCCGCAGCATCGGCCGATGCCGCAGGGAACAGATGCTCCTTGAGCCAGGCTGCCAGCGCATCAACGCGCAGGCTGTCCGCCTCGTCGAACTCGATGAGGATGCTGCCGCTCAAGGCGCTGACTTCACAGCTCTTGACAAAGTCCAGTGCTGCGAGCCGCTCCTCCAAGAGCGTTGCGATGGACGGCGCGATGCGGACCGCGCGGTAGCGGCGGCGCCCTGGCAGGGCCGATACGAGAGCAAAGGACGGCACAGCCCTCAAGGGCGCCGCCTGCGGCTTGGCGGCCGCCCGGCTGCGCCGCCCCACGGCAGCACGGCCGGATGAAGGCGCTGCGGAAGAGCCCCCGAACATCTGCCGGATGCTCTTGCCGATCGCTGCCCCCATCATGAAACCAGATACGTACGACATATTTTACCTCCTTGCATGCGTCATGATGTATTCTTCTACCTTGCGCAGATCCGGATTCTGCCGCAGCCTCTCCGGCTCGTAGTGGATGAGGATCGAGCCCGTGACGATGCTCGTCTCCACGCGCGCAATTTCTGGAAAAGCGCGGAGCTGCTGCTGTACCTGACGCTCGAGCTCCAGATTGCCCAGGAGCTTCTTGCTGCGCAGGCGGATGCGCCCCGGCAGATACGAAGCAATCTCGACGGAACGGATGAATAAGTCCAGTTTAGTAGTGGGGATCTGCAGACTTCCCATGAGATTCAAGATAGTTCCTCCCTTACAGAAAGAGACTGCCAGACGTTTGGCAGTCTCTCCCCCTCATTCTACAAGAAATCAGTTCTTCTTTGCCTGCTGGGCTGCGATGAGGTCTTCGAGTTCTTCTTTCTGGCGCTGAAGCTCAGCAAGAGGAATCTCACCTGCCGGTGCAGCCGGCTGCATTGCTGCCATCTGCTGCTCGCGCTCCTGCATGAAGCGGTAGCCGAAGATACCAGCTACGGCACCTACTGCAAGGCCGATCCAAAAGTCTGTTTTCTGGAACATCGTATCCATCCTCCTTTTTCATTTCTGACAGGCAGACCAAAGGCACTGCCCATCGCTGGAACAAGACAGTCGTCCTGTTTACCCTTTATCTTATCACTAATGGGAATCATTGTCAAAACTATAAAAATAACGCATACTTCGATTGAAGTATGCGTTATCAACAGAATACATTAGCGTTTGCGCGTTACATCTCTTTGACCGGCACGGGTCCGCGCGAGAGCGCGATGGCCCCCGTGCGGGCAATCTCGATGATGCCGTATTCCCGCATGACCTCGCAGAGCGCGTCAATTTTGTTCTGCGTGCCCGTGAGCTCGATGACGACGTCATCTGGCGTCACATCCACGATGTTGGCGCGGAAGATGTTGACGACATTGACGATGTCGCTGCGCGTCTCGCGCGTCGCCTTGACCTTGATGAGCACGAGCTCGCGCTCTATTGCGTCTTCCTCGCTGAGGTTGACGATCTTGATGACATCGATGAGCTTGCTGAGCTGCTGGATGACCTGATCGAGTTCGCCCTCCGACTCCACCGAGACGACGATGTTGATGCGCGTGACTTCCGGCTCCTCCGTGTAGCCAGCGGAGATGCTCTCGATATTGAAGGCGCGCCGGCTGATGAGCCCCGACACATGCGTCAGAACGCCCGGCTTATTGTCGACCAGCACGGCAAGCAGGTATTTCTTCATCTTCTATTCCTCCTACACCCAATCTACATCCAATCTCAGAGATAACCGAGGACCATCTGGTCCAGGCGCTTGCCACCCGGCACCATCGGCAGGACATCTTCCTCTTCCGGGATGACGACATCGATGAGGACGGCGCCCTTCTCCGACAGGATTTCCGGCAGGCGCGTCTCGAGCTCCTCCTTCTTCGTCAGGCGGTACCCCTTGACGCCCATGGCCTCTGCGAGCTTGACGAGGTCCGTCTTGCCCTTGAGCTCCGACTGCGAGTAATGATGGTTGTAGAACAGGCGCTGCCACTGTCCGACCATGCCGAGGATCTCGTTGCGGATGACGACGACCTTGACGTCGATATCGTTGTCGGCAATCGTCGCAAATTCCTGGCAGTTCATCATGATACTGCCGTCACCCGAGAAGAGCACGACCGGGGAATCCGGGCAGCCGACCTTGGCGCCGAGCGCTGCCGGCAGGCCGTAGCCCATCGTGCCCTGTCCACCGGACGTCAGGAAGTGGCGCGGCTTGTAGACCTTGAAGAACTGAGCCGCCCACATCTGGTGCTGGCCAACATCCGTCACGCCGATCGCATCGCGCCCCATGAGGCTGCTGACCTTGCTGATCAGTGCGCCCGGTTTGATGGCATCGCCTTCCTCGCGATAGCCGAACGGGTGCTTCGCCTCGAGCTCCAGCGCATGCGCGAGCCACGGAGCGAACTTTGCAACAAAGTCGTCCGGGCAGGCAGCGAGCTTGTCGCGCAGGAGAGGCAGGGACCAGCTGAGGTCACCGAGCACGCGATAGTCGACCTTGACATTCTTGTTAAGCTCAGCGCGGTCGATTTCAAAGTGGACGATCTTCGCATGCGGCGCGAACTCCGACACCTTGCCCGTCACGCGATCGCTGAAGCGCATGCCGATGCAGAGCAGCAGGTCGCACTCCTGGATGGCCATGTTGGCACCGTAGGAGCCGTGCATGCCCGCAAAGCTCAGGAAGCCCTTCTCATCAGCTGGGATGGCGCCGAGTCCAAGCAGGGTCGCCGTGCTCGGCGCGCCGAGGCGGCGCACGATATCCTGGAGCACGCCAGCCGTCTCCGAGAGGATGACGCCGCCGCCCACAAAGACCAGCGGCTTCTTGGCTCTGCGGATGGCCTCGACCACCGCATCGATCTCACGCTCATCGCCGACGTTCTCGCCGCTGTAACCGCGCAGATGGACAGAATCCGGATATGCATAGTCAAACTTCGTATCAAAGACATCCTTCGCCACATCGATGACGACAGGACCCGGACGGCCCGTGCGCGCGATGTAGAAGGCCTCTTTGAGCACGCGCGGCAGATCCTCTACCTTCTTGACGAGGTAATTGTGCTTCGTGATCGGCGTCGTGATGCCGCAGACATCCGCCTCCTGAAAGGAATCCTTGCCGATGTAGGAGTTAGCCACCTGCCCCGTGATGCAGACGAGCGGCACCGAATCCGTATAGGCCGTCGAGATGCCCGTGACGAGATTCGTCGCACCTGGGCCAGAAGTCGCAAAGACGACGCCGACCTTGCCCGTCGCGCGCGCATAGCCGTCTGCCGCATGGACAGCCCCCTGCTCATGGCGCGTCAGGATGTGCGGAAACTTCATTTTATAGACAGCATCGTAGAGCGTGAGCACCGCGCCGCCGGGATAACCGAATACGACGTCCACGCCTTCATTCTTCAGGCTCGTGAGCACAGCCTCTGCACCATTCATCAACAAGTGAAAGCCCCCTTCTGACTTGGATTCACAAAATAGACCGATAAATCAATAGACCAACTGAAAATGGATTCTCTTATTATACCGCATAAGTATACAACATTACAACCAATGCAGGCAAAATTTCTCGGAATGGCCCTCCATGCAGTTCAGCGATGGTCACTGGCAAAGACGAGCACATCGACGCGCTCTGCCCCGGCGTGCCGCAGCACAGCAGCACAGGCAGAGAGCGTCGCGCCCGTCGTCAAGATGTCATCGAGCAGCAGGATGCGCTTGCCGCTGACATCGGCATCTTGCGCCACGGAGAAGGCATCCTTCAGGCTCTTGCGCCGCTCTGCTGGCCGCATCTTGTAGAGTGGGCCCGTCCGCTTCGTGCGCACGAGCGCCCGCTCCAGGGGCAGGCCCTGCCCCTTCAGCCAATCCCCGAAGATCAACTCCACCTGATTGAAGCCGCGCTCGCGATAGCGCTCTTTATGCAAAGGGACAGGCACCGCCATGTCGATAGCAGCGGGCAGCACAAAGTCGCTTTCGCGCAAGAAGCTCGCGATACACGGCAGGGCGCTGCGCTTCTTCTTGTACTTGAGCGCATGAATCAGGCTGCGCAGGCCGCCGTGATAGACACCAAGCGCCCATGCTGTCCCGATCAACGGCTGCATGGCCGCCGGCAGCAGGATGACATGCGGCTTCTGCGCCGCCGCCATGCAATCCTGGCACCACGCGCCGAGATGCTCGACATAGGCGTGGCAGACAGGACAGTGCGGCGGGAAGACGAAATCCACAAGCATCTGCCAGAGCCCCCTGCCCATCGCGATTCCTCCTCCCTGTACCTTCAGCAAGCGGCGTTCCCTCAAGACACCGATCCTCAGCTTCTCAGTGACCGAAGAAGCGATGCTTCGGCTTCTTGCTCTCCCAGGCCATGACCGCCTCGAGGACAGAGCCGCCGATGCAGCGGGCCTTATCCGAAATCGTGTAGCACTCCTCCTGCCCCATCGTCGGATGGATGTCCGCGATCTTCTGGCCGGCCGCCACCTTGCTGCCATCGTAGATGGCACCGCGCAGGACGCCATCAATGGTCGCCTTGATGTCGACGGACTCACCTTCCTTGACGTGGAGATGGCCGATGACCTCCCCCTTCTTGACCATCAGTGAGATCGTGCGCATCATCTCGACACGGCCATCAGCCGATGCAAAGACGAGGTGCTCGATATTCGGATTCTCGCCGACCGTGCCATTGCCGTGGTCGATGTCCTTCGAGGAATAGCCCTCGTAAATCAGGCGGCCGAGGTTGTGGCCGCGCCCCGTCTCCACGACGACATCGACGTCGCGTCCCGCGCAGAAGCCTGGTCCGAGCGCGATCGTGTGCTCCGCCAATCCCTTCTCCTTGCCATGGCTCTTGTGTGCGACGATGGCGTCGATGAGCACATCCGGCTTGAGTTCAGCCACGCACTTCGCCTCCGGGTCTGCAATCATCATGATCTCCCCCTTCTTGAGGCGCTTCTGCGCCTCTTCCAGGCTCTTGGCTCGATGGCAGCTCACGCGCTCCACTTCCGATTCGCCACGGTACATGGCATCGGAGAACGTGACCTTGCGCCTCGTCGCCGTCGGTTTCTTCTGTTCGAGGATCAGCACGCGGAAGCCCGCGCGATGCAGACAATGCGCGATGCCGCTGCCGAGTTCGCCGCCACCGCGGACGATGATCAGATGTTTCATAGATGGAACCTTCTTTCCCTATAGTCTCTCTTTTATTATACTATAAATTGACATAATCTACCTGAAATAATTTATTTTTGTCAGCCTTGTGTAAAGCATTGCAATTATCTGACACCCATGGTATAATATAACTGTAAAGAGGAGATGGACAAGCAAACCACCGCTAAGTAGTCCTAGAGGTCGAAAAGTAGCAGGTGCATGTCCTGCCGAAAAAGGCGCTCTTCAAAACCTTACACGAAAGGATGTGGATGGTTATTGAAGATTATGATGAGCAGAACTTCTTTCCAACCTGACTAGCAAGCGCACTGGTGAAGTACAAGAATATCCATAGCGCGGGGAATGCACGTAATGATGGCCAGGGGCCGCCAGTCGTGCTCGATGCCAATGGAAGTCTGGAGCGCAACGTCAGTAACTGGATTGAAGGAACGCAACCCTGGGTAACGGTAAATCATCGAGAATCCATCGAGAAGTAGTCGGTATCTCCTATGTTATCGGTAACGGACCAAGATGAACCAGATGTGCACAACGTGATTTTGAGATCACAACTGTTTCAGCTGAGCATGATGAGATATTTGCAAAGTTCCTGTTCGCGAGGGAAATTTGCTACGTGACAACAGAATATAGAAGAAGGATCACATTATTTATGGTTGACTACGTATAAAGCGGCTTACATTACGAGAGAATGTAAGCCGCTTTTGTTGTGCTTATTCGATTGTATGACCTGGATATCCCCACTTAAGCACTTAAGCACTCAGGAGTCTTCAGGAATCTTCGTAAGGACGCACGCGCAGCGTGAGGCCGCGCTCTTCGCAGATCTTCCGGCATTTTGCGATTTCCTCGGGACCTTCGACGTGGTCGACGATCGTCAGCACGACGTTCGGCACGTATGGCTTGCAGTGCTGCGCGAAGGTCAGCATGGCATCGTAAGACCCGATGCCGAACTTCGAGCGCGTGAGCTCAAGGTAGCGCTCGGCGTTCGAAGCGTTGAGGCTGATGGAGACCGTGTCGAGGATGCCCTTGAATTCGGCAGCAAACTCATGGCCGTTCTCCAGCTCGCCGAGGCCATTCGTGTTGAGGCGCGTCGGCAGCTCTGGATGCTGCTGCTTGACATAGCGCAGAAGCTCTAAGAGCACATCGAGGCGCATCGTCGGCTCGCCGAAGCCGCAGAAGACGACCTCCTTGATGTAGTCCCAGGGAACAGTCGCGAGCGCGTCCTTGACTTCCTCGACCGTCGGCTCCTGCCCCTTGAACCACAGCGAGGACTGCTCGGCCATGTGCTTCATCGTGCGCAGGCAGAACGTGCAGGCGCAGTTACAGTGATTCGTGATATTGACGTAGAGATTGCGCTTGCCCTCCGGCTGTACGCGCAAGGATTCATCGAGCGGCAGGTACTTGCCGCCGGCATGTGTTGCATAGACAATCATGGAAGTCCCTCCTAAACGTAATCCAGAAAATACACATCGGCCATCAGTGCAGCTCGGTCAGGTACTCCTCAAAGGGCAGGCCGTAATTCCACGGCAGGTCGAGCCCCAGTGCGTACTGAAGGCAGCGGCTGATGAAGGAAGCGGCCTTCTGCACAGCCTCCTCGAGCCCTTCTCCATTGATCAGGCTGGCCGCGACGATGGCCGCAAAGGCGTCGCCGCTGCCGCTGCGGTCCCCGCCGATCTTCGGCGCGCGCACGATGGCCATATGGCCCGCATCGTAGAGGAAATTCTTGATGAAGTCCCCCTCGTGGAGGCCCGTGATGACGACCTGCTGCGGGCCACGCGAAGCAAGCGCCTCTGCCATCTGCTGCAGCGCACCGTCCGTGACAATGCCGTCATCGGGGTACGGGATGTCGAGCAGCTGGCACGCCTCTGTGAGGTTCGGCGTGACGAGGTCCGCCACGCCGAGCAGACGGCGCATCTTGTCGCACATCTCCTGCGTGTACGACGGGTAGAGCTTGCCATAGTCGCCCATGACGGGGTCCACCATGACGCGCGTCTCAGCCCCTTTGAAGCGATGGATGAAGTCGAGCACGATGGCAATCTGCTCGGCCGAGCCCAGAAAGCCCGTACAGATGCCATCGAAAGACAGGCCATTCACTTCCCAGCTCTTGATGTACGGCTCCATGCGCGCCGTGTAGTCATCGAGGTAATGATTCGGGAAGCCCGTATGGACCGAAAGGATGGCGGTCGGCAACGGGCATGCCTGGATCTTCATGGCGGATATGAGCGGCAGCTCCACCGTGACGGAACAGCGCCCAAAGCCCGTGATGTCATTGACGAGCGCAATTCGCTTCTGACGTTTCATCTCTCTATCTCCATCCTCTACTTCTACTCCTCTGCAACTCAATTCCTCTCACTTACGATTCAGCCTGTTCAGCGGTTGTCGACCTTGTCCATGGCGACGAGGTCGTGCTCCATGAAGCGGTGCTCTGCGAGGCGCTCGTACTTCGTGTCCGGACGGCCGTAGTTGGCGTACGGGTCAATCGAGATGCCGCCGCGCGGCAGGAACTTGCCCCAGACCTCGATGTACTTCGGGTCCATGAGGCGGATGAGGTCCTTCATGATGACGTTGACGACATCCTCGTGGAAATCGCCGTGATTGCGGAAGCTCACGAGGTAGAGCTTCAGCGACTTGCTCTCGACCATGCGGCGCCCCGGGATGTAGGAGATGTAGATGGTCGCGTAGTCCGGCTGGCCCGTGATGGGGCAGAGCGCCGTGAACTCTGGGCAGTTGAACTTGACCCAGTAATCGTTATCCGGATGGCGGTTCTCGAACGTCTCGAGGATCTCCGGGCAGTAATCGTAGTGGTACTTGACATTCTTCTTGCCGAGGAGCGTGATGTCCTCCTGTGATTTATCGCGTGACAATGAGCGTCCCTCCATATATTCATATAATCTCTAACGTCTAAATCTATAACTCCTATCATAGCGAATCCTAAAAAAATAATCAAGCATGCAAAGAGCCCCGCATCCGATCCGAGGATCGTGATGCGGGGCTCTTCTATGCTGAGTCCTATCCGGCTCAATGTCAATATCAGTGATTGAAGATGTTCTTCAGGGCCTGCTTGTTGACGTCGCGGTTGAGCTGTGCGAGGTACGTCGTCAGCTTGATGTTCTTCGGGCAAGCTTCGACGCAGTTCTGGCTGTTGCCGCAGCTCGTGATGCCACCCTTCTCCATCAGGGCGTTCAGGCGCTTCGGTGCGTCGAACTTTCCGAGCGGATGGAGGTTGAAGAGGTAGGCCTGTACCGTCGGAGCCGGTCCGATGAAGTCGGACTGCGGGCCGACGTTCGGGCAAGCCTCGAGGCAGCAGCCGCAGGTCATGCAGTGCGAGATCTCGTAAGCCGTCTGTGCCGTGTACGGGTTCTGGATGGGAGCATCCTTGACTTCCCACGTGCCATCGACTTCGACCCAGCCGTGGATACGCTTAAGGCTCTCGAACATGACGGAGCGGTCGATGAGCAGGTCGCGGATGACCGGGAACGTGCGGGCCGGCTGCAGGTGAATCGGCTGCTTGAGCGTGTCAACGAGCGTGCAGCAAGCCTGGCGAGCCTTGCCGTTGATGACCATCATGCAGGCGCCGCAGACCTTCTCGAGGCAGTTGCATTCCCACGTCACTGGCGGGACTTTCTTGCCGTCGACGGTTACCGGGTTCTTCTGGATTTCCATCAGGGCAGCAACGATGTTGAGGCCCGGACGATAGTCAATCTCGAACTCCTGGTTGTACGGCTTCTCCTTCGGGCCGTCCTGGCGCTCGACGATGATTCTGACTTTTTTCTGTTCTGCCATTTCTATTTGTCCTCCCTCTTACTCTTTCTTAGCTACGGCATAGTTACGCAGACGCGGCTTGATGAGAGAGTGCTCGAATTCGCGGTAGGAAACGACCGGCTCTTCCTTCTCCTGGTCGAAGGTGACGATGGTCGTACGCATGAACTTCTTGTCGTTGCGCTCGAAGAACACGAGGTCGTCATTGCCGTCATCCGTCGTGCCACGGCCCGTCTCAGCGTCGAAGTGGAACTTGCCGTACTTCTTCGTGAGGGCTTCCTTGAGCTGGTCATCCATCTTATCGTAGTCGGACTTCAGGACGATCTTCGCATGAGCACCGCGGCTCTCGTCACGCTGCAGAGCGGACTGCGTGATGGCCATCGCATAGATGATCATGTTGCGCAGCTGGCGGACGAACATCGCTTCCTGGTTTGCCCAAGTGCCGTGATCCGTAACGCCGATGTTGTCCCAACGCTTGAGGATTTCCTTGAGTTCCTTGACGCACTCCTTGAGGCCGTTGTTGTCGCGCTCGATGGAGACGTACTTGTACATGATGTCGCCGAGCTCGTGGTGGAGCTTATGCGCATTCTCTGGACCGTTCATGTTGCGGATCTTGTCGAACTCTGCGACGCACTCCTGGCGGGCAGCCTCGAGCTCTTCCTGCGTGAGCGGGGAGCCGAGCTTGCCGCTGCGTGCGAGGCGCAGGGACTCTGGACCAGAGATCGTGCCCGAATACGTTGCCGACAGCAGCGAGTTTGCACCGAGGCGGTTTGCGCCGTGGTACTGGTAATCGCACTCGCCCGAAGCCAGCAGGCCCGGGATGTTCGTGTGATGCTCGCGATCGACCCAGATGCCGCCCATCGAGTAGTGGATCGACGGGAAGATCTCCATCGGGACCTTGCGCGGATCCTGACCCATGAAGTCGCTGTACATCTCGAGGATGCCGCCGAGCTTGCGCTCGAGGTAGTCAGCCGGGATGTGCGAGAGGTCGAGGTAGACGCGGTTCGGGTTGTGCATGCCGAGGCCCATGTGGACGACGACCTTGTAGATGGCGCGCGATGCGACGTCACGCGGAACGAGGTTGCCGTATGCCGGGTACATATCCTCGAGGAAGTACCAGCGCTCTTTCTCGCCCGTCTGCGGGTTCTTGCGGTAAACCCAGACGCGGCCGCCTTCACCGCGGCAAGCCTCGGACATCAGGCGGTTCTTATCGGAACCCGGGATGGCCGTCGGATGGATCTGGAGGAATTCCGGATTGCCAAGCTCAGCGCCCTGCTGGTAGACAGCCGAGACAGCCGAGCCGTTGCAGATCGTCGAAGCCGTGCAGCGGCCGTAAACCTGGCCCGGGCCGCCCGTTGCGAGGATGACGACATCCGCCGGGAACGAGACGATCTCGTTGGAGTTCATGTTCTGTGCGACGATACCGCGGCAGACACCCTCTTTGTTCTTGATGATCTTGATGAATTCCCAGAACTCATACTTCTTGACGCCGCCCTTTACTTCCCAACGGCGAACCTGCTCATCGAGAGCGTAGAGGAGCTGCTGGCCCGTCGTGGAGCCGGCAAAGACCGTGCGCTTGTTCTTCTGGCCGCCGAAGTTGCGGAGGTCGAGGACACCTTCAGCCGTGCGCGTGAACGGCACACCCATGCGGTCGAACATCTTGATGAGCTTCGGAGCAGCTTCGACCATGCCCTTGACAGCGAGCTGGTCAGCGAGGAAGTCGCCGCCGTAGACCGTATCATCGAAGTGCTCGTAGATCGAGTCGTGCTCGCCCTTCGTGTCCATGCAGGCATTGATGCCGCCCTGGGCGCAGAGGGAATGCGAACGCTTGACCGGGCAGTAAGAGAAGAGGTCAACCTTGCCGCCGCCTTCGCAGATCTTCAGCGTAGCCATGAGGCCCGAGAGGCCGCCGCCTACGACAATAATCTTATTTTCTGGTTTCTTAGCCATTTATATTCTCCTTTTCTTACACAGCGTATCGGGTCTTACATGACAAAGTAGCTTGCCATGAACGCGATCGTGACAAGGCAGAGGAATGCGCAGAGGCACATCGAGAGAACGTTGATGACGTTCTGGATGCGCGGGCCTTTGGCGATGCCCCAGGTCATGCAGAAAGTCGTGATACCATTGCAGAAATGGAAGATAGCAGCGAACATGCCGATCGTGTAGAGCAGTGTCGTGATTGGGCTGCTCGTGAAGAGCGTCTGCAGGAGCTCATACGAGATTGGCGTGCCATTGATGGCCTTCGTGAAGATGCGCAGATAGAATACGTGCCAGATGAGGAATACGACGAGGAACCATGCCGTCCAGCGCTGCAGCGCGAACTGCCAGTTGCGAACGTAGCCGTAGCGGCCAGGGTTGTTCTTGGCCTGCAGGGCGATGTAGATACCGTAGATGGCGTGGAAGAGGATCGGCAGTGCGACGCCGAAGATCTCCAGACCGAGGAAGATTGGATGCGGGATGAGCTCCATCATTGCCAGAGCACCGTTAAGGGACTCAGCACCGCCGAGTGCACGAGCATTCGTGATGATATGCTCGAAGAGGAAAATGCCGATTGCCAGCAGGCCGACTAACGAATGCAGACGGCGCAGATAAAAAGTTGTATGGAACATTCTATACCTCCTGTTGATTCTTGGAAAAAGAAGGGAAGCTCCTAAGCGAGCCTCCCAGAAACTTCCCTTCCCCCCACTTTATCAGTAACCCTTCAGTGTACGATACTTCTTCTGGTTGACATCGTAAAGGTTATTGCCTTCGCAGTCGATGACAACGATAGCTGGGAAATCCTCAACGGTCAGGCGGGCAAGTGCCTCCGGGCCGAGTTCTGGGTAAGCGAGAACTTCGTACTTCTTGACGGATTTCGCGATGAGTGCTGCAGCGCCGCCGACAGCTGCGAAATACGTGACGCCGTTCTTCTTCATGGAATCGACGACTTCCTTCGAGCGGGAGCCCTTGCCGATCATGCCCTTGATGCCCTGGTCGAGCATCGTCGGCGTGTAAGCGTCCATGCGGCCAGAAGTCGTCGGGCCGCAGGAGCCAATCGGATCGCCCGGTTTTGCCGGCGTCGGTCCGAGGTAATAGACCATCTTGTCGTGCCAGTCGATTGGCAGCTTCTCGCCTTTCGCGAGTGCCTCGCACATCTTCTTGTGTGCAGCATCGCGGGCAGCGTAAATCTCGCCCGTGATGAGGACGCTGTCGCCGATCTTGAGCTTATGAGAATCTTCTTCCGTAAACGGGGTATGGATGCGAATAGGTTCTGCCATGATTATCTCTCCTCCTGATAGTTTTGGCTCAGTCTTTCGACGGATCAAAGAACGCGCGTTGCATGACGGCATGCATGGCAGCAGATCGTCACAGCGACCGGCAGGCCGGCGATGTGCGTCGGGCCCCACTCGATGTTGACACCGAGGCAGGACGTCGTGCCGCCGAGCTGCGGTCCAATACCCGTTTCATTGATGAGCTCGAGGAGATCGTCTTCGAGTTTCGCGTACTCTGGCATCGGGTTATGCGAGTTGATCGAACGCGTCAGGGCAATCTTGCTCATGACAGCGGCGCGGTCCATCGTGCCGCCGATGCCGATACCGACAACCATCGGCGGGCACGGATTCATGCTGGCATGCAGGATGATCTCCATGACAGCCTTCTTGACGCCCTCAAGGCCGTCAGCCGGCACGAGCATCTTGATGCCGCCCTTGTTCTCGGAACCGAAGCCCTTCGGCTCAACCGTGATCTTGAGCTTGTCGCCCGGAACGATCTTCGTGTAGATGACGCCCGGCGTGTTGTTCTTCGTGTTGACACGGTTGAAGATTGGCTCAGCAACGACCGACTTTCTCAGATAGCCTTCCGTGTAGCCCTTGGCAATACCGTCATTGACAGCCTCTTCAAGGTCACCGCCGACGATGTGGAGATCCTGGCCGACCTCAAGGAAGACGATCGTCATGCCGGTATCCTGGCAGTACGGACGGTCTTCATCGCGTGCGATCTCCGCGTTCTTGATGATCTGGTCGAGAACAGCCTGGCCAACCGGGGACTTCTCCGTCTCGCGGCCCTTCTTGAGGCCTTCATAGACGTCCTTTGGCAGGTAATAAGCCGCCTCTTTGCACAGCTGTGCAACGGTTTCCGTGATTTGTTTTGCGTCGAGTTCTCGCAAAGTGATCCCTCCCATAAATACAACTTATCACACATCTGTGATTCATCATAACACATTTTATAACGGCTTTCAAGCACTTCTGAAGGCCCGCAAACCCTTGAAAAAAGTGAATTCCATTCGCTTTTTCGCCTTCCATTTGAGCAGCCGCAATGTGATGCTTGTCACTCAGATTTTATATTAGTGATTCGCTTTTAAAATCCTTCTTTCTGCCGCGAAAAATTTTTTTGGCGAGTCTGTTTATCGAACAATTGATGCGATGCATGACAGATGTGCAAGTCAGCTATGCAAAAAAATCATGCGAAGCGGATCAGGTGGCAGTCGGGTTTCTGGCCGCGCTCGAGTTCCACGATCAGGAACGAGCCCTGCATCGCATCGCGTGGGCGTGCGACGCTGCCGGGATTGAGCACGGTGATGTGCCCTGGCGAGACTTCCGCCACATGTGTGTGACCGTAGACGGCGATGTCACAGCCCGACTGCTCAGCCGCATCGCAGAGCGGCTTCGTCGTGAAGCGCACGCCGTACATGTGGCCGTGCGTCAGGAAGATGCGGTGCCCCGCCGCCTCTACGACATCGTCGTAGCGGGCGCCAGGCTCCGGCCAGTCACTGTTGCCCGCAACATAGCGGACCTCTGCTTCGCCCTCGGTCATCATGGCCAGGTACTCTGCATCCGGCGTGATGTCGCCGGCATGCAGCCAGAGCGCCACGCCCTGTGCTGCCGGGTGGGCGAGCATCCGGTCGATGGCATTTGTCGAGCCGTGGCTGTCACTTACGATACCGATCTTCATCTCAAGCGCTCCTCCAGTTCTTTGACCATCGCGCGCAGGGCCCTGCCGCGGTGGCTGATCGCATCCTTCTCCTCCAGGCTGAGCTCCGCCATCGTGCGGCCCGGATAGGCTTCCGTGTAGAAGTACGGGTCGTAACCGAAACCGTTCTCCCCCTTCGGCACCATGCGGACCGTGCCATCGCAGCGCCCATCCGTCAGCAAGCTCGTGCCATCCTCGTCGACAAAGGCGAGTGCACAGCGGTAGTCGGCCGGCGACGACTCGACGCCGGCCTTCCTGAGCTCTTCCATGAGCTTCTCGTTGTTCGTCGCATCGTCAGCATGGAAGCCGGCAAAGCGCGCCGAGTAGATGCCAGGCTTTCCGCCGAGGACCTCGACCTCGAGGCCGGAGTCATCAGCGAGGCAGGCACAGCCCGTCTTCTCGCGGTAGAACGCGGCCTTGATGCGCGCGTTCTCGGCAAACGTCTTCCCGTCCTCCACGGCATCGGGCAGCGCGCCGAACTCCGCCAGTGAGACGACCTCGACGGGCAGGTGCGAGAGCGCCTCGCGCATCTCGCGGACCTTTCCCTTGTTCTTCGTTGCAATCACGATCTTCTTCATCTTCTCACCTCTCCAATCTTCCAAGCGGTTCAACCTTCGCGGCCGACGAGCCATACGAGCTCACCGCCGAGCACATCCTTCTCGTACGAGATGAGCTCCCGGCAGCCTTTCTCGCCGAGCGCTAAGAGCTCGCCGAGTTCCTCATGCGTGAACGGGCGACCCTCGCCCGTCCCCTGCACCTCGACAAAGCGCCCCGCGCCCGTCATGACGACGTTCATGTCGACGATGGCACGCGAGTCCTCCTCGTAGCAGAGGTCAAGGATGGGCATGCCCTCATGGCTGACGCCGACGCTGATGGCCGAGAGAAAATCCTTGACGGGGAAGATCTTGCCCTTCTCGTAGAACGACGCGCATGCCTCCACGAGAGCGACAAATGCCCCCGTGATGGACGCCGTGCGCGTGCCGCCGTCGGCCTGGATGACGTCGCAGTCGATCATGATCGTGCGCTCACCGAGCGCCTTCGTATCGACGACCGAGCGCAGGCTCCGGCCAATCAGGCGTTCGATTTCCTGTGTGCGTCCCGACTGCTTGCCGCGCACGGCCTCGCGCTGCGTGCGCGTCTCCGTCGCGCTCGGCAGCAGGGAGTACTCGGCCGCAATCCAGCCTTCCCCTGTGCCGCGCAGGAAAAAGGGCACGCGGTCCTCAATCGAAGCCGCGCAGATGACCTTCGTATTGCCCATCTCGATGAGCACCGAGCCTGCAGGGTACTTCTGGAAATGACGATGTATCTCATACGGGCGCAGGGCATCCGCCGTGCGCCGATCCGGTCTTGCCATGATGTAAACTACCTCTCTTCCAATCTATCTACAATCTACAATCGAATAATCGAATCCATCTGCACTCGAACAAAAAGAGAGGTGCCCTACCTCGAGACCTCGCGGTACAACACCTCTCCCGCTCGCAAAACAGCGGTTCCTTATTTCTGCGATTTCTGCGACTCCTGATACTGCCTGTAGCTCTTGATGATGCAGATCGGCGTCTTCTGGCTCGCGTTGCCGAATGGGTTGTCAATGAGCAGCTTCGCTGCCATCTGGCCATCGACCTTGTCCGTCACGCCGACGACGCGAGAGCGCTTGAGGTCATTGACATCGGCGATCATCGCGCCGAAGCAGCCGAGACGCTGCTGGATCTTCTTGACGACCTCATTCGGATCCTTCGGGCCGTAGACGATGCACTTATCGAACGGCGGCATCGTGCCCGTGACATCATCGATGAGGGCCGTCTGCTCACCGCCCCACTTGTAGAAGAGGCCGCTCTGGCCGACGAGCTTGCCGAGGAAACCGGCGAACAGGGCAAAGGCCACGCGCCACTTGCCCTCGACGTCCATCAGGGACTGCATGCCGTGCGGCGATGCCAGGCTGCCGTAGTCCGGGATGAAGCGGCAGCAGAACTGTGCCACGCGCGTGATCTTGAGATCCTCCGGGCGAACGAAGCGGCCCTGCGTGATGGCGACGACACTCTCTGCCGTGCAGAGCAGGTCATCCGGGCCAATCTTGCCCTTCGTATAGCGTTCAATGCTGTCGACGATATCGTCTTTCTCGGTCAGGATGCGCGTCGGGACCGGGATCAAATCGAGTTTTGCTTCTGCCATGATAATTCCTCCCTCAGTCCTCAATCCTTCACGAGTTCCACACCGGCGAGCTTGGCGATCTCCTCAGCGGAGAGCGTCAGGCGGACCTTCGTGTAATGCCACGGCGTGCGGCCCGTCTCCATCCAGATGACGTCGAGCGGCAGGTCGACCATGTGCGAGAGCGCTTCCTTGAGCGTCATGCCCTTGCGCGGCGTCAGCTTGACCTTGGCGAAGATGTTGAGCTTGTCCTCGTGGTTCGCATCGCCGAGCTTCTGGATCAGCACAGCCTCAAAGTAATCATCCTCACGCGGCTCACCTTCGCGCTCCGCCTTGCCGCGCGCCTCGATACCGTCGTACTGCTCGTACGGCAGCTGCGGGCGAACAAGTGCATCCATGATGGTGGCACACTGCTTGCCCTCGTTGACGAACGTCAGCTTCTTCGAGATGACGATCGCGTCATCCGTCTGCGACTCCACCACAAAAGGAGCGTCCGTCTTGACGACGATCTTCTCCTTGCCCGCGATGCACAGATACAACTTTGCTACGATGACCGCAGCGACGATCAGGCCAATGATTACATATAATACCGTCACGTTGATTCCTCCTGACTCTTTCTATCCAAATTATTCATTTATCCATAGGATTCGATTCATTTCCGATGGGCCATCTCTTCCTTTTCCTGCAGCTCCTGCCAGACGGCCTCATCGGCCATGGCGCGCTGCAGCTTTTCGTAGTACTTCTCCGGCAGGCGCGTGATCTTGCCGCTATCGCGATGCGTGAAGACGTTCTGCGTGAAGCCCGTGACCATGAGCTCACCCGTCGCCTTGTTGAAGACGCGGTACTGGAAGGCCATCTTCGCCTTCGTCAGAGCCTTCGGGCGCGTCTCGATGCAGATGACATCGTCAAAGCGGCCCGGCGACACGTACTTGGCCCGCACTTCCGTGATCGGGAAGACGTAGCCATCCTCCATCATATCCCCGAGCGTGATGCCGTACTTGCGCAGATACTCCACGCGTCCCGTCTCGAACCAGCGGATATAATTGGAATGATGCACAACAGCCATCGCATCCGTATCGTAAAAATTCACATGATGCTCTGTAATGATGGGCAAGAGAATCCCTCCTAGAATGTGATTTCCTTTACAAACACATTCTATAGCCTAGAACAAAAGCCGGGGAAAGTCAAGATTTTCAAGGGAATATTGCCCAGAGCAGTCATCATGGGGACTCAGCGGATGTCGTAGACGAAGTCGAGCCGCTTCAGGTAGCGCGCGATGCGCGCGAGCTCCGCAGGATCCTCGACGCGGCGGCCGGAGTAGTAGTAGTCGACCGTCTGCGGCAGCTTCTCGAGCGCATGGCGCGCGTCAAGCTGGCGGATGAGCTCGCGCACTGTCCCCTCGTTGCCATCGACGAAATGCATGTTCTCCGGCATGATCTCGCGCATCGTGTCCTTGAAGTAGTTGAAATGCGTGCAGCCGAGCACGAGCGCCGAGTAGTCCGCGAGATGGAAACGCCCGAGCTCCTGCGCGAGATACGCATGGACCGCCTCCGAGCGGAACTCCTCGCGCTCGGCGAACTCGACGAGGCGCGGCAGCGGCAGCAGGTCGACGAGATGGTCCTTGTCGAAACGGTCGATGAGGATCTGCATCTTCTTGCCATGCACCGTAATCGGCGTCGCCGCAACGAGCACGCGATGCTCACCGTCAAGGTCGAGCGCCTTCTTGGCGGCCGGCTCCATGCCGATGATTGGGATGTTGTAGCGGTGGCGCATCTCGCGGACCGCTACCGACGTCGCCGTGTTGCAGGCGACGACGATGGCCTTGACATCACAGCCCACGAGGAAGTCGAACGCCTGCTGCACAAAGCCCTTGACCTCATCTGTAGTTTTGACCCCGTAAGGCACATTGTCCTCGTCGGCATAGAAGACGAACTGTTCCTTCGGCAGCACGCGCATCGCATGGTGCAACACCGAAAGCCCGCCGATACCCGAATCAAAAAACGCAATTTTCATTGCCAACAGCCCCCGAATCGATTATAATAAAGATAAGTAAGACGGCACCGCCTAGCGGCAGCCCTCTATAGTAGGTTTATCTAAAAAACCCGCCTACAGCGTCCAACTAGAAGGCGGGTCATTTTTTTGCTTCTACAAGAATAAGCAGAACAAGCAGCAGAACGATTGCTTCATTGCTCATATCATCACCCCCATTTCTGAGGGCTACTGACTCCGCCAAACGGTACCACAATTCATTATAACAGGTCTGGTTTCGTACTGCAATGGCGGACTGTCCACTTCGATTTGACAGCCTTGTCCTGTTTTTGCTATAATAGGCTTGCTATATATGGAGAGGTGTCCGAGTGGTTTAAGGAGCCGGTCTTGAAAACCGGTGATGCAGCAATGCACCGTGGGTCCGAATCCCACCCTCTCCGCCATATGGAGTGGTACTCAAGAGGCTGAAGAGGACGGTTTGCTAAATCGTTAGACTGGGTAACCGGTGCGGAGGTTCGAATCCTCTCCACTCCGCCACGAAGAAAAGAAAAAGGACTGCCAGACGGCAGTCCTTTTTGCATGCAACAAATCCAGCGCATCAGCTCAGATGCGTCAGATGTGGAAGTAACTCTTGACGTTCTCGTAGCAGACGTCCTTGATCAGGCGGCCCAAGGCATCCTTGTCGGGCGGGTAGAGCCCCTCATCGACGAGCGAGGCCAGCGCATCGCAGAAGATGCGACGGTAGTACTCGTGGCGCGGCCAGAACAATGCGCTGCGCGCATCCGTCGAGAAGCCGACCGCCGTGCCGATTATGCCGAGGCTCGCCATGTAGCCAATCTGCGCGCGGATGCCGAGCGGCGTCTGGTTGATCCACCACGACGGGCCGAGCTGCAGATGACCGGCATCCTCCGTCTGGAAGGCGCCGAGGATCGAGCCGATGACGATCTGGTCCGACGGGTTCATCGAGCTCACAATCATCTTCGGCAGGGCCTCTTCGCGCGAAAGCAGGTCGAGCAGAGATGCAAGGCCTTTGCCATCATTGCTCGAGCTGATGCAATCGCAGCCGGCACCGCTGCCGAGCCCTGCTGCCATCTTGCTGTTCATGTCGCGCAGGATGCCATAGTGGAGCTGCATGACCCAGCCGCGCTCCGCATACTTCTTGCCGAGGAAGCGCAGGACAGCCGTCTGGTACTTCTCAATCTCCTCCTGCGTCGGCGCGCCCTTGCTGTTGATGACGCGTCCGACGATGTCGTCGAGCTCGTACTCCTCCGCCTCGCGGTAAACGATGCGCGGGAGGGCGTGGTCCGCCGTGCGGCAGCCCATGCTCGCGAAGTAGTCGATGCGCTTTGCGAGTGCCTCGCGCACCTCATTCATCGTCGAAATCTCGACGCCCGCCGTCTGTCCGAGGTCGTAGAGCATGTAGTTGCCCCACTCCGGATTGGCGATGTCGAGCGCCGCATCCGGATGGAATACTGACAGCACCTGCACTGGATAGCCCTGCTCCTTGAGCTGGCGATGCCATTTGAGGTTGTCTTCCGGATGGTCTGCCGTGAAGACCGCCGCGACATTTCCTTGCTCTAAAAGCGAACGCACGGTCATCGTACCGTCCGCGAACTTCTCCGAGCAGACCGCCCAGACATCGTCCGCCGTCTCGCCGCTCAGCACATAGTGGCAGTCAAAGACGCGCTTGAGCACGAGGTGGACCCACGTGTAGACAGGGTTGCCCGCCGCCTTCGCGAGTGCTTCCGCAAAGTACTGGAAGCGCTCGCGCGCCGGCGCCTCGCCGCCCGTGATGAACCGCTCTGCGACACCATTGGCCCGCATGAGACGACGTGCGACAGGGTTGTCGACCAGGACCTCCGTCAAGTTGTGGTACACACGATTTTCCGCGATATCCCGCACGGGGATGTGCGTGTGGTAATCGAGGATCGGCAGTTTCTCAGCATATTCGTGATACAGGTCTTCTGCGAATTCCGAGTGCAAGAGGAAATCTTCGTCCATAAAACGTTTCATGATAACCAGCCTCGCTTTCCTTTTCCCATATCGTTATCTTGATAGAAGTATTCGCCTCCTGCTCAGAGAATCCCTGCTGAGTGGACAAACAAATCGAACAAAATATGGACCTCCGCTGCATACAGTCCTGCTATTGTCTGCATACCGTTTTCGTCCGACGTGCCCTTCCATTCTATGTTATAATAATCCCAATATCGATTCATCATCTATCACTTACTGAGAAAGAAGGTCTTTTCCCCACATGGATATCATCCTGTTCCTGCTGCTCGGCATCGGTGTCGGCACGTTCGGCACGCTCGTCGGCATCGGCGGTGGCCTCATCTGCGTGCCAATCTTCATCCTGTTCCTGTCGGACGGCGGCGTCTATCCGTACTTCCACACGGCGGCCCAGATTGCCGGCACCTCGCTCGTCGTCGTCATGGCCAACGCCATGAGCGGCACGCTGGCTTACATCCACCAGAAGCGTGTGCTCTTCAGCGCCGCCGTCCCGTTCGCCATCGCCACCCTGCCAGGCGCCGTGCTCGGCTCCTGGATTGTCAACAAGTTCAGCACCCCGATGCTCGACCTCTACTTCGGCATCTTCCTGCTGCTGATGTCCATCATCATGTACTGGAACTCCACCCACAAGCCCGTCTCCAACATCATGGAGCTGCCAAAGGACTTCCAGTACAACCGCACGCTCGGTATCGTCGCGAGCCTCGGCGTCGGCTTCCTCTCGAGCATCTTCGGTATCGGCGGCGGCGTCATCCACGTGCCGCTCATGATCTACCTGCTCGGCTTCCCGGTCCATGTCGCCACAGCCACGAGCCACTTCGTCCTGGCCTGCTCCTCCGCCTTCGGCGTCATCAGCCACTTCATGCTCGACCACATCATCTGGGTCCCGGCCATCTGCATCTCGATTGGCGCCGCCATCGGCGCACAGATCGGCGCCAAGCTCTCGAAGAAGACGAAATCCAAGGTCATCCTCATGCTGCTCTCGCTCGCCATGTTCGCCCTCGGCATCCGCCTGATCCTCCTGGGCAGCGCTCACTGATTCACATCGCAAAAGCCAATCAAAAAAAGGAAGTACTCCAAGGGGTACTTCCTTTTATCATGTCCAAGATCGCCAATAATCATCGTTTCTGCTGCGCTTCCACCAATTTCCGCGCCGCCACAAAATCCATGTCCTTGAGCACGGCCGATACGACCGGTGCGCCGAAGACAGAGCAGCCGTACTCGAAGGCGTCCTGCTCGATGTGCAGCGGGAAGTCGCGGCTCAAGCCAATGCTCGTGCCGGTGATGCCGTTAAGCTGGTCCATCAGGTGATAGCCCTGCGGCGCTTTCTGCGACTGGCCCAGGTGGTACATGTCGAGATAGAGGCGGTCGTAGCGCGTGCCGTCGACGCTGACCAGCTCGAAGATGTCCACCATCGCATCGAGGACACTCGAGCTCGTCGAGCCGAGGCGGTGGAACGCCATGCGGCTGCCCGTATCATCCGTCAGCAGACGCGACAGATACGTGACCTGTCCCGTCGGCCCGTTGACCGGGATGGGATTGTCCGCACAGCGGCCGAACTCGCCTGCGGCCCCCGGCAGCTCATCCGGCGTCGCCGCGCCGTCGTCGAACTGCGCGAACAGCATCGGCGGATAGTCCGCATTCTGCAGCTCCACGTCGTTGAGGATGCGGTACGAGCGCGAGAACAGCTTCATCACCGCCTGCGGCGAGGGATTCTTCCCGAGCTTCTCGAACTCCGCAGCCGTCGGCTTGATGCTCTTCTTCTGCTTCCTAGCGCCAGCACCCTTATTATCCTTGATCGTCATAATATCCTCTCCTCTCTGCTCACATCTCCATCATAGCAGAGAGCATTGCCCGAATCGTGTCAAAAAACCTGTGAAGTTTGTGATGTCATAAATGCTCACCAATCTCGTAGAGCGCCGCCTCGATCGTCATGAGATCGTAGACGCCGCGGCTGATGTAGTACGTCACCACCAGATCACTCGGTCGCGCGGAGGAGAGCGCATAGCCCGCGCGCTCCATGAATTCCATCGCCTCCGGCAGCGTCAGCTGCAGCGCGAGTGCCAGCCGTATCACCGTCCCACGGCTCGGCTGATAATGCGGCTTCGTGCAGATGGCCGAGAACAGCTTGCGGTCAATCTGCGCCGCGCGGTAGATCTCCGGATTCGTGCGCCCCGAGCGGTTGAGGTAACAGAAGAGCAAGTCGCGGAAATCTTCCCGCGGCTTCATGAGCTCCTCGATGAGCTCGTCAGGCAGGTCCTGCGGACACTGCTCCGCGACACACTTTTCCTGCTCCCCTCGCTCTTGTATCGTTTCCTCGACCTCGACATCTTCCCAAGGCATGAGGTAGTCGATCGTGTTCTGGAAGTGTGCCCTGATGCTCTCCAGCGACGACTTCTTCGCCTCACGCCTGCGCCTGCGATAATAGCGGACGAGCTTGACAGTTGCCGCAATCACAGCCACCAGAGCCAGTATCTTCCACCAGGTAATGCCCAATTCCAGCGTCATCGCACCACCGTTCATCAGCAAATGAAATCCTTCATCCAAAATACCACTCCACCTTTACCTCCGCCGCCAAGCACATCGGCTGCGGCACATAGCTGCCCTGCGCGCCCTCATGCTTTTGCTCAGGGCTGTCCTTGCTGCGGCGGCCATCGTGCACGACATCCTCGTCCTCCCACGGCATGATCATGTCCATCACACCTTCGAAGCGCGAGCGGACACGGCTCCGTTCCTCACAGTACGCATAACGCGGGGCATCGTGGTGCGGCGCCTACATGCTCTTTCTTCATTTCTCTGTAATCCATAAAAATCCCTCCCGTATCAGACTGACTTCAGTCTAACACAGGAGGGATTCCCAGAGGTCGTCTGCCAAACGACAATTCCCCATTGCCATCTCCAGATGGATAAGGTATCATGAAGACAAGAATTGTCTCATAACTCAGAAAGGATGAATCATCATGGAACCATGGCTTTTCTACGCGCTGCTCTCAGCTGTCAGCGCAGCATTCGTCTCAATCTTTGGCAAGGTTGGCCTGCAGGGCATCGACAGCAACGTCGCGACGGCCGTGCGTGCCGTCATCATGGCGGTGTTCCTGATCGGCGTCGTCTTCGTGCAGGGCAACTTCTCGCATCTGGCCGATGTCCTGCAGGACAAGAAGGGCCTGCTCTTCGTCGCCCTCAGCGGCATCGCCGGCGCGACCTCGTGGCTCTTCTACTTCCTCGCACTCAAGTACGGCCCCGTCTCCAAAGTCGCACCGATCGACAAGCTCAGCGTCGTCTTCGCCGTCATTCTCGCCATCATCCTGTTCGGCGAGAAAGTCAGCCTCGTCCACGCCTGCGCCATCGCGATGATCGCAGCAGGCGGACTGATACTGGCCATCTGGTGAACCTCATTCTCTTGGATTGCGGCCTAAGTATGCGAGGATACCGCCATCCACGTAGAGGATGTGGCCGTTGACAAAGTCAGAGGCATCCGACGCCAAGAACACAGCCGGTCCCATGAGATCCTCCGGCGTGCCCCAGCGATGCGCCGGCGTCTTGGACAGGATGAAATCATTGAATGGATGGCCCGGCGTGCGCAGCGGTGCAGTCTGCGGCGTCGCGATGTAGCCCGGGCCAATGCCATTGCACTGGATGTTCCGGTCGCCGTACTCCGAAGCGATGTTCTTCGTCAGCATCTTGAGGCCGCCTTTCGCCGCCGTATACGCCGCCACCGTCTCGCGCCCCACTTCACTGAGCATCGAGCAGACGTTGATGATCTTGCCATGTCCCTTGCGCAGCATGCCGGGCAGCACAGCCTTCGAGACGATGAACGAAGCTGTCAGGTCGATATCGATAACCTTGCGGAAATCCTCCGTCGTCATCTCGAGCATCGGGATGCGCTTGATGATGCCCGCATTGTTCACGAGGATGTCGATGGTGCCAAGCTTCTGCTCGATATCCGCGACCATCGCACGGACAGCCTCTTCATCCGTGACATCGCAGATGTAGCCATGCGCCTCAATGCCATCCTTCTTGTAGTCCGCTAGCGCCTTGTCCATATGCGCCTGACTGCGGCAGTTGAACGCAATTTTCGCGCCCGCATCGGCATAAGCCTTCGCGATTGCATAGCCAATGCCATAGGCAGCGCCCGTCACCAGTGCCACCTTGCCCGTCAAAGAGAATTGTTTCGTGACATCAAACATATTGCTACTCCTTTCCATGCTGCTCAGCCGTCAGTCCGCAGGTTCAGCGGACGGCGACCTGGCACATCTTCATCGCCTCTAGCGCATTCTCATGGCTCTCCGGCGTCACCCCCGCACAGCACGAAGCATCGACGGAGACCGGCACCTCTGGGAACGCCGCCTTGAGGATCATCGCATTCGCGATCACGCAGATGTCCGTGCAAAGCCCGACAAGCTCAATCGCCTCCGGCTCCAGCCCCGCAATGACCTTCGGCAGCTCCAGCGAGCCAAACGTCGGCTTCTCCACCACAGCCGCCGCCTGTTCCACGAAAGGCTTCAAAGAAGGCGCGATCTCCCATCCCTTCTCCGGCTTGATGCAGTGCGGCACCGGCAAATTCTTGCCTTCCTGCGTCTCAAGGTAATCCACACCGTGCGTGTCCTGCGTGAACACCAGCAGCGCCTCCTCCCGCGCCAGCTTCGCCTCCAGCCGCGGCAGCATCTCCTGCGCCTCCTTCCTCCCCAACGCTCCATCAATGAAGTCATTCTGCATATCGATTACGACAAGAACCTTGCGCATGAACACCGCTCCTCTCCAGAAATTCTAGAAGTAAATTTTTCTCTATTATCGCACAAAATAAATTGAGTATCATTAGATTTTTGCTACAAAAAACGATTACAAAAAAGGCTTGACCCTGATCTCCAGGGCCAAGCCTTTATCTCATTCAACACCAATGGCACGCAATTTCATATGCATCTCACTAGCATCAATAATCCCCATCTCATACTGTGCCTTGATTTTGCGCATCTCATCAAAGTGGTCAACTTTATTCTTATAGACCATCAGCTTATTTTTGTACTCTTCTTCTGTTATGATATCCATCGTTAAAGCCTTATCGAGTTTCGTCTTCTGCTCTTGGTATTCGCGCTCAAATTCCAGTTTCTGTGCAATGATATGTTGTTCTTTATCTTCTTTTTCAAGAGCAGCAAGTTTATCCTCCAACTCTTTCTTCTTCTTGAGCTTCGGCGCCATCAATTTCAGGACATCTGCAATGTCGATCTCTGGCTCTTTTTCCATGACAATAAGATACTCAACGTATTTATGGCCAATCAAAAGATAAGATTTGTCCAATTCATTGTTCAGTGTTGCAATCTCCATTTCTAATGAAGTACGTTCAGCTGAGTTCTTTGCATCAACACCAGTCTGATTAGCAGCATTCCCCATAGCGCTGCTGATCTGATTTCCCAACGCCTTACCATTGCTCACCAAATTATCAAAAAACGACATACTATCTCCTCCTTAATCAGTATTCATATATAAATACACTTATTGGTGATTGGATGCTATATACTCAATTCTTATAGAATAACACAATCTCAATTCTGCGGTTTCTTGCTTTTAACTCTGGTGTTGCATTTGCTGCCTGCAGATGAGCTGCATCATAAGCATCTCCAGCCTCTCGACCTACCGGCTTAAATTTACCGAAAGATGTTGCTGATATCAAGTAGCGAGCTGGATCGATACCGACATCAGTCTGCAAGTACTTATAGACTCGCATAGCTCTTTCAGAAGCCAATTTTAGGTTATAATCTGCATCATCATCAATATCCGCATGGCCTTGCACCTGGATCTCGACAATATTTGCAAGATTGTTAGCAATGACAGGACCAACTTGCCATAAAATCTGCTTGCCAGCATCTTTCAGCTCACTCTGATTTGTATCGAATAGGACCTTATCACTGAATGTGATAGTTTGACGATCTAATTTATCAATGATATAAACATCAGCTGGATTATCAGCAATTTCCTTGCTGATATCAAGATTCGATTTATCCCTATTCGGTATGGCGTGTACTTTGTAATGGCTCTCTTGAAGTTTTTCCGTAATCTGTGTTTCAATCTGTTCCTGACTCTGGCGGGCTTTATCCAGGTTCTCGGTACCAGCGGCCATCATATTGGAGATGGCAAACAGAATAATCAATACCACGAGTACGACAGAAAGCATCAGATCTGTAAAAGATGGCCAGAAGTTAAAATGAAATCCAAATCTATCCCTTAACATTCTATCCCATCCTTACTGTTGTCCTGAAACAGGTGGAACGCTATCTGAAGAACTCTTCGAATCCATTTCCCCCTTCATAAGGACCTCATTGACAATCTGCTGGTCTTTTTCCATCGTGGATATTTTGGCAACCATGACGCCTTGGATGATAACACCGGCAAGAAGGAGAACACCAATGACAGCAGGCATAAACTTCACATATCCCGCTTGCTTCTCTTCCTTTCCATCATTCGAGCTCTCCGCACCATTGCCATTTTCACGCGCTTCAATATAAGACCTGATTGTATCTAAGTCCAATCCTGCGCGTGCGCCTTCTGCAGCAACGAACAAGTCCATCTTCTTGTCAAGCTTCTGGAGAGAAGTATCCACCTGCTTCAGTGTAGTCACAAGTTCGCGATCTCGCTCTGCAAACGAATCCTTATCTTCCTGCAGTTTTTTCATGCACTCCTGCAACGGCTGAATCAAATAATTCAATGCCTTAGCATTATTTTCCATCATCGCTTGCATCTTTTCGGTAGCACCGCGCAAAGGCTCATTGATAGCGTTCAAGGAGGCACTTACCTGCCGCAGCTGCTCCATGATTGGCGCTGTTACAGCCTTCAGCAAGGCATCCTGGCTACCCATTGTTTTGCTGATGACAGTCTGTAGTTCTTGTTCAAGCTTCTGATTCTCTCTAGAGATAAGCTGATTGACCTTGACAGAGTCTTTGTTGGCCTGAATGGATTGCAACAATTGCTTTCTCGTGTCATCAAATGACATATAGAATGAATTGTTATACTGCTGCAGCTGCTGTATGATTCCCGCCAGGTGTGCATTCTGACTGTCGATTATCTTGGCAAAATCACTACTCTGCTGTTTCATAGCCTCATTCAGGCTATGAATGCGGATCTCAAAATTCTGCGTTTCAAGATTGGCTTGCTGAAGAAGCTGTTGCTGAAGCATTTCAAACTTCTTCTGCATGGCATCCTGATAGATTTTGACATCAGAGGTATTTCGTTTTGCAAGATTTACATATTCCTCATAGGCAGCCTGACGTTCCTTCGAAGCATTGCTGACCAATTTCTGGATGGACTGACTGTAAGCATCATTCGACTGCTTTAAGGTCGTATAGAGCTGCTCGAGCTTTGTGAGCTTTGTCGTGCTCTTATCAAAGCGAAGTGCAGCATCTGTAATTTTTTTTGCTGTATCAGAAAGAGCCTTTACTGTAGCATTTGATTCATTCAGATTTTTCTCCAGCTTGGTAACACCATCATTGATGCCCTCCGCGTTTGCAATCGTCTTATTCAATTTGACGCGCGTCATTTCCGTACGCTGGAAATCACTCGGATAAAGGCTCGGTAGCCAATAGCGAATAGTAAAAATCGTCAACTTTTCCGTTAAGGCATTGACACATCGTTCCTGAATAAAGTAAGTATATAGCAAGACTGAGACAATGGTCAAGAAAACGCCCCACATACTTGGTGCAAAAGCGCCGCGCAAATTACCGAACATCTTTGTCAATTCTTCTGATGTCATAGCAAGAGATTGTACTTGCCCGCTCATCATAAAATTCTCACCATGAAAACTACTGATGCTTATGGCAAGACCGACAAGTGTTCCGAGAATACCAATAACGAGGAACATCGATATACCTGTACGGACGATATCGATATTCGTAAAAATCTTGCTGATCGTGTTTTTGACCAACAGTTCAGAATCCAATCTGCTATTTTTAGAACCAGCATCATAGATATCTTTGACATGTTCAAAAAGCACTTCAGTCGCTTTATTGCGTCCGACATCATCAGCATAAGCTGCAAAAACCCGATTATAGTTGGCCGAGTCTCTTCTCAAAGACTCTTCTAAACTATGCACGTCTCTCATCTTGTCCAACATAGCGAGATTCTCATGAGCAATACGCCATACGCCAACAGCACGATAAAACACGTAGCACCAAAGTACTACAATGCAAAAAATAATACATCGCAGTACCAGCTCATTGGGGATAATATAGGATAAAATCTCCACAACATCACAAACCTTTCATTTTAAAAAGAGATACGTCCTCTGCGTACTAGATAATATTCCTCCCCACGTCTTTCAACGATGGCAGGTTCATCGAGATGTATCTTCAGTTCACGATTTCCTTCTGGTAGATTATACGCAAAGAACTGATCATACGCCGCATGCTGGATAAGCCCTGGTGTCAGCTTCATCCCTTTACGCGGCATGAGATAGTATTTATCTCCCTCTGCTTCAACAGCAAGATATGTATAATTACCTTGGAACTCAACCAACGGGAGTTTCTTTGCCTCTTCTTCAGATTGAAATGATTTTCCACCAGATGCCCATGCTCTTGCATACTCCATTTTCAGGTTCAAGTGCTTCCCGTCAGTAGTATTCTTATATGCACTATTGTACTCATTCGCCAATTCGTGCATTGCCATGCGAGTCTCATTATTGATAGAAGACTTCTGCTCTCTCATTGTATCTGAAGGAGCACTACTCCTAATATCTGATTTACTCAGTAAATCTGCAACACCAGTATTTGGTGCAGTTTTCTGATATGACAAGATATGAGTTGGTTCTATTCTCTTACTTTCCACTTTTAATTGAGATGAAAAATCAGAAAGTTTCTCCGCCATTTCCGCTCGTATTTTTCCTTCTTCTTGCTTAATCAGCCGAACTTCTTGGCAAAGCGAATCCTTTGTAACATAATCATGTAATATGCTGTCAATATTTTTTTTGAATTCCTTCAGCTTTTCATCTATTTTTTCACCAATCTTCTCATCATATGCATTGAAGAGCTTATCAATATACACTTTCATGTCAGATGATAGTTCATCCGTAGGCACATCTTTAGTATACTGTAGAGCACTTCTATCTTTGACAGGAAGGGATGAAAAATCATCGCTCTTCTCTACCTGGCTTGACTTATTAGGACCAATCGGAAGTGGATTAGAATACACAACCTCTTCTTCAGCAGATTGCAGAGCATCTCCATCCATAACATGATTTAGACGAGGCCTCTCGCCTTCAGGCTCCTGATCCACCAGATCAGTAATGATAGGAGATGAATCCGTATTCAATTCTGCACCGGCACGCTCAGATAATAGTTTTTTTAAAGCCTGAAGATGACTCTTCATCAAATCAAAATCGGGATCTTTGTCGGGATTTCCACTGAGTATATTATAATATTCTTTTGAGTATTCCTTAGATTTCTTACCTCCAAAAATAGAAACTCCTATAACTGATTCATGGTGGTCTTGAGTCTGTCGGATTTTCATCTTTGTAAGAAGCTCTATCAATTTATCTAAGGTGGTAAAATAATCCTGATAATTTTCCTTTTCCATCTTTAACACCCTTATCATATCCTGCATGAATTATCTGTTCGATATTTTCTTGTATGCCTCTTTCAATACTAGGATAAAGATTGGCTCAACTACTGTGTTCTTGATATTCTTCTCTGCTTCATCCTGAATATCACTGAGCTGGCTATTAACCTGCGTACAGATATCAACATAATCTCTGCTAGTCAAGAGAATAGGCTTATAATCCAGGTTCTCCATGAACTTATTGAAGTGAGCAAGATATTCACAGAAAATATCCGGTCGACGGTTATTGATGCGGATTCCTTTCTGGAAATCCTCTGCTGAGATGACATCCTTTGTCGTTGGCTGCTTATCGATGGTGATGGTCTCTCCGGCTAAGACACCATGCTCATCCATGGGTTCCGATTTCTGGAGAGTTGCTTCCAGCATATTGCGCAGGTTCCGATTCGAAGCCGTTTTTGCAGCGGTTTCGTTTTCTTGAGAAGGTGCTCCTGTGACCAATCCATAAGCAACTTCCTGCTTCGGATGTTTTGTCATCTTGATATAGATATCTTCTACTTCTTTGAGAGAGATTGTTTGCTGCTTAAGCAAGCCAACAGCAAAGCACGCCTGAAATACCGTCGCTATATCTGAACTCGGTTCATACTTTCCACCAGCCACCCAATTCATGAGTTTAGATGCATTGCCGCCGATGTAAAAGTTTGGCAGTAGCTGGTCTTGATCATATGCACCATTTTTGCGCAAATATCCCAGCAACATACCACAATAGTAGTAAATACCGCCCAATGCAAAGGCTATATCACGAGAAAGGAGGTGCAGCTCTGGATCGACCATCTTCGATGGAAGGCGATTGAAAATATCTTGCTCGTATTCACGTAGCAGTGCTTCCAAACGCACATAGAATGTATGCTCATGCTTTTCATGCTCCAAGCTATTCAAGGATGCATTGAAATCATCGTCATCATTCTTGAGCTGTGAGAAAATAAAATGCTTGTTCTTCTGCCTATTCCAGAGATAATCATTGAGGATATCTCTGCCAGCAAAGCGGATTGAGGTCTGATTGACCAGGGAATCTTTCTTGCCCTGCCAGATGGCAATATCAGACGAACCACCACCAATATCCACACAGATGATACCACGATTAAAGGACGCATCCATGCTGTCACTGAAATATTCAGCTACTGATTCACTTTCAGACATAGGCTGAAGGACAAGACTGTTCAGGGTACAAGCCTCATTCATAGTATCATTCAGGCTATTTGTCCAAAGTGTCTTATATTGATTCAACTGACCTTGTGTAAACGATTTTGGGAACGAGTACATCCATTCAAAATTGCTTGCTCCCGTACAGACGCCTTCCACGAGGCACTGCAGACAGAGCTGCTTCAAGAAACTCTCTGTATAGACGAGATTTTTTGACTGGTTCCACTTCAATGTATTCGTCTGGATATTTGATATAAAATCATTTCCGCCATCGCTGTCAATATCACGATACCGTGACAGGCAATAGATATTACCTGTAAAGAATGCATCAGCCGTGATTCGCTCCGGATTTGCATGGAACATCGTCTTGATAGAACTCTGCCCCGCAGCCGGCTGATCTTCTTCTGGAATGAAATGCCGACGTGCCTGCTCGGCATCCAGCGGCGCGATACCATCAACCTCAGTTGCTGTGACGTTGAACTTGCGGTTCTTGAACTGAATCAGTTCCGGATCATTTCCATCCAGATGCAGATACGCCGTTGTATTCGTCGTACCAAAATCGATACCAATCTTGCAGGTAGAATTCTGTGTACTGACTTCTTCCACTTTATGCAAATCCAGCAGTACTAAACCAAGTTCATTAACTTCATCCTGGCCTGAAAGCCCTTTTCCTATCCTCTCACAAGTAAACGCCTCGGGGAAGTTATTGCCTTTGATGATTTCGGTCTCAGCATCATCACTGACAGATATCTGCTCCGTTTCTCCCTCGTAAATTGGAGACATATGGAATCCATCCAAGTTCATTGTCTCAAAGAACGTATAGTACGCTCGCCATGCATGTGGCTTGCGCATGCGGATATTCGGCCACACTTGTACCAGGGGGATAGAATCACAGACAACTATCTTGCTGTTATTCTCTTGCTGCTTTGATGCTTCGTAGAGCTTGCTTACCTTGAGTAATCTCGGATTGTTCGCATCGCCAACAGGAAGCGCCAACTCTACTAGAATATCCTTTCCAGAGATCTCTATCGATGTATGTTCTGCGATAAATTCAGGTGTTAAATATTCCAGCAATTCTTTACGGATTGGCAGCGCCACGCAAATCTTCGCCTGATCACCATAGAGATAGACATTATTATTCAATGCATTCGGAAAAACGGGATACCCCAGTGTAAAGATGACAATCTTATCTGTGAAGAATTCATCTCCCATATGGATTTCGGCATTGAACGTTCTCAGGTCCACATCACCAAGCTTCGTATGATCGAGTATGACACCTGTACCACGATACGAGCAGACGCTGGCATTCATATGACCACCGACAATAATCTCGCTTTCACTTACATTCCACTGCTCAGCAAGATTAGGGGTCATGATGAGTAATTTCTTAGCATCTTTATTCCCACGTTGATTGATCAGGAGAATCTGTGAATTATCAAGGAAATTTTTACCGACTTCCTTGTAAATCGGCAAATCAATAATCTTGCAGAATCCCGTAATACCAAATGCAGCTGCTGTCTGCCGTTTGATAGTGGTCTCTTTAAAATCATCGCCAAGGCTTTCTTTTAACCTATCCTCAAAGTCAGCCAACAACTGGATCAGATTCCCTTCTTTATTTGGGACGTGCTGTTTGCACTCTTCGAGCCATTGATACAAGGAATTTTTTTCCTCGCTGCTCAAGAACTCTGTCGGATCCTGTAAGCCATCAATCCCCCACCAAGGAACTGATCTATCAGCTGTATATTTGTCGATATCCATTGCTGGACACACAAGCGTCCCTGGCCAGAGGATTGCCAGAGGTCTGTTCTTCCAATTCAGGACCTGAATCTTTGCCTTTATACCAGCATACAGTGTTTCATCATTCTGCTTCTCTAAATATTGAAGAGGGATTGTTCGAGAAAGTACCTTCAAGAAATCAGGCGCATCATCCTTGAGTTTCGTGACTTCTGGAATCTCAATAGACGCATACGTTAAATCGGTGAAATTGTGCAATTTCCGCAACGCAATAATCGCTAAAATACCACGCCATACTCGTACATACATCTCATGCTGTAAGTGTGCAGGTGCTTTTAAAATGAGTTCTACAAGAAGTGGTCGAGCCCAAACGTCTGGGATTGAGCTGATTGTTGACTGATTATTGGCATTCACCTTCAGGCTATCCACCAAGCCCTTCAGTGTGTTCTGCCCGCTAGATATCCATTTACCAGGGTCGGTAAATGCCACCTTCGTTTCCTCTTGCATACTAGGTAATAATGGAAAAGCCATTCCTATTTCCCCCTATTTCAATCTCGGTTCGATTCATCACATATCTCATAAATGGCATTCATCAATGGTGCTGAACCACTCGCCTGCGATTTTTTCCCCTTGCCATGTGCACTGCACAGCTTCGTCCAAAAAATTCTGCCAGTTAAAGGATGTTTCGAATCTGTCGAAGGTTGTATCACTCGATGGATATCCATCTTAAAGAAATCATGCGTCGATCCTTTAAAGATACCAAACAGGCCTTTTTGTTCTGCCTCATATTCACATTCTTTGCAGACCTGCTGATTGACTAATTCTATAATACGGTTACCAGGTTTATTGGTCAAGATATCATTCATCCACTTAAAAAAACCTACCGCAAAGTCACCCAGTGCATTAAACTGCTCCATAGCATCTTTATCGTGATAGACATCAATGCCACCCTGTTTCTTTACGAGTTCTTTATACCAGCTTACATATTTTTCATAAGATTCATCATCTCTTATTCTCTCCAGCGATTTCAACACATTGTATTTATATGCATAGAGGAAGCGAATATAGTTTGCTAATCGCTCTTTTAAATCAATTCCATCGCCAATCGATGGGAGATCATCCCAACCTATATAGTTCTCGCGAGCTCTGGCAATCATTGGCGTTGTCTTACGATCATATTCTTCTTTATTGAAAAAGTCTACCGCAGCCAACGCTGCATAAAGCTCAACGATATTCGACTCATTTTCCTGAGAATTCGAACCTAAGCTGAACGTCTCTACCTGAGAATATTCATTATCGCCCACCATATAGATGCTCGTAAATACAGGGCCAAGAATATCATTCTTATCATAATATTCCAAAGCAGATTTAGTATTGAGCATGAATTCTTCTACTTTGGCCTGCATCTCCCGTGCATTCTCATCATCTGCTGGAGGGAACTGGAAGTATGGCAGGACAAGAGCGCCACCAATCCTCGCGACACAATTTCCCTCATTATCTTTATGCAGGACTTCCTTCAAGAGTTTAGCAATTGTCGGGAATCCAGCTGCTCCCGTTCCACCGAAAACAGAGGCAAACAAGAAGATTTTTGCATCCTTGTCGGCATTGATCTGTGGCAGTAGAGACTTCCATGGCTCGGACTTAGGGTCCATTTTCTCGCTCATGACAGCTGCGCCAATTGCTGGATGACCTCGAAATCCTTTATCAAGGTCTGTAGTGCGTTCCTGTTCACTGAACAGCGCTTCATATACACTGCCCAATGCCTGATTCTCAGTTTTATTCACCAGCGCACCATGCTGAAACACGTCGTCCAGGGTATCGCAACCTTCTGCTACAGGAGACCAAAAACCAGCATCAATGATATTATTAGTGAATACTGTATCTGGGCCGAAGCCAAGGTTCTTCACCTTCTGATAGAGATGCATCGCATTCTGGGTGCGAACAAGATTCCCGCACGATACATCTGCATCGACATAAACGAGTTTAACATCCTGATGATCTTTGAGGATGCCCGCACCATTCAGATAGATGAATGCTTCCATGCAGCGAGCACCGGTACCACCGATACCAATTAAATAATAACTCATTTCTTTACCTCGATTATCCTAAACCTCAACCGTGAATCTTTTCAGCACCAAATGGTATATATTTGACATTATCATGCGAAAAGAACAAAGAATTCAAATAGAAGCCGAGCAATGGGAAGAGGCAGACGAAAACGCCAGCCAATCCGCTGCCTTCTTGTGAATTTGGAAGGAGCAGCAGAGAAAAGAGTACACCGCATCCTAACGCAGCAAGGAAGAGGACGATATATATCCCCATAATGGAAGAGCCTCCAGAAAAGCGGCTCCCAAAGAAATACCAGAGCAAGGTGCAAGCAAATCCTCCGATAATTGCCAGAAGTGCTGTCAGATTGTAGTCTGCAATCCATTCATCGATACTCATGCCCACATCTGGTACAATATTATCGATGAGGATAAAAGAACCGTATAGATACTGAATCCCCCAAAGAGCAGCAAATAATACAGCAGAAAATAGAACCTTCATGATGGATCCCCCTCCAAATAAAATAAATATCATTCCTTCACATTAAAGTAAGCGTAGAGATGATGAAAACCTGGTGCATTCAGTTCGTAATTCAAGCTTGCCAACATATTAGAGAATTTGCTGATATTGAGCGTCTTGTTCCCCACCTTTGCTAAAGCATCTTCGCCCTCATTGATCTGGCTGTCATCGAAATTCCAAGCATCAAATACGCCAGCAGCTTTAAGGTACGAATCCTTATCCGGAATCAAAGAGAATTCTACACGATAGACTCCCTTTTCTTTCTTGATGCTTGCCGGAGCTGCATCGAGTGTAAATGCAATATTGACAGCTCCATCTTTCAGGCCGACATCTCCCACCGTACCACTGATGAAGTCATCTGCTTTCACTATTGTATAACTGTCAGTCCACTTCTCAACACGGTCCACCTTCAGTTGATACTTATCGGGAATAGTTCCTAGAGTATCTTTTGCATACATGCGGACTCCTGCTGTTGAAAGCGTATCCTCTGTTTTGAGACGATATTGCATCACTTCATTCGAGGATGTCAGATTTGGCAAGACTGCCATCTTCGCGGCATTTTCTTTTCCCTTTTCCTTTTTATTGCTAACTTTATCTTCCTCCAACTTCGTATCAATTCCTAAATTGGAGGATAAGAACATCGTAGCTACATTTGCATTCTTTGGCAAGGAATTCTGATAACTCTTCACGAATACTCTTGTGTCGTTCTCATTGCCCATGACCAATACGTAGAATGGACGATAGCTATCTTCTTCACCGGTGGTCTGGTAATCCAAAGAAGACATATTCTTTCCTACATCAAAAATCTTGCCGTTGAATTGGCTCTTCATACCGACGACGGCGATTGCCTTTCCCTCACCCATTCCTTTATTCTTGATTGAACGAATCAGACTGTCCAAATCCTGATTCGTCTGGAACAAATCTGTAACGAGAATATTCAACTTGTTAGGATCCATCTGGTCTACAACTTTCTGCAGGCTGGTATCCTTCTGATCATAAAAGCCGACCTGTTCCATCTGCATGAATGTATCGCGATTCATTTCTTGGAACGTATCGCCAAATTTTATATAGCGGATGCTGTCATTCTTCCAATTCTTGGTCAAGGTGCGGTCAAGTTCTTTGACTGCATCATCATATATGGTGCCGCCGCTGTAGTTTACATAGCCATACATAGATGTCGTTCCATCCAGATAGATATCAGCTGCAACAGATTCGCTCTTTTCGTACGATACTGCTTCTGGTGCAGGGGCCATACTTTTTGAATTGCTACTATTTCCCGAAAATGGATTATGACATCCAGCCAGAAGCAGCGAGCAACCTAATACTGCCAGAAGTCCCAACAGTCTTCTTTTCTTCATATAAATCTCCTCGCTCTATAAATCCTTGATGCAAAATAAAACATGGGAGTCAATGTGCATCACTCCATGGCACATTGGCTCCCACGTCACATAACAATATCGTTGACGGCTTGATTTCTCAAGACCACGCAAGCAAAACACTCGTATTTTAATATGATGATGCATGCAATCGCATTAATTGACAGATGATTTTGAGTATACTCCCTGATTAATTTTTTCTACATTAATGATTACAGTATACCACGAATCTCATTGTCTCACAAGGAAATCAATCCTTACTCTGGCATATTTTGCTAATTTTCTTTTATATTCTCATCTTTTTCCTGCCGCTGTCTCACCTATGCCTAAATTTTATTTAACCAATTCCAAAAACGCATAACAAAAAGGCCATCCTTGTGACAGGATGGCCTTTTCTTATGCATTTGTCAAAGTAAAGTAGGCGATTTCCGGCGGGCAGCCGAGGCGGAAGGGGAACCAACTGCCGTTGCCGCTGTGAACGTAGCCGTAGGAATTGCCGATCTTGACGATGCCGCGGGTGTATTTGAAGACGGGGAAGAGAGGCTGGCCAAGGAAGCCGAATTGGCTGCCGTGGGTATGGCCGGTCAGGGTCAAGGCGATATCATTGGCGGCGCCGTCGTCAATGCATTCGGGGTGGTGTGCGAGCAGGATGGCGGGTACATCTGCGGGCAGATTCTTCATGGCCTGCTGCATATAATTCTTGCGCTGTGCTTCGAAATGAGGCCGGTCCATCGGGTAGTCGACGCCGAGCAGATAGAGGTTCTTGCCCGGTACTTTGCGATTCTCATTGTAGAGGACATTGACGCGCGTTTTGGCGAGGTATTTGCGGATGGTATCGATGCCGCGGAAGTGCTCGTGATTGCCGAAGGCGAACCAAATGCCATCGGGAAATGCATCGACGTAGCGTTCGAGGATTTGGGCGGCTTTTTCGTTCTGTGTCACATCGTCGAATAGGTCGCCAGTGATGGCGAGCATATCGGGCTTTTGGACGGCAATGCGGCGCAGCAGGGCATCGAGATCAGCGACGGAAAAGAAGCTGCCGAGATGGATGTCGCTGATCTGCGCGAGGCGGTAGCCCTCTCCTGCCCCGAATCCCTTGACGGGAATTGTGTAGGCGCGCTCGACGGTCGCCTGGCGCTCCCAGAAGCCGCCGTAGATACTGAGGCCGGCGGCCACTGCCGGATAGACAGCGGCATGGCTCAGCAGGCGACGGCGGCTCTCGTCGACAGGCACGGCCATCATGCGGCGCCAGAAAAAGCGAATCGTGACGGCAACAAGGACAAATACCGTACAGATAAGCTGTATCATGAAGCCGACGATGATGGTCTCGATGATGAGGCTCGGCCCCGATATGAGGTGGTAGATGATGGCGCGCCCGAGGAACCAGCCCATGCCGATGACGTTGAACAGCAGCATGATGATGCGGGCCCACCGCAGCGCTCTGCCGGAGAAAAGATAGCGCGTCGTAAAGAGCAAGCAGGCGATGATGGAGACGACCATGACGATCATGATGAGTGTGAACCAGGTCAAAGAATTTCCTCCTAAAGCAAAAAGCAAATCTTGCAGAAAAAAATAGACCGGATGACCGGTCTTTGCCTCAATTGGCCTGAGGTGGGCGTGCCTCCTGGCACAGGCCTAGCTCAAGCCAAGCCACGAAGGTGAGCGGATTCGGCCTGCCGTTCCCGGTAGTACCAGCGGATGGATTTGCCGATTGCGCAGCGCACGGCATCGAGCTCTCCGCGTTTCGCCAGTTTCTTGAGCTGGTTGACGTCAAAGCCACTGACGGACAAGTAACTTGCAGAAAGGAAACCTCCTCGTTTCAACATCTTGCGATAACTCGCACTGTCACGACGGTCCATTTCAATGTTCTTGATTGCCATATTAATCCCCCCACAATGTTGGTCTTATTTACAAAGACACCTTCGGGCAAGTACATTATACCACAAAACTGTAAGCCATGCTACTGTTCCAAGATACGTTTTCGTTTATTTTTGCATAAGATTACGTTATAATAAGGGTGTTATCATTGTATACTGTCATTTGTGTATTGCCTTTATTTCTAGGAGGGTTACTATGCTGACTGCCTTGACGAAGGAATATCCTCTGCCGAGCGAATTACAGGAGCGCATCGACCTCGTACTCGAGTCGCATGACTGCGATCCGACGCAGATCGTTGGCATCCTGCTCGAGGTGCAGGCGCTCAATGAGCGCCACTATGTGCCGGAACCAACGGCCTACTACATCGCGGACCGCCTCAAGATGCGCGTGACAAATATCTTCGACTGCCTGAAATTCTACAGCGAGCTCTCGCCGGTACCGCGCGCGAAATACCCGATCCAGGTCTGCTGCTCGCCGGCCTGCCGCGTCAACCGCGTCGATTCGCACCGCCTGATCTCGACGCTCGAGCGGCTGCTCGACATCAAGCTCGGCGAGACGACGTACGACGGGCGCTTCACGCTCGAGCAGGTCACCTGCATCGGAGCCTGCGACCGCGCGCCGGCCGTGCGCATCAACGGCCATGTCTACGATCATCTCGACACGCAGGAAAAGATTGAGACGCTACTGCGCTCTTTGCCCTGAGCCGGAGGAGGATACAAAATGAATCAAGTACATTTCCTGACCAAGAACTTCGGCAAGTACGACACTTCGTCGATTGGGTCTTATATGAATGTCGGCGGTTTCGAAGCGCTGCGCAAGGTGGTGATGATGGACCCGGAGGAGATTACAGACCTCCTGACGGCCGTCAAGATCAAGGGGCGCGGCGGCGCGGAGTACCCGCTCGGCCGCAAGTGGTCGCAGGCCCGCGCGGTCCGCGGCGAGCGCAAGGTCGTCATCTGCAATGCGGATGAGGGCGAGACGACGACGTTCAAGGACCGCGAGCTCATCTGTCACGATCCGTTCAACCTCATCGAGGCCATGATCATCGCGGCTTACGTCGTCGGCGCCTCGGACGGCTTCATCTACATGCGCGCGGAGTACGCCTGCTTCCGCCCGCTGCTCTTGAATGCCATCCGCCAGGCGAAGAACTACGGCTTCCTCGGCACGAACATCCTCGGCCGCGGCTTCGACTTCGATATCCACCTCTACTCGGGTGCCGGTGCCTACGTCTGCGGCGAGGGCACGGCCCTGATCCGCTCGATTGAGGGCAAGGCGGGGCGCCCGCGCATGAAGCCGCCATTCATCAAGGTCAGTGGCGTCTTCGCGCGGCCGACCTGCCTCAACAACGTCGAGACGCTCTCGCTCGTGCCGCATCTCCTGCTCGACGAGGAGGGCGTCTACGCCTCGTGCGGCAGCGGTGAGTCGATCGGCACGAAGCTCGTCAGCGTGGCGGGCAATGTCAACCACCCGGGCGTCTTTGAGATCCCGTTCGGCACGACGGTCCGCGAGATCCTCTACGAGCTCGCCGGCGGCATCCAGCACGACCGCAAGATCCGGCTGATCCAATTTGGCGGCGCCTCGGGAAAGATTGCGGACGACAGCATCCTCGACACGCCGTACACCTACGAGGACTTGCGCGCGGCCGGCGTCATGGTCGGCTCGGGCGGCATGCTCGTCATCGATGAGCGCACGAGCGTGCTTGACTTCCTGCGCATGAATCAGGAGTTCTTCTGGGAGGAAAGCTGCGGCCAGTGCACGCCGTGCCGCGAGGGCAACCTCCACATCAAGATCATCCTCGACAAGATGGCGGCGGGGACGGCCACGCGCGAGGACATCGCGATCATGATGAAGATTGCCCGCGTCATGAGCATGTCCTCGCTCTGCGGCCTCGGCGAGACGGCGCAGAATTCGCTACTGTCCGCCATGAAGGTTTTCCCGGATCTCTTTGATATTGGAGGAGCGCGCGCATGAGTACGGAAGCTACAAAAATGACAAAACAAGAACAAGAGATGGTCCATCTGACCATCAACAACATCCCGCTGGCCGTGCCCAAGGGGACGAAGATCATGCAGGCGGCACAAAAGCTCGGCATCGACATCCCGCACCTCTGCTACCACGAGGACCAGCGCATCAAGGCGCGCTGTCGTCTCTGCTCGGTCGAGGTCGTCGGCAAGCGCCGCCTGCTCGCCGCCTGCTCGACGGAGGTCTGGGAGGGCATGGAGGTCCATACGGACACGCAGATCGTCCGCGACACGCAGGTGGCCATCCTGCAGCTCATGCTCGCCAACCACCACAAGGACTGCCTCTCCTGCCCGCGCAACCAGAACTGCGACCTGCAGCGCCTCTGCAGCCGCTTCAACATCCAGCACTCCTCGCTGCCGTCCGTCTGCAAGGAAGAGCCTCGCATCGTGACGAATCCCGCCATCGTGCGCGACCCGTCGAAGTGCATCCGCTGTGGCCGCTGCATCCGCGCCTGCAAGGACGTGCAGGGCATCGCGGCGCTGACGTACGCGGGGCGCAGCAGCGACATCGTCGTCACGACGGCCTACAACAAGCCGATGGAGACGACGGACTGCATCCTCTGCGGCCAGTGCAGCCTCGTCTGCCCGACGGGCGCGCTCGTCGAGAAGGACGACACGGAGAAGGTCCTCGACGCTCTGCAGGACCCGAAGAAGCACGTCATCGTGCAGGTCGCACCGTCGGTGCGCGTCTCCCTGGGCGATGCCTTCGGCATGGAGCCCGGCGCCATCGTCACAGGACAGATGGTCACGGCCCTGCATCTCCTCGGCTTCGACAAGGTCTTCGATACGAACTTCGGCGCGGACCTCACGATCATGGAGGAAGGCACGGAGTTCCTCGACCGCCTGCAACATGGCGGTGTTTTGCCGATGATGACCTCGTGCTGTCCTGGCTGGGTCTACTACGTCGAGAAGCACTACAGCGACTGCCTGCCCCACCTCTCGTCGACGAAGTCACCGATGAGCATCTTCGGCGCCGTCGCCAAGACGTACTACCCCAAGGTGGCCGGCATCGACGTCAAGGACATCGTGACGGTATCCGTCATGCCCTGCACGGCGAAAAAATTCGAAGCGGCCCGCCCGGAGCTCGGCCGCGACGGGCGTCCAGACGTCGACATCGTGCTGACGACGCGCGAGCTCATCAAGCTCATCAAGTACGTCGGCCTCTCCTTCGGCCAACTGCCCGAGACGGAGTTCGACAGCCCGCTCGGCACGGCCTCCGGCGCCGGTGCCATCTTCGGCACGACGGGCGGCGTCATGGAGGCCGCCCTGCGCACGGTCTGCGACAAGCTGACGGGCAAGACGCTCGAGCACCTCGACTTCCAGGAGGCGCGCGGCTTCAAAGGCATCAAGGAGTGCACGCTCGAACTCGGCGGCCGCACGCTGCACATCGCAATCGCACACACGCTCAAGAACGCCGAGATCCTCATGGAGCAGGTGCGCAAGGGCATCTCACCTTATGACTTCATCGAAGTCATGGCCTGCCCCGGCGGCTGTATCGGCGGCGGCGGACAGCCAATCGGCACGACGAATGCCGTCAAGAAGAAGCGCATGCAGGCGCTCTACGAGATTGACCGCAGCCTGCCCGTCCGCAAGTCACACGAGAATCCTGAATTGCAGGTCCTCTACCGCGACTTCCTCGGCGAGCCGGGCGAGGGCAAAGCCCACGAACTGCTGCACACGGGCTACCGCGCCGTGCCGAAGACCTACCATTTCTGAGGCACGCAGAGCATGCTTGACAGACACTGCGCGCAGTGGTATGGTATAGGCAATGTGAAACCGTTGAAGCGAGGATAACGTCAGATGAGCGCCCGCAGAGAGTCCGGGGAGCTGGGATCCGGATGGCATGCAGTCTGGCAAATGGGTCGCTGAGGGCGCACTGAACCTCTTGGCGTTTTCAAGACGCTAAGTGCAGTAGGATGCGACGTAAGGCACGCGTCAGTTGCCGGGAGCATGCCTGTGCTCCGCTAAGTGCATGGCTCGTCCATGAAGCAGGGTGGCACCGCGAGAAATTTCGTCCCTGACAGTATCTCTTATACTGTCAGGGATTTTTGTTTTCCTGACAGATCAGCAGAAAGGAAGTTTCATCATGGAAAACAACAAGAAAATCATCCTCTCCGGTATCCAGCCGACGGGCGTCTTCACGCTCGGCAACTACCTCGGCGCCGTCCGCAGCTGGAAGCAGATGCAGGAGGACTACAACTGCTACTACTTCATCGCCGACCTGCACTCCATGACGATCCACATCGACCCGCAGAAGCGCCGCCAGCAGACGCGCGAGGCGTTTGCGCTGCTGCTCGCCTGCGGCATCGACCCGGAGAAGAGCCTCGTCTTCGTCCAGAGCCACAACAAGTGCCATGCCGAGATGGGCTGGATCATGGACTGCTGCTCGCAGTTCGGCGAGCTCTCGCGCATGACGCAGTTCAAGGATAAGTCGGCCAAGCATCCAGACAACATCAATGCCGGCCTCTTCACCTACCCGGCCCTGATGGCCGGCGACATCCTGCTCTATCAGGCGGACTACGTGCCGGTCGGTGCCGACCAGACGCAGCACCTCGAATTCACGCGCGACGTCGCCACGCGCTTCAACCACACGTACGGCGAGGTCTTCAAACTGCCGGAGGGCTACTTCCCGAAGGCCGGCGCACGCGTCATGAGCCTGCAGGACCCGACGAGCAAGATGAGCAAATCCGACACGAATCCGAAGGCCACCATCTCCATCCTCGACGATGAGAAGACCATCCTCAAGAAGTTCAAGAGTGCCGTCACGGACAGCGAGGCCTGCGTGCGCTTTGACCCGGAGGCAAAGCCGGGCGTCAGCAACCTCATGACGATCTACTCGGCCATCACGGGCAAGACGATGGAAGAGATCGAAGCCGAGTTTGCGGGCAAGGGCTACGGCGACTTCAAGGCTGCTGTCGGCCAGAGCGTGGCCAACGAGCTGCGCCCAATCCGCGAGAACTTCGCGCGCCTCATGGAAGACCGCGCTTACCTCGAGGAAGAGATGCGCAAAGGTGCAGAGCGCGCCACCTACATCGCCAACAAGACGCTGACGAAGGTCAAGAAACGCGTCGGCCTGCTGCTCGAGAAATAATCCTACCGACACAAAAAAGGCATGCCCCTGAGATGAGGGCATGCCTTTTTGTGTATGTATATGATGTGTGACGTTGCCTTATGGTGCTTCAGCCGATCTTGAGCTTTTCCTGAGCCGAGATGTGGCGGTCGAAGCCGACGTCCTTCTTGCTCATGCCGAGCGCGAGGCCGATGAGCTGCTGCAAGTGCAGGATGGGGATCTCGACGGACGACTGGACGGCGTCGCGTCCCTCCGGCTCGTACATGTCGAGCTGCATCTGGCAGAGCGGACATGGCGTGACGATGAGGTCGGCACCGGCGCGGCCGGCGCTGTCGACGATCTGGCCCGTCACCGTCAGCACGTCGTGCTCAGCGGCGAGCTGTGCGTGGAAACCGCAGCACTTGCGGTGCGCGTCGAACCAGACCGGCGTGCCACCGAGGCGGCGGACGAGGCGCTCGAGGGACTCAGGGTACTTGCCGTCCTCATGGTGCATGATGTCCTGCGGGCGCAGGATGTGGCAGCCGTAATAGGCAGCGATCTTCGTGCCCTGCAGGGCGTCCGTGACCTTGCCCTCGAAGAGCTCCGGATGATCGTCGAGGACCCAGAGGAAATGCGTGATCTCGCTCGTGCCCTTGTACTCGTACGGATGACCCGCCTCCTTGAGGATGGCGTTGACCTTGTCCCGGAGGTCCTTGTCGTGGTCGAGGCGGTACTTGGCCGTGCGCAGCTGCAGCGTGCAGGTGTTGCAGACCGTCAGGATTGGCAGGCCCATGTTCTCGGCGATCGAGATGTTGCGGGCATTGACGGCGAGCGCCGCGAGGTCGTTGACGCCCTGCGCATGCGAGGCGCCGCAGCACGTCCAGTTCGGGATCTCCTCGAGCTCGATGCCGAGCGCATCACATACCTTCTGCATGGAGGTATAGGCTTCAGCTGCGGCCCCCTTGAGGACACAGCCTGGGAAAAATGCAAATTTCATCGCTTACTCCTCCTCTTTCTCTGCCGCTTTGACGATGGCAGCGACGGTCTTGACTTCCGGATTGACCGGGTGCGACTCCAAGGGATTCATCTTGCCGACGCGCATGAGGCGCAGGGCCATCGGAGCGCGGAGGCCGGCCAGGAAGAAGCCCTCCGACTTGATGTTGAGCTTCGACTCGTCGAGTGTGCCCGACTCCTGGATGTCATCGTAGATGGCCTTCGCGTGGCGCGCGCCGACATTGTCGTCGAGGTGGTACTTGAAGGTCGCGGCCTTGAGCTTCTCGATGGCGCCGGCCGGGTCGAGGTGCTTCGGGCACTTCGCCGTGCACTCCTGGCAGTTGAAACAGCGCCAGAGGCCGGCGTCGAGGACGGCCTTGAGGTGCTCTTCAGGGTCCTTGTCGCGCGAGTCCGCCGTGATGCGCTCTGCCTTGACGAAGGCGAACGGATCGAGGAAGTCCTTCTGGTTCAGCGTGTTCTTGTTGCATTCCGAGACGCACGAGCCGCAGAGGATGCAGCCGGCGTATTTCTTGTATTTGTCAAAATCAGCCGGCGACTGGCGGCAGCCATCCTCCGCGCTGAACTCGTCCTTCGGGTGCACGACGGGCTTGACTTTCTTGATGCGCGCGTACTTCGGGTCCCAGTCGACGATGAGGTCGCGGATGACGCGGAAATTGCCGAGCGGCTCAATCGTCAAGATCTCGGTCTGGTAACGCGCGATGAGGTCAGAGACGAGCTTCTCGCACGAGAGCTCAGCGTTGCCGTTGACGCGCACGGCGCAGGCGCCGCAGATGCTCGAGCGGCAGGAGCACGTAAAGGAAAGCGAAGGGTCCTGATGCTCCTTGATGCTGATCAAGGCCTCGAGGACCGTCATGCCCTTCGTGACCTCAACCTTGTAGTCCTGCACCCACTTGCGCCCTTCTACGAAGCGATGGATTCTCAGTGTAGCCATGATCAATACTTCCTTTCCTTCGGCTCATATTTCGTGACGACGACATCCTTGTATTCGAAGCGGTACTTGCCGTCCTCCTTGAAGACGAGCGTGTGCTTGAGGAAGTTCTGGTCATCGCGCTTCGGGTAATCGCGGCGCGTGTGCGCACCGCGGCTCTCCTTGCGGGCAATGGCGCCCTGGACGATGGCCTGCGAGATCTGCAGAAGGTTGCCGAGCTCGACATACTGCTCGTAGGCCGTGTTGTAGACGTGCGACGTATCGCCGACGTAGCAATTCTTGTACTGGTCCTCAAGGACCGAGAGCTCCTTGGCAGCCGCCTCGAGGTCCGGGCCATTGCGGAAGACGCCAGCCTTGAACCACATCGTCTTGACCATGTCGTCGCGAATCTCCGGCACCGTACGGTTGCCGTCGTGCGGGCGCGAAGTGACCTCCTCGAAGGAATCGAGCCACTTCTTGCTATCTTTCGTCAGCTGATCCTGACTGCCCTCGTACTGGTGCGCCTTGGCGTAGGCCGCCGCGCCGTCACCGGCCGTATGGCCGAAGACGAGGACCTCCGAGAGGGAGTTCGCACCGAGGCGGTTGGCGCCGTGGACCGAGACGCAGCTGCACTCGCCGGCCGTGTAGATACCCGGCACGCGCGTCTCGCCCGTATGGAAGTCCGCCATCTCGAGGCCGCCCATCGAGTAATGGCAGGTCGGACTGATGAGGACGGGTTCCTTCGTGATGTCGACGCCGGCGAAGCGCAGTGAGAGGTCGGCCACCTGGCCGAGACGCTCGTGGATGCGCTCGGGCGGGATCTTCGTGAAGTCGAGGTAGACGCCCGCGGTAATGCCCTCGCCGATGCCGCGGCCCTGCTCAATCTCCGTCGCGATGGCGCGGGCGACGATATCGCGCGTCGCGAGCTCCATCTTCTCTGGCGCGTACTTCTGCATGAAGCGCTCGCCGTCCTTGTTGATGAGCAATGCGCCCTCGGCGCGGCTCGACTCGGAGAGCAGGACGCCGTTGACGGCGAGTCCAGTCGGATGGAACTGGACCATCTCGGGGTCCTTGAACGGAATGCCGACGTTCATGCCGGCGACGATGCCGTCGCCCGTCGAGCTGTAGGGGTTCGACGTGCGGACCCAGTAGGCGCGGCCGTAGCCGCCCGTCGCGATGATAATCGTCTTTGCCGGAATGCCGATGATGTTACCGCTGCGCATGTCCATGGCGATGACGCCCGCAAGCTTGTCCTTCTTCTCGCCCGCCATCGAGATCTCGAGCATCTGGCACTCGGAGATGAAGTCGATGTCGTGCGCGAGGCACTGCTCGAAGAGCGTGTGGACCATCGCGTGGCCGGCGCGGTCCTCGAAGTAAGCAGCGCGCGCATGGGCATGGCCGCCCATCTTGCGCTGGTGGAAGTGGCCGTCAGCCTGACGGTTGTAGGGGTAGCCCATGTAGTCCATCTCGTAGATGTTCTTGCCAGCGCGCTCGACGAAGTACTCGACAGCGTCCTGATCGCAGAGGTAGTCGCCGCCCTTGATCGTATCGAAGGCATGCGACTCGAAGCTGTCGTTCGGGTCCGTGACGCCCGTGACGCCGTTCATGCCGCCCTGCGCCATCGTCGACGCCGAGCGCGTCGGCACGAGCTTCGTCAGCACGGCAACCTTGAGGTCCTTGTTCTCCGCGGCTGCGAGTGCGGCGCGCATGCCGGCGCCGCCGCTGCCGATGATCAGCACGTCGTACGTGACGTCGCCGCGCTGGACTTTTTCTGGTATATTCCGGCCATTCCAGGTGAAGTACGATCCCGCTGCCAGGACGACACCGGCTGCCGCTGCGCCCTTGATGAAGGTACGACGCGAAATTTCCCTTGACATTGCTGTCCCCTCCCGATTTCGATTCCCATGATGATCAGATGCTCAACGAGCATGTCTCTTGTTCATTCTGATTTACAATGGATGATTCCTTGTATTTATTGGACATTCCTATTCTAACATTAAACACAGCTATCGAGAAAATACATTCTGCTTATAATCTCTATTCAAGAAACCTATAGGGAAGGGTACAGCTTGGCATCAGTCCATCAGTCGTGCAACAGGAAGTCGATGAAGCGCTGCGCAGCGAGCGAGAGCTGGCGCTGCTGGCTGTAGACGGCTATCAGATGGCGCTCCTCCACCTCTTCCTCGAGTTCGAAGAAGAAGGCCTGCTCCTTCCAGCGCCAGCTCTGCACGAGCATGTCAGTCACGAGCGTCGCACCGAGGCCGGCCGCGCAGAGCTCCGACGCCTCGATGATGCTGTTCGCCTCGAAGATCACATGCGGCTCGGCACCAGAGACCTTGCAGAGCTTGTCATAGACCTCCGCCATCTGTCGCCGCGGCTGCAGCCGGATGAATGGCTCGCCGTCCATCGCGGCGAACGAGATGCGCGGGAAGCCTTGCACATCGTCCTCGGCATAAGCTCTGGCCAGCGGGTGCGACTTCGGCAGGGCCAGCATCGTGCGCTCGCGGCAGAGCTCCACTGAATCGAAGTCCGCGCGCAGCGAGCTGTCATAGAGCAGGGCGAAGTCAACGGTTCCGGCAGCAGCGTACTCCTCGAGCGTCCGCACGGGCGCCTCTTTGATGGCCAGCTGGATACCCGGATACTGGCGGTGAAAGGCGACGAGCGGGTCGATGAGGAAGCAGGCCGAGCGCGTGCGCGAACTGCCGATTGTCAGGCTGCCCGTGCGCAATTCGGAGAGGTCGGCGACCTCCTGCACGAGCGCCTGACGGATGCGCAGAATCTCCTTGGCCTGGCGCACGTAGATCTCGCCGGCCGTCGTCAGCGCGAGCGGCGTCTGGCTCCGGTCGAACAAACGCACGCCGAGCTCCGTCTCGACCTTCTTGATGCACTGCGAGAGTGACGGCTGCGAGATGTAGAGGTGCTTGGCCGCAGCCGAGAAGGTCCCGTCCTTGGCGACCTGCAGGACACTGCGCCATTCGTGTTCATCAATCATATGCATGCTCCTATCTATCGTATCTATCGTATCAATCCAATCAATAAATCTTGAACATCTTGCGGATGGCCGCAGTGTCATCAGTCTGCAGCAGGGTGAGCTGCAGCAGCACGCGCGCTTTCGCTGGATTCAGCGTGTCGCTCGCGATGAAGCCATTCGTCTCGTACGATGCCTCGGCGCGCGTGACGCGGCCCGCTGCGCTGCGCGTGCTGCGCACGACGACGACGCCCTCTGCAACGGCCCTGGCGAGTGCCGCCTCTGCGCGCGCGGGGATGCTGCCATTGCCCATGCCCGCGTAGACGATGCCCCGACAGCCTGCCTGCACAGCCGCTTCGACGAGGAAGCCATCGTCGTCAGCATGTGCGTAGAGAACAGCCACGCGCGGTAGTTCGGGGACGCCCTCGACGGAGAACGCGCTGCGCGTTGTGTGGCGCCGCAGGGGGCTCCGGTAGAAGACGGGCTCCCCATCGTGCACGCTGCCGAGCGCGCCGACCTCGGGCGACTGGAAAGTGTCGAGCGCTGTCGTGTGCATCTTGACGGCATCGCGGGCGCTCTCGATTGTGCCATCGAGGACGATGAGGACACCTTGGCCGACAGCCTCATCGGCGGCGGCAACGCGCACGGCCTGCAGGAGGTTCATCGGGCCGTCGGCGCTCAGTGCCGTCGCAGGGCGCATGGCTCCTGTCAGCACGATTGGCTTCGCGCTGTGGACTGTCAGATGCAGGAAATACGCCGTCTCCTCCATCGTGTCCGTGCCGTGCGTGATGACGATGCCGTCCACATCGTCACGCTGCAGCAGTTCCTGCGTGCGCACGGCAAGCCGCAGCCAGATTGCTGAAGTCATATCCTTGCTGTCGATTGAGACAATCTGCTCCCCCTCCACGTCCGCATACTGACGGACCTCCGGCACGGCCGCAAGCAAGTCCGCGATGCCGATGGCCCCCGCCTCGTAGCCCGTCGTCGCCGCCTCTGATGCAGCTTTGCCGGCAATCGTGCCGCCCGTCGCGAGGATGTAGATGTGTTTCTTCATCGTGATTCCCTTCCCTTTCTTCTTTCCAACACATTTTTTTCATTATAACATGATGCATTTCCGCAAAAAAAGAGCTCCCATGCGCGCGTGGCAGTTGCGGCGTCATGGGAGTTCCTTTTGACTTCGGTGAATTTATGGGTTTTACGATAATAGGGGGTAATGGTGGTGATCAGGCTTCCGTTGCCGGTTCTTCTTCCTTCTCCTTCGTCATGCGGCTGGAGAGGTAGTTCGCGGCGAGCGAGCCCGAGATGTTGTGCCATACACTGAAGATGGCACCCGGGATTGCTGCTGCTGCGCCAAAGTGCATCATGGCGAGGGAAGTAGCGAGGCCGGAGTTCTGCATGCCGACTTCGATGGAGATGGCCTTGACCTTGGCGATATCCATGCGGAGCGCCTTGGCGATGCCAAAGCCGAGCGCATAGCCGAGCAGGTTGTGGAGCATGACGACGAGCATGATCAGTGCCCCCGTCTCCATGATGCGCTGCGAGCTGACGGCGACGACGCCGCCGACGATCAGGACGATGGCCACGACGGAGATCAGCGGCAGGAGCTTGACGTACTTCTGTACGACATTGCCGAACAGCGAGTTGACGAGGATGCCGCCGACAATCGGCACGATGACGACCTTGACGATCGACATCATCATGGCCGAGAGGGAGATATCAACCCAGGCACCCGCGAGCCACCAGGTCAAGAGCGGCGTGACGACCGGTGCGAGGATTGTCGTCGTCATCGTCATCGAGACGGACAGCGCGACATCGCCGCGCGCCAGATACGTCATGACGTTCGACGATGTGCCGCCTGGGCAGGTGCCGACGAGGATGACGCCTGCGGCGAGCTCTGGCGGCAGGCCAAAACCCTTGGCGAGCAGCCAGGCGAGGCCCGGCATGATCGTGAACTGGGCCAGGGCGCCGACGAAGACATCCTTCGGGCGCTGGAAGACCAGGCGGAAATCGCGCAGGCGCAGCGTCGTGCCCATGCCGAACATGACGATGCCGAGCAGCATCGCGATGTTCGGTGCCGCCCACTTGAACGTCCACGGCTGGAACAGAGCGATCGCAGCGACGAGAATGACGAAGACCGCCATGTACTTCGATATGAAATTACTGAGTTTCTCTAAAAACTGCATAAGTTCGTCCCCTTTCAAGCATTTTGTATACCGTTATGAGTTCTTGGTAGATTGTTTACAATCATACAACTGTAATCCATAAATGTCAATGGATTTTGCAAAAATTTTATTCTGTTTGTCCTCATCAGATGGCCTCTTGCTTTATCTGCATCATGAGAGCGCTCGCCAAGACACTCTGCCAGAACATGGGACAAACATGATATAATAAACTCATCATGAGAACAGGAGGATATCCTATATGGAAGATATGCAGTCGATCAACGTGCCCCCAGCGGGAGAGAGCGATCTCTTCCTGACGACATTCGGCCATTCGGTCACGGGGCCCGGCCATCGCTACGGACCGGCCGTTCGCTCCTATCACCTGATCCACTTCATCCTCGCAGGCAAGGGAACATTCCAAGCCAATCAGCACACGTATTGCCTGCACGCGGGACAGGGCTTCCTGATTGAGCCGGACTACCAGACGACATACGAGAGCGATGCGAAGGAGCCCTGGACCTACATCTGGGTGGCTTTCAACGGCAGCCGTGCCGCAGAGATCATCGCCTCGCTCAGGCTCAGCCAAGCGGATCCCATCTACACCTGTACCAAAGAACAGGGCGCAAAGCTCGCCGCCTATGTGCAGGACATGCTCGCACACAACAGCTTCACGCTTTCAGGCCGCTACTACCGCCTCGGCCTGCTGATGCAGTTCCTCTCCGTGCTCGCCGAGGCGCAGCGCGACCTGCTGCCGCCCGCCGACAACAACGCCTACATCTCGCACATGACGAACTTCATCCGCACCCATCTCGAGGAGCCCTTCACCGTGCAGGAACTGGCCGACTACATGAACCTCAACCGCAGCTATGTGACGACGCTCTTCAAGCGCTACCTGCACTGCTCGCCCCACGAGTACATCCAGAACTGCCGCCTCACCAAAGCCGAGCATCTGCTCCAAACGACGACCTTCTCCGTCGAGTCGATTGCCTACTCGTGCGGCTACGCCAAGAGCGACTCCTTCCAGCGCGCCTTCCTGCGCAAAGTCGGCATGACGCCCACCGCCTACCGTCGTCAACAGCAGAGTCCTTACCTGCAGGCTACTGATATAGCGCGTATAACGCGCACAAAAAAGTCCTGACAATCCGTCAGGACTTTTTGCGCAGAAGTATCTGTCTTACTTATTCTGTCTCGAGAACGAAGAGGCGCGACCAGAAGTCCGAGCAGTGCTTGCCCTCTTCGTGGCTCTGCTCGCCAGCCGAGAAGTCCGTCGTATCGAGGCCGGCACGCATGAGCTCAGCGCCCGTGAACACGCCCATCTCTTCGCGGTCATCGATGCGGACCTTGTAGGCAGCCGTCTCATCGAGGCCGGCGAGCTTCATCCACGTGTACGGCGTGCAGGGGTGCGCGAGCATCTTGTAATAGCCGACGATAGCCTGACGGCGGTCATCCGAGACGACCATCCAGGCCGCGACGTTGCCCGTGAACGGGTCCTTGAGGCGGTAGAACGTCCCCTGCTGGATCAGCTTGCGGTACTTCTTCATGAAGCAGATCTGCTCGCGGACCTCCTCGAGCTCCTTGGCCGAGAGCTTGCCGAGGTCGAGCTCGTAGCCGAACGTGCCGAAGTAAGCGACATCGCCGCGCAGCTTGAGGCTCGTCTCGCGGAAGACCTGATGGTTCGGCGCGATCGAGACGTGCGATCCCATGAACGACACGGGGTAAGCATAGCTCGTGCCGTACTGGATGCGCAGGCGCTCGCCGCCGTCGGAGTCATCACTCGTCCAGCACTGCGGCGCATAGTAGAACATGCCCGGGTCGAAGCGGCCGCCGCCTGATGCGCAGGACTCGAACAGGATGTTCGGGAACTCATGCGTCAGGCGCTCGTAGAGGCTGTAGACGCCGAGAATGTAGCGGTGGAAGATCTCGCCCTGATGTTCCGGCCCCCAGCCGGCCGAGCCGCACTCCGTGATGCTGCGGTTCATGTCCCACTTGATGTAGTCGATTTTCGCCGTGCTCAGGACCTTGTAGATGGAGTCGTGGATGTAGTCGACGACTTCCGGGCGCGAGAAGTCGAGCACATACTGCTTGCGGCCATGCGAAGCATGGCGGCCCTCCGTGTGCAGGATCCAGTCAGGGTGCGCGCGATAGAGCTCGCTGTCCTTGTTGACCATCTCGAGCTCGACCCAGAGGCCGAATTTCATGCCGAGCGCGTTGATGCGCTCCGCGAGGCCCGTGATGCCGTTCGGCAGGCGGTCGGTATTCGGCCACCAGTCGCCGAGGCCGCTCGTCTCGCCGCAGCGCGTGGAGAACCAGCCATCGTCGAGGACGAAGAGCTCGACGCCGACATCGTGCGCCGTCTTGGCGATGCGCACGAGCTTCTCCTCATCGAAATCGAAGTACGTGGCCTCCCAATTGTTGATGAGGATGGGGCGCACCTTGTCGCGCCAGACACCGCGCGCCAGGCGCGTGCGGTAGAGCTTGTGGAAGTTCTGGCTCATGCCGTTGAGGCCGTGGTCCGACCAGACCATGACGGCCTCCGGCGTCTGGAACGAATCCGACGGCGCGAGCTGCCAACAAAACTCCTGCGGATGGATGCCCATCGTCACGCGCGTGACATCGAAGGTGTCGACCTCCGCCTGCGCGAGGAAGTTGCCGCTGTAGACGAGCGAGAAGCCGATGGCCTCGCCCTGCTGCTCGTCTGCCTGCGGGCGCTTGAGGATGAAGAACGGGTTGTGGACATGGCCGGACTGGCCGCGCAGGCTGCCGATGGACTGGATACCCGGGCGCAGGTGCGTGACGCTCTTCTGGCGCTCGCGGCCCCACCAGCCCGAGAACTGCACGAAGTCGTAGTCCGCATCGGGAAGGTCGATGGCGAGGCTCATCGCACGCGTGAGCGCCACGGTCTCGCTGCCCTTGTTGACGAAATAGGCGTTGCGGGCAATCGCATCGAAGTCGCGGAAGATCGTGTACGAGAGCACGAGCTCAACGCCCGTCTTCTCGTCGCGCAGCCGCACGAGCAGCGTGTCCGCCTCATCGTCCGCCTCCACATACGTGGCCGGCAGCCCCGGCAGCTTCGGCTTGCCCGCGACGATCTCGTGCGAGACGTAGCAGAAGTCCGTGATGTGGCTGCCGTCCGGCTGCGCGAGCTCCACTGCACCCTCGCGGAAGTCCGTCGTGCCGTACGATGGGTACTCCTGACGCAGGTGCTCGCGCGAGAAACCGTACTCATTGTCAAAGACGTAGGCCGTCGTCGGGCGGTAGTAATCCGTGTGGACAAAGTGCCCGTAGTCGCGGTCTTCCGGCAGGCGTGCGCCGAAGTAGAGCTGGCCGAGATGGCCGTCGCGCAGGACCTTCATGACGTAACTGATCCTATCGTTGTAGAGATGGAATTGCTGAGTCGCCGCCGCAAAAGAGATGCCCATAGAAAAAAACCTCCTAAAATCAGACTATCGTGTTCTCATTCGTTTAGTCTTATTATAGGAGGTTTCGCCCTTTATTTCCATCCGCATCTGTTAGCAGATAGCGGATTTTTGTTGTCTCTTATCCTTAATGAGCAGCCGTGATGTCGGCGAAGTACGCGAGCAGCCAGACAATCAGGTTCTCTTCGGCGCGGCAGCCCGTGAAATCGGCACGGGCCTTGAGTTCTTCGTGCGCATTGCCCGAGGCGATGCTGATGTCTGCAGCCTCTAAGAGCTCCCGGTCGTTGAGGTAGTCGCCTAATGCGATGATGCAGGTCCCCGCGAATTCCGGCAGCTTGCGGACTTCCGCGAGCATCGAGCCCTTCGAGACGCCCTTGGCAACGAACTCGTGGTAATTCGCCTCCGAGTAAAAGTGATGCGAGCAGGCCGCCGTGCCGAACACCTCTGCTTCCTGCTCGAGTGCGCGCAGGTCCGCAGGGTCGGCACAGGCGAAGAACTTGAGCCACGGCGTCCTGCTGACATCGGCCACCTCTGCGAGATCGCTGTGGCAGTAGCGATAGTGCTCATGCGGCAGGCGTGGGTCATCGTTCTTCGGATCGCTGATGATGTGGCAATCCTCCTGCGTGTAGACCTCGATGCAGGCCTCTGGGAAGAGCTCAAGGCATCTTGCGGCAAAGCGTGGCCAGAGGTCCGGCGCGCCCTCTGCTGTCAGTGCCTTCGTCACGAGCACTTTCTCAGCCTGCCAGTCGTAGAGCATCGAGCCGTTGAAGAAGATGCTCGGCGCCGTGATGGCGACATCCGTGAGATAACCCGCCGCTGCTTCCGGCGTGCGCCCCGTCGCGATGCCAAAGTGGCCGCCGCCCTCGATGAACGCAGCGATTGCCCGCTTGTTCGCCTCCGACACGCAGCCTCCGTGCGGGATGATCGTGCCGTCGAGGTCACTGATGATCGTATAGGATTCATATGGTTTCTCTTTCATGGGATTCTCTCTTTCTTGTCGTTTAGCTCATGCATCACAGGCCCTGCATAAACTGCGAGGGCGTCATTGCGAGGTACTTGCGGAAGACCTGTGCGAAATTCTTGTAGTCGCTGAAGCCCACCTGCTCGGCCACCTCGTAGACGCGCAGCCGCCCTTCGCGCAGCAGCGCGAGGCTCTGCTGCAGGCGGTAGCGCGTCACGAGCGAGTTGAAGGTATGGCCCGTCTTTTCCTTGAGCTTGCGCGATAGGTAGCTCGCGGAGATGCCGAGCGCATCGGCCGTCTGCTCGACACTCAGGCGCTCCCTGTAGTGCGCGGCGATGAGCCCGAGAACATCGCGGACATAGGGATTGAGACCATCCTGCTGCAGGAGGTCGAACCAATCCACGAGTTCCGGCAGATTGCTCTCCTTAGGGCTCCCCTTCTCTTTCTCTGCTCGCGCGATCTTCTGCAGCACCGCGCGCAGCTCTTCTTCCTCGACGGGCTTTAGCAGGTAGTCGGCAGCGCCGAGGCGCAGGGCCTCCTGTGCGTAGGCAAAGTCCGCATAGCTCGTCAGGAAGACGATGGCGGCGCGACTGCCCGACTGCTGCAAGGCCTCGGCCATCGCGAGCCCCGAGAGGCGCGGCATGCGGATATCCGTCAGCACGACGTCCGGCCGCTGCTCCCGGACAACCTGAAGCCCCTGCTCACCGTCGGCCGCCTCGCCGACGACACAGGCGCCCATGCTCTGCCAGTCCACTGTGCAGACGAGACCCTTGCGTATGATGTCCTCATCCTCTACGATCACGACTTTCAGCATCGTATTCCCCCTTCTCCCACGGCAGAGTCAGGCGGACGAGCGTGCCGCCCTCTGCCGGACACTCCAGTGTCAGTCCGTATCCATCGCCGTACATGAGCTGCAGGCGGCGGTGGATGTTGTAGATGCCCGTGTGCACCAAGGAGTCTGCGCCCTCCGCGAGCATCTGGCGAAGCTCCCGCAGCCGCTCCGGCGGCAACCCTGGCCCGCAGTCCTGTACCTGCAGGACGAGCAGGTCCGTCTCGCGGGCCGCCCGGACCTGCACGCGGATAATCCCGTCGGCGGAGGCGCCGTAGCGGATGGCGTTCTCGATGACCGGCTGCACGATCAGGCGCGGCACGCGGCAGTCGAGGACCGCCTCCGGTATCTCCTCCTCATAGGCGAGACGCTTGCCAAAGCGGTACTTCTGGATCTCGATGTAGCTGTGCGTGTAGGCGAGGTCCTCGGCGAGGTCGACGAGGCGCTCCCGCCCCTTGATGCTGTAGCGCAGGAGCTTCGAGAGATCCATGAGCATGCGCTGTGCCGCCTCCGGATCGAGCCGCACCATGAACTTGATGTTCTCGAGCGTGTTGAACAGGAAGTGCGGATTGAACTGGCTCTCGAGGCGCCGCACCTCCGACATGGCCATCGCGCGCTCCTCCTCGACGGCTATGGCCTGCACGCGGGCCCGGCTTTCGCGCCGGATGCTGACGAGCAGGATGGGGATGAAGAGGACGAGCACTGCCAGCACGATCAGGATGCCGAGCGCATAGCGCTGCAGGAGATCCGTCACCGGCATGACCGTGTAGAGGCGGAAGTCGCCCTTTACGAGCGGCTGCGCCGTCACATAATAGTAGTCCTGATGGCGTTGCACGAGCCTGTGCCTGCTGCCGTGGAATTCCGGTGCCAGCTTGTGCAGCCGGTCGGCATAATCGCCACCAGTCTGCAGGCAGACGTTGCCAAACGAGTCCTCGAGCACGAAGTCGAGATGCGGCGAGCTGATGTTGCGGCGCAGGTGTTCCGCGGGGATCACGAAGAGGATGTATCCCTCGACTGCCCCCGCCTCCGATACGATGGCCTGCCCGATGGCGAGGTCCTGCAGGCCGTCGGGCCGCAGGATAAATTCAGCGCCAGGATGGTGCGGATTCCGTGACAGCCGCCGCAGTATGCCCCACGACGAGCCGATTGGCAGAAGATACGGTGGCAGGCCGTCGGTATTGCTCAGGACGGTCTGATTGCCGTCGAGCAGGAAGAACGCCGTCCCGTCGTGCGTGATGTTGACCTCGTGATAGAGGTAGGCGTAGAGGTCTGCGCGTGCCTTCCTCGATGCGCGCAGGTCAGCGGGATGCAGGCCGAGCTCTGCCACATACGCGGCACGCGCCTCATAATCTGCGATTTCCGTCTCGATGACTTCCGCCGCCACCGCGCGCCGCTCCTCGCTGAGCCCTGCCACGTAATGCTGCCAGCTCGCGCCGACCAAGGCAAAGCCGACCAGGGCAAGAAACAGCACCGGCAGCAGGGCGTATTTCGTCAGCGACCGTCTGACCTCATCCTGTATGGTCCGCATCCCCTCACCTCCAATCCTCGCTATCGCAACACCTAATAGTATAGCAGAAAAACAGGCAAAAAGAATCCTCCGGCCGGGACCGGAGGACTCTCTTGCTGCCCAAAGGCGTATCACTGCACGCTCGTGAAGATGTCCTTGAACTTATCGAGCCATGCCTTCTTGTTCTGGTTGACGACCTGCTCGTCATCCTGGATGATGTGGATTTCCGACTTCTCCTCAAGGCCTGCCGGTGCCGGCACGTCATCGCGGACACTGCGGCGATGCAGCTTCTGCGTGATCAGCGTCTGTGCTTCCTTGCTCGTGACGAAGTCGATGAACTTCTTGGCGTTCTCCATGTGTTTCGCGTTCTTGATGATGTAGATGCCATCTGGCTTCGAGATGACGCCTTCCTTCATGTAGACGAGCTTGACGGGGGCGCCATCGGCAACGTACTTCGCGCCGCCCTCTTCAAAGGTGCAGCCCACGACGTACTCGCCATCCGCGACGCCCTTGTAGACCGCCGAAGAGCCGGAGAGCAGTTTGCCGTCCAGATTCTTGCAGAACTTCGTGACGTAATCCCAGCCGTTGTCCGGATTGCCGTTGCCCATCGCGTAAAGCATGTTGATGAGGTGCTCATAGGCCGACGAAGATTTCGACGGGTCCGCCATGGCGATCTTGCCCTTGAGCGCCGGGTTCAGCAGGTCTTCGTAGCCCTCAACCTTGGTATCGCCGATGAGGTCCGTGTTGATCATGATGACGCTCGGGATATCCGTGAAGCGCGTCATCGAGCCTTCCGTGTTCTTGAAGGCCGGCTGGATGTGGTCTTCGTTGACGGACTTGTAGGGCTCAAAGAGAGCAGCTTTCGGCTTCATCGTCGAGAGCGAGCCGCCCCAGAAGATATCGCCGAGCGGGTTGGCCTTCTCCGACTCGACGCGCTTCAAGAGCTCGCCCGTGCCAGCGGCGACGACCTCCACCTTGATGCCACTCTCTTTCTCGAATTCCTCCACGAGCGGGTTGATGAACGAGAGCGGATGCGGACAGTAGACGACGAGCGTGTTCTCGTCACTGCCCGAACCGGCCGAGCCGCTCGTGCTGGCCTGCTTGCTGCCGCCGCCACAGCCGGCGATGCTGACCGTCAGCATGGCTGCACCTAACAGAGTCGCGATGACCTTCTTGAGTTTCATGAGATTACCCTCCCTTTTTATGAATGAAATTCCATGATGATTGAACTGCATACTACAAACTGCAAGCTGCCTCAAAGCGTGACATCCCTGCGGCCCGACACCTTGAAGAAGATGACCATGGCCGTGATGGTCGTCAGTGTCAGGATGGTCGAGAGCGCGGCGGCCGTGCCGTAGCTCGCGCGGATGACCTCGGTGTAGATGGCGACCGACATCGTCTTCGTCGCGCCCGTGAACAGGATGATGGAGCTCGAGAGCTCATTGATGGCCGTGATCCACGAGATGATGGCGCCGCTCATGACGCCAGGCAGCATCATGACCGCCGTGATCTTGAAGAAGGTCTTTAAGGGCGAGGCACCGAGGCTGATGGACGCCTCCTCCATGCTCGGGCTCAACTGATAGAGGATGGCTGAGCTCGAACGCAGGGTGTACGGCAGGCGCCGGATGATCAGCGAGATGATGATGATGGCAGCCGTGCCCGAGAGCAAGAGCGGCTCATCGTTGAACGCCAAGAGCAAGGTGATGCCGAGGACCGAGCCCGGGATGATGTACGGGAACATCGAGAGCGTGTCGATGATCTCCGTGAGCCAGCTCTTCTTGCGCGTCGTCAGGTAAGCGATCGTCATGCCGAGGAAGATGATGGCAATCATCGCCGTTGTGCTGAAGAGATACGTATTCGAGATGGCCGTGCCGAGGCTGTCGAAGATGGTCCTGTAGCTGTCGAGCGAGTAGCCGTCGACGAAGATCGAGCCGCTCGTCTTGAGGAACGAAGTGTAGATGACGACGAGCTGCGGGATCATCGATAGCGCGACGAGCGTGTAGATGAAGAGGTGCACGATGACCTTGCGCAGGCCGTGGAGCTCGCCGACCGGCAGCGGCCGCAGGGAGCTCATCGTGAAGGACTTGCGGTTGACGACGTACTTCTGCAGCATGAAGATCGTCGAGGTGATCAGGACCATCAGGGCGGCCATCGCCGCGGCGAAGTTCGCCTGGTCGCCGACCTCGTTGATGAATTCCGAGTAGATCATGACCGGCATGACGTTGTAGCCCTCGCCGATGAGCATCGGCGTGCCGAAGTCTGCCATCGCATTCATGAAGACCATCAGGGCACCGGCGAGGATTGTCGGCGTAATCAACGGCACGATGATGGTCACGACCTTGCGGATGCCGCTGCAGCCGAGGCTCTCCGCCGCCTCGATGAGCGCCGAGTCGATGTTCTTCATCGCACCGGCCACGTAGAGGTAGATGAACGGGTAGAGCTTCAGCGTCAACACGAGCAGGATGCCCGCAAAGCCGTAGATGGATGGGAAGTCGATGCCGTATTGCGCGAGGAAGCGCGTAACGTAGCCGTTGCGGCCGCCGATGAGAATCCAGGAATAGGCGCCGATGAACGGCGGCGAGAGCAGCGAGATGACGATGCAGATCTCGACGGCGCTCTTGAACTTGATCTTGTAGAGCGTCATGAAGTAAGCGACAATCGTGCCGATGATGACGGCGAGAATCGTCACGCACGTCGTGACGGAGAAGCTGTTGATCATCGACTGGTAGTAGTACTTGCGCTCGAAGAAGTGCACGAAGTTCTGCATGCTCCAGGCACCTGTCTCTGGGTCCTGGAACGCGCTGACGAAGAGCGAGAACAGCGGGTAGATGAGGAACAGAGCAAAGACCGCGATGGAGAGCACGGTGACGCCCGCCCAGAAGTCCCAGTGGAATTTCCTATTCATTCTGCACCACACCTTCCATCAGGCTGTGACTGCCATCTGCCGAAAAGACGTTGACCTTCATGGGGTTGGGCCGCAATGTCACCGTGTCCCCCACTTCGAGCATGTGCTCGGCATGGCCGAGATCCTGGCTGAACTCGATGGACGGCTGTCCCGGGACCAGCATCTCCTCGGGGAATTCCAAGCCGTAATTGATGTACTTGCCGAGGAAGACTTTGCTGTGGACGCGGCAGCGCACGCCCTTCCCCTCCGGCTGGATGGAGAACTCCTCCGGGCGCACGGAGATGATGACCTCCATGCCGGGGCTCGCCTCCGCGCCGAGCGTCGTGAGCGGCATCTCATAGCCATCGGCGAACACAGCCTTGAGGCCGTCTTTCGCCTCCTGCAGTCTGCCGCGGAAGAGATTTGAGTGGCCGATGAAGGTCGAGACGAAGATGTTGTAGGGGCGCGTGTAGACCGTGTGCGGCCTTGCCGTCTGCTGGATCTCCCCCTTCTTCATGACGGCGATGCGGTCCGAGATGGAGAGCGCCTCCTCCTGATCGTGCGTGACGTAGACCGTCGTGATGCCGACCTGCTTCTGCACCTCGCGAATGGCCGAGCGCATCTCCACGCGTAGCTTGGCGTCGAGGTTCGAGAGCGGCTCGTCCATGAGCAGCACGCTCGGATGAATGACGATGGCGCGCGCCAGGGCCACGCGCTGCTGCTGGCCGCCTGACAGGCGCTCCGGCAGCCGGTCCTGGTACTCCGTGATCTGCACGACATCGAGGATCTTGTCGACCTTCTCCTTCATCTCCGCCTTCGGCATCTTGCGCAGCTTGAGGCCGTACTCGACGTTCTCGCGCACCGTCATGTGCGGGAAGATTGCATAGCTCTGGAAGACCATGCCGATGTTGCGCTTGTGCGCCGGAATGTCGTTGATGACCTGGTCATTGAAGCGGATCTTGCCCCCCTCGATCGTGTTGAAACCCGCGATCATGCGCAAAAGCGTCGTCTTGCCGCAGCCGGAGGGGCCGAGCAAGGTGAAGAATTCCCCGTTCCGGATGTGCTCCGTCAGCCCCGGGATGATGGTCAGCTTGCCGTAGCGCTTGATGACCTGGTCGATGTTGATTGCCACACTCATAGGATACCCTTCCTTCCTCTCCTCTTGCGTGACTGTGCGATACCACGCGGCGATGAAGTAATGTGCTAAGATTCCGATATATCTGACTTATCTTCATTGTAAAAAAAATAGCAGGAAGGAACAATCCCAAATCCTGCAATACTATCCAGAAAACTGAACGCTAAACGTTTACTATCTATGTCATTCCGCCTTCACGCTGCGGTCAGACTGGCGCGAGCGGCGGAAAAAAGCAAAGCGCTCTAAGCGCATCTGCCACGACAGCATCATATGGTGCAAGGTCATGAGCGGGTGATGGAGGAGCATGCGCGGGCCGCCGTAGCGCATGACCGTCTGGATCTCTTGGCGCCGCGCCGGCGCGTAGCAGTGTATCGGGCAGACGCTGCAGAAGCTCTTGACCTCCATGCGCGGGCAGGCGGCGATGCGCGCCTCTGCGTAGTGGGCGAGCTCCTCACACTTCGGACAGAGCCCGCTGCGCTTGCCGTGATGGTCATGGCAGTAGATCTCGATGATCTTGGCCACCGTCTCCTGCTCCCGCTGCCGCTTCTTCTCGACATCCATAATATCGCCTCTTTCCTGTATTCCAAGTCTATGTATGTATCTTCTATCGTACCTACTATCGTAACAAAAAAAGAAGAGCAGCGCGTTAACTTTTGTTACGCACTGCTCCTGTGGATAAGTCGGAACGTTCCGCACAAGTTATCCACAATTTGCACAGCAGTTATCCACCAAAACTGTGGATAACCGTAAACTTATCAAGGTCACATGTCTTTTTTCTGAAAGAATGACAACACGAAGCCAATCGTGGTCCCGCAGATGGCCGGCACGACCCAGCCCATCGTTAGCTTGTAGAACGGCAGGTAGGCCGTCAAAAGCTGGTTGAGCGGATGGAAGTGGATGCCAGCTGCATTGAGGCCGTCAATCAGGGCGAAGACGAGCGTGAGGTTCAGCGCCCAGTGGTAGATGCTCTTGCGCCAGCCGATGACGCGGTCGAACAGCGAGAGGATGACGAAGACGATGACGAGCGGGTAGATCGTCACGAGGAACGGCACGGCCAAGGCGATGATCTGCGTGAGGCCGACATTGGAGACGGCAAAGCTGAAGAGCGTGAAGAGAAGCAGCAGGCGCTCATAAGAGACCTTCTTCTTGAGGAGCTGGTTGAAGAACCAGGCGCCGCCTGAGAGCATGCCGCAGCTCGTCGTCAGGCAGGCCAGGATGATGATGGCCGCCAGGAGGCCGTTGCCGGCCGTGCTGAAGAAGATGCTGACGGCGCTCGCGAGCAGCTGGCCGCCGTTAGCCGAATGGCCGAGCACAGCGGCACTCGTCGCACCGAGATACGCGAGTGAGCCGTAGACGCAGGCCATGAGCGTGACGGTGATGAGGCCGGCAATCAGGCAGATGCGGCCGATCGCGCGGTTGTCCGTGACGCCGCGCATGCGCACGGCGTTGACGACGAGCGTACCGATGGCAACCGATGCCAAGAGATCCATCGTCTGGTAGCCGTCCTGGAAGCCCTGCGTGAACGGCGCATCGATGTAGTTGCCCGTCGCCGGCAAGATCGTGCCGAGCGGCGTGGCAAAAGCCTTGATGAACAATACAGCCAGCACGATGAGCAGGACCGGCGTCAGGAGCTTGCCGACGCGATCGATGAGCTTGTTGGGGTTCAGCGAGAGGTAGTACGAAGCGCCGAAGAACAGCGCCGTGTAGATGGCCTGCCCTACGGTCAGCGAGTCCTCCTGCAGGAACGGGCGGATGCCGATCTCAAACGAGACGGCTCCTGTTCGCGGCACGGCAAAGACCGGGCCGATGCAGAGGTAGAGCACGACGAGCAGCGCCGTCGCGAACCACGGGTAGGTCCTGCTGTTGATGAGCTCGATGTAGCGGCCGCCCTGCAGCGCGATGGCCGTGATGCCCAGGAGCGGCAGGCCGACGCCCGTCGTCAGGAAGCCCAGCATCGCCAGCGGCGTGCTCGTGCCTGCCGCCTGTCCGAGTGCCGGCGGGAAAATCAGATTGCCCGCGCCGAAGAAGATGGAGAACATCATGAAGCCGATTGTGAGCAGCTCGCTCTTCTTGAATGAATTCATGGATTGATTCCTTTTCCTTTTTCTTATTTTCACTTAACTTTTAGCTAGCGATACTAATTGTATCACAGGATGTACATCTGCGCAAGACCACGTGTCTCTTTGTAAAGGAATCCGAACACAAAGAGCGCCTCTGACCGCGCATATGGTATAATAGAGAAAACGCAGCGAAAAGGAAGTGTCTCCCCATGGCAGAAGAAATCTCGAACGAGAAAAAAGAGAAAAATGCGCCCGTCAGCATCCACAGGGCTCACGGGCAGGAGCAGCAGATCAAGATGGACGTCCTCGACATGGTCAACCGTGCCGAAGACCCGTTCGCCATTATCTACCACCTGGTCAAATGGCTCGGTGAGTTCTCCGGCGAACCCAGTTATGCCAAGTACGTCGAAGACCAGATCCGCGCGGTCTACGGCCTCGCCCTGCAACACGTCAAGCCCATGCAGGACGAACTCGAAGAAGTCGAGGCGCGCCTCAAGCGCATCGAGGCCGCCTACGAGAAGCCGGAGTTCACCGAAGAGGAACGCATCCGCATCGGCTTCGCAATCCAGCACCACAAAGAGAACATCGAGCGCCTCAAGGTCTTGATCAAGCAGGCCAAGGCCAACCACACGAAGATGACCATCGAGAAAAACTGACCACACTGAAAAGCAGACGCAAAAAGAAAGAGGAGACGGCCCACGAGCATCGTGCTCGTGCGTCGTTTCCTCTTTCTTTCTATGTGCATATGTGCGTTATGCCTCAATCGAGTACATATACCGTCACATAGCGGCGGCCAAAGTCCATTGCCTGGCCGTAATCCTCCATGCAGAGGTCGATGCGGTCGCCGACGATGGCGCCGCCCGTATCAGCCGCGATGGCTTCGCCGTAGCCTGGGATGTAGAGGCGCGTCCCGAGCGGGATCACGTCCGTATCGACGGCTGCGATGCCGTACTGGGCTGGCATGCCCGAGGCTGTGATGCCGTCGCCGCCGCCATCCCACGGAAGATATGCCGTCGCTTCCATCGTGTAGACTGCGCTGTAGGGTGTCATGCCATATGAGGTCTCAACCTGTTCTCTTGCGGGTTCCGGTTCGGTGATAGCCTGCGCTGCTGCGCTATCGATCACCGCTATGTCCATATTGCTGTGAATTTTCGCGTCCATGCCCGGCGATGCGGTCACATCGTCCGGATTGTAGCCCTGCTCGAGGAGGGCGTCTTTGACTGTCCGAGTGCTGGTCAGGACTTCCTTTTTCTGTCCCTGGTAATCAATCGTGATAGGGACCGCTCGATAAATCGTGATGTCTGTGCTTCTGTCGTCGAGTTTCTGTAACTGGTAGGAATCTTTGGCGCTGAGTTTCACGCCAGCTCGTTCAAGTATTGCTTCTGGATTTCTGTGTATTGTGCTGAGTTCAATCGTGCGTCCATCGACATGGATCTGTACCTGATGTGCATTGTCGGGTGCGCCAGCGCGCGTGAATCCCGCCGTCATCATGAGCATGATGACCAGCGTCATGCATACCAGGATCTTCTTTTCGGCTTTGTTGTGCAAGGAAATGAGTCGTCTTATACTCATTCAATCCCCCCTTTTTTTGTGATGGGAACCTTAGGGTGTGTCAAGAGTTTTGTGTAAATCGATTCAATAAGCAACATCGTATTGCTGC
>ENA-OWPP01000088-OWPP01000088.1-human-gut-metagenome-genome-assembly--contig:-NODE-88-length-110829-cov-8.268565_pt1 | contig 110829 bp, 93 predicted proteins | sample MGYA00248265_ERZ651848 | MGnify/ENA primary metagenome ERZ651848 (study PRJEB26924, sample SAMEA4378233) | human gut metagenome | biome: human gut; feature: human-associated habitat; material: faeces...
TCTGGTCCTCTCTAGATGTTAGCTTTTCGTCACCCACTACAGTTGACAAAGAGCCCAACTTTGCTACTTCTCATGTTGTCTTATTTTGTACCGACACTGATACGATTAAGTGCTCGACGGAGAGCAACCTGAGCACGTTGAACTTCATCAATACGGTCAGATTTAGTTGCTTCTTCCAAGTCACGTTCGGCACGTTGCTTGGCACGTTCGGCACGAGAAACGTCAATGTCGCGTTCACGTTCTGCTGAATCGGCAACGATAGTAATAAGATTATCTTTAACTTCGATGATACCACCGTTTACGGCAATCCAATCGACGTGACTCTCGTCATCCACACGACGAACCTTGAGTTCATCCACTTCAAGTGGCGCAATCAAGTTAATATGGCCTGGCAAGATACCAATTTGACCATCTTTCGTAACCGCGTGGATAAAGCTGGCATGGTGGTCATATTTCAGACCATCCGGAGTTACCACTTGTACGGTCATTTGTGCCATATCTTCACCTCATTAGTAGCCCATAGCTTTAGCTTTAGCTACTACATCCTCAATTGGACCTACGCTACGGAAGGCATCTTCTGGAAGATTGTCATATTTACCTTCAAGGATTTCTTTAAAGCTACGAACGGTTTCAGCAACTGGAACATAAGAACCTGGTTGACCTGTAAACTGTTCAGCAACGTTAAAGTTTTGTGACAAGAAGAATTGGATACGACGAGCACGTCCAACCAATGTTTTTTCTTCGTCTGACAATTCATCCATACCAAGGATAGCGATAATATCTTGCAATTCACGGTAACGTTGAAGCACACGTTGAACTTCAGTCGCAACAGCATAGTGTTCTTCACCAACAATTTCAGGTGAAAGAGCACGTGAGCTTGATGCCAATGGGTCAACGGCTGGGTAAATACCCATTTGTGTCAACTTACGTTCAAGGTTGGTTGTTGAATCCAAGTGAGCAAATGCTGTAGCTGGCGCTGGGTCAGTATAGTCATCGGCTGGAACGTAGATGGCTTGGATTGATGTAACAGAACCTTTTTTAGTTGATGTGATACGTTCTTGCAATTGACCCATTTCAGTAGCAAGTGTAGGTTGGTAACCAACGGCTGATGGCATACGACCAAGAAGGGCAGAAACCTCAGAACCCGCTTGAGTGAAACGGAAGATGTTATCGATGAAGAGAAGCACGTCTTGACCTTCGACATCACGGAAGTATTCCGCAATTGTCAAACCAGTAAGGGCAACACGCATACGTGCTCCAGGTGGTTCGTTCATTTGACCGAAGACCATGGCTGTTTTCTCAATAACGCCAGATTCTTTCATTTCCCAGTAAAGGTCATTACCTTCACGTGTACGTTCACCAACACCTGTAAACACGGAAATACCACCGTGCTCTTGGGCAATGTTGTGAATCAACTCTTGAATAAGAACGGTTTTACCAACACCGGCACCACCAAAGAGTCCGACTTTACCACCTTTAAGGTAAGGGGCAAGCAAGTCGATAACTTTAATCCCTGTTTCAAGGATTTCAGTAGATGTTGACAATTCATCGAAAGTTGGTGCTTTTTTGTGAATTGGTTCACGCTCTGCATCTTCTGCAAAAGGTGCTTCCAAGTCAATGGTATCACCAAGAACGTTAAAGACACGTCCAAGGGTATCTTTACCAACAGGAACGCTGATTGGACGACCAGTGTCCAGAACTTCTAGTCCACGAGTCAATCCATCAGTAGATTCCATGGCAATGGTACGAACCACACCTTCTCCAAGTTCAAGAGCTACTTCGAGCACGATACGTTTAGACTTTTGTTCATCAGTATAAACGACCAATGCATTGTTAATCTCAGGGAGTTTATCACCAGCTGCAAACGCTACGTCTACAACAGGACCAACAACCTGAGCAATTTTGCCTGAGCTCATTGTTTTCTCCTTATGATAGTTTTTTGGATGACAATCATCCCTTTTTTTATGTGTGTCTAATTAAGACAAATCTCTAGCTATTCAAGTGCACTTGCACCACCAACAATTTCAGTAATTTCCTGAGTGATGGCAGCTTGACGCGCACGGTTATATTGGATTGTCAAATCGTTAATCACATTCTTAGCATTATCAGTGGCTGTCTGCATTGCAGTCATACCCGCTGCGTGCTCAGCTGTTTTGGCATCTACGATAGCACCGTAGATAAGACTCTCCGCATATTGTGGTAAGAGTTGATCCAAAATAGTGTCACGATCTGGTTCCAATTCAAACTTGGTCAACACATGACCTTCTGATTCATTGGGATCCAAATCAGCGATAGGAAGCATTTGCTCCACACGAACTTCGCTAGACAAACTGTTAACATGGTGGTTATAGCACACATAGAGTTCATCAAAAAGTTCATTTTGATACATTCCTACTGCTTTAGAAATGATTTTTCCGACTTGTTCAAAACTAGGTTGATCTTCAAGGCCACGAAGTTCAAAAGCAACATTCATGTTACGAGCCTTGAAGAAATCTGAACCTGTTCCACCAATAGAAATGATAGCATACTCATCTTCAGAATCATGGTCACGTTTAATCATGTCCAACACAGCCTTAAGAATTGTTGAGTTATAACCTCCAACAAGTCCTTTATCTGATGTAATGACAATATAACCTGTCTTACGAACTGGACGAGCATCCAACATTGGATTTGAAGAACCGTTAACCAATTCTGAATGTAGAAGATCTGTTGTGATCTGTCTAATTTTTGAGGCATAGATTTGGAAATCTTTAGCAGCTTGCTCAGAACGTGTCAATTTTGAGGCAGAAACCATTTGCATGGCTCCTGTGATTTGACTCGTTTTCTTAGTTGAAGCAATTTTTGCTTGGATTTCTCTTAGAGAGCCTGCCATATGCTGTCCTCCCTATTTCTATTTGTATTCTGACTGATCTTTGAAAGCTTGGATAGCTTCATTAAGTACAGATTCCTCAGGAAGATCCTTAGTTGTACGAATAGTTTCAAAGATATCCTCATGGTGACTATCAAAGTAGTCATAGAGTGCTTCTTCAAAATCCAAGATTTGATCAACCGGAACACTATCCAAGAAACCGTGTGTCAAAGCGTAAAGGATAACAACTTGTTTCTCAACTGGAAGTGGTTTATGAAGCGGTTGTTTCAAAACTTCGATTGTACGACGACCACGGTTCAATTTCGCTTGAGTCGCAGCATCCAAATCTGAACCAAATTGCGTAAAGGCTTCAAGTTCACGATATGAAGCCAAGTCAAGACGAAGTGTACCAGCAACCTTCTTCATCGCTTTAATTTGCGCTGATCCACCTACACGTGATACGGAAGAACCCGCATCAATGGCTGGACGAATACCTGAGTTAAACAAGTTTTCTTGCAAGAAGATTTGTCCATCTGTGATTGAGATAACGTTTGTTGCGATATAAGCTGAGATATCTCCGGCTTGCGTTTGGATGATTGGCAAGGCAGTAATTGAACCACCACCAAGATCATCTGAAACTTTAGCTGAACGTTCCAAAAGACGTGAGTGGAGATAGAAGACATCCCCTGGGTAGGCCTCACGACCTGGTGGACGACGGAGAAGCAATGAAAGTTCACGGTAGGCCACAGCTTGTTTAGACAAATCATCATAAACAATCAAAACGTGTTTTCCGTTATACATGAACTCTTCAGCCATTGCAACACCAGCGTAAGGTGCGATGTAAAGCAATGGTGATGGTTGTGATGCAGAGGCAGTCACAACGATTGTGTAATCAAGAGCACCGTGTTTACGGAGAGTTTCTACTTGTGTACGAACTGTTGATTCTTTTTGACCAATAGCCACGTAGATACAGATCATATCTTGACCTTTTTGGTTCAAAATCGCATCAATGGCTACTGAAGTTTTACCAGTTTGGCGGTCTCCGATGACCAACTCACGTTGACCACGTCCAATTGGAACCAAGGCATCAATGGCCTTAAGACCAGTTTGCAATGGCTCAGAAACTGATTTACGTTGCATAACACCTGGAGCAGGTGTTTCAACTGGACGGAAACCTGTTGTTTCGATGTCACCAAGACCATCAACTGGTTGCCCAAGTGGGTTTACTACACGACCAATAAGGGCTTCACCAACTGGAACTTCCATGATTTTTCCAGTACGTTTAACAATATCGCCTTCACGAATTGCTACGAAATCCCCCAAGATAATGATACCGACATCATTAGTTTCAAGGTTTTGGGCCATACCATAGGCACCATTTTCAAATTCGAGCAACTCACCACTCATGGCATTATCAAGACCACGAGCACGTGCGATACCGTCACCGATATAGGTAACGACACCAGTTTCAGTGACGTCAAAGTTTGGCTGGAAGTTTTCAATTTGCTTTTTAATTAAAGCGCTAATTTCTTGTGCGTTAATTGCCAAAAGTCACACCACTTTCTATTTCAAATTCGTTTTAAAGGTTTGCAATTGACTGCGAATTGACGTGTCAACAACCTTATTCTTTGCTTTGATGACGAATCCTCCAATAAGGTCCTCATCAATTTTTTCTACTAAACGACGTGTCTTAATCTCAAATTTTTGTGAAACTATCGCCAAAAGTCTAGTTTTTTGTTCTTCAGACAAGGGACTTGCTGATGTCACAGTGACATCGTAAGCATTGTCTTCTTGATCAAAGAGCTCAAGGACCAATTTCAAGACATCATAAAGAATGTTAGCTCGGTCATTGAGTGAAATTACCTCAAGAAAATTGTTCATGTATACTGAACAAGACTCTTGAAACAAGCTCAGACTTTCTTTTTTAGCCTCACTTGTCACATTTTCTTGAGACAAGAAGGTTTTTAGATTTGTTTCAGCAAAAACTGTTAGGATTTGCCTTACTTCTTCTTGGATTGTTGACACGGCGTCTTGTTCAAAAGCGACTTCTACCAGACTTCTGGCATACTGCTCAACAAGAGCTTGTGTTTTCTTATCCATTAAGCATCTCCTAATTGATCAAGATAGCTATCAATCAAGTCAGATTGCGCTTTTGCATCAAGGTTTTGTTTCATGACTTTTTCTGCCAAAAGGACAGTCAAGTCAGCAACCTCACCTTTAACGCCAGCAAGTGCTTCCACACGGCTTTGAGCGATATCTTGATTTGCTTTCTCTTTCAAGCGTTTAGCTTCATCATGTGCTTCTGCAATGATTTTTGACTCTTGAGTTTTACCAGTTTCCTTGGCCCCATCAATAATCTGAGCTGCTTCTGTGCGAGCACCAGCTAACTCATCTTGACGTTTTTGTGCCAAGCTCTCTGCTTCTTGACGAGCATTTTCAGCACTATCAATATCTGTGGCAATTTTCTTTTCACGAGCGGCAAAAATTCCTGTAATTTGATCCCATGCGAATTTACGAATGAGGTAATACAAGAGAAAAACTGAGCCGAGCGTAATAATGATATTACCAAGTGTCGTACTATTAATCAGTAATGACATTTCATTTCTCCCTTTCTTAATTATTCTTCGTTGACTTTATCACCAATGTAGTTAGAACTTAGGATAATAAAGACATAGGCTTGAATGAACCCAATAAAAGCTGAAAAGGCAACCCAGACAAGGTTCAAAGCAAAGGATACAGGTGCTGCAAAAGCAGACCATTTTACCAATTGAAGAATCAAGCCGGTTAGTACCTCACCAGAATAAATGTTACCAAACAAACGCAAAGCCAATGATGCAAGATTGGTTAACTGTTCCAAAATGTTCATCGGAAACATTGCTGGATATGGTGAAAGGTAGCCCTTTAGATAGCCTTTAAGCCCTTTTTTACGGATCCCCTCAATATGACTAACGAGGGTAATAATCAAAGAAAGAGTGATAGTAACACCGAAATTCGATGTTGGAGAAGACCAAAAATTGTAATGCTCACTTTTAACAGATACAAGCAGACCTAAGTTGTTTGCTGTAAACACAAAGGTGAAAATTACAAACAAGAGCAAACTATAATTTTTTGTGAATTTTCCAAGATTTTGAGAAATGGTGTTGTTCACAAATTCATAGATGAACTCAAGTACATTTTGTTTTCCCTTTGGTTTAATGGTCATCTTACGACTTGACCAAAAAACCACTCCAAATACGATAATTACTGTCAAGAGAGACATGGCAAGGATCGTCAAGTCAAAATCAATCCCAAATAATGAGACGGTTGGATTACTTGTAGTTTCCACTGCTCATCCCTCCTTCATCTTTTTTATTTGTCTATTAGACAATGTAGCTAAGGGCAAACAATACGAAGAAGGTACCTTCGATGAAGGCAACACCAGTAAACATCAATGTTTGAAGTTTGCTAAACATCTCAGGTTGGCGAGCTGCAGCTTTAGCGATATTGGCAACGAGGATACCCTCACCAAGAGATACACCCATAACGGCCAAACCGAGGGCTAAGATAGTTAAATTCATAGTCGAATTCTCCTTTTAATTATTTTTACCATGCTATTTTAGTCCTATTTTTCACGAAAGTCAATGAATTGACGGTTTTTTGGACTTTTTCACTGACTTTGCCTAACATTTTCACTTTATTTGCGTAAGCGTTTACTTTTAATGATAGACATATCTGCTTATTCAAAGAAACAAGCCTAACTATGATAGGTTAGACTTGTTTGGGAGATTTATGAAAAAAAGAAGGTTTCACTGTCTGACTAAAAGACAGAACAAGTGAGCGTTACCGAACGGCGTTCAGTAATACTTATTAGGATAGCTATAGTATAGCTTGGGTTGCTTAAAGAAAGCTGAAGGGAGGGGAGTTCCATCACTTTTCTTCCACCAAACATATTAATAAATCAGGGCTTCCTTTAAAATTTTACCTATTTACAAAACTTGGTTGGGGACAACAGCTCCAACTAATAACGTTGTTTACTATTTCTAGATGTAATTTTTTATAATCATCGCTTACCTTTTTTATAAAATCTCGTTCATTTTTCTCGCTTTTATCAATCCAATTATAAAATATTTTAAAAACCCCTTCTCCTAATCCATCAATAGTTTCGCTACCCTTTTTAAAATCAAAGAATTTCAAAAAACTAAATTCTTTATTCTCTAAAATAGACAAGGTATTAATTACATTCGAATTCGAGACTATCTCTGAATAAAATTTCGGAGGTACTAAATTCTCAATTTCTAGACATGACAAGATAAAGTAATCAAAACTTCCATCATTTTTACTACAAAAATTTATTACCTTATTTGCTGTATCTCCGAAACATTCTGGCTCTTTTTTATCCTTATCAACTATGCACAAACAGAAACTATCTTTTTCCTCCGCCACTGTTTTTAAAAAATCTACTGTTGTACTCCCACCCCCTCCCCGTGGTTTACAGTTTATCCTGCCACGATAGTCCACAACTTTATGTTTAATATATCCCTCAGACAACTTCTTATAAAACTTGGCATCAAGGAAATTTTCACTTAATACAACAACAGGATTAAGGTTAGGTTGGACCTTTGATAGCTTCATATAAATAATGTTATCCTCTTTCTTCGAATTATACCGTTCACTAATTATTAACACTCGTTTTTTTAGTTTGTGTTTGTATCCTCCAATTTGGGTACTCTGATATTGTATAGAAAATACTTGTTTAAGGAAGGACTTATCTGGAATAATCTCTTTCAGAACTTTAACCATAGACTTACTTAGTAGCAAATAATGAAAACCATTTACATGTGCATCAATCAATAATTTCAACTTATTTATATTTTTTCTTAAATATTCCTTTTCATTACTTAAAGAATCGTCTAACTCGATTAACATAACCACTCCTTAAAAATCCCAATCTGGATCAAAAAAACCTATTGGCCAATTTTCCAAATAACCATCTTTACTAAAAAATGAAGTTGAAATATTTGCTTTATCTGGTGTTTCACTATCAAAAACCAAGATATTAATCATAGATTCAACTCCAACTGTATTATCTTGTTCCGATAGCAGTCTTCCAAGATAATTTATCATAGTCTCACTATGAGTTTCAATAATAATTCTTAAATCAAACCCTTTCTGCGTCGCAACCAAAATAGTGTTAAAGAATGCCTTAATTAAATTTGCTTGCATTGCTGGGTGTAAATGCAATTCAGGTTGTTCAATTGTTATTGTACGTGTTCCAAAAGGATTTCTATATTTTCTATATCGATTCCCATGCATTCTACCTCTTTCAGCACTCCATAAATTAATTAAAATTGGTAAAATCTGTGAATATCCGAACCCTACATCTGAAAGATTATATTTATTATCTGTCTCCTCATCCACATAATACAAACTTAAATGTCCAAACTTTTGTTCTATATCAAATTTTAATTTAAAATTTTCTTTTGTCCAAGAAGTCCACTCTTTATATCGTGTTTTGCTTTTTGTTTTTAAATCATAAAGATACAGAGGAACATTTATTCCCAAAGGATCAATTTTATCAATTGCTAACCCCTGAACTCTATAATATCTTTCGGCACTAGCTCGCACGGGTGCAACATAAGTGAGATTATCATAAAATGAATTAATTTCAATTCTCTCTACCTCAGAAATTTTATCAATTGTTGATAATAACATTAAAGAAATAAACTTGTTCTTCTCTTTTTCATTATTTAATATTTTTTCATAGAATTTTTTTAAACCATATGTTTGTGCTACCCTCATTTGTTTCACTAACTGTTCGTCAAATTCTTCCTTAGAGGATAGATAAAATTTCATTAAAGAACGGCTTATAGTTTCGCTGCTCGTCTTCTTGTGTAGTTCAGGGCGAACAAAATTCACTAATCTATCAAACATAGAACGTGCGAATGGAGACCATCTATTTTTTTCGTTGCTAGGTTCCATTAATATAGGTAAAAAAAATCCATTGTTGAAATTTTCCCTAATATAAAAGGACTCTATATATTCTTCATCCCCAATCTTAATTTTTATTTTCTTACTCACACAATCTATTTCAATAAAATAACCAAAAATCTCAATATTTTCCTTTACAAGACTAGATTTATTGATAAATTTGGAAATAAGAATTGGATATTCTATCATCATATCATCATGATAAAACGTTGGAGAAGCATTTACAATCATTTTCTTATCAGTTATTATTTTGAATTGAAAATTAATGTCATCTCCTTTCTCTCCCCCTTCCATATGTCTTGATATACTTTCATCAAAACTTCCAAAGTCAACCGAATTTTTATCATACCAAAGTATGGGTTCACTAGTATTAGTTTGAAGTGACTGAGCTAATAGTGGAAAACTTCTCAAAAACGTACTCTTCCCACAACTATTCTTACCAACCAAAATGGTTAGCGGTGCAATATGGACAAAATCTGTATCCCATAATGATCTTAACCTTCTAATTCTTATATCTTTTAACAATATTAGGTCCTCCAAAATTTGATTATTCCTTTGTCAGCTAAAAAAGAATTAACATTTTTATTATAACATACACACACAGTCGCAAAAACGTGTTTTCATTATATTTTCATAGGTTTCTGGCTTTATGATTTCATTAGCAACAAAGTAACCTTCTAAAAAAACTCTACGCTCTTACTTATATGTAAATCATATTAGTTTCTTCATCTCTTCAATACGTACGACTGTCGCATCTTATTTAGCTTGATAATCTTCTTGTTTGTTCTTTTTGGACGATTTCTGGTTTGGCATTGGCTACGAAGCGTTCACTGCTAAATTTTTTACCAACCATATCGAGTTCTTTTTGCCACTTGACCAATTCTTCTTAGACACTGATAAAATCAGCGAGTGGCAAGTCGATTTCTGCTCCTGTGATGATGCTTGACATAACCAAGTCAGGTACTTCGACATCTGCTGCAATTTCCAAGTGTTCTGGGTTTGTGAAGCGTTTGATGTAGTTGACGTTGTCATTAATGAAAGCTTCAAGTTTGCTGTCGCTTGTCTTAATCAAGATAATGATTGGTTTGCTTGGAACTGCGTTCACTTCTACACGTGAGTGTGGGTGCAGCACAGAGGAATTTTTTCAGACTTTATATATCTATATCTGAAAACCAATTTGTGTAAAACAACTCTTAAATTCCTCCATATTATCAATTTGATTTGCATCAATCAATACAATTAATTCTTCTTCAGCTCGGGAACAACCAACATAAAATAATTTGTAGGCTGTTAAGGTGGACCTAACCGTATTAATGTTAAATATAATTTTCATATCTGCGAGACGAGTTTTCTCTCGAAGCTGTAGCGTATTTTGATTCAAGCAGATAAATTTAAAGTATTCATTGTCTAAATACTTGTTATAGATATTTTGAAAATCATCAAAGTATTGTTCTCGATCCTCCGCTTTAATTTTATTTATTTTTTTTTCTAGTTTCTCTTCTAGTGATAAAATATCACGATTAAAATCATAATAAAACTGTTGAAAACTATCAAAATTAAATTTATTTTGAGTATAAAAACATGTAAACAGGTTTAGAAATTCATACATCTTGATACCTGGATTACTTGAATTTTCAGCTACAAATAGTATCTTTTTATGTCCTTCTCCTTTCACCCCATGTTGTGTTGACACCATAGGATTCCTATTATATTCATCTATCAATTTAAATAATTCAATTGAAGAGCAAAATAAATCAGTATAAAGAAAATCTCCGTTTTTGTCATATAGAAATATAAATTTATAAAAATCATTACCAATAACTTTATTAGCTACCAATTCTTGGATTACAATTCCTAAAGATTCCTTAGATTTCAATAGCCCAACAAAGAAATCCATTTTTTCTTGCAGCTTTACCTTATCCTCATGAAATTCAATTTTTAAAAGGCTGCTATCAAAAACTGAAATAGATTTATCACCAGGTATGTTTTTTTGGCTATTCTTTAAGATACGAATCACTTCACCATAATTTTTATTGTGATATTCATTTAATACTAGAAACAGCAAACTTAAAAAAGACATTAGCTCATCAGGGTTCTCATCATAGTTACTGTTAACCAAAACATCCATTACACTAATACGACTATTATTAGGGTATATTTCCTGATATTTTTTATAGATTTCTTCAGCAGATTTTCCACTATTATTAATGTTATCGAATCTCTTTCTATTAATCGTTCTTAATTTATAAAACTTCTCGTAAACTTCGCTAGTATTAGATAGAAACCCCTCAATATTATCTGTAAAGACCAATTGAGGTAACTGACCTTTTTTACCTTTATTAGAGTTCTGTGTAACCCTAGAATCAGATAAGTATAAATGATTTAAGAGATCAACTATTTCTTCAGAGGAGCGATAATTTGTAGTAAAGGTTTGAGAGAGGCTACTATCAAATTCACTAAATTCACTTTCAAATGAGCCATCGTATTTGTTATAAATTTCTTGCATTTTATCCCCAAGAAAATATACTTTTGTTGAACTGCCCCCAGCCGAATTATAAAAAAATCTCAAAACTTCCGTACTTGTATCTTGAACTTCATCTATAAAAATGTAATTATACATTTCACGCAATTTAAAACCAATTTTAGGAAATCTTTCTATTAACTTAAATGAAAAATATAATAAATCGTCATGAGACAAACCACCATCTAACACAAAAGAACTCTGACGCTCATTGTAATAAATTTTCAAATTTGATTTTATTATTTCTTCAGAAACATCACCATCTACTGAAAATCTTTCCTTATACCATTCAACTAAGTTCCCACCGTTGTCGAGTGTAGTTTTAATCTCTTCTTTATAGATTTCAAAGTAAAAATTTATAATTTTATCGTTACTAAAGAACGGCTTTAAAAAATCGTTTAAAAAACTATGAATAGTTGATATTTCAACATTTGGAGAAATAATTCTATCCTTCATTACCTCTGAAGCTCTATTAGTATAGGTAATACACAAAATTTTAACAAATGGTTCATTATTAAGAATATCGTTAATAGTCCTACTAATAAAGTAAGTCTTGCCACTTCCAGCAGGAGCATTTATTTTGTAGAAGTTATTTTGTTGTTGAGCCACGATAATCCCTCCTCGATATAATTAGGTAGTATGTCAACTTCTTTTCCATTCATGATAATTGAATACATAAAGTCGGTTTTGTCCAAACTATTTACAACATCTCTTATGCTGATTGCTAATCCTTTTTTTCTCGGGATAGAAAAATCTAATTCTGATTCAATCTTTATATCTTTCCAAAAATCTCTCCCATATTTTATAAATACACCTTTATTTCTATTCTTATTTGCTTGATTGTATTTTCTTGATTTTATATTTCTTTTGACTCTTTTTACATTCACAAATGCTGTAATCATTTTTGATTTGAACTTTCTTTGATCTATATAAGTAGTATTATGGTGAACTAAATTACATAAAAGTTTACATAAAATTGCTTCTTCCAAAGTTCTTGCATACCCATCTATGTCTGTTTGAGTAAAAATTTCGATGTTCTCTTTCCTATCTTGTTTCTGTTGGTGATATATACTGCCAACATTACAGTCTCTATCAGAGAATATCGAATTTAAAGTTGTATTAGAAGACCTATCCTTATCTATTTTAAATAAATTTATCCTATATTTATCGTAATCAATGTCAGTAAAGACACAGGCCTTCATTCCCAATTCATTTAATAGTGGAAAATATTTATGTGCGTGAGCTCCGCCACATTGACAATAACTTATATATTGACGAGTTAAGTTGATATATTTTGAATGTTTCCTATTAATCAAACTTTCAAAATACATTCTCTCTGCATCACCCTCATAAAAGATAACAGCATCTGAAAAAATTAAATCTGCGAAATTCAATTTAAAAAATGTTTCGTAAAATGTTTTATTTCCATTATTAACAATAAATTGATGCAAATCAACTATACGATTCATAAAATTATTTTCTGAACGAATGACTTTTATATCATTTACATCTACATTTTTTACAATTTCAGTTGAATGAGTTGTAATAATTCCTTGTAGATTTTTTTGTTTACTAAAAATAGTTTCAATATAACTAACTAGCACTTTCTGCATTTGTATATGCATATGTGCTTCAGGTTCTTCAATAACAAATAAATTAACAGTATTTGGTTGAATTGTTCTTCTAAATCTATCAATTTGGAGACTCATATAAATTAAATTACTAACTCCAAGACCTTGGGATTCTTCAGTTAAACTAAATAAAAACTCATCTGTTCTATGTGAATAATTGATTAATAAACTATCCTTAATCAAGTTCAATAAATTCTTTTCGTTAAAATGAAATTTCGCGTCTAAAGCTTCAATTTCATTTTTTGATACATTATCTAGACTGTCTTTTAAGTCAGATAAAATTTTTTGTGTTTCGTTTTGAAAACTAGAATCAATTTCTGATTCAGCCAAATCGTTAGCTATTTTATTTTTTAATTCATCAAATTTACTATCCCATACAGAATCACTGTTAGTAGGATCAGATGATGAAATAATTGATGTAGTTATCTTTTTATTTTTAAGATTTTCATCATCTAGTTCTCTGTCAGCAGATATATATTCAAAATGGAATAATTTCTTAAAATCTTTATATTCAATAATTTTCTTATTCTTGAAATCCTTATCAGCATAAAAATAAATACTTTCTGTGTTTTGTTCTATGATTTCTTGAAGTATTGTAGCTGATTTGATATCTTGTTTAACAAATTCTTCTTTAATTACCTCTGTATTGAGTTTATAATTGTATTCAAAATAAAAATTCTGCATCTCATCATCAAGATCCATTAGGTAGTTTGCAAACAAACCAATAGATTCTTTCCAGTCATAGGACAATTCAAATTGAACTTTTATTTTTATGTGTTCATTAATAAAATCTATAAAATCAATGAACTTCTCGTCCTTAAAATCTGAGGAAAAATCTAATTCCTTGATTTTGTTATCCAACAAGGACTTTAATGCGATAGAAAAATCTTTAAAACTCACTGACTTGCTTGATTTATTATTAAAAATAATATCTAGCAACTGAATCAGCGAGGTTTTTCCACTATTGTTAGCTCCTGCTAAAATGGCAAAATTTCCATGTTTTAAATTTATCGTACTCTTATTAAAGCGTCTATATCCCTCGATAGTAATTTTATCAATTCTCATAAATATTACTCCTTTTTTAAAAGTAAGCGCTATCAAAAATTAGTGAAAGATAAACCTAAATCATAATATTTAGGTTTATCTTTCAATGTTTATTTCACCAATTTCTTCATCTCTTCAATACGCACTACTGTCGCATCGTATTTAGCTTGGTAATCTTCTTGTTTGTCGCGTTCTTTTTGGACGACTTCTGGTTTGGCATTGGCTACGAAACGTTCGTTAGAGAGTTTCTTGCCTACCATATCCAGTTCTTTTTGCCATTTGGCTAATTCTTTTTCAAGGCGAGCCAATTCTTCTTCGACATTAAGAAGGTCAGCGAGTGGCAAGTAGATTTCTGCACCTGTGATGATGCTTGACATAACCAAGTCAGGTACTTCGACATCTGCTGCAATTTCCAAGTGTTCTGGGTTTGTGAAGCGTTTGATGTAGTTGACGTTATCATTGAAGAAGGCATCGAGCTTGCTATCGCTAGTCTTAATCAAGATGGTGATTGGCTTGCTTGGCGCTACGTTAACTTCTGCACGTGAGTTACGGACTGAACGAATCACGTCTTTAAGAGCTTCAACGCCAGCTGCCGCTTCTTCATTTTCAAACTCTGGACGAACCACTGGGTATTCAGCAGTCACGATAGTTCCTTCAGAGATTTGACCGTAGATTTCCTCAGTCACGAATGGCATGATTGGGTGAAGGAGACGCAAGATTTGATCCAAGGTGTAAAGAAGAACCGAACGAGTGATGACTTTTTCGTCCTCATTGTCGCTATAAAGCACTTCCTTAGTCAACTCAACATACCAGTCCGCAAACTCATCCCAGATGAAGTTGTAGAGGATGTGACCAGCCACACCGAATTCAAACTTGTCAAAGTTTTCAGTAACTTTTCCGATAGTTTCGTTGAGGTTATGGAGAATCCAACGGTCTGTAACGTTTCCTGCTTGACCAGCAGCCACTTTAGCTACATTTTCACGCGCCGCATCCAAGGTCAATCCTTCATTATTCATGAGGATATAGCGAGAGATGTTCCAAATCTTGTTAATGAAGTTCCAAGACGCATCCATTTTCTCATAAGAGAAGCGCACGTCTTGACCTGGTGCAGAACCGTTTGAAAGGAACCAACGGAGGGCATCAGCACCATATTTCTCGATAACATCCATTGGGTCAATCCCGTTTCCGAGTGACTTAGACATCTTGCGTCCTTGCTCGTCACGAATCAAACCGTGGATCAAGACGTTCTTAAATGGTTGGCGTCCTGTGAACTCCAATGATTGGAAGATCATACGAGACACCCAGAAGAAGATGATGTCATAACCAGTAACAAGTGTTGACGTTGGGAAGTAACGTTTGAAGTCTTCTGCTTCCACATCAGGCCAACCCATAGTTGAGAATGGCCAAAGGGCAGAACTAAACCAAGTATCCAAGACATCTTCGTCTTGTTTCCATCCGTCACCTTCTGGTGCTTCTTCACCAACGTACATTTCACCCTCAGCATTGTACCAGGCAGGGATTTGGTGACCCCACCAGAGCTGACGAGAAATAACCCAATCGTGGACATTTTCCATCCATTGAAGGAAGGTATCGTTGAAACGAGGAGGGTAGAAATCAACCTTGTCGTCTGTGTCTTGGTTTGCGATAGCATTTTTCGCCAATTGGTCCATCTTAACAAACCATTGTGTTGACAAACGTGGCTCAACAGGCACACCTGTACGCTCTGAGTGACCAACCGAGTGAGTCATTTTCTCAATTTCAACAAGGGCACCGATTTCTTCCAATTTCTTAACAACAGCCTTACGAGCTTCAAAGCGGTCCATACCGTTGAATTCACCAGCCAATTCATTCATGGTACCATCATCGTTCATGACATTGACTTGTGGCAAGTTATGACGTTGACCAACTAAGAAGTCGTTAGGGTCGTGGGCAGGTGTGATTTTAACCACACCAGTACCAAACTCAGGGTCTGCATGTTCGTCCCCAACGATTGGGATTGGCTTGTTCAAGATTGGCAAGATAACATTTTTACCAATCAAGTCTTTGTAACGGTCATCATTTGGGTTAACCGCTACGGCAGTATCCCCAAACATAGTCTCAGGACGAGTTGTTGCTACTTCAAGGGCACGTGAACCGTCTTCCAACATGTAGTTCATGTGGTAGAAGGCACCTTCAACATCCTTGTGAATAACCTCGATATCAGAAAGGGCTGTACGAGCTTTTGGATCCCAGTTGATGATAAATTCACCACGGTAAATCCAACCTTTTTTGTAAAGCTCTACAAAGACCTTGCGAACGGCTTTTGACAAACCTTCGTCAAGGGTGAAACGCTCACGAGAGTAGTCTACAGAGAGTCCCATCTTACCCCATTGTTGCTTGATAGTTGAGGCATACTCGTCTTTCCATTCCCAAACTTTATCAAGGAATTTTTCACGACCCAGGTCATAACGAGAAATGCCGTCTTCAGCCAAACGCGCTTCAACCTTAGCTTGAGTGGCAATACCTGCGTGGTCCATACCAGGAAGCCAAAGCGTATCGAAACCTTGCATACGTTTTTGACGGATGATAATATCTTGCAAAGTAGTATCCCAAGCGTGACCAAGGTGAAGTTTCCCAGTTACGTTTGGTGGTGGAATAACGATAGAATAAGGCTTAGCCTTTTGATCGCCAGAAGGCTTGAAAACATCATCGTCAAGCCATTTTTGGTAACGACCAGCCTCAACCTCGGCTGGATTGTATTTAGGTGAAAGTTCTTTAGACATGTGTGTTCTCCTTTAATTATCAAATGAATATATCCCAGCTGCCCCTAAAGATCCCAAAATTAAAAATGACGTTAAAATCGGATCCCAAAAGATCAACAAAAAAATAACAATAAAAATAATATATATCAATGTTCCCAAAAATTTGTTTTGTTTTAAAGTATATAATACCAATCCTAATAGTAGAAATATCCAAACTAATCCAGATATCAAATGATGATAGTAATCTGGTATCTGCACAATTTTAAATGCCTTAGTAACAGTATTTAAGCTTTCATCGGTTGTTATATTTCTTACTGTTTCGCTACTTTTAAATAAAAAAGTATAAATACAAATCAATAATTCAACTATTACGCTTACAACAAATAACCACAAATTTAAAATATACTCTTCAATATAGTTCCTAATTTCCTCCATAAAAAACACCTCACTTCTTGGTAAGAAAAATTCCTAATATGAAAGCAATTATTGTCCATATTAGAGTCAATTTTGCAGGCTCAACAGTACTATTTGTATCTAATAACCAATTATAGATTCGATTGTACAAATAAAATAACAATTCAATAGTTATATAAATAATATTGAAACACAAATAGAATATAAGTAAAGACAATAAGTTACTGACACTCATAACTCTGAACGAATTTAAAAATATTAAAGCATAAACCCCTAATACTATTAATATTGCAGATAAACTAACAATAGAAACCTTAAACTTTTTCTTTATTTTTGGAAGTTTTAAAAAAGTCATTAACAATAAAATTGGAGCTATGATTAAAATAATTATCTCAACCATATTAAACGGTAGATGATTTATAAAGTCTTTTAATTCGTTTAACTTTAACGTTCTAAGCAATGTTGACAGTTCTATGCTGAAACCTCCAGCTAATGAAACACTAAACAATATAGTTAAAATATTATCTCTTAGAGCATAAGAAAAAGCTTTGAAACTATTAAACCAAGTTCTAACTATATCTCCCTTTCCCCATTCACTCTTCAGCAAGCCATATCTCAACTCATCACAGCAATTGCCTTGGGCATCTTTCCGATCTCGGATGCGGGCTTCAAGAGTAAAGCCAAGCTTTTCAGCGACTCGTTGACTTTGGCGATTATGGCTGTAACAAACAAGTTCAATCTTGTGAAGATCCAGTTCTTTGAAAGCTAGGTCAATCAAGGCACGCGCCGCTTCTGGCACATAACCTCGTCCCCAATAGTCTGGGTGCAAGGTATAGCCAATCTCAAGCACATCATCTTCGTGTCGATGGTTGAAATCAACAGAACCGATGACCGTATCTGTCCCTTTGACCACAATGCCATAGCCTGCTGGGAGATTGTCTTTTTGATTACGCTCGGGGAGGAGATGTTCTAAATAATAGATTTCCTCTTCGAGGGTCTTAACAGGTGGGAAACCTGATGGGTAGGAGACTTCTGGACGACTGGCAAAACCAAAGATATCCTCAGCATCCGCCAATGTACGATTTCGTAAGACCAGACGCTCAGTTTCGATTCGTTCTGGTAATTCAGCTCTTGTCATCCTTCCTCCTCGCTTTCTTGATAAAGCTTCCCATAGGATCGACTCGATTATCTAGATAGCGATAGACGCGCTTGTGTCCATCTCCCATAAAGTAAGTCGGTGCAAAAGAATCATTACGGAAATGTCCCTTGTCATCTAGCAAACCAGGATCAGCCAGTCGATCAAGAATCTTAGCAAAGATATGGCAGATGCCATCTTCCTCAATAATTCTGTCTACCTCACAATCCAGAACGACTGGACAGGCATCCAGTATAGGTGCTTGTGTCAGTTTAGAAGGTTGGAAATCTAGGCCAAGTTTAGCAATCTTTTCACGATGACTAATAAAACCAGCCTGCTCCATCTCAAGCATTAAACTCTCATCAGGAATATTCACTGTGAACTTCTGATAATGCTTAATCTGGTCTGCCGCATTTTCCTCACTACCAACCCCGATGACGAGCCAATCTCCTAGACTATAGGAAGAACTACAAGTCGTCACATTATAGCCATGTGTCTGGTCCTGGTAACCCAAGATAAAAATTGGAAAACCATAGTACAATTTACTGGTCTCAAAAGATTGCTTCATGTCACCCTCCCTTGATAGGAACGTAGACCTCGCTTGCGCTCCGTCTGCATCGATATCTCTAAATTCACCAGTGACCTTCGGTCTTGGTTCTTTAAAAGCTATAGAAAATCCCTGCCATAACTATGACAGGGACGAATGTGTATCCGCGGTACCACCCAATTTTGAGTGGCAACCACTCACATCTTTCTTGATTCAATTTGACCATCAGCAACCAGCTTTGACATTTGTGCGGATTTCTCAGTACCACCGCTTCCTGTGACAAATGGGCTTCAAAGCACCTCTGAATGGTCTTATTTTATCACAATTTTAAGACCAAGACAAATGAAATTGTGATGGAAAACTTATTGATTTTTGAATTTGAAAGTATGCCCTCTGTCTTACTTTTCCTCACAATTTTCAATGGCTGCTATTACCTTTCATGACAAGTTCTAACTTTGCTTGGCTTTCCAAATATCTCTTACGGTAAGTTATTGCCATCGTTTTATACTCTTCGGAGGACATTTTATAAAAATCTGCTTCTTCTTTGTAAGATTCTACAAACTTTTTGTAATAATCGATATCTTTTATCGGATTCTTAATAATCTTATCTATCAACACATAAATCCCTGAAAATACACCACCAAGAATCATCCCAAGAAAATAGGGCGCCACAAGAAATGATTTAATTAACTCCATAAAGTTCACCATCACTTTCCTTCAAAATCCTTCTGAAAATGTTCTTTATGAACTTTTAATTCAAGCCCACAAACATCTTTGAGCTTTTTCCCAGCTGCAACTCGTCTTTGATGTGCTCTTATTAAAACATGTTCGGACTGTGTATGACTAATAAAATAACACAATAGCAGGTAAGTAACTATAACCCCTAACATCATAGTAATTATCCTAACCACCAAGAAAATCATCTCTCCACTCCTCTTAAATAACTTGCTGAAACCATTGTAACAAACTATCAGCAAAAAATAGAGAGCTTTTTCACAAGGAATGGCTCCTTTATTATAAGTAAAGGCATTAATTTTATTTTAAGTACATTAATGATAGTGTTATAGTTATTTTGAGATAGATCATCTACATTCTAAATAACTTTATTTTTCATAAGAAAAATCCCTGTCTTCCGACAAGGATTTCATCTTATTTTTCTTCCTTAGCTCTTTCTTCTTTTAGCCATTTTTCATAGCTTTCGAGTAGATTGATAGCCATTTGGGTTGCCAAGGCAACTGAGAAGGCTTCCGTACCTTCAGTTGTTTCGTCTTGGACTTCCAATTTACTTTCTTCGTAAATGGCTTTGAGAGCCTTATTGCTAAGCGTATCTTTAAATGCTTGGAATTCTTTCATGGTCAAAGCCTCCTTGATTCTACGGCAACATCTACAGCTACTGTTACCGTTTTCACTTTTAGTTTACACCATTTCAGAGAAATTGCAAGGATTTTCCTTAATAATAAGGAGAGCTTTCACTCTATCTGCGACCTACTGAGCAGGAGTCGCAGCCCCTGTGAGATACTCAGTCGTATAGGCTACGATAGCTCCCGAATCAGCATTTACCGCGTATTTATAACGTAGACCGCTAGCAGCATAGTCAAAGCTGATATTGTAGACCTTACCGTCTCCTTCAGTCTTCAACTCCGTTTTCAAGTTTGTCACAGAACCCTCAGCTAGGCCAGCATGGTTAAGAGCTGTCGTTTGTGCTGTTTCTTTGGATACTGCTGTCTCTTCCTTGCTTTCGCTAGGTTGAGTCTCGTCTTTAGGCTCTTCACTTTTTTGAGTATCATCCTCATCTTTAGATGTTGGATGGTCACTCTTATGTTTCAAAATAGATCCTGACTGACCGTCAATCGTATACTCAAAATGGTTGTCTGACGTTGTGAAACTAATCTCATAACTTCCGTGAAGTCCAGAACGTGATTTTGAAACTGTTGATTGAGAAATCTCAGAAGTTTTGACACCTGCATTTTTGTAAGCAATGTCTGCCGCATCTTGTTCTGACAAGCGATAACCTGAACCGTTAAAAATAAACAAGGCTGCAGCGATGGCAACTGGGATAGCGAGCAGAAGCAGATAGCCCACTAGCTTTTTCATTTTTCGCATAAAATTCTCCGCTATTTTAATCTAATACTACTATTATATCTTAAACTTCTAAAATTGTCAGATAAACTTGTCTCATTTTTAGGACAACATCATAAAAAGTTCCCGATAGCTATCAGGAACTTCTACGAAATGTTACTATTTGGCCAGTTACAAAGACTAGGATGGCCATCCAGATAAAGAGGAAGCCTTTCAACTCTCCAAAGCTGACCGTCTCACCAAAAATGAGGATGGCTACGAGAAGTTGAATCGTAGGATTAAGATACTGGATGAAACCAATAAGGTTAAGCGGTGCCCTTTTGACTGCTTCTGAGAAGCAAAGCAATGGAACGGCCGTCACCACACCGGATATGGCTAGGAGAAACATTTCCATGCTCGAATAGGAAGAAAATGATTCTGGAGAAAAGAAAACGAGATAGATAGCTACAAAAGGTAGTAGCAAGCCACTTTCTACTAGCATGGCTACGTCACTGGAGAGCCTAACCCCTTTTTTGATTAGACCATAGAAACCAAAGCTCAGAGCTAACCCCAATGAAACCATGGGAAGTTTTCCTGTATTGGCAACAAGAACCAGTACTCCTATAAAGGCCAATACTACTGCTGCCCACATGGTCCTACTCAATGATTCACGAAGAAAAATGAGGGCAAACAGGATAGAAACAATAGGCATAATGTAATAGCCCAGGCTAGCCTGCGTCGCTTGACCATGACCCACAGCATAGATATAAATCAACCAGTTAGCTGCTATGAGAAAGCTAGCAAGTAGCATACGAAGCAAGGCTTTCTTATCTTGCCAAAGTTCTACAAGCTCCCCTTTGAAACGTGTATTTTGCTTAGCGACTAGGGCGTAAGTCAACATAGTCACTACAGTAAAAATAATCCGCCATGAGAAGGTGTTGTAAGCCGAAACACCTGCTAAAAGCTTCCAAAAAAGGGATAAAAATCCCCATTGAATATAGGTGGCTAAACCAAAGAGTAGCCCTTGATTTTTTCTAGTCAACGACAACACCTGCTTTATCCACAGATAGGATGAAGGTTTCACCATCTAAACCAAGACCATCGATAGCCGTTTTAAGAGCTTCAGCCTGATCATTTGGCGTCAAAGTCATAACTGTTGGGCCAGCGCCTGAAAGATAGGTCGCATAAGCACTGTATTGACCTGACAATTCCTTAATATTCGCAAATTCTTTAACCAATTTTTGACGGTAGCGTTCGTGGAACATATCCCCTTGAATAGCATGTCCCGCCTTAACCAAATCGCCTGCAAAGAGGGCAGCAATGGCAACGTTTGCAATAGATGATGCAGCTACAGCTTCTTTGTAAGACAGGTCACTTGGAAGTACCCCACGTGAATCAGACGTCTTAAGTTCATAGCTCGGAATGAAGGCTACAAAGGCACACTCTGGAAAGTCTGTCACGATGCTATTAACATGTTCATCCACATAAGAGGCTACAACGAGATTCCCAAAAATAGCTGGGGCAACATTGTCCGGGTGACCTTCAATCTTGGTTGCAATATCAAGTTTATCATCGTCTGAGAGCTGCAAGTCTGCCAATTGATTGGCCAACTCGATTCCTGCGACAATAACAGAACTTGAAGAACCTAGCCCACGCGCCAAGGGAATATCTGATGTCATCACCAATTTATGGGGCTGCAAATCAGACTTAACTTGCAAGGCAGTTGAAATGAGGAGGTTATTTTCATCTGAAGGAATATCTCCCAAATCATGTTCAATATGCCATGCATCTGCTGGTTCAAGCACCTCAATTGTCAAATATTTAGAAACGGCAACACCCACAGAATCAAACCCTGGACCAATATTGGCAGATGTTGCTGGAACAGTAATTTTCATAATAACACACCAAAAGGAGGAAAGTCATTAGTGACTTTTCTCCTTGAATACCTTTCTTATATGCACCAGTATGGGCTTATCAATTAGTTAGACAAAACTTTCAATGTGTTGACAACAGTGAAGTCTTCTGCTGCTTCAAGTTTTTCAGTAACAGCTTTGAGTTGTGTCTTAGACATAGCATGTGTAATCACAACGATACGAGCTGTTGTGCCATTTGCTTTTTGTTGCAAGACTTGTTCAAATGAAATATCTTCTGAGTTGAAGATTTCAGACAAGTGAAGGATTTTACCTTTTTCATCTGGCGTATCAAGGGCAAAGTAGTAATTGCTCTTAACGTCCGCTGGATTAGCCAATGGCAAGTGACGACGGAACTCGTTGAATGGTTTCCCAACATTGCCATCTGAAAGACGACGAGCAATACGGATAATGTCAGCCAAAACAGATGTTGCTGTTGGTTTTTGACCAGCACCTGGACCGTAGTACATGGATTCACCGATACCGATAGACTCAACAAAGACTGCATTCATAACATCGTTGACGCTAGCAAGTGGGTGATTTTTTGGCAAGAATGTTGGTGATACTTCTGCTGAGATACCTGATTCTACTTCACGCACATCGCCAACCAATTTAATGACATAACCCAATTCTTGAGCAACAGCCACATCATCTGTAGAGATGTTCGTAATTCCTTTGTGAGACACATCGTCAAAATCAATTGTAGCACCAAAACCAAATTGGCTAAGGATAACGGCTTTATAAGCGGCATCAATCCCTTCAACGTCGTTGGTTGGATCACTTTCAGCATAACCAAGTTCTTGAGCAGTCTTGAGGGCATCTTCGTATGACCAACCTTCGTCAACCATCTTAGTCATCATAAAGTTAGATGTACCGTTAAGTACACCAAGGATACGAGTCACCTTGTCAGATGTCAAAGAATTGGCCAAAGTACGCAAAATTGGAATACCGCCGGCAACAGCAGCTTCATAGTAGAAAGCTACACCCTTATCTTGGGCAAGAGCAATCAACTCTTTTCCATGAGTAGCAATCAAGTCCTTATTGGCAGAGACAACGTTTTTACCTGCTTCAAGCGCTTTTGTGATGAAGGTACGAGCTGGCTCGATACGACCCATCAATTCAACAACGATTTGAATCTCTTCATCGTTAAGGATTTCGTCAACATTTGTGACAAAATTGTAGTCGTTTCCGGCAGCGATAAGACGATTTTTTTCCTCGTCATCTTTTACCAAAACTTTGGCAATTTCAAGTTGGTCACGTGAAGCTGCAAGAACCTTCTCACCATTTTCCTTCAAGAGGAAAGGAATACCGCTAGCTACTGTACCAAAGCCAAGCAATCCAATTTTAATAGACATTTATGATTTCTCCTTAAAAACATACATTTTTTTAATTGTACCACATTTCTATCGGAATTGACAGAATATTGTTGCCATTTAAGGAGACAAGTATTCTTTTTTTACTGAAAATTCTGTGCATTTTCACCCCATTTTTGTTAGAATAATAGCTAGACCTATTTGAAAGGGGATACAATGACTTCTCAAAAGAAAAAAACAAATCAAACTAACAGAAAAAAAATGAACCTTCTTCTGCTTGTCCTAAACCTCGTCCTTCTTGGCCTATTGGCAGTTTTTATGCTAAACCGACCAAATCAGTCGACAAGCAATCAACAACAGGATCAGACAAGTCAATCTAAGAGTACAGCTAAGTGGAAAACCTATGATGACCCTGTCCAAATCCCTATCCTCATGTACCATGCGGTTCACGTCATGGATCCATCTGAGGCCTCTAACGCCAACCTCATTGTTGCTCCGGACAATTTTGAAGCGCAAATTAAAGCCATGGTAGATGCAGGCTACTACTTCCTAACTCCTGAAGAAGCCTACAAAGCCTTCACTGAAAATGCCCTGCCTGCTAAGAAGGTTGTCTGGCTAACCTTTGACGATGGTAACGAAGACTTCTATACAATTGCCTATCCTATTCTCAAAAAATACAAGGCGAAGGCAACCAATAATATAATCACTGGCTTTGTCAAGAAAGGGAACGCTGGAAATCTGACCGTTAAACAGATGAAAGAAATGATGGCACACGGCATGAGCTTCCAATCTCATACGGTCAACCACCCTGATTTGTCTGTCACTGACAAGGCGACGCAAAAGGCTGAATTAACGGATTCTATTGACTTTCTTGAGGACAAACTCAATACCAAGGTTAATACCATTGCTTATCCATCAGGTCGCTACAATCAAACAACACTGGACCTAGCTAAGAAAACTTACAAGTTAGGACTGACAACCAACGAAGGATTAGCGAGTGCCAATGATGGCCTTCTCTCACTTAATCGTGTCCGTATTCTGCCCACAACAACAGCTAAAGGACTTCTAAGCGAGATTGCTATTGACAATAAGTAAAAGAAATCACTTGACTGTAAATCAAGTGATTTTTTCTTGTCTAGTCAAATATTTCTGATAGGATAGCCACACCTTTTTCGATTTCAGCATCACTTAAAGTGATTGGAGGCAAAAGACGGATAACGTTTGTCCCTGCAGTTAAGACAATTAACCCCTTATCTCGAGCTGACTGGACCAATTCTCCTAAATTGCCAGTAGTCTCAACCCCAATCATATAGCCCAAGCCACGTACAGTGGTAACCGTCTCTTTATCAGATAAAGCTGCCTGCAATTTTGCTTGTAGCTGGTTTCCATTTTCAAGGGCAGTATCTAGAAAACCTGGGACCAACATAACTTCAAGCGTAGCTTTGGCCGCCGCCATAGCCAGTTTATTTCCTCCAAAGGTAGAGCCGTGACTTCCGTAAGAGAAGGCTTCTCCAAGAGATGACTTAGCAAGCATGGCACCAACTGGCACCCCATTTGCCAAACCTTTTGCCAGAGTAAAGATATCTGGTTCAATATCGTAGTGCTCATAAGCATAAAGCTTACCAGTACGACCAAGTCCTGTCTGAACCTCATCTACAATAAGATAAATACCCGTCTCCTTACAAAAGTCAGCCAAAGCCTTAACAAAGTCCTTATCAGCAGGTTGAACACCTGATTCCCCTTGAACCAACTCCAACATAATAGCCGCTGTTTCGTCACTAGCTAGGGCCTTGACACTATCTATGTCATTGAAAATAGCATAGCTAAAGTGAGGCACACCTTCACCAAAGCCTTGTTTGATTTTATCCTGGCCAGTGGCAGACATGGATCCAAACGTTCGACCATGGAAGGAATTTTGGAAGGTAATGATTTCTTGTTTACCCGATGCCTTTCGGGCGATTTTTATGGCTGCTTCATTGGCCTCTGCACCACTGTTACAGAAAAAGGCTAGATAGTCCTTGTCACCAATTAAAAGTCCAGCAACATCTTCTTGCAACTGATTGTAATAAAGATTAGGCTGGTGCAAAATCTTACCCAACTGCTCTGTCAAAGCCTGATTGACATGGGGATGATAGCCCAGGTTAGTTACCCCGATACCTGATGAAAAATCCAAGTAGGTATTGCCAGTTGTATCAGTCAAATAATTGCCCTGTGCCGAAGCGAAATCAATCGCTGCCCGCTTATAATTTGAAAATAGTTTTGTCATCTCTTACTCCTTGATTATGGTACCATCTGTCAGGTTATCACCAATAATGACCTGCTCAACACCGGCTTGAACTGTCTGAACAGCGCTTTGAATTTTAGGAATCATGCCCCCAGTAATCACACCTGAATCTATTTTTTCCTGAATGTCCACAAGATTCAGATGCTCCAAAACTTGTCTATTCTCTAAAACACCTTTGACATCTGTCATGAGGATAAGTTTTTTGGCACCTAGACTAATCGCCACAGCTCTAGCAAGGTAATCCGCATTGATATTGAGCAAATCTCCCTGCTCACTATAGCCCAAGCTAGGAATCAAGGGAATCTTGCCTTGAGCTAGAAGTGCCACTAGGGTCTGATTGGTGATGTTTTTGACTTCACCCACAAAGCCATAGGTCTCTTGATCTAAGAAATCAGCATGAACAAGGTCTGGCAATTCATCTACAAGCCGATAGGCTGGCAAACCCGCCTGTGTTAACTGACCTGCCAAGTTTTTCCCAACTATGTCAACCAAGGCTTCTTTAATCAAGGCCATATCTGACTGACTCGTCACACGAAGACCATTTACCTTGTGAATTGGAATATGATTCTCCTCCATCAGCTGATTAATAGCAAAACCACCCCCATGGATGATGATTATTTTTTGACCAGCCTGCTGCCATTCTGACAGTTTAGCCAGTATCTCAGGAGTTAGCTGCTTACTGGCTACTCCACCAATTTTAATTACAATATATTCAGTAGTCATCAGTTTACTCCTTTTCCTTAGACAGTCTAGGTATGATAGAGGGCATTAATCTTAACGTAATCGTAAGAGAGATCACACCCCCAAGCGGTTCCTTTTTCATGTCCAGCATGAAGATCTACCGTAATAGTCACTTCATCCTCATGCATGATGTCTTTCATTTCCTCATCATCAAAGGTCACAGGACTAGATGCTAGCATGACTGGCAGACCGCCAAGCATAATATCAACATTGTCCACAGGCACATCCACACCGGCATAGCCAACAGCAGCTAAAATACGTCCCCAGTTTGGATCTTCACCAAATATGGCTGTTTTGACCAAACTTGAACCGACTACAGATTTTGCCATCATACGGGCATCAAGGGCATTCGGAGCATTAACCACATCAACCTGGATGAGCTTATTGGCACCTTCACCGTCCTTGGCAATCTTCTTAGCCAGTTCTTGCATCACAAAATTAAGCATTTTCGAAAATTTTTCGAACTCTGGTGTATCTGGCAGAATCTCATCATTGAGCGTGCAACCATTTGACATGACAAGAACCATATCATTAGTTGATGTATCCCCATCAACTGTAATCTGATTAAAGGTCTTTTCCACATTTTGGCTCAAGGCCAATTGAAGGGTATCACTAGAAATATTGGCATCACAAGTAATAAACCCAAGCATGGTTGCCATATTCGGGTGAATCATGCCTGAACCCTTAGCGACACCAGCCATAGTGACAACATCACGACCAAAAGTCTCCGTCACAGCAATAGTCTTAGTTGCTGTATCTGTCGTCAAAATCGCCTTAGCAAAATCATCAGCATTCCCATTGACCACCAACTTGGAAAGACCATTTTTCAAGGTATCCATTGGTAGCAACTCACCGATAATCCCTGTAGAAGCCACACCAACCAAATCTGGTTCAACACCTAACTTTTCAGCGGTCCACTCCTGCATGGTGTAAGCATCCTCCAATCCTTGAGTCCCTGTACAAGAATTGGCTACACCTGAGTTAACAACGATGGCCTTCATTTTCCCAGCCTTTTTAACTGAGGTCTTGGTCACAATCAGAGGAGCTGCGATAACCTTATTAGTCGTGTAAACCCCTGCCACACTGGCTGGTTTTTCAGAGACAATCCAACCAAAATCCATTTTTCTCTTTTTAAATCCTGCATGTAGCCCGTCTGCTGAGAATCCCAGCGGACTAGCAATTGTTCCATCTATGACTTTCATATTTTTTCTCCTAACTCTATGCTTACATCTACAAGTATGACGGTGTCAGAAGCAAACCTTCCGTCTCATCCCACCCCTGCATGAGGTTGAGATTTTGAACCGCTTGACCAGCAGCACCCTTGATCAAATTATCAATCACTGAAATAACTGTCAGAACATTGGTTTTCTCATTATAGGCAAAGCCAATATCTGTAAAATTCGATCCAATAACGTTGTGTAGTTCTGGCAAACTGTCTTGTACACGTACAAAAGGTTTTTCGCTATAAGCCTTTGCAAAGGCTGAAGCGACATCAGAGACAGCTACATCCTTCTTCAATTTGCAATAAACTGTCGCCATGATGCCACGATTAACTGGCAAAAGCGACGTTGAAAACTGAATCTCAGGCATTTCCGGATTAAAGCCCTGCAAGGTTTGGACAATCTCTGGAATATGCTGATGATGATTGAGCTTATAAGTCACATAATTATCGTGAACATTGACAAAATGACTAGACTCACTCAAAGCCTTACCCGCACCCGTCAAACCAGACTTGGCATCTACAATAACACTATCTGTCTCAATAAGACCTGCTGCCACCAAAGGAATAAGCACCAATTCTGTCGCCGTCGCATAGCATCCAGGATTGGCAATAAATTTCTTACCCTTCACATCTGTATATTCTGATAATGCGTATGTAAATTTATTCAAAACTGTTTCCTTGGCAGGTGATTTTTTATACCATTCTTGATAAACATCTGCTGGCAAGCGATGATCACCAGACAAATCAATAATAGGAAAATCAGCCTGAACAAATTCTTCTGCCAATGAACTAGCAACTCCAGAAGGTGTGGCAAAGAAGACTAAGTCTGCTTTTTTCATAATCTCTTGCGCATCAAAATCTTCTATTTTTAACTCACAAACACCTGTCAAATAGGGATAGACATCAGACAATCGTCGGCCCACTTCCTTGGTTGCGTGAATAGAAACAAGTTCCACTTTTTTATGATTATTCAAAATTTTAACTAACTCTAAACCACTATAACCAGTGATACCAACGATTGAAACTTTCATTTATGCACTCCTTTTTGAATAAATATGTAACCTGTTTATTGTATTATTCATTTGTCAAGAAAAAATTGAAATTAACATGAAAAAAACAAGCAGTCTTTTTCAACTACTTGTTTCATGATTGTTATCTAGTTATTAAATAATTGCAAGTTGGCAATACGATCGACTGCTTCGACCAGACGTTCTGGCTCTACCAAAAGCCCGATACGAACATAAGCATCTCCTGCAGAACCAAATCCTTTACCTGGTGCCACAGCAACATGGGCTTTCTCAAGCAAAAGATCCGCAAAACTCTCACTAGTGTAGCCCTCAGGTACAGGCATCCAAGCATAGAAAGAACCTTTGGATGGAAAGGCCTTCCAGCCAATCTTAGCAGCTGCCTGGACAAAAGCATCTCGACGGCTATCATAAGTCGCATTCAGTTGAGCAACAGCCTCCTCAGATTTAGGATCTAAGAGGGCTTCAATCCCAGCCTCCTGCAAGGCAGGAAAGATTCCCACAAAAAGATGGTCTTGAATCAGATTTAAGGCTTCAATCATTTGATCATTCCCAGCAGCAAAGGCCAAACGCCAACCAGCCATATTGAAGGTTTTCGAGAAAGTATAGAACTCAATGCCCACATCTTTAGCACCAGGTGTTGATAAGAAGCTAGGATTCTCATAGCCTCGATAGCCCAAAGCTCCGTAAGCCAAATCACTCACCACACCAACTTCGTAGGTCTTAGCCCAGGCAACCAACTTTTCATAAAAGGCCTTAGTCGCCACAGCACCCGTAGGATTATTTGGATAATTGATATAGATAAACTTAGCACGGCGAGCTGTCTCTTCAGGGATGGCATCCAAATCTGGCAAGAAATCATTTTCAGCCGTCAATGGAAAGGTCTCATAGGCTACACGTCCTAGACTCACTCCTGATAAATAATCAGGGTAACCTGGATCAGGTAGGAGCAGGAGGTCACCTGGATTCATCAAAGCTAGGGGTAATTCCACAAGCCCAATTTTAGCACCTCCCATGACACAAATCTCACGCTCCGAATCCAAATCAACCCCATAATGGTTCTTGTAAAAACTAGCAGCTGCTTCCTTAAATGGACGGTTGCCACGAAACTGAGAATACTTGTGGCTAGCTGGATTTTTCGCTGAGGTACAAAGCGCCTCAACAATATGATCATAAGTTGGCTGGTCTGGATTTCCCTGGCCAAGGTTGATAACATCTGCGCCTTCAGCCACCTTGGCATTCACCTTAGCAACCAACCCTGCAAAAAACTGTTCTGGCAATGCCTTCAATAAGTCAGATTCTTCAAATAACATAAACGCTCCTTAATGATACAAGTCCGTGCGACGATCCTCAAAAACAGGAATCTGACCTCGAACCTTATCTACCTCTTCAAGATTAATATCAGCCGTAAAAATGCCCTCCTCATGCTCCTTGGTTTGTAAGACCACATTTCCAAGTGGATCTATAACCATAGAATGTCCTGAAAAGATACCGTTCGGTCCTGCTCCAACACGATTGACAGCAACTACAAAAGCTTGATTTTCAACTGCACGCGCCTTTAACAAAATCTCCCATTGCTGCACTCGAGGTTCCGGCCACTGCGCTACCACAAAAAGCACCTTGGACCCTTGTGCCATCTGTGTTCGCACCCATTCAGGAAAACGGATATCATAACAAATGACACTGGCAGCTATCACACCATCAAGCTCAAAAACAGACTCATTCGACCCAGCAGACATGTACTGGTCCTCTGCCATAAGGCCAAAGAGATGGACCTTGCTATAGGTATTGATTAAGTCCCCAGACTTATTGTAGACATAGGTCGTGTTGTAGAATTTGCCATCTTTCTCAATAGCAACGGACCCTCCAATAATAGCTACAGCATGTTTCCTAGCAAAATGAGACAAGAGTTCTTGAGAGTCCAATCCATCCTTATCCGCAAGCCCATCAAGTTCATTTAAAGCATAGCCTGTATTCCACATTTCAGGAAGCACAATAACATCGGGATTGTCATCAAGCGCCCTTTCCAGCATCTCTATGACGTGTTTTTTATTTTCCACAGGCTTTCCATGAACGACATCCATCTGTACCAACGCAATTTTCATAATAACCTCGATTCTATATTAACCATTATAGCACTCCAAAAGACGTCACAAAAATTGAAAAATTCAATCTCATGATAAAGAAAGGCTATCAAAAAAGGCTGGACATATTGTCCAACCTGATTCTTTATCTCATTAAGCAATATCGACGTAACGGCGAGCACCACTCACTGTCATGTATGAAAGCCATGTGTGACCGTCCGCTGTCAAAACCTTATCGTAGTTAACACTCATACCCTTGTCATAGTAAGCCAATTCTGGGCTTGAAACCTTAGCTTCTGCCTTGATTGACGCACGACCTGTGAAGGTATAAGTGCCTGTCGCTGGAAGGTTGATGGCACCTGTAGTGGCTGGTTTGCTTTCAGCAGGTTTGCTGCTAGTAGCATAATCGCCACCTTCAATACCAAAGTACTCTTCCAAGCTCAATCCTGAATCGTGGATGTCTTTAGCTTCTTTACCCACATAGCGGATATGCCATGCTTCTGGCATGTAGCCAGTTGAAGCTTCTTTACCTGCTTGGAAACGCACGATAAAGCCATAGTTATGTGCATTGTCTTTAAGCCATTGACTAGCTCGTGCATCCTCAAGCAAGTTACCAGACTTATCAGTCAAGTCAAAGACCAAACCAGTTTGGTGTTCGCTGAACCCAGGACGAGCTGAGTAACGGTCCGCAGCTGCTTGACCATCACGGCTTACGTAGTTGTCGTAAAGAGTCTTTTGATAATCGTAAGAACGGAAACCACTGTATGAACGTCCAACATTCAACCCTTGATTAATCATATCATCACGAAGTCGAACAAAAGCTGCCTTAGCTGTAGGATTTTCACCTGGATTGTAGTCCTTAGAAAGACCATGCTTCTTATTGACAATGATAATATCATCGTATTTACCACGAACACTGTAGTAAGAACCGTTATTGGTCAATTCCCCTGTCACTTGAGTTTCAGTGATTTGAGGGACTGTAGCTTTAGTTTCTGTGATATAGGTTCTCTTACCATCCAACATGTAGTAAAGATGCACAGAATAGGTACCAGCATCTCCCTTGTGGCTGGCTTTATCTACATGAACCTTGTAACTTCCATCTGATTGTTTATCAGCATGGTACCATGTAAGGTCGTCTTGGCCATTCTTATCTGACCAGATTGGAACACGGACTTCTTTAACTGCCTTCCCGCCACCTGAAACATTGGTAACGACAACATCAAATCCATTAGACGTTTGGTTGGTAATCGTCAATTTTCCTGTTACTTGAGTTTCAGGGACTGTAGCTGTAGTTTCGGTAATATAAGTTCGTTTACCATCCAACATGTAGTAAAGATGCACAGAATAGGTACCAGCATCACTCTTATGGCTAGCTGTATCTACATGAACCTTGTAGCTACCGTCTGATTGTTTGTCGGCATGATACCAAGTAAGGTCATCTTGACCATTTTTATCTGACCAGATTGGGACACGGACTTCTTTAACTTCTTTGCCACCACCTGAAACATTGGTTACGACTACATCGAAACCATTAGAGGTTTGGTTGTTGATAGTAAGGTTACCAGAAACACGGTTTTCTTGTGGTTTAGATTCAGTAGCTTTCAAAGTCGCAATATCCACATAACGACGTGTACCACTGTAGCTAATGTAAGAAATCCATTGGTGGTTATCCGCAGTCAAGACCTTGTCATAGTTCACTTTGTAGCCTTTTTCCAAGGTATAAAGCGTTTCTGCAGAAGCTTTAGGTTCGTTTTTGACATTCAAGCTACGTGTCACATTATAAGTACCACTTGCTGGAAGCTTTTCAGCACCGCTAGTTTCTGGTTTTGCTTGATTAGTTTCTGTTGGTTCAACAGTAGGTGTTTCAGCTTTGGCAGGTGTCAAAGTCGCAACATCTGCATAATAGCGAACATAGTCATAACCAAGGTAAGAAATCCATTGGTGATTATCCGCAGTCAAAACTTTGTCATAGATAACATGGTCACCCTTACTGAAAACAAAAGTAGGTTTGAGGTCTGCTTTTGGTTCTTTCTTAATATCTGTGTCACGTGTAAAGTAGAAAGTTCCTGTCGCTGGGATGTTCAAAGCCCCTGTTGTAGCTTGAGCGCCATTAGAAGACTTACCATCCCCATTACCACTATTACCGTTACCACTACCAGCTGCCACTGGTTTCACTGGCGCATAACGACGCACGCCAGAGTATGATTTGTAGCTAATCCATTGGTAGCCGTCAGCTGTCACGACTTGATCGTAAAGAACGCTGTCTCCTGGATTTACATAAAATTCAGCCTTGGCAGACACCTTAGGTTGATTCTTGATTTCTGTACGTTCCTTGTAGACATAAGTTCCTTGACTTGGAAGGTCGCTGTCTGTAGTTGTAGCTGGTTGGCTCACCAAACTAGTATTGACAGCTGCTCTCGTTAAGGCAGATACATCAAGGTTAGTGGCTGTTTCAGATGAAGCATTTGTGTTTCTTGTCGCTTCTGAGCTAGCAGTTGTTGATTCAGAAATTTTATCTGCTGCTTGTGAGGTACTAGCACTCACTTCACTTCTAGCCTCGCTAGTAGCAGTTTCACTAACTGTTTGGCTAGTTGTTGAGACTTGGCTAGCTTTCTCGCTTGATGCTACCCCATCGGTCGCTACACCACTGAAAATATCAGCTGCTGTCACAGCATCACTATCTGAGGTAGCACGCACAGTGGCATCTGAAGGTGTTGAAACTTCATGATGCTCATCAGCCAAAGCTTGACCTGCAAAGACCAAACTAGCTCCTAAAAGGACTGATGCTGCCCCAAATGAATATTTACGAATGGAAAAACGTTGTTGTTCGTGTAAAAATTTTTCTCGTTTCATATTATTATTTCTCTCTATCGAATTGATGTTACTGGTTGATTGTAACACTCAGCGACAAGTATTACAAGTATTTTACAAAATATTACTAAATATTTCTCACTTGTGCATTAGTATACCAAATTTATTTGACTTGTTCACACCTAAATCATAAACTGTCCATTTTTTGTCATAATCGGAAGCCAAAGCAAGTCACACTTATTTAATCGTAATTTTGATAGTAAAAGTGGGAAAAATATAAAAACATGATAACTCGCATAAAGTTATCATGTTTCCTTTTTAATCATTTATCAATGCCCTACATCTGAATATGAAATATAATAACGTTGTCCATCTTTGACAAAACTATACCAGTTTCCATCAGGTAAAATTTCATATTTATCCCAATCAACATCTCCGGCAGGAAGTGTAGAAACTGCTCCGCTATCTTTATCTGGTGCAGCATATACAGGGGTTTCCTCATCAAGTGTCAATGTTCCAGAAGTAGCTGTCCAAGCACCTCGACCACCTTCAACTCCTCCAACTTGAGAAGCTGGTGTTGTAGAATCAGCCACTTGTCCACCATCTGTAGTTCCTGCTTGGGATTGAGAAGAAGCTTTAGGTGCTACTGCTGAGGCCTGATTGTCATTTTCTTCATTTGTGACTGCTGAAGATGATGATTGAACTGATTTCTTATCCTTCTTAACAGCCTTACTTGAGCTTGAAGATGACTTTTTAACCGTTTTGACTGGACTGCTACTTGTGCTAACACGAGCTGATTCATGGCTGTTAAACTTAGTCACTAAGAAGACAGCGAGGATAACTACAATAAGAGCTAATACGATACCAATGAGTTTACTTGTATTTTTCATGAGTGATGTTCCTTTTCTGATAATTTACTCGGTTATTATAATATATAGACAGCTAAATTTTTCATTGAAGTCATAAACGGTGGTTTTTTCGTCATAATTAAACCACATCTTCTATTATTAGTGTCTGTTTAAATCTATAGTCTTTAGATTGTGTTGACAAAGAACAATTAGGATACTTCCCTAAAATCTCTCGAACGGTGGACAGACCTATACCACGTCCTTCTCCTTTACTTGAGCGACCAAGTTTAAAGATACCGACTGTATTGATAGATTCTTGATCAATGGTATTCTCTACTATTACCACCTTTGTCTCTCCACTGATAAGAGCAATGTTCACTTCTTTAGCACTGCTATCCAGACTAGCTTCAATAGCATTATCCAAGAAGATGGACAGCACCGTTATGAAATCCAATAATTCCATCCTCGATACTTCAAAGACGTCGCTGACCTCAAGGTGAACGGTAATAGACTGTCCCTGTGCTTCCAAGATTTTACTAGCCAAGACACCTTTAACGGCTTCGTCTTTAATATTAATCAAGTTGGCAATTTCGTACTGTTTTCCCTCAATCCGAGTCTTTGTTTTTTCAAGGATGTTATCGTAGATATCGGAAATAATAGCCATATCCTTGGAGTCAATGCCATATTTGATACTAGACAAGACATTTAGGTAATCGTGCCTGAAGCGACGAAGATCCGTATAGAGTTGCTCGATTTGTTGACTATAATGAGCCAAATCACTCATTTGCCTATCTTTTTGGAGTAGGACTTCTTCTTTTAGTCTCTCACTGAAGGTCGCATTGATATAAACAAGGGTCGCAAGAAAGAGTAAAGCATAGGTCACCACGAGATAAACATGCCAATCTCTTCCTCCAGGGCTCTGTTGCACAAAAAATGTAATATATTGGAGAAGGAGGGCATAAGATAACATTGATACATCTATGAGTAATAAAAAGTACTTTGAAAATGACTTTCGAAAACCATAGTTCAATGCTTTGAAATCCACTTTTAAGGTCTTAATGATTAACCAAAACACAGGAAAGACTAGCAACTCAATGACAAGGTTTAAATGAAAATGGTTAAGTACAATCAGATAATGGCGATTGATAACTAAGGAAATCCCATAAATAATAAGATTGTGAACAAGACTTTCTATTACGATTGGAAACAAGCCATAGAAAATATCTAATAACCTATTGCCATAACGATTTCTGTAGAGGGAATAAGCAACCAAGAAGGCATGCCCTAAAACATAGGATAGAGCTGGAGAAAGCACAAATAAAAATCGGATAATCAAGGGGATGATGATATACCATCTTAGCTTTATCTTCTCGGAGGTAATGTATTGATAAATGAGAATAAAGAGGATAATCTCCACTAAAAAGTCGAGATTATCCAACACAATATTGATCGCTGTCATAGACTAATTCTCTCAATCAATTTCTTTAGTTTCAACTTTGAAACATAGCAAACACCGCCGTTTTCAAAATAGACCGTCCCCGTACTTTTATCTAATTTGATGATATTTTCCGGATTGACAAGGAAAGATTTGTGGCATTTAAACAGTCTAGGGTCACTCTTTTCGATTTGTGAGAGACTGCCATAAAACTCAATCTGCTCCTCTTTGGTATAAAGGATAACCTTGTGAACAATGTCTGATGTCTCAAAGTATAAGATATCATGAAAGGGAACCTGAATAACGGTCTTAGCATTCTCAATCCGAAAAGCGTCTTCTGGATTCTGACTCTGTATCTTTTTGCAGGTTAATAAGATAATACTTTCCACACGCTTTTGAAAATCCTCTCCCTCCAAAGACTTATCAATAAAGTCTAGAGCTGCCAGTTGGTATTGAAAAGTCAAGGGCAGATACTCTGAATGGGTCGTGAAGAAAACAATATTGGCATAGGGATCATTCTTTCGAATCTGCTTAGCCACTTCCAAACCTTTTTTAGTATCGTCTTTAATTTGAATATCCAAGAAAAAGAGCTGATGAGACCCTCGCTCGGTAATAGACTCTAACAGTTGATTGGGTTTGTCAAAAACCTCAAAGTCGCCCACTTTAATATTATTTTTCTTAAGAATCGTATGAATAACCTCTTCAATACGATTTTGTTGGATAAAATGATCCTCTAAAACATAGATGTTAAGCATGGCATAACTTCCTTTAGCATAATCTTAAGAGAAATTCTAAGTTAGAGCATGTCTTTAATAAATGAACCTCTCTTATTTTTTCAAAATGAGATTTATTGTTCTCTTTACTTATTTTACAATTCTGTTACAAAAAAAGCAATAGTTTGTAACATTTTTTGCTTCAATCAACTAAAAAAACACCACCCTCAAAAGAGAGTGATGTTACAACTCTTAAGCAATGTCCACATAGCGTCTTGCACCACTATAGGTTACATAAGACAACCAAGTATGGCCATCAGCTGTTAGGACCTTGTCATAGCGAACGGACATGCCTTTATCATAGTAGGCTAACTCTGGGCTAGCAACACTTGGTTGTGCCTTGATAGAGCTAGGTTTGGTAAAGGTATAGGTGCCAGTTGCTGCTAGGCTTGGGCTTGCTGGTTGAGTAACTGCTGTTGCCTTACCATCAATAGCAATGTAACGGCGGTTGCCTCCGTGGCTAACATAAGAGAGCCATGTATGACCATCTGCAGTCACCAATCTGTCATAGTTAACGGACATACCAGCATCATAGTAGGCCAACTCTGGACTTGCGACGCTTGGTTCTGCTTTAATGCTAGAGCGTTCCTTGAAAGTATAGGTACCAGAAGATGGTGTACTTGGTTGAACTGGTTGTTCTACTGGTTTAGTCACACTTGTTGGTGCGATAGCCACATAGAAACGATGTCCTGAATAGCTGAGATAAGAAAGCCATGTATAGCCGTCATTATTGACAACCTTGTCATAGTTGACTGACATGCCTGAATCGTAGTAGCTAACATCAGGGTTGGCTACCAAAGGTTGAGTCTTAATGCCAGAACGAGCAGTAAAGGTGTATGAACCTGAAGCTGGAAGGTTGTGGCGGGTTGCATTTTGAACTGGAACAGTTGTGCTAGTGCCTCCGATACCTACCATCTTACCATCTTGAACATAGTAGAGATGGACAATATATTCGCCCGCTTCAGCCTTATGGTCACTAACATTGATACGAACCTTGTAGCTACCATCACTTTGTCTGTCAGCTTGGTGCCATACAAGATCGTCTTGACCGTTTTGAGCTGTCCAAACTGGAACACTTACGCCTTGGATAGCTTTATCACCACCAGAAACATTAGTGATATGAACGTCAAAACCGAGGTTAGAGAGGTTTTCAATATTGATAGTACCGCTTGGTTTGCTTTCTTGTTGAGCAAGTTTAGCCACGGCTACATAACGGCGGTTGCCATTGTAACTGAGGTAAGAAAGCCATTGATAACCATCACCACTGACAATCTTGTCGTAGTTGACTGACATGCCAGCATCGTAGTAGGCCAACTCTGGACTTGCCACACGAGGTTCTGCCTTGATGCTAGAACGTTCTTTGAAGGTGTAAGTTCCTGCATCAGGAAGGCTATAGCTAGTAGTTGTATGAGTTTCTTCAACTTTGGCAGGAACTGTGTAAGTTGTGCCACCCACACCAACCAATTTACCATTAGTTTCAACATAGTAAAGATGAACATTGTAGAGGCCACGTTCATTCTTGTGGTCAGTTAGACTGACGTTAACCTTGTAGTTACCATTGTTAAGACGAGTCGCATTGTACCAGATGATGTCATCTTGGCCATTCTTTTCAGACCAGATTGGAACAGACACTCCGAGGACACCGTTTTGATCTGATACATTACTGATAACCACGCTAAAGTCACCATTGTTATGACTTTCAATAGCAATATCGCCTCTTGGTTTAGCTACAGCCTCTACAACAGCACCTAGGTCGACATAACGACGAGTACCACTGTACGAAGTATAAGAAATCCAACGGTGGTTGTCAGCAAGCAAAGATCTATCGTAGTTGACTGACATACCTGGATCAAAATTGAACTCAGTCTTAGCAGTCAAGCTAGGTTGGTTCTTCACATCTGCAGGTTTAGTGAAGTAATAAGTACCACGTTCAGGGATGGTTTCATCTCTAGTCGCTTCAGTGTTGCTACTAGTATTTTCAGCCTTCAAAGCTGCGATATCAGCATAGTAGCGTTCATAGTCGTAACCAATGTAAGAAATCCATTGGTGATTGTCTCTCTTCAAGACCTTGTCATAGATAACATGGTCGCCTGCACTAAAGACGAAGGTAGGTTTGATATCCATGATTGGCGCAGTACGAATTTCTGTTGTGCGACGGAAATAATAGGTACCGTTTGATGGAATATCAAGAGAACCATCAGCAGTCACTGGACCATCCACACCAGGTTGAGGAGTATCCACAGCTTCACGGTCAGTAACTCTAGCTTCTGCTACTTCTGAAGTTGCTGAACGGTTAGTCTCACTTGCTACTTCAGAGCTAGCTACTGATGACACTTCAGAACGTGGGCTAGCCACTTCTGATCTAGAAACAGTAGCAACAGCAGATGCAGAATGAACAACCTCTGCCGGTACTTCCAAAGAAGCAGCCTCGCTAGCCACTACACTACTAGCTTCAGAAGAAGCAACTTCACTGCTGGCAAGCTTTGGTCTTGGCGCTTCAGATCTTGAAGCTGGTTGGCTGAGTACATCGGTAACAGCTTCTGAAGTTGCCTGGTCGATTTGAAGTGGCTCAGAATTATTTACAAAAACTTCATAATCCTTGTTGGAACTTGCGCCGTTGGCTTGTTCCTGAGCCAAAGCATGTCCACCAAGCATCAAGCTCGCACCAATCAAGACTGATGCAGCTCCAAAAGAATATTTACGTATTGAGTAACATTGACGTTCCTTAAAAACATATGCCTTTCTCATTTTGATCACTCTCACTTTCTAGGCTGTTTGATAAAAATGGAACCGTTTTCATACTCCTATTATACCCCTTTGAAATATTTTTTACAATTATTTCAATAATATTACTAAAATTTTTTAAGAAAAAAAGATAGGATTTTCATCCTACCTTTTCAAGTTACTTTTATTGTATCACATCTTAGAGCTGTTCTGCTACTGCTGAAAGAAGATCTTGGATACCATTGGCATCGCTACCACCGGCCATGGCCATATCTGGTTTGCCACCACCACGACCTGATACGATTGGTGCGAGAACCTTGATAAGATTACCTGCGTGAACGTCTTTAGACTTGCTTGCTACAAGAACATTAACTTTTTCGCCAATGTGAGCTGCAAGGACAAGGACGTCAGAGTAGTCTGCTTGTTTCCATTGGTCCGCAAAGGTACGAAGGGCACCTGCATCAGAAACTTCTACTTGGCTAGCAATGTAACGAACACCGTTAGCTTCTTTAACATCTTTGAAGACGTCACCAGCTGCAGCTGCAGCTGCCTTTTCTTTAAGCGCAGCATTTTCTTTTTGAAGGGCATGCAATTGCTCTTGAAGGCTAGCAACCTTGTTAGGCACTTCTTTCAATTGTGGTGCTTTAAGTGTTGCTGCGATTGCTTTGAGGGCATCTTCTTCTTCACGGTAAGCAAGGTAAGCTTCACGTGATGTCACTGCCAAGATACGACGTGTTCCTGAACCGATACCTTCTTCTTTGACAATCTTGAACATACCGATTTCAGCAGTGTTGGCAACGTGCGTACCACCACAAAGCTCAACAGAGTAATCACCGATTGAAACGACACGAACATTCTTACCATATTTTTCACCAAAGAGGGCCATAGCTCCCATTGATTTAGCAGTGTCAATGTCTGTTTCAATAGTTGTTACTGGAGTAGCTTTCCAGATTTCTTCGTTGACTTGTTCTTCGATAGCACGCAATTCTTCTGGAGTTACAGCCTCAAAGTGAGTGAAGTCGAAACGCAAGAATTCTTGTTCGTTAAGAGAACCGGCTTGAACAGCATGATCACCGACGATGTTATGAAGGGCAGCGTGCAAGAGGTGAGTCGCTGTGTGGTTCTTCATGACACGGTGACGACGTGTGTGGTCAATTTCAAGTTTGTAGTTAGCTCCTACAACAAGTTCACCTTCAACTTCAACAGTGTGAAGGGCTTGTCCATTTGGTGCACGTTGAACATCAACAACACGCGCAACGACAGTGCCCGCTGCATCTGAGATAGTACCGTGGTCTGCGACTTGTCCACCCATTTCAGCGTAGAATGGTGTTTGTTCAAAGACAAGAAGAGCTTGACCAGAATTGACACTATCATGACGAGCGTCATCAGCAACGATTACGCTCAAACGGCTTTCAGCAGTTTCCGCTTCATACAAGAACTCAGATGGTTCAGTGATGTTAGCGAGGGTTTCATTTTGCATACCCATAGAACCACCTTTGACGACGCTAGCACGCGCACGGTCTTGTTGTTCTTTCATGGCAGCTTTGAAACCTTCATGGTCAATCTTGAAGCCTTCATCTTCAGCCAACTCTTCTGTCAATTCCACTGGGAATCCGTAAGTATCGTAAAGTTTAAAGATATCTTTACCTTCAAGCGTATCTTTACCAGATTTCTTAAGGTTAGCAAGAAGTTCATCAAGCATGCTTGAACCTGCATCGATAGTACGTGCAAAGGTTTCTTCTTCACGTTTAACAATTTTCTCGATAAAGTCTTTCTTCTCAAGAACTTCTGGGTAATAGCTTTCCATGATTTGACCAACAGTTGGAACAAGTTTGTACAAGAAAGCGTCAGAAATACCGAGACGACGACCGTGCATTACGGCACGACGGAGAAGACGACGAAGGACATAACCACGACCTTCATTACCTGGAAGGGCACCATCACCGATGGCAAAGGCCAATGAACGAATGTGGTCTGCGATAACCTTGAAGCTCATTGTTTCACCATCTGGATCATAAGTTTTACCAGACATTTTTTCAATTTCACGAATGATTGGCATGAAGAGGTCTGTTTCAAAGTTTGTTTTAGCCCCTTGCATTACGGCTACAAGACGTTCAAGACCTGCGCCCGTATCAATGTTTTTATTAGGAAGTTCTTTGTATTCTGAACGTGGAATAGCTGGATCTGCATTGAATTGTGACAAAACGATGTTCCAAATTTCAATGTAGCGGTCATTTTCAATATCCTCTTCAAGCAAGCGAATACCAATATTGTCAGGGTCAAAGTCTTCGCCACGATCAAAAAAGATTTCAGTATCTGGTCCAGAAGGCCCTGCACCGATTTCCCAGAAGTTATCTTCGATTGGAATCAAATGGCTTGGATCTACTCCACAAGCAATCCAGCGATTGTATGAATCTTTATCATCTGGGTAGTAAGTCATGTAAAGTTTATCTTTTGGAAAATCAAACCACTCTGGGCTTGTCAAAAGCTCATAACCCCACTCGATAGCCTCATCACGGAAGTAATCACCAACTGAGAAGTTACCAAGCATTTCAAACATCGTGTGGTGACGAGCTGTCTTACCAACGTTTTCGATATCGTTGGTACGGATAGCCTTTTGTGAGTTGGTGATACGTGGATTTTCAGGAATCACAGAGCCATCAAAGTATTTTTTCAAAGTGGCAACCCCTGAGTTAATCCAAAGAAGGGTTGGGTCGTTAACCGGAACCAAGTTAGCTGATGGTTCAACAGCATGACCTTTTGATTTCCAGAAATCAAGCCACATTTGGCGAATTTGTGCTGAAGTAAGTTGTTTCATTGTTTCTCCTTAATCAATTGTTTCTTATTTTGAGCTATTCTCGAGCATTTCCACATAGTCAATAGCGACACATAGGGAAATGGCTAAATCGGCATAAGTATTTTCATAAACGGTAACAGTATAGGTCGATGTTAGATGGAAGAGTTCCTTTTGAATCCTAGCAACTACCTGATCTTGACTATTAAGCAGTTGAAAATCCAGGTCCCAAATATTCCCCTCTATTCGCAAGCCAAGATTATCGACATCATACTTATCACGAAGAAAGGTTAATTTTTTACGGATGTAAAAACTCGAACCATCCTGTAAATCCACCGTAAATTTGGGTAAGAGACTAATAGGCTCCTTGGTGATATGACTGATCTCACGACCATCCTCGCCAAAAATCGTAAAGGTCTTTGGAATCTTAAAAAAGGATCCTTCGACCTGGTAGGCAACTCTACCTTGATCATCCTTGATATCAAAGCGTTCACCACCCAATCGAAACTTCTGTTTGACAAAATAGGTTTTCATAAGCTACCTCCAATAATGTCATACATTCATTCAAAAAATACTAAAAGAATAAAAGACAAGACCACTAAACGAAGGGCGACGTGAACCGCGGTACCACCTTCATTCAATGAACTTGTCATTCTTATTTGTCTTTAATTGTGAACTTTGAGTAGCAAGTAACCAGATTCGTCCATGGCTCGCAGCGACCGCCATTTTTCTGTATCAGAAGCAATGATTACCAATCTCAAAGGGATGACCAAAAATTTCATAATGTTAGAACTTTTAGCCACTCTTCATTTTAACGTGTTTTAGGTCTTAGGTCAAGCTGATAATAGCATTATCAACTCTATCTTGTGATTTATTTGCTAGAGCTTGATGATGAACTTGATGAAGCCCCAGAACCAGTCACATACTGGTCAAGAATTGCGCTGAAGGCCTTGTCTACAACTTTAACATTGTATTTTTTAAGGACCTTAGCAATCACTGAGTTAGTGAAGTTAGTATCAGCTTTCTTACCATTGATGATAACCTTAGTCAAATCATCCTTATAGTTTTTCCAATCTGCATTTTTCTCAGATTTTGAAACAGTTTTGACGATATAGTAAGTTGCAGCACCAGTTGAGCTATTTGAAACAGTCACTACGTCAGAAACGGCATTAGCATCTTGTTTGAAGGCTGCTGTCAAAACATCTGTCGGGAAGTCTTGAGAAGCTGAGTTAACTGTCTTAGAAGTCACTTCCAAGCTGTTATCTTTAGCAACTTGTGAGAAGTCTGCTCCTTCTGCTTTAGCTTCAGAGTCTACCTTATCTGCCACTGCTTTATCAGTAGTTGAAACTACTTGTACCTCTGTATTTGGTGTGTAGTTATCATAGGCAGCCTTGTAATTTGCTTCCGTCAAATCTTTTTGTGCGGCTTGGTTAACAGCATACTCAACCAATTTTTGTGTACGGATTTGAGTACGGTATGACTCTTCTGTTTGACCATAGGCTGCAAGCACTTGTGAGAATTGGTCTCCGTATTGTTCTGAAGCTTGCTTATAAGCTTTGTCTACGTCTTCTTTGCTGACTTTGCTACCATATTCTTTTTCAAGAGCCTTTTGCAAAGTTGCACTCAAAACACTTTGTTGTGTTTGGCTGCTACCTTTAAGTGAATCAAAAACATCACCGACAGTAACAGTATCACCTTTCATAGATACCAAAGTTGTTTCTTCAGTCGTTTTGTTACCTAGAGAAACATACATAGCACCTGCACCAACGAGAGCTGAAACAGCTACAAGGGCAAGACCTCCAAGGAAGCGGCCACCTGAGCTTGGTTTACCAGCATCACGTGTCTTTTTCGTTTTAGCACGTTTAGCTTTTTCTTTCGCTTTTTCACTGGCGAGGGCGATGCTTTCCTCTTCTTCTTTTTGGCGGTCAAGATGCTCTTGTTCTGCGTCTTTGTCTGCTACAACCTCTTCAACAGTTTCTTCTGTTGACTCAAGGTTTTCATTTTCTTTAGCCATTCTATCTACTCCTTAAATTGTCAATATCTTTGTTATTATACCACACTTACTTAAATAATGCTTAATCTGGCAAGATAATATTTTCAGAATTTTTCCTAAGCATAAGAAGGCCGTCACTCATCGGTACCAAACTAGCAGTCAAACCAGGGTTATCTAAGGTCGCATCAAAAAGGCGATGCAAACCACGGTAAATCGTACGCTGACCACGACGAACCTCCATGATATCTTTGGCAATATCCCCACCTTGGAAGATATCATCAAAGACGATGACACCACCAACCTTAAGACGTTTTAAGATTTCAGGCAGAAAGACGATATATTTAGACTTGGCTGAGTCCATAAAAACAAAATCATAATCAGTGTCCAAATCTTGCAAAACTTCTGCTGCATCACCTTCAACTAAGGTAATTTGTTTGCGGCTGTCATACTTGGCTAGATTTTCCTTGGCAAAGCCAATCATTTCTTCATTACGATCAACCGTCGTAATCTGAGCATCAGGGGCGTACTCAGCCATAAGAAGAGCTGAAAAACCAATAGCCGTTCCTACCTCAAGGATTTTCTTAGGCTGCAAGGTCTGTAACAAAAATCGGAAATAAGCAACAACTTCGTGCTGAATAATTGGAATATTTTCCTTACGAGCAAAGGCCTCCAGCTCAGCCAAATGCCCCTTATTTTCCTGAAGATGCGTTCGCATGTAGTCCACGATATCCTTGTTTACTACTGGGCGACGCATGTTGTGATTTGCGTTTTTACTATATGATTTAACCATGTGTTTTATTATATAAAAAATCCCTAGCGAGTGCTAGAGATTTTTCTTATCTATAACTCAAATCCTCATCATTAGACTACTTGACGAATAACCTTCTTTTTCAAGAGGTAAGCAATAACTAAAGCTACCACGTAAAGAGCAATGAAAACAAGCAAGGTCATCTGGTAAGATTTTGTCAATTCATAGGCTACCGACAGGAGCATTGGTCCCACCAAGGCTGCCATAGCCCAGGCAGTCAGAATATAACCATGAAGGGTAGCCAATTCCTTTGCCCCGAAGATATCGCTAAGGTAGGGAGGAATCAAGGAGAATCCTGCCCCGTAGCAAGTCATCAGAACAGCCATCGCAACCACAAAGACAAGTGGAACTTGCAGGACAATTAGGAGGATAGCCATAACGATATTAATCACAAAGAGGAGGATAAAGGTCTTCGGACGCCCAATATAATCCGACAAGCCTGCCCACAGAAGGCGACCAAAACCATTAAAGATTCCCATAACACCGACAACAACTGCTGCTGATTCCGCTGACATCCCAACCATATCTTGAGCCATTGGAGAAATAGCAGAGACAAGGGCTAAACCACATGAAATATTGATAAACAAGATAAGCCATAACCAGTAGAAAGTTGACGATTTCAGAGCTTCATTAGCCGTAACCCCTTTGCTCAAATCAGCAGCCTGACGGTTTGAACTCTTGTCAGCCAACAGTTGTGCTTCCTCTACACTTGGTCGTTTAATGAATTGTGAGACAAAAAGCATCACAATAAAATAAACAACTCCCAAGATATAAAAGGTCTGCTCAACACCACGTACCTGAATCAGATATTGGGCAATAGGGCTGGTTAGCAGTGAGGCAAAGCCAAAGCCCATGATGGCAAGACCAGTCGCAAGTCCACGCTTATCAGGAAACCACTTAATAATAGTTGAAACAGGCGTAATATAACCTACACCCAGTCCTAGACCACCAAGAATACCATAACCAAGATAAAGTATCCACAGTTCTCCCTGAGCAATGGCAACTCCTGTCAGAATGTTCCCCCCAGCATAGAGAACGGCCGACATACTTCCAGTCACTCTAGGACCAAATTTTTCAACCAGACGTCCCATGAAGGCTGCAGAAAGACCAAGACAAAAAATGGCCAATGAAAAGGCAAAAGAAACTGAAGATTGATCCCAGCCAGTCTGAGCCATAATAGGATTACGATAGATACTCCAAGCATAGGTAGACCCCAACATGAGATGGAGTAAGACACCACACGTTGCTACAAGATAACGATTGGTTGTTTTCACAAAAACCTACTTTCTATTTCTGAACATTGTTCACTTATCAATTATAAAACGTTAGGTTTTTAGTCTATCATGAATATAAACAAGGGGCTATAAATATGCTCATTAGTAATTTCCGTAGCAATCAAGACTTTTATGCTGTAAATGTTCGTTTTTAGACATAAAAAGAACCACTCTTATTCAGAATGATTCTTTCATATAGTATAGTAACTTCTTTTTAAGAAAGATGAACACCTTTTTCAACCAAGGCTTCCAATTCAACGAGACGGTCTTCAAAAACTTTGAAGGCAGCATCCAAGTAGTCGGTATTGGTCATATCAACACCAGCTTTCTTGATAACTTCCAAAGGATAATCTGAGCTTCCCGCCTTAAGGTAAGTAAGGTAAGCTTCTTTATCCTCCTCAGTACCGTGAACAATTTTTTCAGCCAAGTAGCTTGCTGCTGCAAACCCTGTAGCGTATTGGTAGACATAGTAATTCATGTAGAAATGCGGAATACGTTCCCACTCAAACTGAATTTCGTAGTTATCTTCAGCTTTAAGGTTATAGTATTTCTCATTGAGGTCTGCGTAAAGTTTATTCATGAAGTCGGCTGTCAAGATTTGACCAGATGCATCTGCTTCATGGATAGCATGCTCAAACTCAGCAAATTGGGTTTGACGGAAGACAGTTCCCTTGAAACCATCCAAATAGTGGTTAAGGATAGCAAAACGTGTCTTGTCATCTTTAACTTCTTTAAGCAGTGTTTCTGTCAAGATATTTTCATTAGTTGTAGACGCAATTTCCGCCAAGAAGATTGGGTAATCTCCATAAACATATGGTTGTGTCTGACGTGTGAACGTTGAATGCAAGCTGTGGCCAGTCTCGTGAACCAAGGTAAAGAGATTGTCCAGAGTGTCTTGCCAGTTCAAAAGCATGAAAGCATTGGTATCATAGGCACCGCCTGAGTAGGCACCTGAGCGTTTTCCTTTGTTAGGGTGAACGTCAATCCAACGTTCCGTAAAGGCTGCATGAACCCCTTTACTATACTCTTCACCAAAGATTGCCAAGACTTCTTCTGCTTTCTTGAGGGATTCTTCATAAGTAAGAGCAGTTTCAGTCTCAGAAAGTGGTGTGTAGACGTCATACATCTTAAGCTCGTCAAGCCCCAAGACCTTCTTACGCAAATCAAGGTAACGGTGCAAAAGTGGCAAATGCTTATTCACTGATTCCAAGAGTGAGTCATAAACACTCTCTGGAATAAAATTAGCCGCAAGTGCTGCATGACGTGCCGAATTATAGTGACGAACTTTGGCTTGGTAATTGTGAACCTTAACAACGCCTTGAAGTGTTTGTGCATAGGTATGTTGGAACTGCTCGTAAGTACCGTACATCGCTTCATAAGCACCCTTACGAATGTCACGGTTCTTAGATTCCATGAGGGTGATAAAGTTACCATGTGTCAACTCAACCACATCCCCTTGGCCATCTGATACCCATGGGAAGAGGATATCAGCATTATCCAAGACATTAAAGGTATCCGTTGGACCGTTGAAAATATCACCGGCTGCTGCCAAGAGTTCTTCAGCTTCTTGAGAAAGAACGTGATCCTTGTTGGCCAAAAGACGTTCGAAATAGTGGTCATAAAGTCCAAGACCTGGCTCTTGTTCTTTAAATTCAGCTAATTTCTTATCATCCAAGGCCATAAATTCAGGCTCAAAGTAAGCAAAGGCTTCACTCAACTGTGAATAAAGGTTTGAGGCCTTTGCTTGGTACTCTTGATACAGACCTACTGTTGTGTCTTGGTCATTTTTCATTGACGCATAGACATAGATTTTCTCCAAGCGACGCATAAGGCTCATATAAAGTTCTGTTGCCTCAAGCAAGTTCTTAGCAGAATCTAAGAGATGACCTGCATAAGCACTAGCCTTCTTCAAATCCTGAACAGTGCTTTCATATTCGGTTTCCCAATCTGCATCTGTCGCAAAAATGGTCGTCAAATCCCATGTGTATTTTTCTTCTAAATGAGTACGATTGTCTGACATAATATTCTCCTTAATTGTGTCTATTCTTTTCTATTTTAGCATAAAAGGTGGGAGGGTAGAGAGTTTGTCGATAAGAAAAATGACTTTTTCGATAATATTGCTTAAAAAGCTTTTCAAAACCTTCAAGTGACTGTCTAATTTGTACAAAACCCTGCCTAGATTCAGGAAATCTTACTTGTGGGAAAAAATCCTGATCAGACAGACTTAACAAATTCATCCCCTTAAGATAAGCCGCCTCCTGCCTTCTCATCCATCTTGGATTTTTCCCCATTAATTCCCGTTGAATCACATGTGAGACTTTCTTTCGCTGAGTCACTTGATAGGTCTCAACCCTCTCTGCTTGATAGGGAAAACGTAAAACCGTCATGAGATTCTCTGTTAAAGACCAAGTCTTAGTTAAGTAATAAACTCTCCCAAAAATATCCTCATAGATAAGATACTTAAGTCTAATTTCCTCTTTCTTCCAATCAAGCTCCCATAGATGAAATCCTATCTTAGCTGTAAAATAGAGAAAGTCCCGCTGTAAGTTTGTTAAACGTCCATTCAACCAGAGTTCCTCACCTAAAAGCCAACGCACTTCATAACCTGCTTGGTGATAGGAGCGTGTCCTCTCTCTCAAACGTTGCTGAGATAAACGAGAACACTGAACTTCCAGAGCCAGGGAATCGCCAACAAATAAATCTGCAATTTGCCCCATCTCGGACAAAACCTTTTCAATACGTACTTTTTCACCATGATTAACCAAAGATTTATATAAGGCTGCCTTAAGGGATAAATGTTGGGCCGATTCATTCTCCGAGAAGAACTGACAATCTTGCAAAGACTTATGAGCAAAATGCGGACACATTACCTGCCCCTGCCTCAATAGGACTCTACCTTGACAACCTGGACAACAATAAGTTTCCTCGCGATTTAACTCAGTTTCAAGTGCTGAAACCAATTTCCCTTCCGGATTTTTTGCAATTAACATGACTCTCTCCTTCGTGCACTCTCTTACTTATTCGTAAAAGAATTCACAAAATAAAAAAACATCTAGATTACTCTAGATGCGTCCCCCATTCAAACTGAAACTTGCTCCCTGCTGTATGGAAACTTAGGTTTATAGGTGTATTGCTTACCTTGGGATACAAGTGCCGCTCAGTCCATTTGATCTCTTTTCAACAATCCCAATACCTAAAGGAAAATCCCCCAACTTTCCTAGGAATCAGGATCTTGAAAACAGTTTCTATCCCACATAACCATTAAAAATAGTCAATGTAGCATAGACAGATGCTCTCACAAACATCTGGTCAAATTCCGTCACTGAAGCATCATCCCAATATGCTTATCACCCTTTTGTTCCGCAATCCCACTAAAAACTTAATCCTTGAGTTGATAATGAGATAAAACAATTTTTAGACTTTTACAAGTTAAAGTCTTTATTTACTAACATTGAACCACCATTTCCCTAGGTGCAGTTCAATACCAACAAACGCAAAACCGTGTTGGTCCAAAATGGTTTCTAGTTAAGAGTATCTTGTGATTGATAGTCAGTCAATCTGAAGAACTTTCCCTCTAGCCTCTTTACACAGCACGTCATACTGCTTACAAGATACTATTTTCTAGAAGAGTTTTGGCTAAAAACGCCACTCTCAAAACATACCACCTATCAGCATTAGGTTTAGTCCACCTTCTGATAGGTATATTAGCAGTTACTGCTTTATTTTCTTTCCCTCTTCGCTTTTGAAGATTAGTCTCTACCGATTCTGCTGTTTTTGAATCTGTCGTTTGCTCTACACGGATTAAAAATACCGCTAGCTCCCGCTACGATGATGCTGATGTTTTAAATCGATTAATCTGATTTGTTTGCTGTTTAAATCTTCTCTTTTTAAATCATCACAATGAAACATTGGAATTTGATAACCTAGAATTCCAGATTCTAAGCTAGTCTTTTTTGCCCAGGGAGTCACCCTGCCAAAAAACAAACTCTTCCTAACACAATCTATTATACTGTATTATAATTTTTTGTCAATTAATTTATTTCATATTTTTTGAAAATAATATTTAGACCCTTGTTTTTTACATGGTTAGCTATATAGAAAAGCCTATAATATAGGCCCTTTTTACAGTTTTGAAAAAATTAGAAAATGTATATCATTTTTTCTTTTTTGAGTCTAAATCAAGTAGTTTTACTAAATGTCAGAAAATTTCATCTTTCTTATTCCTAGCTAACTTGATTCTTCCAAACCAAAAAAGCTAGGAAAATTTCCTAGCTTTTTTGGTATTATCTTAGTGTTTACGTTTGTAAGTTGAGATACCGAACAAGGCCAAAGCTGATGTCACCATAGCTGCACCTGCTGCTGCAGAAGCTGCTGTTGATTTTTCACCAGTAGCTGGAAGAGCTGGAGCTTCTTCTTTTACAGGTACTGATGTTGGTGTTACAGGTTTACCTGGTGTAGGTTCTGTTGGAGTTGTTGGTACTTGAGGTTTTGGTTTCTCAGTTGTTTCTTCAACAGATACAAAGTTTTTGTGGTAAGTAACTGACGCTGAAACAGTATTTGGAAGAACTGGTTTATTTGGTTCTTCTGGCAATTCAGGAACAACTACTGTTGAGTTAGTTGCGAACCAGTAAGCAGTTGGAACGTTAAGGTTATTTCCGCTTACGATGAAGTCCATTGGTTCACCCTTGAAGATTGTTGCAGCAGCACCATAGTAGGCATTCTTCGTACGAGGTGTTCCATCTGGGTTAATCGCATCCCAACCTTCATCTGTGACTTCACCAGTTGTTGGGTCTACTGTTGGGTCACTGTTAAAGCGTGAACCATTAGCCACAAATTCGTTATCGTTTGTTGCATAAGCATAACCATCTTCATGCAAAGTGATAGATGAACCAGGAATTTGAACGTATTCATTACCATTCAAACCAACTTTTTCAATGTGATTTCCAAGTTCAGTGTTCCAGTGGTTAAGTGATGAGATACTCAAAACTGATCCATTTTTAGACAAATCAAGTGGTGTCACTGATGACTCAGATTCAAAGAAGTTCAAGTTCAGCTTAACATGAAGTTTTTTGTTAGTGTCGTCAGTTTGTGAACCAATGAAAAGTGTCTTGGTTGGATCGTGGTACAACTTAACAATAGCAGAACCATCTGTACTTGGTGCTTCTACCAAAGTGTAAGTTGCAACGATTTTCTTAACTGGAGTACCATTGTATGATGTTCCGTTAAGATTGTTGTATGTTACAGTCAATGTTTGACCTGTAGCCATTTTCAACCATACATCTTCAGTGTATTCACCGTCAGCATTGATAGTGTATTGTGTACCGTTAGCTGCACTAAAGTCACTTGGAATATAACGAGATGTGTTGAATTGTTCAAGAATTTCATCTACTGAGTGACCTGATTGGATTGTTTTATCCAAGTAGTCAACAGAACCTGCTGAATTTTCAACAGTCATAGTAGCATTAGATTCTGTTTTATAAATCAAACCAGTAGCATTTTCAGCCAATCCTTTTGTCAAAAGACGTGCTGTTGTTCCACCAGTATATTCTTTATAAGCTTTTTCCCAAGCAGCATAAGCAAGAACATCTTGGTAATATTTATCCAATTGTGTCTTATAATCTGCAAGTTTTTGTTTATATTCTGAAACTGCAGTTGTCAAAGCTGTTGTTTGAACTTTATTGTCATTATTAGCAGCTTCTACGCTAGTGTGTTTAACACCTGCTTCTTCTGTAGCAGTGAATCCCCCTGTAGCAACAACATTTGCTTTAGCAGATGTAAGAGCTGCGTCAGCTTCTTCACGTGTCAATTTATTTTCAGAAACAACTGTATTTGAAGCTTCTTGAGCATCTTTAGCTGCTTGATCTTGAACAGCTTTAACATCAGCAGAATCTTTTGATGCTGCTGCAGTCGTTGTTGCAGCTTCAACAGCGTTATTGAAGTCAGGATTTGAAACTTCAGCAATAGCTTTAGTTGTTGTTTTTACAGTAGTATCTGTTTCAGTAGTAGTTTTTTCTTCTGTTCCAGGTACTGTAGTGACAACCGCTGCATCACCTGTTGTTTTAACAAGATTAGCACTTGATTCTGCAGTCGTATTTGATACGGTTGCATCAGTATCAGTAGTTGCTGTTACATCTTTAGCTTCATCCGCAGCTGCTACGCTTGTAGCTGCGAGTCCTGCAAGCAATACGCTTGAATACAATGTTGTTTTAAATGGATTGACTTTCATTTACACTTTCTCCTTCTTGGTTAACATTTTATTAACCTATTTTCTTCACCGTTTAATATACTACCGTGATTTTCAAAATTTGGCAATAGCTTTCTGAAAAAAATATTATATATTTGCTACATATTTTTAAAATTTGACACACTTTTGTTATAATTTAACCGTTTATTTACAATTAAGTGTAATTCGTAAGGGATTCACAGAGTTTTCACTTAATACTTTCTTATAACCGTTCATTTTTTTCTCATAAAGGACTGTTTCTAAGATAGCATATGTTTTCTACTATATTCGGATTATCATGAAGTGACCTCTTCATTACTAAAAACACAAAAAAACACCTTCAAGACCTTGACTTTAAGCATTTTTCGTCGTATGCTTGAAAAAAATGTTAAGAAAGTTGGGGGACTTTTCAATGACAAAAAAAGAAATGAGATTGCTGATCCTTCTTGGGATTAGTATTATTTTAGCGAACCTTGTACTGCGTTTGATTCTTAGGCCTCTGCCTGAGAATATAGGTTATCTCATTAAAACGCTTGGCCTTATGTGTCTATACTATTTCCTCGTACAGAGACGCCTTGGATTAAAGATCAAATCGACTAAAAAGATAAGTTGGTCTGAAACCTTAGGGGTTTGTTGGTTTCTTCTTTTGGCAGATTTCTTCTATGTTTCTGCGGTTGCTTTTGGGATCAGTAAAGCACCTCACATGATAGGAACTGCCTTGGTTATTGCCTTAGGAGCCGGGTTTTTTGAGGAATATTTTTTTCGTGGACTTTTCCTTAAACTCGCCTTCCAAGATGGTATTAGATCTTCAAAACAGGTTTTAGGAGTCGTTTTCTTATCTGCCATATTTTTTGGACTGGCCCATCTTGGAAACCTCACTCACCAGCCCTTGAACGCTACCTTGTTCCAGGTTTATTATGCGACAGCTATAGGAATATTCTTTGCTGCTATTTACCTACGTACTGGTAGCCTCTGGTGGACTATTATTCTGCACTGTTTGGTTGATTTTGCCAGTGTCCTTCTCTCGCAATCAACACAGGCTGCACCAGCTACAAGTATCTGGCATTTCATTTTCTGGCTACCTTTAATTGCCCTAGGACTCTTCCTTATTCGTCCTAAAAAATTGAAAGCCATTAGATATCTTAATGACTAATATTTCAAACTGCATCCCACAAGTTAGATTTTTGGTGTCTAACCTGGGGATGCAGTTTTTCATTTATCAGCACCACATTCTTACAACTTATCTCAATTTCCATTATTACTCCTAAAACGATTTAATCATAGAAATTTCATATCAGGTCTTCATCTATTCCTATCAGAATTTTGCTGATTTTGGACTTTTCATTTTGTTATAATATGACCTACAATCATATTTTTCTAAAGGGGATGCTTATGAATTTTCAACAATGTCGCTATGTTCAGACTATCGCTGAAACAGGGTCTTTTAGTAAGGCTGCTAAAAAACTCTTTTTGACTCAACCTAATCTCTCAGCATCCATCCGTGATTTAGAGGAAGAACTTGGAGTCCAACTCTTTGAACGTTCCAATACAGGAGCTAAACTAACTGATGACGGTCATGATTTTCTCAAATACGCCAAACGTATTCTTGGAGAGCTAGATCTACTAGAAGGACGCTATCGCAAATCCTTTAAGAAATCATTCACTGTTGCCAGTCACCACTACGATTTCTTGTCACTTCCCATGGCTCACATTGCCCAACGTTTTCGTAGTGATTATCAAGAATTTCAACTGATTGAAACAACAACTAGGAAGATTCTCAAAAGCGTTGAAAGCTTCGAAAGTGACCTGGGGATTATTTATCTAGATGAAGATAACGACCATATCCTAGAACGCAGTTTCCAACACATGGATTTAACTTTTACCCCACTTGGAGAGTTTGAAACCAAGATTTTCTTAGGTCGCCAACATCCCCTAGCTCACAAAAAATCCCTCAATCTCAAAGATTTAGAGGGATACCCACAGGTCCGCTTTCGTCAAGAAAGCTCTGGAATTCATTTTGACGAAGATCCTCTCGAGGTTCTGCCTGACCAACAAGTGATTTACAGTAATGACCGAGGTAGTGTCATGAATCTGCTCTGTGCTTCTGATAGTTACGCTTCTGGTCTCGGTATTGTTAATAGTTTCATTAAGGACCAAATTGTTTTACTTCCACTGAAGAACAGTCCAAAGCACACCTTGGGGTTTGTGACAAATAATAAACAGAAACAATCCGCAATTATTCAAGCATTTATCGAGGAAATTCAGGATAGCTTACTACCCCACCACTAAGGAGAAGAAAATGGAATTTCAAACACTTAACAATGGCATCAAAATACCCGTGCTTGGTTTTGGTGTCTGGCAAATTTTCGATCAAAAGGAATGTCAAAAAGCCGTTGAAGACGCTCTTTCTGTAGGCTATCGATTAATTGATACTGCTAGTCTTTATCGAAATGAGGAAGCCGTGGGACGTGCTATTAAGGCATCTGGTATCCCTCGAGAGGATATTTTCTTGACTAGTAAAGCTTGGATTAGCCAGCTTGGCTACGAAGATACCAAATTAGCCCTAAAAGAGACACTTCGCAAACTAGATACTGACTATCTTGATTTATATTTAATTCATCAACCTTTTGGCGACTTACATGGTGCTTGGCGTGCTATGATTGAGCTTCAGCATGAAGGACTTATTAGAGCCATTGGGGTTTCTAACTTCTCAACAGGGCGTTTGGCAGATTTTGCCTTGCAAACACCTGTTATTCCAGCGGTCAATCAAATCGAGTTGCACCCCTATAAACAACACAAACTTATCCAGAAAGCTGATAAGGAATTTGGTACCCTAACGCAAGCCTGGGCTCCTTTTCACAGAGGTGAGGATGGTATTTTTCAGGACTCAACTCTGACTGCTATCGCTGAAAAACATGGCAAGACAGTCGCTCAGGTCATCCTCAGATGGCAAACCCAACAAGGCATTCTGACCATACCTAAAAGTACCCATATCGAACGGATGAAGGAAAACTTTGATAGCTTTAACTTTCACTTAGACCAGGCAGACCTTGATGCTATCAGTAAATTAGACCGATATCCAGACGCCTATGGTCCTGATGAAAGTGTGGAACGCATTAAGCATTTATTGAAATATAGTGTATAAGAAAACGAGTTCGACTGAACTCGTTTTTCTTATATACCAGCTCCTCTTGTGGCTTTCCTTAAGTAGTGACGGAGCTTAGGTGACATTCTCCAGTAAATAATTTTCAGTTTTAAGGAATCAGAACTCCTAAGTGCTAGACTTAGATGTGTTTCAAGCGCTTTACTCACAACCGAAGTTTAGTAAAAAACAGTTTAGCAATTCTACGAATTGAAAAACTGTTTTTATATAATATTTTACCCAATCACACTTCCGTTTGGCACAGATGGATCTACTGTCAAGACAGTGAGTTTGCCGTCATGTTCTGCGGAAAGAATCATACCTTGGCTGACATATTTTTTCATCATCTTACGTGGTTTGAGATTAGCCACGACTTGAAGTTTCTTACCGACCAATTCTTGTTCGTTTGGATAGAATTTAGCGATACCTGAGAGAATTTGGCGGTCTTCTCCGTCGCCAGCGTCAAGACGGAAGCGAAGCAATTTGTCTGAACCTTCGACTTTTTCCACTTCTTTAACTTCAGCGACACGGATTTCAACCTTGTCAAAGTCGTCAAATTTGATTTGGTCTTTTTCAGACTTAAGTTCGACCTCTTCTGGGTTCCATTCTTTCTCTTGAGGTTTGCCTGCGTTCATTTGAGATTGGATGTAGGCAATTTCTTCGTCCATGTCAAGACGTGGGAAGATTGGAGTTCCTTTTGAAACGACTGTCACATTTTCTGGGAAGCCTGAAAGTTCAAGATTTTCAAGGTCAAATGCTACTGGCAATCCAAGTTGTTCCATAATGGCATTTGAAGTTGTCATCATGAATGGTTGGATCAGGTGGGCTACCACACGAAGGCTAGCCGCCAAGTGAGCCATAACCGCTGCCAATTGTTCCTTGTCACCATCCTCTTTGGCAAGTACCCAAGGAGCTGTTTCATCAATATACTTATTGGTACGTGAAATGATGTTCCAAACGGCGTCCAAGGCACGTGGGAAATCTACAGCATTCATTTGTTTGTGGAATTCTTCAATATTTTCAGCCACAACCTTAGCCAAATCAGCATCAAAGTCTGTAACGTTCTCAACATAGGCAGGCACTTGACCACCGAAATACTTGTTAATCATGGCAACTGTACGGTTGAGGAGGTTCCCAAGGTCATTAGCCAACTCGTAGTTGATACGGGCCACATAGTCTTCTGGTGTGAAGGTACCATCTGAACCGACAGGAAGACTACGCATGAGGTAGTAACGGAGTGGATCAAGACCAAAACGCTTTACCAACATTTCTGGATAGATCACGTTTCCTTTAGACTTAGACATCTTACCGTCTTTCATGACGAACCAACCGTGGGCAACAAGACGTGTAGGCAATGGTAAATCAAGAGCCATAAGGATGATTGGCCAGTAGATTGAGTGGAAACGAAGAATATCCTTACCAATCATGTGGATAATTTCGTGGTTTTCATCATTTTGCCAGAACAAATCAAAGTTACCATGCTCATCCTGACCATAACCAAGGGCAGTAATATAGTTGATAAGAGCATCAATCCACACATATACCACGTGTTTTGGATCTGATGGGACTTTAACCCCCCAAGTGAAGGTTGTACGTGATACTGCCAAGTCTTCCAAGCCTGGCTCGATGAAGTTTTTAAGCATTTCATTCATACGACCATCAGGTTGGATAAATTCTGGGTGTTCTTTAAAGAAGGCCGTCAAACGGTCTGCGTAGTTGCTGAGTTTAAAGAAATATGATTCTTCAGACACTAGCTCTACTTCATGTCCTGATGGAGCCACACCACCAATAACATTGCCTTCTTCATCACGGTAAACTTCTGCCAACTGACTTTCAGTGAAGAATTCTTCGTCTGAAACTGAGTACCAACCAGAGTATTCACCAAGGTAGATATCCCCTTGTTCCAAGAGACGCTCGAAAACTTGAGCAACAACTTTTTCATGGTAATCATCAGTCGTACGGATGAATTTATCGTATGAGATATCCAAAAGTTGCCAGAGGTCCTTAACACCAACAGCCATACCATCCACATACTCTTGTGGTGTGATTCCTGCTTCTTCAGCTTTTTGTTGAATCTTTTGGCCGTGTTCATCAAGCCCAGTAAGATAGAAGACATCATAGTTCATCATACGTTTGTAACGTGCCAAGACGTCACAAGCAATGGTTGTATAGGCAGAACCAATATGCAATTTACCAGATGGGTAGTAGATAGGTGTTGTGATGTAGAATGTTTTTGTCATTTTAATTTCCTTTCATGTGTTAACAAATGGGCTAACACTGATGATATAACATCTTATTATAGCACGTTTTGGACACTAAAAAAACCAGACTAGCTGGTTTTAAATAATATTAATTTGCGAGCAACATAAAATTCACTTTGAATGACATTCGCAACTTAAAAGCTTAATATTAACCTTTTCAACTCCCTATCCTTCTTAGAGAATTTATCATAGTCAGATTGTAATTTTTCCTCTTTTGCTTTGGACAAGCGTTTGAAGGTCCGCACAGAATGAATTTCCCCATCTCCATCATAGCTAATAATTGTTAGTCTGTCTCCTATTAACTTATAACGATAAGTCCTTTTCAACTCTGATTTATACCTTTTTCTATACTCTTTTATGTCTCTCTCAATTCCAGACTCAGTTTTAAGAGGAGCACCCTTATAGTATTTTCTTAGAAGCTTACCAACCATATCTTCATATTCTGAAAGTGTCCAAGTATGTTTAAGACTCCTTGACCAAGCGTCACAGTCGAAATTATAACCAGTCATATAATCTATCTTATAAACATAGCCTTCGCCATTACTTAAAAAATAATCACATGTTTTTAAATGATTGCCTCTTACTTTAACAAAGTCTCGAACATATATATCGATGGATTCATTATACTCTAAAACATCAACCATCTCTTTCTCATCTTTGTCATAATAATAGTGAGATTCAATTAGATAGGTTCCCTCAGGAATTTTACCTCTTTGCAGGTGTATAAAGGCGTAAGAACCTAAGGAAAGTGCCACTAGAAGTATTGTCCCAACTAGAGAAACTATTATGATTTTTGCCTTCTTAGACAATCCTGTTTTAGGAGTCCTAACTTGTGAAACGGGTTGTGTCACCTGTTCACTGAGTTGAACTTGTGGCTTGACTTTCTCTACCTTAGGCCCTTGAAAAATAAAATCGCCACTAGCTTTAGCCTGTTGGATTTCTTCCGCTGTCGGTTGTCGATTATTGATTATTTCGAAATAGTCTAACCACTCTTTTTCATTCATGATAGTACCCCCTTCCCATTTCTACTTTCATTTTACCAGAAAAATACCTTCTTAAACGCTTTTCATAAAAGAAAAAACCAGCTAGGCTGGTTTTAAACATTACTAGTTTTGGAAGCGCTTTTTATCAGCTCTAACATCACGTTCATAGTCATAATCTAATTTCTTCACGTCATCCTCTGATAGGCGTTTGAAGCTTCTTTCTTCTGTAAGTTTGCCTTTCTTATTATAAGTAGTGACGATTAATTTATCACCCTTAACCTTGTATCGAACGGTTTCTTCGAGAGATTCTTTGTAGGATTTAACGTAAATCTTTTTACTTTCATCGTTATCAGCCTTAGTTCGATATTCACTTATTTTGTATTGACTATCTACTGCTTGGTCAATGACTTTCGTATATTCAGATAGTGACATGTTTGGTTTAAGCGTTCTAGACCAAGCATCTGGACGGTATGCTTTGTCAGTATCATAGTCTGTAAAGTCAACCAGATTGTTCCCGCCAGCTAAGGTATAAAAATAAAATTTAACATTGTTACCTTTGACTTTAACAAAATCATGGGCCTCTAGACCACTTTTCTTGAAAGATTCCATACCATCAACCATTTTCTTCTTATCTTTATGGTAAAAGCGATAAGTTTCAAGCAGATAGGTTCCTTCAGGAATTTTACCACCTTGTAGGTGCATATAGGCATAACCACCAAATGAAAGTGCCACTAGAACAATCGCCCCCACTACAGAAGCGATAATAATTTTAGCTTTCTTAGACAAGCCTGTCTTAACAGGAGTAACTTGTGAAACGGCTTGTGTCACTTGATTACTCAACTGAGCTTGTTGTGGATTAACACCCTCGTCCTTAGACTCTTGAGAAATAAATTCCCCATTAGCTTTTGCTTGTTGGATTTCTTCCTCTGTCGGCTTACGATTATTGATTGTTTCGAAATAATCCAACCACTCTTTTTCGTTCATAAAAGTCCCCTTTTTCATTGATACTTCCATTCTACCAGAAAAAAGACTCCAAAGCTATTTGACTATTTTCATAAAAAGAAAAGCGGTACCAAGATGGAATTTTAGCTCTCCTTCTTGTACCACTTTGCTCATTTACATCATTGGCTGATTAAATTTTATCAATGCCTTTTTTGCTGCTTTTACTATCCTCAGAGCCTGATTTAGAACCACTACCATAGTCATCGCCGTAACCATAACCGTAGTCACCTCCATAACCATAATTAAAGTAATCCTTATACTCGTCGTACTGATCACTATAAGTCTTCAATTCTTTCTTATAATCTTTAATTGCATCCTTATAATCATCCCAACGATCTTCAGCATCCCCCTTACTCATACGCTTATAAGTAACACGGGATTGAAGCTCTCCATCCTTGTCATAAGTAGATAGCGTATACTCGTTACCTTTTTTGACGTAAGTTCGTTTTTCTTTGAGAGATTTCTTGTAAGATTTTACAGATTCTTTAACGGCTTCTTTTGTAGCGTCTTTAGTGTAAAAAGAATAATCCTTAGACATATCTTTCATGAAGTCTTTGACTGTAGATTCAAGCTCTTCAACTGTTAAAACTTCTGTCTGAGTTTTATTCCATGGATCGAACTGCTGAGGGATTTCATGTTCATACTCTAACAAGCTAACATAAGGTGATTTATTGTCCTCGAGATAAGAATAGTATCTAGATCTATTATTTTTTACTTCTACAAAGGAGTAGACATCATCAAATTCATCGAAAGCATTTACCATCTTATCTTTATCTTCATCACGATAAGAATAGGCCACTACCTCATATGTTCCATCCGCAATCTTACCTGACTGATAACGCCATAATGAATAACCACCAACAGAAAGTAAAATCACTGCCACAGCACCCAAGACTGATGCCAAAATAATCTTAGTTTTCTTAGACATACCTTTTTTAGGGGGTACCACTTGTTGGAAGGTTGCTGTTGTTTGGGCAAACTGAGGCTGTTGCGTCATAGCAATTACAGGTTCAGCTGGTTTAATCGGTCTTTGCTCCGTCACTTGTCCATTTGAGCTAAAAATATTAGGTCGTTCAAGGATAAACTCGCCTGCTGCTTGAGCTTGAGATAACTCTGCGGGAGTTGGTTTACGACCGTTGACTAATTCAAAGTACTCAATCCACTCTTGCTGGTTCATAATAATCTCCTTTTTTATTGGTCTACTGTTCTATTGTACCAAAATAAATGGTGAAATAGTATTTGACAATTATCATAAAGACTGTAAGGTTTTTTAATAAAACATTTGGCTATGATTCTCGATAGTAAAGAGGTATTTGGTCGGTAAGTAGTTCAACGCCAGATGAGATAATCCCCATCATGCCTTGAATAATTATAATACTTCAAGGAATACTCATAATCCCAATCATAACCACTTTTGACCTCTTTGGCTTCCTCTGAGCTCAATCGTTTAAAAGTTCTACGCGACTCAATATGTCCATCATCAGCATAAACAGTCAGAACGAGACCATTAGGTCGCTTTTCATAAGTTCTTTTTTGCTTCAACATTTTTTTATAATCGTCTACACACCTTTGGACAGATACTTCCTTTACGTTTGAGTACTCCTCTCCCTTTTTAGAAATCTTATCAATATGAGAAATCACTAGAGCTTTATATTCAGAGACTGTTAGATCCTGTTTCAAAGTCCCAGTATGTGGGTCAAAAGTCTGTGGAAGCTTTTCATCGTGCTCAAATGGTGAGACAAAAGGTTCCCCATCCCCCACAAAAACATAATAAAATTGAGATTTCATATTCTCAACAACTATAAAATCCTCATATAAGCTATCATTATTCTCTCCTCGCTCAGTCCAATTTATCAATTCATTGGAATATGCCGATTTAGCCTCATATTTTACCATCTGATAGGTACCATCTGGAATATAGTTCTGTTGATACTTCCAAAATCTTCCCTCTTCTATGGCAATCAAAACTGTCGCAACAAGTCCTAGAAAAACAATAATCCCAATCTTCCATTTTTTTGCCTTAGTCATACCTCTCCCCTTCATATTAGCCTACTCTTTAATACTATTTTACCAAAAATAGAGAGGAAATCTGTGACTTGACTACCAAAGAAAAAGAGGTTGGGAACTCATACTCTCAAACCTCTTTTCATCTATTTACTTTTTAAGATCCTCAGCACCAATGACTGGGTATTCGGTCAATCCTGATACTACTTCTTTAGCCTGGTCTGATTCTTCTGATTTTTTCTCAAGATCAAACTTAGGTGCATCTTTTTCATAAGCATTAATGATATCGGCAACAACTGGGTGACGTACGACATCACTGGCAGAGAAATGAACAAAATCAATAGCCTTGATTCCCTTCAATTTCTCCATGGCATCGACAAGACCAGATTTAACACGACGTGGAAGGTCAATCTGACTCATATCTCCATTGACAATCATCTTAGAATTAAACCCAAGACGAGTCAAGAACATCTTCATCTGCATGATGGTTGTATTTTGCGCTTCATCAAGGATAACAAAGGCATCTTCGAGGGTACGACCACGCATATAAGCAAGAGGGGCAATCTCAATAATTTCACGTTCCATTAGGCGAGTCGTTTGCTCTTTGCCAAGAATTTGATAGAGGGCATCATAAACTGGACGAAGGTAAGGATCTACCTTTTCCTTGAGATCGCCAGGCAAAAAGCCAAGACTTTCACCTGCCTCAACCGCCGGACGTGTTAGAACAATACGTTTAACTTGACCACGTTTAAGAGCTGTAACTGCAAGGGTAACCGCTAAAAAGGTCTTCCCTGTACCGGCTGGACCAATCCCAAAGACCACATCATGATTTTTAATGCTATCAACATAGATCTTTTGTCCTAAAGTCTTCACTCGGATAGGCTTACCACTATTGTCCTTGATAATCTCTTCTTCATATAAAGCAACAAACTTATCAATCGAACCATCTTGAGCCATGGTCAAGGCTGCGACAACATCTGAGGTGTTGACTAGCATTCCACGCTCCACTAAAACAAGGAGGGCTTGAATGGTCAAACGGGCCAATTCGACACTTTCTTCGTCATCTCCAAGAATCTGCACACGCTCTGTTCGGGCATGGATGATAACATTTAGGTTCTCTTCAATGAGTTTTAAATGACGTTCATTAGTCCCAAAAAGTGACAAGACATCATCTGGGTGATTTAGGGTAATTTCAACAGAATACTCTTGCAAATAGAGTTCCTCTTTCTTTCGTCTTTTTCTCCATTATATCAAAAAAATCACGCCAGGCGTGACTTTTTGTAATTCTTAATTATGCGTTGAATGACACGTGAACGTGGTCATAGTGGTTTTCAGTAATGCTACCACGGTCAGGCATTTGGTTCCAAGTGTTAGCTGGTCCGTAGATATTATCTACTGGTGCGTAGAATTGTTGTCTGTAGATGACATATGAGATACCTGCATTTGAGATATTGTCTACTGCATATTGAGCGACTTGATTACCAACTTCTGAACCAACTGGTACCATAACGTCAACGGCAAGTCCTTGACCATGGTCTTGTGGATCACCTTCACGGTAACCACCGATATCAGTAAGACCGAATTGTGCTGCTACATCTTGACGGAAAGCTTCAGCTTGTGGTTGAAGGTGTGGATCCGTTGGAAGTGTATTTGTTGATGCAGGTTGTGCTGCTGGTGCCTCTGATGCCGCTGGTGCTTCTGAAGCTACTTCTGATGTTGCTGCTGGTTCTACCGCTGGCTGTTCTGCTGGCGCCTCTGATGCTGCTGGTGCTTCTGAGGCAGCTTCTGATGTTGCTGCTGGTTCTGCAGCTGGTTGTTCTGCTGGTGCCTCTGAAGTTGCTGGTGCTTCTGAAGACGCTTCTGACGTTGCTGCTGGAGCTTCTTCTTTTACTTCAGGTTGTGCTGGTGTTTCAGCAGTTGGAGTAGTTTCTGCTTCAGGTGTAGCTTCTGCTGACGTAGTGACATGATCAATAGCATCAGCAACTGGTTGTTCAGTTTCTGCATATGCTGGTGCTTCTGATGCTGATGCGATAGCTTCTGTTACTTCTGAAACAGCTTGAGTTGATTCTTCTGTAGCAGGTGCTTGAGTAGCTGTTGTGCTTACTGTTTCAACTGGAGCTGTCAAGTCCGCTGCAACTACAGATTGACCATTTACAGTCACTTCGTTAGTTGTCAAATTAGCTTCTGCAACTACAGGTGTAGTTGATGTTTCTGAAGCTGGAGTTTCAACTTTAACAGAGACTGCTTGATTATCAGCATTGTAAGTTGCTGTCAAGACTGTTCCAGGGTAAATCAAATCAATGTTTGTAATTTGATTGATGTTAGCCAAAACGTTCACATCGATACCCATAGCTTCAGCGATACTTCCCAAAGTATCACCGTATTGAACTGTATAAGTTTGTTGGTTATCACTTACAGCGATATCTGCTTTGATTTGATCTACTGAACGTACTGCCCAGTTTGAAGTTTCATCGGCATGTACGTGACTTGCAGCAAAAAGTGAAAGTGCTGCGGTCGAGTAAAGAAGTGCCTTTGTAGTTTTAGATTTTGATAACATGTATAATTCATTCCTTTTTTAACAATTTCAATATCTACAATAATACCACACTTTTCATCAAAAAAGTTATGATTTACCGCTCTTTAAAGCAATTACTAACTAGTTGTAACAAGCCTAATTTATTGAAAAACACCTGAGATATTTGTAAAAAAATGTAACAATTCATCCCAATTCAAATGCTAACCGCTTTATAAAAAATTGTAAAAAACGATTATACCTATGGTAAAGCCCTATCCCTATCAATGCGCTAGATAGTCTTCCCAAATCTGGTCAAAATGACCTAGATTGAAAGAGAAACTAGCCTGGTCTTCCAAGTAACGACTAACTTCTTCAAAGTCATCGGTATGCTTCGGGAAGGTTGAATCTTCAAAAGCCAAATCAGCCAAGATTGCTACTGGTTCATTGGATTTGGGATTACGCTGGGCCATCAGCCAAGTATAAAAGGATTTTCTCATGCCTTCTCCTAACCGATTAATTCTGTTCCAAACTGATCTTGTTTGATTTTTTTGGCCTTCATCAGACCACCTAGGGCTTTCTTAAATTGACCCTTAGAAATACCGAAGGTTGCCTTGATATCTGCTGGTGATGACTTGTCATTAAGTGTCATAAAGCCACCAGTGCTCTCTAAATAGGTCAAAATCATCTGAGCATCATTTTCGAGCATTTCAAAAGAACGTGGTTTAAGAGAAAGATTGAGGGTCCGGTCAACTTCTCTGAACCCAATCACACGCGCTTCAAGGACCTGACCTAAACGTGGCTCCACATAACGTTCTGATGGATGGATGAAACCAAGCATGTTATTCTCTGGCAAATAAACAAAAGTTCCTGACAATTTGAGACGGTAGGCAATAGCTGGCCATTTTTGGTTTTGCATATTATCGTAAGCAGGTCCAGCCATACGTTGAAAGACCTCAGGTTCGGCAGGAAGTCCCCAAATACGGTCTTTTTTGTCAACATCGAGTTTGATGTAGAGTTTATCCCCCTTCTTAGGCCAAAGCTCTTTGAGTTCTGGCAAAACATCGAGAGAGACAACAATCTCCTTATCTGGAATTCCTACATCTACAAAGACACCCAAATCCTTACGAACTTCAGTAACCTCTCCCCAATCATAAGAATCGCGAGTTGCCTTGATTTCCTTTTGAGTCAGACGTGATTTTTGCTTGCTATCTGTATAGGCGAAACCTGTCACCATGTCACCAATAGCGCGTTCTCCTTCTTCTTTAGATAAAGCAAAAGTCACACCGTCCTTTTGTACAAAGTAAAATTTATCATTTTCATCAGTTACTAGGGCAGTAATGATCGTTCCAAGTAATGTATTCATCTTTTTCCTCTAAAAAGAGAGTCGGACAAGGAAGCTAACATAGTCCATGCTCTTTTGCTTCTGTCCCACTCTCCTTATTTTTCTATTGATTAAACAGTAAGGAGTTCTTTTTCCTTTTCTGCTGTCATGCTGTCAATCTTCTTAACAGCGTCATCAGTTGCTTTTTGGATATCTTTTTCCAAAGCTTTCAATTGATCTTCTGTGATTTCTTTGTCTTTTTCTTGCTTCTTAGCTTCATCCATAGCATCACGACGGATGTTACGGATAGCGATTTTAGCATTTTCGCCGACTTTTTTCACTTCTTTAGCCAACTCTTTACGTGTTTCTTCCGTAAGTGCTGGGATAACCAAGCGTACAACAGAACCATCGTTAGCTGGGTTAATACCAAGATCTGATTCATTAATCGCACGTTCAATATCAGCAATTGAACCTTTATCAAATGGTGAAATCAAAAGGACACGTGCTTCAGGAACCGTGATTGAAGCCAATTGGTTAAGTGGGGTTGGAGCACCATAGTATTCTACAGTGATGCGGTCAAGAAGTGAGGCATTGGCACGACCTGCACGGATAGAGCCAAATTCACGGGCCAATGACTCGTGTGAGTGGGCGAAACGTTCTTTTGCTTTTTCAATAATTGCGTTTGTCATAAATTCTCTCTTTCTTACTTGTGTGATTCTGCTTTGTTAGATACAGTTGTCCCAATTTGCTCACCGAAGATAACACGTTTGATGTTTCCTGGTTCGTTCATGTTGAAGACAACAAGGTCAATGTCATTATCCATTGAAAGGGTAGAAGCTGTGGCATCCATAATTTTCAAACCTCGTTTGATAACTTCCACGTGTGTCAATTCATCAAATTTGACAGCATCAGCGTTTTTACGAGGGTCGTCATTGTAGACACCATCAACGCCGTTTTTAGCCATAAGAATAGCATCAGCTTCAATTTCAGCTGCACGAAGAGCCGCTGTTGTATCTGTTGAGAAGTACGGTGAACCAATACCTGCTGCAAAGATAACAATACGACCTTTTTCAAGGTGACGAAGGGCACGACCACGAATATAAGGCTCTGCCACAGATTTCATATCAATCGCTGTCTGAACACGTGTATCAACACCGAGTTGTTTCAAACTATCTGCCATAACAAGAGCATTCATAGTTGTTCCAAGCATACCAGTATAGTCTGCTTGAACACGATCCATTCCTGCTTCAGCTGCAGGTTCCCCACGCCAAAGGTTACCACCACCGATAACTAGAGCAATTTGAATACCTGAATCCGCTACCTCAGCAATTTCTTTAGCCATAGCTTGGACAGTTGGAAGATCAATCCCAACACCTCGTTCACCGGCTAGAGCTTCACCTGAAAGCTTAATGAGGACACGTTTGTATTTTGGTTCTGCCATGATTTCTCCCTATTAACTATTTTGTTTTATGATTTAATTCTTAGCTGAGATTCATCTTTCCTAAGTCGTCAAATACCATCCTTTTAAGGTGGTTAAGGGGCTTATTCGAGCAACTCCTTTTTATGATTAGGATAGGAAAATGTTTTCTTTTTTTGCAAAGAAAACACTAAATCTTCATCCTTACTATTTTATCATAAATTAGGGTTTTCACCTAGTCAAATATTTAAAAAATATCCTTACAAGATAACTGTAAAGGTGATGGTGTCATTTTTATAAGAGGCAAAGATACGCCCCTTAAATAATTTGACCATACTTTGAGCCATGGACAGGCCAATGCCAAAACCTTTGTGTTCTTTGTTATTATGGGATTCTTCAATACGATAAAAACGCTCAAAAAACTTGCTATAGTCAACAGCCTTACCTTCTTTATAGGTGTTTGACACTTCTAAACGAGCCCGTTTTCGCGTTCTTCCAATCTGACGAAGTCTTACAGTAACTGTCCCTTCTGGATCACAATACTTGTTAGCATTATCCACAAGGAGAGTCACAAGTTCAAAGAGAGACTTCTCCTCTGCCTTTACATGAATATCCGGTGTGATGTCCATGACAAAAGATTTACCGTCTCGAACGACAGGTCCCTTAAAGTCCTCTGCTGCATCCTCAGTAATATAGGAAAAATCGACATCTTGAAGAACAATATCCGGCTGCTCCTCCAGACGAGATAGGGCTACCAGAGAATTGATTAGAGTGGTCAAACGTGCCACCTGGTCATTCGTTGACTTGGTCCATTCATTCTCTCCAGTCATGAGTTCCTGTAGCTCCGTATTGGCAGAAATAATGGCCAATGGTGTCTTTAATTCATGACTAGCATTGGTAATAAAACGTCGCTGCTTTTCGTAGTTTCGAATGAAGGGACGAATGACGATTCCTGATAAGGCACTGACAATGACGACAAAAAAGATAAACCCAAACAGTGATAAAAGGATAGAAAGACTGAGCAAGGCTTGGGAAGAATTATAATAAGAGGTCGTGTCCAGAAAGACCACCAGAATCTTATCTTTGCTGACTTTGCTAACCTGATAACTCAGATTGATATTTTTTTCTCTAATTGTTCCAAGAGTACCCGTCATACGGCTAGCTGCACGGGCATAATTAGCGGCCTCTTCATCATTTATCAAGGAAGTATGGCTGGTATCCTGACTGACCACTTCATCACCAGATAAGGTCACACTGAAAAAACGAAAACTATCCGATGGAATTTCACGCCCTTGATTGGTCTCAATTTTTTTAGTTTTTCCGAAACTACCATTATTTTCTGTAAGCGTGTTGAGAACCTTACTAATTTCCTGTTCTGTCTGAAAGGACCTCACAGTATTGATGATTCCCACTGTAAAAACCAAGATAAAGAGAATAGCCAAGGAAGCAATCGTAATAAATTGAAGTCGTAAACGTCTAAACATGAACTACTCCTCTCTAATTGGCAAGAAGGCAAAAGTCACCACCCTTTTCACCAAGAATGCTGATATCAGCCTGGATGGCTTGCAATTTCTGACGCAAATAGGAAATATAGACCCAGACAATCGACTCGTCCACATCTTCCTCATCATCCCAGATGGTCTTAAAAAGGTGCTCAGTCGTTAATTTCTTGGCAGGATTGAGCATGAAGTGAGCCATTAACTTGGTCTCTCTGCTCGAAAGTCTAATAGCGTTGCCAGCTACCAACTCCTGTTCCTCCTGGTCCAAACGTACAGAACCAAGTGTCAAAATTTTGGAAGTAAAGGTCTCACTAACACGACGCTCTAGCGAGCGCAAACGAGCCAAAAGTTCCTTAAGAGAAATCGGCTTGGTCAAGTAATCGTCTGCCCCAGCGTCAAGTCCTATCACACGATCATCAACTTCGGCCATGGCAGTCAACATAATGACATGCGTCGTATTACCAGAGGAGCGAATCTCTTTCAGGGCCTCAATACCTGTTTTAATGGGCATCATGATATCCATAATCATTACCTGATAGGCATTCTGTGCGGCTAGGTCAACTGCCTCTTGACCGTTAAGGGCCTGATCCACCTCATAGCCTTGATGCTCAAGAGCCGCCTTGTAGACTCGAGATAAGGCCTCCTCGTCCTCAGCTAGTAGAATTTTCAAAGCCATTCTAGTCCCCTCCTTCTTGAATTAAGTTACGGATGGTCTGCATGGTCAAATCGCATGAAGCTAATTCATCCGCACAGCGCTTAAGCTCACGTGTAATCATTTCTGGATTCTTGACATCATGCTTGTACTTCATCTGATGCTCCAAACTGGCCCACGAATCCTGAGCGATGGTCCGAAGCTGAACCTCAACAAAATAGGTTCCTCTCTCATTTCCTAAGACATCTGGAAACTCGGTTTCTACTTCCAAAATGAGATGGTATGAACGATAACCATTAGGCTTAGCATTTAAAATGTAATCTTTCTCGTTGTAGATAGAAACGCCAGGAATAGCCTTAATGACATCGATAGTCTTGTAAATATCATCGACAAAGCCACAAACGATTCGAATACCAATACTGTCACGGATTTCCTTGAGGACAGACTGGCTGGTTTCAGGTAAATTTTTCCGACGACACTTTTCACACATAGAATCGCTCTCTTTGATTCGTGAAATAAAATGTTCATAGAGTTTGAAGCCTATTTCTTTTTTGCTAGTAATATTAGCCGCAATAATCGGGTCTGTTATTTCTTGTAAAATCTTGGGGAGATACTGAGCATATTCCCCATAAATACTTGGAGTTGACATATAAACCTCCTCTAATAGCGTTTCTTAATTATAGCATAGATAGGCTTAAAAATAAGGAATGATCCAGACAAGAAGGACTCTAAAGCTAAGAAAAAAATCCAGCCGAAGCCAGATTCAATTTGCTTATCTAAGTTCAATTAACACAAGGCTATACATCAAGTGGTTTGACAAAAGGCCAGTTGCCTAGTTTGTGTGTTTCATAGGTCAAGACCTTATAACCACATTGCTTGTAGCCATTTTTCTCATAGAAAGGCACATTGTAATCGCGATTGGTAATCAAGCCAAGACTACGACCTCCTGTACGACGTACAAAAGGTTCAACCCCTTCAAGCAAGAAACGACTTCCTATACCTTTTCTTTGATAATCTGGAGTTACTGCTAACATCATCAGGTACCAATCGTATTCTGCAGAATCCTCCAGATGTCTTTCAGACTCTTCAACAAAATTAAAGTACTTAAACAACTTAGTGATGCTTATGAAACGGAAAAGCTTGGTCGCTCCGTTCTGGAGATAGTTAAGCATAGAAATCGTCTGATGCTGTAAAATAGCTGCCGCAACAATGCGACCATCCTTTTCAGCCACCAAACACGAATCCATCTTTATAGCTAAACGCACCAACATTTCCTGCAAGGCTAAGACAAATTCCTCATACTGTTCAGGCTTCTTTAAATTAGTGGCAATCATTGAAAGGTAGGGATAATCTTCAAAGGCATCTGCACATACTTGTGCCACTTCCTGAACTTCGTCTAGTCTTGCTTTGCGATATTGCATCATAATCTCCTAATCTGTCTGTTTTTTTCAGTATAACACAAAACGCATGACTGACAGTCATACGTTCTATGGTTTTTTGTAAAATCTTATAATTTTATAAGAAAAGTTTAGGCAACTTCTTCTGTAAATTGACTATTATAAAGATCAGCATAGAAACCATCTGCTGCCATGAGCTCATCATGATTTCCTTGTTCAATAATATTCCCATCTTTCATCACAAGGATAAGATCAGCATTTCGAATGGTTGATAAGCGGTGAGCAATGACAAAGGAAGTCCGACCTTCCATAAGTTTGTCCATGGCTTTTTGAATCAATTCTTCTGTTCTGGTGTCAACAGATGATGTCGCTTCATCCAAGATAAGAAGAGGGGCATCCTTCAGAAGGGCACGTGCAATGGTCAAGAGCTGTTTCTGACCAACTGATAAGGTCACAGAATCATCCAAATAAGTGTCATAACCTTTTGGAAGTGTGGTGATAAAGTGGTGAACACCGACAGCCTTGGCTGCAGCAATAACTTGCTCGTCAGAGATATTTTCTTGGTTGTAAATTAAATTATCCCGAATCGTTCCTTCAAAGAGCCAAGTGTCTTGAAGTACCATAGAAAATTGGTCATGAACGGTCTCACGCTTCATGTCGTTCGTATCCACACCGTCAATGGTGATACGACCTTGATCGATATTATAGAATTTCATGAGCAGGTTAACAATGGTTGTCTTACCAGCACCCGTCGGACCAACAATAGCAATCTTTTGTCCTGGCTTGGCAAGAGCTGAAAATTCATGAATGATAGTCTTTTCAGGAGTATAACCAAAGGAAACATGGTCAAAGACTACTTGACCTTTAGTATCTGTCAATTCAGCTGTCTTACCTGATTCGTCATCCATATCTTTTTCTTCCAAAAATTCAAAGATACGACCAATAGCTGCAGTGGCTGACTGAAGCTGTGTAATCCCTTGTGCAATTTGAGAAAGAGGTTGTGAGAAAATACGAACATAAGTCATGAAGGCTACCACATCACCAATAGTCAAGCTACCATCAATAACCTTAATAGCTCCCACAAGACAGACCATAACGTAACCAAAGTTCCCAATGAAAATCATAAGTGGCATCATAATACCTGAGATAAACTGAGATTGCCACATCGATTTATAGAGCTTATCATTAAGCTCCTTGAAAGCTTGACTACTTTCTTCAGATGCATTGTAACTCGTTACAACTGCTTGACCTGTGTAGATTTCTTCAATATATCCATTAATGTTAGCCAAATTTTCTTGTTGACGTTTGAAAAGGGGTTGTGAGAAACCCATGATGAAGGCTACTAGAACAAATCCTATCAAGACAGAACCAATAGCAGTGAAAGCCATAGTGACATTTGAGTAAAACATCATAATAATGGCTGCGACCAAGAGAACACTTGAAGTAATTAGGGTACCCAGACCTTGACTAAGAGATTGTCCCAAAAGGTCAACGTCATTAGTCACACGAGAGAGGGTGTCCCCTTGAGAATGACTGTCAAAATAATTAAGGGGAACACTGTTGATTTTCTTTTGGATAGCTGTACGGAAACGTTGTGAAAAGCGTTGTGTAACCGTCGCAACCGTAAAGCTTTGTAAGTAACCCACAATCGCTGAAATGGCATAGAGAACAGCCAAGGTCATAGCAATACTTGTCACCTTATCCAAATCAATACCTGGAATCGTCCCCATTTTGGTAGGTGTAATACCTTCAGTAATAGTATTGGTAATTTCTTTAAGCTTATCTGGTCCAATAACTGTAATGACTGCTGAAATAATTGCTCCAACAATCGCAAGGACAAAGGGAATTGGGAAACCTTTAATATAGGGTTTTAAGCGTTTATAGGACGATGTTTTTGGTTTATTTTCCATTTTCTAACTCCTCCTTAGACAATTGTGAATAAGCAATTTCTTGGTAAACTTCATTATTAGCCAAGAGTTCCTTGTGGGTTCCTTGACCAACGACCTTACCTTTATCAAGAACCAAGATTTGGTCAGCATCCATTATAGTAGAGATGCGTTGCGCAACAATCAACTTGGTCATATCTTGTGTTTTTTCAGCCAATTCTTGACGCAACTTACGATCGGTCTTATAGTCCAAAGCTGAGAAGGAATCGTCAAAGATCAAGATTTCAGGCTTACGGGCAAGTGCACGCGCAATAGCCAAACGTTGTTTCTGACCACCTGAGAAGTTAGACCCAGCTTGAGCCACTTCTGCCTTAAGTTGACCTTCTTTATTTTCAACAAAGTCTTTTCCTTGAGCCAATTCGAGAGCTTCCCAAATTTTAGCGTCATCGAGAGGACTGTTATTGCTAGTTCCCATTGTCATATTTGATGTGATATCACCTGAGAAAAGCACAGCCTTTTGTGGAATATAACCGACAATATTGTGCAAGGTGTCATGATCATAATCTCGAACATCAACGCCATCAACCTTGATAGTTCCTTGCGTTGCATCGTAGAAGCGTGGGATAAGATTAACAAGCGTTGATTTACCAGATCCCGTTGAACCAATAAAAGCAACCGTATCTCCTTTTTTAGCTTTGAAGCTAACATGCTCCAAAACAGGCTCTGAAGTTTCAGAATAACGGAAGGAAACATCTTCAAATTCAACAGTTCCGACTTCTTTAGGCTTTTCAGAACTACGTTCAGGGTAAGCAACTGAAGATTGAGTATCTAAAACTTCATTGATACGTCCAGCTGCTACAACTGCTCGTGGAAGAAGGAAGAAGACAACAATCATCATCATGAATCCCATAACAACCTGCATGGCATAAGATGAGTAAACCACCATATCTGAGAAGAGATGGACCTTATTTTCCATGGCACTAGCAATCTTAGTTGGATCAGTTGGAATCTTAACATCTTCAATCAGATGCGCACCAATCCAATAAATAGCTAGCGTCAAACCACTAGATACAGCAGTCATTACCGGTGTCAGCAAGGCAAAAGAACGACCGATGAAAAGATTGTTTTGGGTCAGATCAGTATTGGCCTTTTCAAATTTATCCTCTTGATAACTCTCAGCGTTATAGGCACGTACCACACGAATCCCAGTAAGAGATTCACGCGTCACACTATTGAGTTTATCTGTCAAAGTTTGAATCAAGCGTTGCTTAGGCATGACCATAATCAAGAGGAAAAGCATGAGAATGGCAATTACTGCCACAGCCACAAGCAAAGCAAGAAGCCAATTTCCATTTTTATCAGCAATCTTTGTAATAGCCCAGATTGCCATAATAGGTCCCTGTGTAATAACCTGTAACCCCATGGTCAGTACCATCTGTAATTGTGTAATATCGTTTGTCGTACGGGTCAAAAGACTAGGAATAGAGAATTTCTTAATCTCGGCATCCGAAAAATCTAAAACCTGATGGAAGATATCATCACGAAGACGAGTGGTAAAACTAGCTGCTGTTCTGGCAGCTAGAAAACCAACCACTACAGAGGCCATAAAGCCCGCAAAGGACATTAAAAGCATTCGCATCCCTGGGGCATCCGTATTCCAAGCAAAAATATCCGACGCCTTAGTCCCCTTGGTTGATAAGAGGGTTGTAATGTCAGACATATAGTCTGGAATTTTCAAGTTTAGATAGACGTTCAAACAAACAAATATCACAGCTAAGACAATCATACTTAACTCTTTTGCCGTCAAACGTTTAAAAATTTTAAACATAAGTTACTCCTTATTTTTCTCTAAATTCTTACGAATTTGGTGAAAGACTCGAAAAGCTGTTTCTGCATCTTCTTTCGAAATACCATCTAACAACTGTCCATGGATAGCCTCTCGGAAATGTCCGACGTCTTGAGCCTTCTTTTTACCCAAGTCTGTCAGATGAACATACTTGTAGCGTTTATCCTTGTCAGATGTCACCAATTCAACGAAACCATTTTTCTCCATACGTTTGACCAAATTACTAGCCACTGACTTGGAAATAGATAGTTTTTTCTCAATATCTTTGATAAATATTTCTTTATCTTGGTTCTCAAACAAGTACCTGACGGCAAATCCTTGCGGGCCAGCCAGATGCTCAACGCCATACGCTTTACCTAACTCTTGCACGCGAGATTCCATAGTATTGATGAATTCTCTGAAGTCACTAAAAGGATCTTTTCCATGCATCGCAAGCTCCTCCTTAAATAATTCTCATGGAAACTATTTTAGTTCTTATGAGAACTATTGTCAAGAAAAAGTTCCTATGAGAACTAAAAAAGAGTGAGGTAGAAATTTTTAGTTCCTACTCTCACTCCCATAACTATTCTAATCGATGTTTCAAAGTCTAATGTCAGGCACTTCCTAAACCATGCTAGCTATATAATAATACCCTCCAAATGGTCCAATTCATGTTGAATAATTTGGGCTGGCATGCCAGAAAAGCTTAACTGTTTAGGCATCCATTGTTCATCTAAATAAGCTACCTCAATCGACTCATAACGTCTGGTTGGACGACTTCCTTCTAAAGATAAACAAGACTCCTCTGTTTGAAAAGGTGAGGATTTGCTGACTAAAACAGGATTAAACATGACTAGATTAACAAAACCGATATTTACGATAATGACACGCTTTTTAACTCCAATCATATTGGCAGCCATACCCACACAGGCATCCTTATGAAACTCCAATGTATCACGCAAATCTTTAGCCAAATAGAGGTCTTCTTTAGTCGCTTCTGTCGATTTTTGTCCAAGGAAAAAGACATCCTTTACGATAGTTTTTATCATCTATTTACTCCCTTTTCTTATCTAAACTATGAAATGATATATCCTTCTTTTATCGAAACCAAAGGTCTTCATTCCAAATAAATCACCTTGACCTATTATATCAAAAGGCCCACCCTCTAGTAAAACAGACAAAAAAAGAAACCCGCAGGCTCCTTTTTAGTCATCTTTCTTCACTCTATACAAATAACCAATAAAAACCAAAAGACTAATAGTTGAAACACTCATTGCCACTTTAGCAACTGTAGTATAGCTATAGGTCAAAACAACACCATGTTTACCTGGTGGTAAGACTAGATTAGTTGGATTCTTTTCCTTAGCTAAGTAAGTGGTTACTCGCTTCCCATCAATCCTTGCTTCTTGTCCTTTGTAGTAGAAAACTGGCAACGACAAGACCTTAGATTCTTTAGACTCGTTGGTCACTGTAAGTACTAGCTCGTTGGGAGAACGGCTGATGAATGGCTTGATTTCCTGATTATCCAAGAAAAGGTGTTTGTCAAAGACAAAGCCAAAAGGCACTTCTTTATTGGTATAATCCCCATTTATATTTTTATAAGTTCCCTTGGCCAGCATTTCTCTCGTGACTTTGGTATCGCTTGGCAATATATTCTTTGCTTTAGTCATCTTATCTTGAACAGTAACAATCTGAAACATATTTAGACAAAGACCTAACAAGACAAGTATTGTCGATGCCTTTATAGAAATATTTTCTAAGATATTCGCCAAAGCTAAACTGAAGAAAAGCAGAGCAAAACTCCATAATCTCCAAGGAAATTGAAGGTTGGACACTGGACTTGCCTGTAAAAACTGCCAAGGAAAACTTTTCAAGGTTAAAAAAGCTAAAATAAGAGAAATAAAAAGGTAAATTCTAGCTTCCCCAACCTTAACAAAACGCTTAGTAAAAATCAGGCTTAGCACTAGGCCCAGGAGGTAGAGAAGATTAACTGATGGAGTCCTTAAATCACTTTTTAGAATCAACTCCCAGTTGTCTGCCAGACTTAAAGCTGTCTTTGATAGGAGCGGTTTAAAAGTCGTTCGTAGAGTGACAAACTTGAATTGCTCTATCATAGGAACAAAGAAAGCTAGAGACATACTAAGAGTGACAAGGGTGCCCTTAAGAAATCCTAGGACACGTTCTTTTTTATTATCCCAAATCCAAAAACTAGTTACCACCGCAAAGAAAATCCCAACAGAAGCCAAAAGGACCGATAAGACATGGGAATAAACTAAACCAAGCATCCCAAGAGTCAAGATCCACCATTTCTTGTAATCTCCAAAAGTTATCAAACGAACGCCAACGAAAACTAGAGGTAGAAAAATCATCGCTAGCGTTTCGCCAACGGCTGCCCGGTAATAAGAATTGTGCAAGAAATACCCCGAAAAGAGATAAAAGGTAGAAAATATCGTCACCTGTTTATCAGAATATTTCAATAAACGTAATCCGTAAAAACTAAGCAAACAAGTTACAAAGCGAACAAGAAACTGAAAACTCATCCAGGCTACAAAGACCGACTGAGTCAGCTTATAGATTATGAAAATTGGATAATAAGTTAACCAGGGATAAAAGGTATTGATTAATTGTCCGGTACCTCCGTTAGTCGTAAAATTAATAGGACTCTTCCAGACAGTATCCAAAGATAACAGTCGGTTAATGTGAAAGACAATATCATCACCATAAAGCTTGTCTCTAAAAAAGAACATAGGCAGTATTGACACCATACTGATTAAGAAACTTATTAGAATGATTGTCTGATTAGTATACTTCTTCTTTTTTAGCCCACAGGGACCCTTTCCAACACTCAAAATTATTCCTCTCATATTCTAATTCATAAAAATCTGCTCTAGAAAGAGATTTCTTACAAGGTCATTATACCAAAAAAAGCACAGAACTCCTCTTCCTCCTAAGTCTGTCTAAACAAAAAAAGAAACCCGCAGGCTTCTTTTCTTATTTTATCGAGAGGCTTATTAATCAGGTCAAGGCTGTTAATTAAACAATACCTTGAGCTGACATAGCGTCTGCAACTTTAAGGAATCCAGCGATGTTGGCACCCACAACAAGGTTACCTTCATGACCAAATTCTTTAGCAGCTGCTGCAGCATTTTCGTAGATACCTTTCATGATATCGTAAAGTTTAGCATCAACTTCTTCGAATGTCCATTGTGTACGTCCGCTGTTTTGTGCCATTTCAAGAGCTGATACAGCAACACCACCAGCGTTAGCAGCTTTGGCAGGACCAAATGATACACCAGCTTTAAGGAAGACATCAATAGCTCCCAAAGTTGAAGGCATGTTAGCACCTTCTGAAACAGCCAATACACCATTTGCTACAAGTGTTTCTGCATCTGTTTCATCCAATTCATTTTGAGTTGCACATGGGAATGCCAAGTCAGCTTTAATAGACCAAACTGTCTTTTCACCACCAGCAGGTGTGAAGGTTGCATTTGGACGAGCTTCTGCATATTTAACGATACGTTCACGTTTAACTTCTTTGATTTCTTTCAACAAGTCAACGTCGATTCCGTCTGGATCATAAACAAAACCAGATGAGTCAGAACATGTTACAGCTTTAGCACCTAGGCTTTGCAATTTTTCAATAGCGTAGATGGCAACGTTACCAGCACCTGAAACAACTGCTGTTTTACCGTTAAAGTTTTCACCACGTGCATTAAGCATTTGTTCTGCAAAGTAAACAGCACCGTAACCAGTTGCTTCTGTACGAGCAAGTGATCCACCCCAGTTCAAACCTTTACCAGTAAGAACACCTGTGTACTCATTACGAAGACGTTTGTATTGGCCATAGAGGTAACCAATTTCACGTCCACCAACACCGATATCACCTGCAGGTACGTCTGTATCTGCACCAATGTGTTTGCTCAATTCAGTCATGAAGCTTTGGCAGAAACGCATGATTTCGTTATCTGATTTACCTTTAGGATCGAAGTTTGATCCACCTTTACCACCACCGATTGGTTGACCAGTCAATGAATTTTTAAAGATTTGTTCGAAACCAAGGAATTTAATGATTGATTGGTTTACTGATGGGTGGAAACGAAGACCACCTTTGTAAGGACCAATAGCTGATGAGAATTGTACACGGAAACCACGGTTTACTTGTACTTGTCCTTTATCGTCAACCCATGGCACACGGAATGAAACGATACGTTCTGGTTCAACCAAACGTTCCAAAAGGTTTTCTTCAATATATTTAGGATATTTGTCGAAGACAGGAACAAGTGAATCGAAAACTTCTTCAACTGCTTGAAGGAACTCAGCCTCATGGCCATTTTGAGCTTTCACTTTTTCAAAAACGCTAGCAACGTACTCTTTACCTGTTGTCATATCAATGTTTCCTTTCAAATAATTACCTTAGTAATTTAATTACATGAATAGTATAAATTTTCAGAATCTTCTTGTCAAGTATTTTCTGCTATTTTTTTGATTTTTATGTTAGGTTTTATGACATAGCAAGTAATCTATCTTTTTTAAGCTACTCCTAAAAAGTTATCAATTCAACAATGTAAGCGGATTCTATTTTTCTAGTTTTTCTCCAAAATTTTTTAAACTTTTTTTCAACTTTAAAGCTAAAATAGCCTAAAAAATAATTTAGTAGATTTACTATTTTTACATTTACAAAGATCCCCAACTATGTTATTATGAATTTAGTAATTTTACTAAATCTTGAAAGGGATCATTTTTTATGAAAAGAAAGCAATTATCAGGAAAGCACATCGGCATTGTTTTTGGAACTTTCGCTCCAATGCATGTTGGGCACGTTGACCTTATTACCAAGGCAAAACGCGCTAATGACAATGTGCTCGTCATCGTAAGTGGCAGCAACACACAAGAAGATCGAGGGACACGCGCAGGCCTATCGCTCAACCGCCGTTTCCGTTATGTTCGAGAAGTTTTCTATGATGATGAATTAGTCGTTGTGGATAAACTGGATGAGGCTGGAATGCCAGCCTATCCCGAGGGATGGGTACCTTGGGTTAATCGTGTCAAAGAGCTTATCTCTAAAAATACGGATAATCCTGAAAAGATTACCTTTTATGTTGGAGAGCCAGAGTACGTGACTGAGCTCAATCGCTATTATCCTCAAGCTCAGGTAGAACTCATCGAACGCTCTATTATCAACATCTCTGCTACCGAGATTCGCGACAATCCTATGGAAAATTGGCGTTTTATCACCAAGCCTTTCCGTCGTCACTTTACTCGTAAGGTCCTTGTTGTGGGCTCTGCTAGCGGTGGAAAAACTACTCTTGTTAAAGATTTGGCCCGAACTTACAACGCTCCCTGCTCTCTTGAATATGCTAGGGAGTATCAAGAAAAGTATAATGTACGAGATGACGAGTTAGATACTAACGATTATATTCACCTCCTGACAGATCAATATGCCCAGACCTCTGATATCATTGATAAAGGGCAGCACTCAGGACTTATCTTTGCCGATACCAACTCAACCGTCACAAAAGTTTATATCGACTACTATTTGAAAGAAAATATTTCTAAAGAAGAATTTGATATGCTGGATCGGCTCTATCAGGTAACTCAAGCCCGTGAAAAATGGGATTTGATTTTTGTAATTCTGCCAAAATCAAACTATGTGGATGATGGCTTCCGTGACATGACTATGGCTGATAGCCAAACACGTGACTGGTTTACCAAGCATCTCTTAGACCTCCTATCACCATTCAAAGATAAAATCGTTATTTTAGGGGAAAATAGTAATAGTGACAGCTTCTTTGCGGATAACTACCACAAAGCCAAAAAAGCAATCAAAGAACGTCTACACATCGAGATTTAAAAGACCAATCCAACGTAATCATCACTTAAAACTTACAATACAAACATGGAGGAAACATATGACTAGAACCTTCGAAAACTCTGGTAGCGAAAAGGAATTTTTGGACATCTATCAGCGAAAGGAAATGGATAAGTACGTTAAGCCCTCAGTGACCGTTGACTCGGTCATCTTCCGCTATTATGAAGGAAGAGTCCAAACCTTACTTATCAAGCGAAAAAACCATCCTTTCATGGGGAAATACGCCTTCAGTGGTGGCTTCGTTCAGGAGCAAGAAGATCTCAATCTAGCTGTCTGTCGCGAAGTACAGGAGGAAACATCCATTACACTCAATCCTGATCATATTGAGCAACTCATTACTGTGGGAACACCTTATCGGGATCCTCGAATGTGGACCATTACAGTGGCTTACCTCTGCTTCATGACCTTCAATGACATTCAAGTGGAAAAGGCTGCCGACGATGCCGCGTCTACGCATTGGTTAGACATTGCCATGGTAGACGGTCAACTGCAACTTGTTGATGGTGATAAGACGCTGTCACATGATGACCTTGCCTTTGACCATTGGGAAATTCTCTTAACAGCTATGGAACGTATCAAGGGACGACTCGAATACTATCCAACTATCCTTTCCATTATGCCCGAGGAAAACACCTTGACCACCTACCGCCAACTTTTTGGTACCTTCAATGAAGACTACCTCAAGATGGATTCCACAAATTTCTTGCGTCGCTTTAAACACCTCTTCCAAAAAACAGGTCGTCAGGTAGCTACTAGAACCAGAAAGGCTGCCACCTACACTTATCATATCAAGCCACTCTAAAGTAAGGTCTTTGTTTGACAATTTGATACTTACATAGTAGTATTAAGAAAATTAATAAGAGGTATCCTATGAAAAGTTTTACATTGATTAGTGGAATTCTCATTACACTCTTGGGTGTCTTTTTCTTCGCTAATCCTACAAATCTTCTTGCCATCGTTGGTTGGCTATTTGCCCTAGTGATGCTGGTATCTGGTGTTTCAAGTCTCATGGTTTATTTTAAACGAGATAACGAAAACCGTTCCTTCTTCCAACTGCTTCAGAGTATCATTTCCATCGTTTTTGGTATTATCCTGCTATCAACATCGGCATGGGTGCTCTCGGGCGTAGCTGTAACCATTATCGCTTGGTGGCTTCTTGTCTCAGCATTTACGCAAGGCTTTCAAGCTTATCGCCAACGTCAATTCGGATTCTCAGGTCAACCTGCCCTATCAATCGCCTTGATTTGTCTAGTATTTGGACTCCTGCTCTTTAGCGCACCATTTTTCTCAGCCTTTCTTATTGGGCGCTTGGTAGCTTCCTTAATTATCTTCGCGGGGGTCTCTGTTCTCTCCTTTTCGTTCCGCTTGTGGTAGGAAGAAAATAGTCACTACATAAACATAAAAAAGCCTTGCAATTCACATTTGCAGGGCTTTTGTCATACTTTGATTACTAAAGAGCTTATCCTTCTAGCTCACTCAAATACTCATAGCGTTCATACTTTTCAAGCAAGGTTTCGTTAGTAGCATCCAAGTCTCGTTGGAGGGTGGCTAACTGTCCATAATCGCTAGCATTTTCAAGCATTGCTGCTTCAATCTCTTCGATTTTGGCTTCAAAATCAGCAATCTCATCTTCGATGGTCGCCCACTCTTGTTTTTCAAAGTAGCTCATGCGTTTTTTGTCTTCTTTGACTTTCTCAACTTTAACGCTAGCTTGCTCTTTTTCCTTCTCTAAGAGGGTTGCTTGCTCTTGGAAGAAGGCTTTTTCATCAAGGTAGTCAGTGTAGTTACCAAAGAACTCTCGCACACCACCCTCTTCAAAGGCTAGAATCTTGTTAGCCACCTTGTCCAAGAAATAGCGGTCGTGACTTACGGTAACGACAGGGCCACCAAAACCATTGAGAAAGTTTTCCAAAACCGTCAAAGTCGCAATGTCTAAATCATTTGTCGGCTCATCCAAGAGCAGAACGTTAGGCTTTTCAATCAGAATCTTAAGTAGATAAAGACGTTTCTTTTCCCCACCAGAGAGCTTGGCAATCTGTGTCCCATGGGTAGAACGAGGAAAGAGGAATTGCTCCAAGAGCTCTGTGATACTGGTTGTCCCAACCGTTGTCTTAACTTCATCTGCAACTTCTTGCAAGTAGTTAATGACACGCTTGCTCTCATCCATATCTTTAATTTGCTGTGAGAAATAACCAATACGTACCGTCTCACCAATATCCAGAACACCAGCTGTAGGCACAAGGTCACCATTAATCAGATTAAGCAAGGTCGATTTCCCGACACCATTATCCCCAACAATACCGATACGATCACGGTTTTGCATGATAAGATTGAAATCACTGAGAATTTGCTTGCCATCTTCATAAGCAAAATCGACATGCTCGAAGTTCACTACTTTCTTACCAATACGGCTAGTCTCAAAGTTAATTTCAAGATCGTCATTATTGATCGTTTGGTGAACCTCACCCTTAAGCTCCTTAAAACGATTGATACGAGCTTGTTGCTTGGTCGCACGTGCCTGTGGTTGCGTTCGCATCCATGCCAATTCCTGCTTATAGAGTTGCTTTTTCTTGTGAAGAGCTGCTGCATCTCGTTCATCTTGTTCAGCCTTTAGACGAACATAGTCTTGATAATTTCCCTGGTATTCAATCAGATTAGCCTGGTCTAGCTCAAAGATACGTGTGGCCACATTGTCCAAGAAATAACGGTCGTGGGTAATAAAGAGGACCGTTTTTTTAGAAGACTTGAGAAAATTAGTCAACCAAGCAATAGTATCAATATCCAAATGGTTAGTTGGCTCATCCAAGAGCAAGAGATCTGCATCATTCAAGAGAACCTGAGCCAACTGCACACGGCGACGAAGACCACCTGAGAGGTCCCCGACCTTTTGCGAGAGGTCTGACAATCCCAACTTAGACAAGACTGTCTTAACCTCGCTCTCAATGGACCAAGCATCTAGACTATCCATCTCAGCCATTACCTTCTCCAAGCGAGCCTGATTCTCCTCAGAATATTCTGCCATAAGGGTTTCATATTCTCGAATCAAAGCCATCTCACGAAGGTCTGATGACAAGACAGTTTCAAGAACCGTCTTGCTATCATCAAATTCTGGCTCTTGAGTCAAATAAGAAATCTTATAGCCATTAGCCTTGGTGAAAGGTGACACATCACCATCAAAACCAATACGCTCAGATACAACATCTAGCAAGGTTGTCTTACCTGTCCCATTGACACCAATAATCCCGATACGATCTAGATCATGGATAATGAATGAAATCTCTTTAAAAACCGTCTTGTCCCCAACGGACTTGGTTAATTTTTCAACAATAAAATCTGACATCTTTCTTCCTTTTTACAAATAACACCGCTACGGATCCTACGCATGCTCTGTAGCGGTGTGTCATTTTTATCACGTCTCTAGACTTATTTCATAGCTTGAACAAAGGCCATGATGGCTTCCTCGGCATTAGCTAGTTGACCATCAACGATGGCATTTTCGATAGCCTTAAGTGCACGACCAAGGTCCGGACCAGGTTTGAATCCTAGCTCCTTCATCAGTGTGCCACCATTCACAACGATTTCGTGCTTATCATGGATGAGCAACTGACCATCCAACTCGGCAATACGCTCATAATCGACGTCCAAGCCCTGAGCCCGTCTCAAGGTTTCAGCCTCCTCTATGAGTTCCTTACCATACTGATAAACATCTTGCTTGGTCACAGCTCTCTCCAAACGGAAATTGAAAATGTCAACCAGGGACTGAACTGTCTTTTGGAAATTAACAGACGTCTTCCATTTTTTAAGAAAAGAGCGTGGATTATCGTGCTTGAGAGCCAAAAGAGTTGCCGCCCAAGCCTGCTCAGAACTTGTAAATCTAAAGTCATCAGCATAATCTGATACAAAAGACTGCCATTTCTCTGCTGTCTCTTGAAAATCTGGAAGATACTGATAAGCCTTAGTCGCTAGAAGTGCCTTAACCCCTTTTTTCCAATGTGTTGCCAAGAGCAACTTATCAAATTCGATGAAACTTCGCTCAATCGAAATCTTTTCCAAAAGAGGAGCATGGCTGGTCATAGCCTCAAAAGTCTTTTCTTCGATATCAAAGTCTAAACTCGCTGCAAAACGTAGGCCCCGCATGATACGAAGAGCATCCTCGTTAAAGCGTTCCTCAGCCTTACCAACAGCCCTTAAGACACGGTTGTCTAAATCATCAAGACCGTTGAACTTGTCAATAACCTCAGCATTTTCATTAAGAGCAAAAGCATTGACTGTAAAGTCACGACGCTTGAGATCCTCTTCCAATGAACGCACAAAGGACACGCTAGACGGACGACGATAATCCACATAGACGTCCTCTGTTCGGAAGGTCGTCACCTCATACTCACCGCCATTTTCCAAGACCAAAACGGTCCCATGCTCAATACCAATGTCTACCGTACGTTCAAAAATCTGTTTAGTCTCCTCAGGATAAGAAGACGAAGCAATATCAACATCGTGAATGGGACGGTTGAGAAGGGCATCGCGGACCGATCCACCAACAAAATAAGCCTCAAACCCTGCAGCCTTAATTTTCTCTAATATTGGTAAAGCCTTCTGAAATTCAGAAGGCAAATAACTTAATCTCATAGTAAATGTTCCAAACCATAAACAAGCTGATTACGTTTAACAACTTCTTTAATCCCAAGATTAACACCACCCATAAAGGAAATGCGGTCGTAAGAGTCGTGACGCAAGGTCAAGCCTTCTCCTTGGGCACCAAAGATAACCTCTTGGTGAGCCACAAGTCCTGGCAAACGCACACTGTGAATACGGAAACCATCAAACTCAGCACCACGTGCTCCAGCAAGTGTTTCCACCTCATCCTCAGCACCCTGACGTTTCGTTTCGCGAACCTCACGAATAAGTTCAGCTGTTTTCACCGCTGTACCTGAAGGCGCATCCTTTTTCTTGTCATGGTGAAGCTCAATAATTTCAAGATCTGGGAAATATTTGCTAGCTTCTGCCGCAAACTTCATAAGAAGGATAGCACCAATAGCAAAGTTAGGTGCAATCAAACCACCAATAGACTTGTCTTTAGAAAGGTCTGTTAATTCCTGAATTTGTACCTCAGTAAATCCTGTGGTACCCACAACTGGCGCAAAACCATTCTCCAAAGCAAAACGAGTATTTTCATAGGCAACAGCAGGCATAGTGAAATCCACCCAGACGTCTGCGTCAAAGCCAACCAAATCTGCTTTATCTGTGAAGACAGGAACACCGTCCACTTCTTTTTCTGTCGCAAATGGGTCAAGCAAGGCAGCCAAAGTCAATTCGTCATCTCCCTTGACCATTTCAACCGCAGTCGAACCCATTCTTCCTTTAAATCCAGCAACAATAACTTTAATAGACATGTTATTTTTCCTCTCTATTGATCTTAATCATAGACAAGCCCCATCCCAGATGGATAGTACTTATTTGGTAAATTTAGGTGTTAGACCTAACACTAGCGCTCCTTCACCCAAGTGTGTCGCAATTACGGCACATAAGGATACCACTGTTGAAACGCTAATCCCCTGTGCTTCTAGCTGTCTTTTAAAATCCTCAGCTTTTTCAGGAGCATTCGTGTGAAGGATACTAAGCTCCATTTCACGATTTTCCTCAGCTAGAGCAACCAAACGTTTCACAGCTTTCTTCTCTGTACGCACCTTTTCAAAAACAACGATTTTTCCTTCGTCATTAAAATTCAAAATAGGTTTGATAGACAAAAGATTTCCTAAAATCGCCGAACCATTCGACAAACGACCACCCTTAACCAGATGATTAAGATCATCCACAAGAATATAGGCCGTCGTTTGGTCAACTTGCTCCTCAAGCTTCTTCAAAATGTTCTCAAAAGACATTCCTTGGGCTGACCAATGCAAAACGTTTCTCACCATAGCTCCCATAGGAGCTGCTGTGATTTTTGTATCAGGAAAAGCAATCTTCAACTTGGCATGGTCCTCAATCAAAAACTGACTATTGGCCCAAAAACCAGAGATTCCTGAAGAAAGGAAAAGCCCAATGACATGGGTATAACCTTCCGCCTCCAACTCCATAAGCAAGTTATCCAAGTCAGCTAGATTTGGTTGTGACGTCTTGAGCAGTTCCTCAGAGTTTGCCATTTGTTCATAAAACTGATTGACATCCAAGTTTTTTCCTTCAACAAAAGGCTGCCCCTCAATGATGACTGGAATATCTAAAACATAAACATCAGCATGGCCCTGAATCTCAGCAGGGAGATTAACCGATGAATCCGTAATAACTGCAAGAGACATCTTAGAACTCCAAGTTGATACCTGGGCGATCCAAGGCAATTTCAGTTACTTCATAAGTCAAACGTTGAAGCGTATCCAAGAGCGGTGCAGCCAAGGCTTCTGCTTCTTCTTGTGAGAAGTCTTTTGGTTCATTGACGATACGGTTTTGAATATGGTCCATTTGAGAAACAATCCCTGAGATAACAAACTCATCACGGACAATCATAAATTGCAAAACAGCTACAACAGACGTATTGTTAGCTTCTTCATCTTTATTGTACAACTGGAAAGTTACTTCAACATTTGTTTTAGGCACACCATTCTCTTTTTCCCACTCATGGTTACGAACATCATAGTGGTAACGGTTAACAAATACTTTTTCGCGAATTAAATCCATTAGTCATATTCTCCTTGATACAATTACTCTTTATTATAGCATAAATATGCTTTATTATGGGAATATTATTGACAGAAAAATGAGTATTTAGACTGAGTTTGACAGCAATAATAATCACTAGAAAAGTAGGAGCTTTGATTTAGGTCTAAGAACACTAAAATAAGGCTCCTTCATCAGAAAAGAGCCTTACGTTGATAGCTAACAGTCCCTCAAAGAACGTCTCTGCTGTCCCTTTTCATCAAAATTCTCAGGAGACAACCAATTCTCAAATCGTTTCTTAAGTACTGGCCACTCACTGTCAATAATCGAGAACCAGTCCGTATCACGGCTACGTCCCTTATAGATAGCATGGTTACGAAAACGCCCCTCATAGGTGAACCCTAAACGCATGGCTGCATTGGCAGAAGGGCGGTTGAGACTATCACATTTCCACTCATAACGACGGTAGTTGAGGCCTTCAAAAACATATCTCATAACCAGATATTGAGCTTCTGTGGCTGCTCGAGTTTTTTGTAAGGCTGGAGCCAAAATCACCCGTCCCATCTCTACACTACGATTTTTGGGTGTAATGGCCATGAGTGAGAAAGTGCCCAGAACCTTTCCTGAAGCCTTGTCTCTGATGGCAAAGAAATAAGGGTTAGAAGACTGCTCATAGTCCTCCAAACACTGGCGTACTGCTTCTTCTGATTCAAAAGGATCCGCATACATATAGGTCCAATCCGAAAGAATCTGATTAGTAAAGTAAAAGTCTAAAATGTCCTCATAATGCTCTGCCACTGTCAAATGTTCAACGCTACAATAACGACCTTCTAATAGAGCAACATCTGGCATTTTACCCGGACTAGCATCTGCTAGACTTGGCCCTACTTCTTGTTGGTAGTGATTTAAAGGCATAAGTGTCTTCCTTTCATAAATAAGAAAAGCCTACACAAAAGTGCAGACTTTAGCTGAATTATTTAGCAACTGGGTATACAGATACTTGTTTTTTGTCGCGACCTTTACGTTCGAAACGTACAACACCTTCAACTTTAGCGAAGAGTGTATCATCACCACCACGGCCTACGTTTACACCTGGGTAGATGTGTGTACCGCGTTGACGGTAAAGGATTGATCCACCTGATACAGTTTGTCCATCAGCTGCTTTAGCACCAAGACGTTTAGCTTGTGAATCACGACCATTGGAAGTAGAACCCCCACCTTTTTTGTGGGCGAAAAGTTGCAAGTTTTCAAGAGTTTTCAACATAAGATTGTGTCCTTTCTTAGTGATTAGTCGCTAACTTACGCGTTGATAGCGTTGATAACAACTTTTGTATAAGGTTGACGGTGACCTTGTTTACGGTGGCTACCTTTTTTAGGTTTGTATTTGAAAGTAACAACTTTCTTTTGTTTACCTTGTTTTTCGATAGTTCCGACAACAGTAGCTCCCTCAACAACTGGAGTACCTACTACAGTTTTATCACCACCGACAAGAACAACTTCGTTAAAAGTTACTTCTGATCCTGCTTCAGCGTTGATTTTTTCAACGTAGATCGCTTGACCTACTTCAACTTTAACTTGTTTTCCACCAGTTTTGATGATTGCGTATGTGCTCATGATGCACCTCCTATTAAAATTTTTAATGTGTCTGAGGTTTCCCTCTGTGAAGACTCGCCTAGTACTGCGGGGCCGAACCCACTTATAAACAGTAGTCGTGCGGTTGCACAGGACGTGCATTTAGTCAACGTTACAATTCTATCATTTTTTCCCTCTAATGACAAGAGAAAAAGTTATTTTGATTATTCTTATTCTGCTCGTTGAAATTTATCAAAGTAACGATTACCCTAATCAACTCTTATTCCATATCTTCCTAGGAAAATCTTAGCTAGAGCCCGCTCCAGATCAACTAAGGAAAGGCTCTTATCCGTTGTTAAAATTTGATAGCGTTCACTTCCTTCAAAATAGAAGTGATTCAATGCCTGATAGCCATTTCGTTCATAAAATGCTAAACGTTTTAGACGTTGAGCCCGATTAGAGACTTGCTCCTCATCCATGGGTTCAATCGTAAGCACACACGGTCGTTCTCCTGCTTCTTCCCTAACTTGTGCCAAAATTTGACTACCGTAACCCTGCGACTGTTTACTTTCCTCAACCGCAAGAAAGAGTAGGTAGACCAGGTTATCAGTACAGATTGCATAGGTAAAACCAATAAAAACTCCCTGATCAAAATAAGCCACGAAAGATTGTCCATTTTTCAAATTATTCCAAGACAATTGCCAAAGTGGGAGTCTCTCCTCCACAGGAAAAGCCGCTTCATAAAGCGAAGCGACCATCTTGAATGTTGGTGTCAGAGGATAAATGTTACGAACCTCTAGTGTCATTTTCCTAACCAATAACCTTCTTATAATCTTCTGGTGTTGCTACATGAGCGTGCTCACGTTGACGATCAAGCAAGTGACTAAGGAAGTCACGGTTGCCCAAGGCTTCTTTAAGGGTTTGCTTAAATTGCCCAGCATTCATTGGTGAGAAGATATTGCTTGGTGCAGTATAATCTGGACCATGGCTTGTGTTCGTGAAAGCCAGGATAAGCAGGTTATTTTCAAAGGCAGCACGTGTCGCTGACAGGATTTCATTTTGGTGGTTAATATCTAAATAGAAATCAGCCTCTTGATAGAGACGCTTAACCTGTTCTGTTGTAATATTCGGATAAAGGCTGACATTACTATATTTAGCTAAATCCATCAAACGACTTGACATTTCAGTGATTGCACCAATATGGTAGTGCATGGTAGGCACTTCACTAACAATGCTTTCCAGGTGTTCAATCTGATCTGAGTTGGTCAAAATCAGTGCTTGATTTTGGAAATTATTCTGACGAGCAAATGGATACATGAAGCCAAGGAAAGCCACGCGAGAAGCCTGCTCTGGACTAATCAACTTTAGAAGATTCGTATATGCTGTGTATTCTTGCACTACAATCTTAGTTTGACGGTGATTGCTATCAAGAAGGAGGCGCATATTCCCAGGGACTGAATCAGTGATGGGCTCTTGCCAGAAGAGGACATCTTGACCAGAATTCGGAAGATTCATAGCTGTCAAGAAAGGCGTTGACAAGGAGTTATAAAGGATACGTCGCAAATCATAACCAGCTTCTTTAAGATAAAAGACTACAAACTCCGATTTGTTTTTGAAAATGTAGACCTTGTCTTTCCAATTCAAGATAACGTCTTTGGTCAAATGGTTAATGACGATAACTTCCTTGTTATCTGGAGTGAAATAACTAGTAATGGTCGCTTCTTGCTTAACATTGTAAGTTGTTTGTGAGAAACGGTACCCCTTATTATTGTAGCGATCAGTCACACGCAGGCGACCTGACTCATCATACCAATCCACAGCTTTAACTAGACGCTGATGAGCAGGATGCGCATAGTGAATATGACCACGTTTCTTATCAAAACGGAAGATTTCCGCGTTGCTATTTGTTCCTAAAATTTCCCAGTAGTCAGGCACAGGAACCTGATTAAAGTAAAGTGCAGAACCTTGAACCTTGTCAAAACCAGTGAAATAAAGGTAAGGTGAGGTCACATCACTAGGCAGAAAGCCATCATCTGAAAGACAAACTGTTGTATTCACATAGCCAGCGACAATCAGCGAGTAATGGAGATCCCAACTACCTTGACTATAGTTCTCAAATAAATTAATCATGATTAGTCATCTCCTTTACTAAGTTAAGCCACTTCTGCTCGATTTCCTCTGTCAAAAAACCTTTGGCGATATCATAAGAGACTTGATGAACATGATCTAAATCTGAACGATTGAAGAAAGCTACAATTTTCTCTGCCAAGGCAGCCACAATAGCAAGCTCGTCATCTTTTTCAAATCGAGGGATTAAGTAACCATTTTCATTATCCTTGATAAAAGTTTGGTTCCCATAACGGACATCAAAACCAATCATACCAAGGCCCGATCCAACAGCTTCTAGAAGTGTCAAGCCAAACCCTTCACTCTTAGAACCTGATAGGTAAAGTTCGTAATCCTTGTAGACTTCTGTTAAATCTTGGTGACCCTTGAGGTGGATATAATCCTGAGCTTGATTCTCCTCGATAATTGCCTTAAGCTTGGCTTCTTCAGCACCTGTACCAAAGATATCAAAATTCACTTGTGGCAGACTTTCTTTAGCCTTAACAACAGCCTTAGCCAACCAATCCACGTGCTTTTCATTGGCCAAACGAGAAGCTGTGATGATTGAGAATGGTTTACGCTCTCCTTCAGGCTCTCTTAGTTTATCCACACTTCCCACAGGAATCGTTACGATATGAGGTCTAAATGGTGTATATTTGTTGAACTGGTCTAGCATAATGCTGCGTTGACGTTCTGTCGCTGTGATGAAGAAATCAACCTTATCTGCATTGCTGAATTGGTACTCATAGAAGTTATTCCATAAAATAGTCTTGTCTGTCACAGCATTTTCACTAAAGTGCTCTGCATGGACAACAACTCCAAGCTTAGCAGGTTTAGTATTACGGAAAACAGCCTGCCCTGTGCCAGTTGCACGGTCCAAAATGACAATATCTTGGTCAGTTAGACCTAGTTGAGACATAAAGTAGGCAATAAACTCATGCTTAGAAGACAAAATCTTATCTGGGAAACGGAAGACACTATCCTTACCATCAACAATTTCATCATAGGCAACACTACCATCCTCATTGAAGAAACGACGTTGATAGAGGTGTGCCTTGTTATCTACAGGGGTGTAGTACTCCGTGAACATCTTAGTGTAAGAGTAAAAGTCTTTACGAATTAAGCAACCACGCGATACTTTTTCCACACGGTGAACGATATCTTCACCCTCTTTACGCAAGTAGGCTGCATAAAAAATATCTTCCTTGGCACAAAAGAGCTTAACCACCTTGCCATTAATCTCACGACGCGTGATGTCATAAGGGATTTCCTTTTCCAAATCCTTGACAGTGTAGGTCGTTGGAGCAATTTTCAGGTCTGTAAAATAGCTGTATAGCCAGATGACGTCTTCATCTTCAAACCCCATGTTACGGGTCAAATCAGAAAGATTGTCCTGCAGGAACATATCCATAAAGACAAATTTGGCCTTAATACCTGTGTTTTTGAAAATTGTAGAACGATAGGCCTGGGCGTACTCAACACCACTTGATGCCCAACCGATTCCTAAATTGATGTTATAAACAGTCATGTATTTTCCTTTCTGGGTAAAAGCTCAACATCGACATTTCTTTTTGGACATACCTAACTCTAGTAGCACCTAAACACTACTATGTTAGTACTATATACTCCTAGACTAAAGTAAGTCTTCAATAAGTGTATCCACTTCGTCTTGCGCTTCTTCAATAGGTGTGATTTCAGTCACCATGATTCCTGCAACCGCACGTTCAACTAGACCTTCAACATCCATACGACGTTCATATTGTTCAACGTTCTTGATTTTTGGATTCGTTTTTGGACGATCAGGTGCAAAAATGGTACAGCAATCCTCAAAAGGCTGGATGGAGATATCGAAGGTATCGATTTTTTGTGCCAAATCAATGATTTCCAACTTGTCCATAGTGACAACTGGGCGAATCACTGGCGTGCAGGTTACAGCATTGATAGCCTGCATAGACTCCATAGTCTGACTGGCAACCTGTCCAAGACTCTCACCATTGATAATCACGAGACCACGGCGTTCTTCACGGATTCGGTCTGTAATACGCATCATAAAGCGACGTGTCAAGGTCATCAAATAAGCCTCTGGCGCTTTTTCTTTGATTTCCTCTTGAATCTCAGTAAATGGTACTTCTATGAACTGGATATTACCACCAAACTTAGTCAACTTACGGGTCAAATCTTGAGCCTTTTTAAGTGCACCAGGACTTGTATAAGGAGGACTTGCAAAGTGAACAGCCTCAATATCTACACCACGTTTAAGAGCTAAGTAACCTGCCACTGGCGAGTCAATCCCACCTGAAAGCATGAGCATGCCTTTACCAGCAGTTCCTACAGGTAATCCACCTGCTCCCTTAATGTCCTCATGAGAGATATAGGCAGCCTCAGCACGAATTTCTACCTTCAGATTAACATCTGGCCCCTTCATCTGTGCCTTAATGTCAGGCAATACATCAAACACAGCATTTCCTAAAGTAAGGTTAAGCTCGCGACTATCTAAAACAAAGTCGTGATCACTACGTTTGGCAGTCACCTTAAAGGTAAGGCCATCACGATAGAGCCCAGTCATAATGTCTTGAACAGCTTTTTTCAAGACTTCAACATCTTTTTCAAATTTGTAAACAGGGCTAAAGGCCTGAATCCCGAAAATTTGCTTCAAAGACTCTGCGACTGGTTCGTAGTTTGTGCCATTGAGGTAGATGTGTCCACGGTCTCGGTCAAAAGTCACTTTAACTTCCGGATAGATAGATAACACATCTTTGATGTTATTTCTAAGTTTATTGATAAAACGCATACGGTTTTTGCCCTTGGTTGACAATTCACCGTAGCGAACCATAATTTCTGAATACGTTAATGTCATTCCTTTTCCTTTAAACTTGAATTTAGTTTTATTTTTTCATCGATTAAATCTTGCTATCTTACTTTTTGCGTCTTAGCATAGACCTGCTTGAAAATTGTGAGAAACTGTTCTACTTGTCCCATATCATTGTCATCATCAAGACTGATACGAACAGCCGTTTGGGCTAACTTGGTTGGAACACCCATAGAAATGAGGGTTCCAGCTGGCTTACCTGCCTTAGATGAACATGCTGATGTCGTTGAAATATAGATTTGATGCTCTTCAAAAGCATGGACAACCACTTCACCACGAACTCCCTTAATTCCAAAGGTCAAAATATTGGGAGCAAAGTCCTCACCCTCGCCTGAGAAAATAGTAATGTCCTCATACTTAGCCAATTCATCAAAGATAATCTTCTTCATCTTAGCAATTTTCGGAAGAGAAAATTCCTCTTTATCAGTGACTAAGCGCAAGGCCTTAGCCATACTCGCAATCCCAGCTACATTTTCAGTCGTTGAACGAAAGTCTTTTTCTTGACCACCACCTGTTAAGAGCGGAGTAATTTTTTTACCATTTTTCTTGTAGACAAAACCGACACCTCGAACAGCGTGGAACTTGTGACCAGAAAAAGTTGCAAAGTCAACACGGTCTGTTAAATAAGCTGATACAGGAATCTTCCCAATAGCCTGGACAGCATCCACATGGAAAGATATGGTTGGCTCATCAGCCAATAAATCCGAGATAGCTTGAATAGGTTGGATTGATCCGATTTCGTTATTAACAGCCATAACCGAAACCAAGATAGTATCAGGGCGTAATAGTCCAGCAAGAGCATTCACATCCACGAAACCTTGGGCATTAACGGGTGCATAGGACACTTCAAAACCATGCTCTGAAAGCCATTTAGCAGACTCTTTTACCGCAGGGTGTTCAATATCAGAAACGATGATGTGCTTACCATAGGGTTCTTTTTCGAAGGCTACACCCTTGATAACCCAGTTGTCACCTTCGGTTCCACCAGACGTAAAGAAAATCTCATCGGCTGATTTTCCAATGAGGTCCGCAACTTGCTTACGAGAAGCCTCCAAAATACGCGTCGCAGATGTTCCTAATTGGTGCAGGCTGGATGGGTTCCCAAAAATTTTAGTAGCCACTTCTTGATAGGTTCTAAGTGCCTCTGGATAAGGCACCGTAGTGGCTGAATTATCAAAATAAATCATGATTTTTCCTCGATTTTTATTTACTATTTATTATAGCATAATTTTTTTAGCAATTTTTGCGAGAAAATCATATAATAGAAAGTACGAAATATTTTTAAGGAGAGCATCATGTCTGAAAATTACTCACGCCGTAATCATTCATCAAAAGAAGAAAAAAAATCTGCCCCAAAGGTGACTGAACACGTTACAAAAGGCTTCACTGCCTTCCAAAAAGTCCTTACTGCCGTCGGGACAATTTTGTCAATCATCGTGGCTTCAATCACCATCATGAATTTCACAGCCTCTAAAAATAAGGACACTTCTGATTCATCAGCCAATCAATCAACTGTAGTCATCAAAGAAGGCAATAATAAGACTCAAGAATCAAGCGTCGCTTCATCTAGTTATGGCAATGCGACTGATTCAGAAACACAAACAAGTAGCCAAGCAGGAACTAACACCTATTCGTCATCTGCAGACACAACATCTGGCAATGCGACTACCTCTTCATCAGCAGCTACTGCAGACACAACATCTGGCAATGCGACTACTGGTGGCGCAACAACTGGTGACGCCGCTTCTAACTAAGACATGTAAAAGGCTAGGAAACCCTGCCTTTTTTCTATAATCCTATGAACTATACAGAAACTCTAAATTTCATCCACTCCTTCAAAGGCAATGGACGTCGCCCCCAACTTAAACGTATGCGTTGGCTCTTGAAACAAGCCGGAAATCCTCAAACTCACTATCCAACGGTCCACATTGTCGGAACCAATGGTAAAGGCTCAACGACTAGCTACCTCCAAAATATCCTAACAAAATCAGGCTATCAGGTCGGGACCTTTACCTCCCCTTATATTACTCGCTTTAACGAACGCATTAGTATCAACGGCACAGAGATTCCAGACAAGGACCTGATTAGCATTGTTGAGAAAGCTCAAGTTCTTCTCAATGTTTTAGAAAATAAGACCGATTTTGGCCGACCAACGGAATTCGAGTTGGTCACCTTACTCATGTTCCTCTACTTCGACCTTAAACAGGTTGATATCGCTATCATTGAAGCAGGGATTGGGGGACGGCTTGATTCGACTAATGTGCTTTCGCCAGAGCTTGTCATCTGCACGTCAATTAGCTTTGATCACACTGAAACTTTAGGTGATCGCCTAATAGATATTGCTAAACATAAAGCGGGCGTCATGCGAGAAAACACTCCTATATTACTTGGTCGCGTTTCTGAAGAAGTTTCACATCTCTTCAAACAAAAATCCCAGGAACTTCAGGCTCCTATAGCAATCATTGATCGAGAAATCCAACTTCTGCCCACAGACCATCAAACTCTTCGAGTTATTTATAGTGATTGGGAGAGTCCAAATCTTAATCTCCCCATGCTAGGAAAACATCAGGAAAATAATACTGGTCTAGCTGTCACTGCTGCCCATCTCTTGTCTCAAAGATTTCCTAAGATTACCAATCAGAGCATTCAAGATGGTATTCGTGACACACACTGGCCTGGTCGTAGTGAGTGGATTGGAAATAACATTTACCTAGATGGTGCCCACAATCCTCAGGGAATTACCAGCCTAAAACAGGTATTAAAAGATAACTTTGCCAACCGTCGAATCCACATCCTCTTCGCAGGACTTAGACGAAAACCTTTAGCGGACTTACTTGATGAGCTTAAAGACTATAATCTAACAGTAACCTCCTTCAATTTCTTTGAGGCACTGCCCTTGGATGATTACCCTCAACACTTAGAACGCTCAACTGACTACAGAGACTGGTTAACTCAAGCTGAGTCTGCAAATCCTGATGATTTATTTGTCGTCACTGGATCTCTTTACTTTATTTCAGAAGTCAGGAACTACCTAATCAACGAAAAAAAGGCCTAAGGGCCTTTTTTCGTTAAGACAATCTAAAGTGACACACAAGATATAGGTTACCATTCAGCCACAAAGAAAGGCCTGAACCTCTCGGCATTCAGACCTTACCTTTTTATCTCATTGTCACAAACTCTTCTGAACCGGTTGGATGAATAGCAACCGTATTATCAAAATCAGCCTTAGTTGCTCCCATCTTAATAGCCACAGAGAAACCTTGAATCATCTCGTCAACACCATAGCCAATACCGTGAAGACCGATGATTTTTTCATCCTCACCTAGCGTTACTAATTTCATGGTTGACGGCTGACGATTATCTCCAAGAGCCGTATACATTGGAGTAAAACTAGATTTATAGACCTTGATATTTTCCGAACCATATTTGGCAATTGCCTTTTCTTCACTCAACCCAACAGCACCAATGACTGGATGACTAAAGACCACAGTAGCTACATCTGTGTAATCAAGCTTAGCATCAGCTTTATTGTTGAAAAGTCGCTCCGACAATTGACGACCAGCCTTGACTGCAACTGGCGTCAAATCAAGTTTACCAGTCACATCTCCCAGAGCATAGATACCAGGAACAGATGTATTTTCAAACTCATCTGAATAAATGTTACCTCGTTCAGTCAACTTAACGCCTGTCTTTTCAAGTCCAAAACCAGAGGTATTTGCCGCACGTCCGATAGCCCAGATAAGGCAATCAACTGTAATCGTTTCTCCATTGTCAAAGCTAATGGTCAAAGAATCGTCAGCATTTTTCACTACTTCTGTAGCATTAGCATGCGTGTGAAGGGTCGGACCTGATTTAGCCATCTCATCGACTAAGACATCGATAATATCCTTGTCAAAGGTACGTAATGGGCGATCCTTACGAACAAAGAGATGCGTGTCACTACCAAGAGCATTGAGAACACCAGCAACCTCAACGGCGATATAGCCAGCACCGATAACAGCTGTACGTTTTGGTACCTCATCTAACTCAAAGAAACCATCTGAAGTAATCCCATATTCACTACCTGGAATATTTGGATAAAGAGCATGACCACCTGTTGCAATAAGGATATGGGGTGCTGTATAAAGCTCCCCCGCTACTTCAACCGTATGAGAATCAACAAATCTTGCATACTCGTATACACGTTCAACGCCATTGCTATCAAAACCACGCTCATAAGAGCCATGGATACGGTCGATATAAGCCTGACGATTGGCCTTAAGCCTTGCAAAATCAAACTTATTAACCGTCACATCAAAACCATACTCACCTGCATAACGATGAAGGGTCTCAGCAACCTGAGCACCATACCACATGACCTTTTTAGGCACACAGCCCACATTGACACAAGTACCGCCGACCTCTTTCCCTTCAAAGAGAATAACCTTAGCGCCATACATGGCGGCACGATTGGCACTAGCAATACCACCAGAACCACCACCGATGACAATATAATCGTATTCTTTTACCATATTTTACCTCTTATATTTCTTTATACAGAGCATTAGCTACTAGATAAGCCATTTCTGCCTATACTCTATCATAAAATAGGTACCCTGACAAAAATCTGCTACGACACAAAAAAAACAACCCCGAACTCAACGAGATTGTTTTATCATATCTTATTTATCAAGTGGTTTGCGGAGGAATCCAAAGAGGATACCTGATACCACAGCACCAATCAAGATGAAGAGAAGGTAAAGAAGGGCATTTGAAGTGAGGGCAATAACGAAGATACCTCCGTGTGGTGCCATCAATTTAATTCCTGCCATACCTACGAGAGCACCTGTAAGAGCTGAACCAACGATAAAGCTTGGGATAGCGCGTGCTGGGTCAGCTGCACCGAATGGGATTGCTCCTTCAGTGATGAATGAGAGTCCCATGACGATATTTGTCAAACCAGAATCACGTTCTTCTTGTGAGAATTTATCTTTGAACAATACGGTTGCTACAAAAACTGCCAAAGGAGGAACCATACCAGCTGCCATAACTGCCGCCATAACAACAGAACCACCTGAAGTTACAGTTTCAGCAAGAGTACCTGTAGCAAAAACATAAGCTGCTTTGTTGACTGGTCCACCCATATCCACTGCCATCATACCACCAACAAGGAGACCGAGTAATACTGCTGAGCTTCCTGACAAGCTTGACAAGAAGTTATTAAGACCAGTATTGATTGCTGCCATTGGGATATTTACTGCTAGCATAGAAAATCCTGTAAGGGCAACTCCAAGAAGAGGCATCAATAAGATTGATTTTGCACCTTCGAGTGCACGTGGAACCTTAATGTATTTTCTCAACAAAAGTACAATTCCACCAGCTAAGAAACCACCTACCAATGCTCCAAGAAATCCTGATGACACTTGATGAGAAGAAATCTTATCAACTGCTTCTTTAGCTGCATTCTCATCTAAACCTGCAACTTTTGCATAGACTACGATGTTTCCATAAGCAAGACCTGCTTTCGCAATAGCCCCAGCTGCAAAACCGGCAATCAAACCTGGTTTCTCAGCAATTGAATAGGCAATATATCCTGCAAGAATAGGTAACATGAAACTGAAAGCAATATCACCAATTGATTTAAATAGAGCTGGAAGTTCATTGTAGCTACCTAAATGTGACAATTGATCTTTAGGAACACCCATGATTTGGTCAAGCAAGAAAGCAAGCGCAATCATGATACCACCACCGATAACGAATGGAAGCATTTGTGATACCCCACTCATCAAGTGTTTATAGAAGGCACCACCGAGGCTCAATTTCTCACTTGATTCTTGAGCAGCTCCAGCATTTTCGGCATGGAAGACTTCAGCCTTACCATCCAAGATATTTTGGATTAATTCTTGAGGTTGACGAATTCCTGCAGCGACTGGTTTAGAAAGCAATTTTTTACCATCAAAACGTGCTGTTTCAACTGCCTTGTCCGCTGCAACGATAACACCAACAGCCTTGTTGATTTCTTCAGCGGTCAATGGTGTTCCGACACCTGAGGCACCGTTAGTTTCAACACGAACATTGACCCCCATTTCTTCACCTGTTTTAATCAGTGATTCTTCAGCCATGTAAGTGTGAGCAATACCGGTTGTACAAGCTGTTACTGCTACGATAAGTGGTTTATCGCTTGAAGCTGCTTCTTTAACAGCTTGTGCTTTCTTAGCTTCCTCAGCTTGCGCTTCTTCTTCGCCAGTATTAAAAGCAGCAATCACTTCATCTGGAGAAGCCACCTTACGCAAACGATCTGCAAAACCATCTTGCATGAGGTATTTTGACAATTCAGCAAGAGCTGCCAAGTGAGTGTCATTTGCTCCCTCTGGAGCAGCAATCATAAAGAAGAGGTCTGTAGGTTGACCATCAAGTGATTCGTAATCCACACCTTTATTAGATTTAGCAAAAAGTACTGTTGCTTCTTTTACTGCAGCATTTTTACTGTGTGGCATAGCGATTCCATCACCCAAACCAGTTGATGTTTGTGCTTCACGAGCCATAATACCTGCTTTGAAAACATCAAAGTCGGTCACAACACCATTGTCAACCAGGCTGTTAATCATTTCATCGATAGCAGCTTCTTTTGTAGTTGCTTGAAGGTCAAGCAACATGACTTTTTTGTTCAGTAAGTCCTGAATTTTCATAGTTTTTCTACCTCTACTTTATTGTATGTTTCTTTAATAAATTCAATTGTCGCTAAGTCATCTGAGAAAGCTGTAGATGTTCCACACGCCACTCCCCACTTGAGTGCCTCAATTGGGTCCCCTGATTTAACAAACTCACCAGTGAAACCAGCAACCATTGAGTCACCCGCACCAACAGAGTTTTTAACTGTCCCCTTAATTGGTTTAGCAAAGTATGCAGCCTCTGGTGTGACCAGCAGAGCTCCATCACCTGCCATTGAAATGATAACGTTTTGCGCCCCCTTAGCAAGGATTTCACGCGCATATTTTTCAACATCAGCCAAACCATTAAGTTTGACATTGAAAATGGCTTCAAGTTCATGGTTATTTGGCTTAACCAAGAGCGGTTGGTAAGCCAATGAATCAAGCAAGGTTTGTCCTTCAAAGTCACAAACCACTTGTGCCCCAGTTTCACGAACCAGTGGAATCAATTTGTTATAGACCTTGTTTCCAAGATTGCTTGGTGCAGATCCAGCAAAAACAACCACATCGTCAGCACTTACACTTGAAAGGATAGCTTCAAGCTCAGCTAACTGATAATCATTGATGACAGGTCCTGCACCGTTAATTTCAGTTTCTTGGTCAGCCTTGATTTTAACATTAATACGTGTGTCTTGATCCACAGCTACAAACTTGGTTTTAATACCTTCTGCATCCAAACCATCTGTCACAAAACGTCCTGTAAAACCACCGATGAAGCCCGTTGCAGTATTATCAACACCTAAACGTTGCAAAATACGACTAACATTAATCCCCTTACCGCCAGCGAACTTATCATCACTCTCCATGCGGTTAACTTCACCAATCTCTACTTTGTCGATACGAACAATGAAGTCGATTGATGGATTCAGCGTTACAGTATAAATCATACTTCAATAACCCTCGTTTTCTCTTTTAATTCTTTTAGGAGCTCTTCTTCCGAAGCATTTGTAATTATGGTTACTTTCTCGACCTCGGCTACCTTAGCATAGGTAATCTGACCAAGTTTAGAGGCATCCGCTAGAACATAGGCTTTTTGCGCATTAGCTATAACCGTCCGTTTGATAACTGCCTCTTCCATGTCTGGTGTGGTGAAATAATTAGCATCAACGCCATTAGCACCAATGAACGCACAATCAAAATTCAGTTGTCTAATTTGCTCTTGAGCAGTACTTCCAATAGACGCATCCGTTGAATGTTTAACCTTTCCTCCAACAATCCTAGTGCTAACACCGAGATCTACCAGCTTAACCGCATGATGGATAGAATTAGTCACAACCGTTACCTGACGATTGGCCAAATGTGGAATCAAAAGTTCATTTGTTGTACTAGCCTCAAGAAAGACGACATCACCTTCCTTAATCAAATCGGCAGCATAACCAGCTAACTGAGCCTTTTCTTGAACGTTTCTAATAGCTTTTTGACTATTGGCAATTTCTTCCTTTAGACCATGAATGCCTTCAGCACCGCCATGAACACGTTTAAGTTGGCCATCTGCCGCCAACTCGTCCAAGTCGCGACGAATCGTCGACTCGGAAGTATCACTTAACAAAACAGTTAGGTTTTCCAAAGTGACAAAACCATCTTGTTTCAACTGAGACAAGATAATCTGCTTACGTTCAGACTTTAGCATAATCTCTCCTTTTTGCAATCGTTTACAAAAACTATTATACTAAATTTTTAATAGCTGTCAATAAAAACCGTCAAAAAGAATCAAAATATTTCACTATAAAACGCTAACCTATCAAAATGAAGCAAGTTGATAAGAAAGTTCATACATTTTTAACACGGTAATCTTTTCAGTTTTACTGCAAAATAAAAAAGCCTTTCGGCTTTCTCATCTTATTTGGCATAGTCAACCGCACGGAATTCACGAATGACTGTAACCTTAATATTTCCTGGGTAATCCAAATTCTTCTCAATTTGTTCACGTACCTTGTGAGACAAGATCGTAACTTCATCATCCGAGATTTTGTTTGGATGAACCATAATACGAATTTCACGACCAGCTTGAAGGGCGAAGCTTGTTTGAACACCGTCAAAGCTTGATGCAATTTCTTCCAAATCACGAAGGCGTTTGACATAATTCTCAACAGATTCATTACGAGCCCCTGGACGAGCCGAACTCAAAGCATCTGCTGCAGCTACAATAACTGCAATAACGCTCTCAGGTTCTACATCACCATGGTGGCTGGCAATGGCATTGACCACAACTGGATGTTCTTTGTACTTACGTGCAAACTCTGCACCAATCTCTACGTGGCTACCTTCGACTTCTTTGTCAATGGCTTTCCCCATATCGTGAAGGAATCCAGCACGACGAGCAAGGGCAACATTTTCACCCAATTCACCAGCCATGATACCTGCTAGTTTACCAACTTCAACTGAGTGACGAAGGACGTTTTGACCATACGACGTACGGAACTGCAAGCGTCCCATAATCTTAATCAAATCAGGATGAAGATTCATAGCGCCAATTTCGTAGGCTGCCTCTTCACCATACTCACGGATACGGTTGTCCATTTCCTGACGGCTCTTCTCAACCAACTCTTCAATACGAGCCGGATGGATACGACCATCCTTAATCAAGGCCTCGAGAGTCATACGTGCAATTTCACGACGAACTGGATCAAAACCAGAAAGGACAACCACTTCTGGAGTGTCGTCAATAATAACGTCAATACCTGTTAGACTCTCAAGCGTACGGATGTTACGCCCCTCACGTCCAATGATACGACCTTTCATATTGTCATCTGGAAGGTGAACAGTGGTTACTGTTTGTTCAGTAACATAATCTCCAGCCAAGCGTTGCATAGCTTGCGCCAACAAGTTTTTGGCCTTCTTATCAACAGTATCTTTAACCTGTGCTTCTGCATCTTTGATACGTGTTGCAATCTCATGAGTCAGATTATTCTCAGTCTCCGTTAAGATTACCTCACGCGCCTCTGCAATGGTCATCTGACCAACACGTTCAAGTTCAGCTTGCTTCTCAGCCTCCAACTGAGTCACATTCTCTTCACGCTCATTAAGATGTTTAGATTTGTCAGCAAGACTCTGCTCTTTCTTCTCGAGGGCAAGTTCTTTACTTGATAGATTTTCATCCTTACGGTCAAGGCTGGTTGCACGTTCTGTTAAACGATTTTCCATTTGTTTAAGCTCTTGACGTTCAGATTTGAATTCTTTTTCAATATCTTCTCGATATTTTCTAGCTTCCTCTTTTGCTTCTAACAAGAACTCTTTACGTTGAGCCTTACTTTCGCGTTCAGCAGTCACACGCAGATGATCTGCATCATGTTCCGCCTGACTGCGAAGGTTCACAGCGTCTTGTTCTGCCTTTAGCAAGGTAGTTTCTGCTTGTTCCTTAGCTTTGCTAAGTTTAATAGAAATTGCTAAATATCCAACGACTAAACCAATGAGTGCAAAGACAACTAAAATTATCATGTTTATCATGTCTTTACCTCAACTTTTCTAAGGTTTCCATAAAGAAAACCGTCTTCTAGTGTATCATATTTACAGCAATTCCTCAAATAAATACTAGAACTTTAAACTGATTTTGTGGTATCATAACTCTATTAGAATAGGGAGGTATTACCATGCCAAAAGACGTTACTGTTGAAAGTTTTGAACTTGATCACACTATTGTAAAAGCACCTTATGTCCGTCTTATTTCAGAGGAAGTTGGACCTAAAGGAGATATCATCACAAACTTTGATATCCGTTTGATTCAACCTAATGAAAATAGTATTGATACAGGTGGTCTTCATACTATCGAACACCTACTCGCTAAACTGATCCGTCAACGTATCGATGGCCTTATTGATTGCTCACCTTTTGGTTGCCGTACAGGTTTCCATATGATTATGTGGGGTAAACAAGATCCTACAGAAATTGCCAAAGTTATCAAATCTAGTCTTGAAGCTATTGCTAACGAGATTACATGGGAAGATGTTCCAGGGACAACCATTGAATCTTGTGGTAACTACAAGGATCACAGCCTTCATTCAGCTAAGGAATGGGCTAAACTTATCCTTGAACAAGGGATCTCAGACCAAGCCTTCGAACGCCATACCGTTTAAAAAACATTGGGGTATATCCCAATGTTTTTTAATATTTTCTAAAACGTTGATAACGCGCTTCAAGTAAGTCTTCTGTTGATAATTGGCTTAATTCTGCCAACTCATCTACAATTGCTGTCTTAATTGCTTCAATAATTTCACTTGTAAAGTAACCACGTTCTGGGATAACCTTATCAACGATTCCCATGTTAAGCAACTCGCCTGATGTAATCTTCATCAACTCTGCCGCCTCTTCTGAACGTGAGCCGTCTTTCCAGAGGATAGTTGCAAATCCTTCAGGACTCAAGATAGAATAGATGGTATTTTCAAGCATCCAAACCTTATCGGCTACTGCCAAGGCAAGAGCTCCTCCCGAACCACCTTCACCAATGATAATGGCAATAATTGGCACCTTAAGGTCGCTCATTTCCATAAGGTTACGAGCAATAGCTTCACCTTGTCCACGTTCCTCTGCCCCAACACCAGGATAAGCACCTGCAGTATTGATAAAGGTAACGACTGGACGACCAAACTTTTCAGCCTGTTTCATGAGGCGAAGAGCCTTCCGATAACCCTCTGGATGAGGTTGCCCAAAGTTACGATTGAGATTATCTTGTAGGTTTTTACCTTTTTGGATACCCACTACTGTAACGGCTTGGCCATTTAAGCGACCAATACCACCGATAACGGCACCATCATCACGGAAATTACGGTCACCATGAAGTTCGATGAAATCATCAAAGATTCCTTGGGCAAAGTCCAAAGCAGTTAAACGGCCTTGATCACGCGCTTCTTTTAAAATACGTGCTACGTCGCTCATTGAACACCTCCATGGAATGATAAGAGTGTGGCAATGGTATCAGCCAACTCTGTACGTTTAACAATGGCATCAACAAAACCATGTTCTTGAAGGAACTCAGCCTTTTGAAAATCATCTGGCAAAGTTTCGCGAACTGTGTTTTCAATGACACGACGACCTGCAAAACCAATCAAGGTTTGTGGCTCAGCTAAGATGATATCACCTTCCATGGCGAAACTTGCTGTAACCCCACCAGTTGTTGGATCTGTCAATACAGTCAAATACAACAAGCCTGCATTCGAATGACGTTTTACAGCAGCTGAAATCTTAGCCATTTGCATCAAACTCATGATTCCTTCTTGCATACGGGCCCCACCAGATGCTGTAAAAATAACAACTGGAAGTTTTTCCTCAATCGCATGTTCAAAGAGTTTAGTGATTTTCTCACCAACAACAGTTCCCATTGAAGCCATAATAAAGTTAGAATCCATAATGGCCAAGGCTGTTTTTTGCCCCTTGATAGTTGCAACACCAGTCACGACAGCTTCATCAAGACCAGTTTTTTCCTTAGTCGCTGCTAGTTTCTCCATATAACCTGGAAAATTCAACGGATTTTCAGTTTTAATACCTGTAAACAGTTCTTGGAAAGATCCCTCATCAACTGTTAAATCGAGACGTTCTTTAGCGGAAATACGGAAGGTATAAGAACAGTTTGGACAGATTTTAGCTTGTCCCAAGTCCTTTTGATAAATAGCTTGCTTACAGCCAGGACATTTGGCAAAAAGCTCATCTGGTACTTCTGGCACTTGGTGATCAATCCCATTACGTACAGAACGGTTAGGATTGATACGGATATACTTTTCTTTTCGATCAAATAATCCCATAAACTCTATTCCTCACGATTCTGATAAGCTGGTAGGAAGGTCTCCATCAAGAAGGAAGTATCATAATCCCCAGCGATAACGCTACGATCTGAAATCAAATCCAACTGGAAGTCAGCATTAGTCACAACACCATCGATTTCGAGCTCGTAAAGAGCACGTTGCATCTTCATGAGTGCCTCAAATCGATTTTCTCCATGAACAATGATTTTGGCAATCATTGAATCATAGTAAGGTGGAATAGTATAGCCAGGATAGACTGCACTGTCTACACGGAGACCAACACCTCCACTAGGTAGGTAGAGATTGCTAATTTTCCCTGGACTAGGTGCAAAGTTGAACTTAGGATTTTCTGCATTGATACGACACTCAATAGCATGTCCCTTGATTTCAATATCATCTTGGGTCACAGAGAGTTTTTCACCTGCGGCAATACGGATTTGTTCTTTAACAATATCCACACCACTTACAAATTCTGTAACTGGGTGCTCAACTTGAACACGGGTGTTCATTTCCATAAAGTAGAACTGACCTGTTTTCTCATCAAGAAGGAACTCGATAGTACCCGCATTTTCATAATTAACAGCCTTAGCGGCACGGACAGCCGCTGAACCAATTTCGTGACGAAGTGTCTTACCAATAGCAACTGACGGTGATTCTTCCAAAACCTTTTGGTTATTACGTTGAAGAGAGCAATCACGCTCACCTAGGTGAACAATATTACCATAGCTATCTCCCAAAATTTGAACCTCGATATGACGAGCTGGGTAAATAACTTTTTCAATATACATCGCCCCATTACCAAAGGCTGCTTTAGCTTCTTGTGACGCAGATTCGAAGGCAGGAGCTAACTCTTCTTCAGTGTTAACCTTACGAATCCCCTTACCGCCACCACCAGCAGAAGCCTTAAGCATTACTGGGTAACCAAGACGGTTGGCAACCTCTAAAGCCTCCTCAACTGTAAAGACTTCACCATCTGAACCAGGAATTACAGGGACATTAGCCTTAATCATTTCAGCACGGGCATTGATTTTATCACCCATCTTGTCCATGACTTCGCCTGAAGGACCAATAAACTTGATGTTCATTTCTTCACAGAGAGTGGCAAATTTAGAGTTTTCACTCAAGAAACCAAACCCTGGATGAATAGCTTGAGCCTCAGTCACAATAGCAGCTGATAGGACACGATTCATATTCAAATAAGAATCCGTTGATTTTGCAGGCCCGATACAAATAGCTTCATCAGCAAGCATAGTATGGAGAGAATCCTTATCCGCTTCAGAATAAATAGCAACCGTTTGGATACCCAATTCACGCGCTGCACGGATAATACGCACTGCAATTTCACCACGATTGGCAATCAATAATTTTTTAAACATAAAACAAGATAACATCAGACATTTTTTGATAGTCTGTGTTGATTTCCTTTCTATGTGATAGACCAATATCTAAAGAAAAATCCTTTCCGACTGTCGCCAGAAGGATTTTCACAAAACATTAGCTTCCAATAGCAAAAGTCAAAGTACCTGATGCAGCAAGTTTACCATCGACTTCAGCCTTAGCTTCAACAACAGCAATTGTTCCACGACGTTTAACAAACTTAGCTGTCATAACAAGTTGGTCACCAGGAACCACTTGTTTTTTAAATTTAACCTTATCCATACCTGCATAAAAGACTAATTTGCCCTTGTTTTCAGGTTTAGACAATTCAAGAACACCAGCTGTTTGCGCAAGAGCTTCCATGATAAGAACACCAGGCATAACTGGGTATTGAGGAAAATGTCCATTAAAGAAAGGTTCATTGATCGTTACATTTTTAATAGCTGTGATTTCGTCTTCTGAAACTTCTAGCACACGGTCAACCAAAAGCATTGGATAACGGTGTGGTAAAGCTTCACGAATAGCATTAATATCAATTGTCATTTGATGCGTACCAATCCTTTTCCGTAGTCAACAACTTCTTCATTCGCTACCAAGATTTCAGTAATAACACCATCTTTAGGTGCTGGCACTTCATTCATCACCTTCATTGCTTCAACGATAAGAAGCGTTTGACCTTTCTTAACAGTATCACCAATAGAAACAAAGGCTGGTTTTTCAGGTGATGGAGACAAGTAAGCCACACCAACAAGTGGACTTTCAACCACTTCACCTTCAGCAGCTTGAGCAGGAGCAGAAGCTTCTTCAACTGGTGTTGCTGGAGTTTCAACAGCGGCAGGTGCTGCTACTGGAGCAACTGGAGCTTGAGGAGCTGGCGCAACTACTTCAACTGTAGGAGCTACTGGGGCAGCTGTTACTGAACTTGTTTGATTTTTGCTCAAGTTCAATTCTTCACCATTATTTTTGTATGAAAATTCACGTAAAGTTGAAGCATCAAATTGAGCCAATAAATCTTTGATTTCAGAAATATTCATGGATTAAGCCTCCCAACGTTTAAAGGCAAGAACAGCATTGTGTCCACCAAAACCGAAGGTATTTGAAATTGCGTACTCAATATCAGCTTCTTGACCTTCACCATAAACAACATTAGCTTCGATGTAGTCAGACAATTCTTTTGTACCAGCAGTTTTCGGTACATAGCTATGACGAATAGCTTCGATTGTTGCAATAGCCTCAACTGCACCAGCAGCACCTAGCAAGTGACCTGTAAACGATTTAGTAGATGAAACTGGAACATCTTTACCAAGAACAGAAACAATGGCACCACTTTCACCCTTTTCATTAGCAGGTGTTGATGTCCCGTGAGCATTGACATAATCAACATCTTCAGGTTTGATACCAGCTTCATTGATAGCCAATTTAATTGCTTTAGCAGCACCTGAACCGTCTGGAGTTGGTGTTGTCATGTGGTAGGCATCACAGTTTGATCCGTAACCAACAATCTCAGCCAAGATGTTAGCACCACGTTTTTGGGCATGTTCCAAGCTTTCGATAACGAGAACCCCTGCACCTTCACCCATAACAAAACCATTACGGTCTTTATCAAATGGAATTGAAGAACGTTCTGGATCTTCTGTTGTTGAAAGGGCTGTAAGAGCGTTAAAACCACCAATACCAATTTTAGTGATTGAAGCTTCAGCACCACCAGCCAAGACAACATCATGCAAACCAAATTTAATTTCACGGAAGGCTTCACCGATAGCATCATTGGCAGAGGCACAGGCAGTTGTCACTGATTTACATACCCCTTGAGCACCAATCTTAAGAGCAATGTTACCTGCACCCATGTTTGAAAGTGCTTTAGGGATGAACATTGGTTTAATACGTTTCATACCACGCTCGTGCATACGAATAATTTGATCTTCAAGTTCTTGCAAACCACCGATACCAGATGACACAATAACACCAACGCGATCACGATTTACTTCTTCCATATTAAGTCCTGAATTTTCAAGAGCTTCCATAGCAGCATAAATCGCATAAAGTGAATAAGTGTCCATACGGTTAGTATCTTTTTTCACAAAATACTTGTCGAATGGGAAATCTTGGATTTCACCAGCGTTAAAAACTGGGATTTCAGAAGCATCAAACTTAGTGATTGGCTTAATACCAATCTTGTCACCGATAAAAGCAGCAGCACTCGGAATACGTCCGGACTTTCCAGCATATTTGAGATTGTAAATTCCAAAATAAATGCGGCGGCGTGCAATGCTTTCTTCCAGATAAGCGTTAATCTCTTCTACGGACCTGCCTTCCTGGGCCATCTTTGCTGCCATTACTGCAGGCTGTCCGTAACCAGCACTGTAACTTCCACCGTCATGACTGTAAATGTGAATCTTTCCTTCACATTCTGGATGTTCCTCGATAAGCATATCCATCGCCATTAAAGAGTTATTATATGTTGCAGAACCCTTTCCATTAATCAAAATAAAAATAAGATCTGTACAGCCTTTCTGATAGTAATCATAATATAATTCCATAAACTGGAATGCTGTGATCTGTGATGTCATAGGAAGACTCTCGCTTGCCTCCATTAACTCATAACATCCCTCATTATCAAAATCTACACGGCTTGTATAAGTCTTATCTCCTATCACAATGGAATAAGAAATAACATCTAAATTGTATTTCTGTTCCATCTCTTTTGAAATGTCACTTGCGGAGTCTGTGATAATCTGTATTTTACTCATAAAAAATCTTCCAATCCTCTCAATAAATAGTTTTATTTTTAATTGATTCTTAACAGATTTATTATAAACAAGCTTCAGAATCCTGTCAACTTATGCAGCCTTTTCCTGCTGTATCTATCAAGTTACTAGAGCGTTTTTCAAA